>Ga0209274_10000600_pt1 | contig 20527 bp, 17 predicted proteins | sample HubBroMetageREF1_FD_188343 | JGI IMG/M metagenome (GOLD analysis project Ga0209274, IMG submission 188343) | Reference soil microbial communities from the Hubbard Brook experimental Forest, New Hampshire, USA - Hubbard Brook CCASE Soil... | ecosystem: Environmental > Terrestrial > Soil >...
CGGCGTTCCGGTCGTTGTTCCAGTCAGCGTTCCAAACGAGGTTCCGCTCAGCGATTCAATGGCAAACGCCAGATCGCTGGCCGACTGGAATCGTCGCTCGACATTCTTTTCCAGGCATCGCGCCAGAATCCTTTGCAGTTCCGGCGGACCTTGCCAGCCAGCATCGCTCAGCGCCTGCGGCTCTTCGCGCAAAATTGCGGTCATCGTTTCTGCCGACGTCTCACGTTTGAAGGCGCGTTTGCCGGTCAGCATTTCGTACAACACCGCACCGAAACTGAAAATGTCCGATTGCGGCTCGATCGTTCCGCCTCGCACCTGCTCCGGCGACATGTAGCCCACGGTGCCCATTACCATGCCCGGCAAAGTCGCCGGGCTCGTCAGCGTCACTGCAGCTTCGCGGTTTTCCTCCGGCCGAACCAGCTTCGCCAGCCCGAAATCCAGCACTTTAATCCGTTCGTCACGCGTGACAAATACGTTCTCCGGTTTCAGATCCCGGTGTACGACTCCCTTCTCGTGTGCGGCCGCCAGTCCCGCCGCGATGCCGAGCGCGTATTCGATCGCGCGCCGCACTTGCAGCGGCCCTGATGCAAGCTTGTTCCGCAGGGTTACGCCTTCAAGAAATTCGCTGACCAGAAACGGCGCGCCGTCGTGCGTACCAATGTCGTGGATCCCCAGGATGTTTGGATGGTTCAGCGCCGCAATCGTGCGCGCTTCCTGTTCGAAACGCCGCAGCCGGTCGGCATCATGAGCCAGCGCTTCCGGCAGCACTTTGATCGCGACATCCCGCCCCAGCCGCGTGTCGCGTGCGCGGTACACCTCGCCCATGCCGCCCGCCCCTATAGGCGATATGATCTCGTACGGCCCGAGTTTGGTGCCTGCGGTAAGCGCCATGGATGCGCGCAATTATAGCCCGTACGCATTGCAGAGGATGCGGACTGATTTCGGACGGCTGGTCAGCAAACCGGAAGCAGTCCGAACCAGCCGCACTAAGCGAGTCTCCGCAATCGGTGATAGATCTCGATTACACACTCATTGACCGGAACTCCCGTTTGGAGAGGACAAAGAGTGAAATCGCGTGGTTTCGATAGTCGCGCCAACCCCTCTGGGCATCGCACCGACGACGAGCATTGAGCTGAAGAGGATTGCTCGTTTACCATACTCTGTGATCACGGCTTGCAGAGCCTCGTTTGGACCCACGCACCGAATGCGTATCGGACGAAATCGAGCCGCCACGAGAGATGTTAAGGGGTTGTAGTATGGGGATGAGCGATCCAGAGATTCGAAAAAAGTTGTCTGAAGCCCGGTTTCGTCAATATAAGCACGTGTCTGACAAACAGAGCTGGCCGTTGTGGAGGCGGCTGATCCATCTCTTCCAACGTTGCACGATTTGCAGGCCGGAGAAGCTGAAACAATAAAATACGGCCATCCCACTCATTGACCCTGTGACCAGGGTTTTGAGCGCTATCGCGTTCTCATCCGATCTGGTTACAGCAGCTGAATTCCGGTTGGCCCGTCACCAACCGGAATCCTTGCCGCTAGGCAGTGGCATCGGAGAAGCCCGTCGCCGGGTAACCTTCGTGTGACCCGGTGATAGGAGGCAGGTGGTCCCCAAGGTTGCAGTGTTCAGATATTATGGCTTCCCATGACCTTGACGAGGGAATCCGCCCCGAGTTCGCGCCGCCGCGCGATGCGCGACATCCTGCTGTACGGCGTGGCCGGCGGCCTGCTCATCGCCCTCCTGAAGCTGACGGAGTACCGCTTCCTGGTCGTCGAGCATTCTGTGGAGATTTACGGTGCCCTGGTTGCCGCCCTGTTTGCCGGACTGGGAATCTGGCTCGGGCAGACACTCACGAGAAAGAAGCCGGCAGTGATCATCAAGGAAGTTCCGGCGCTGGCCCCGGTCCAGCCCATGGGACCGTTCGTCGCCGACGAGAGGCGCGTAAGCCAGTTCGGGATTACACCGCGCGAGATGGAGATTCTTGGGCTCATCGCCATGGGCTTGAGCAACCGGGAGATTGCTGGGCAGCTATTCGTCAGCGAAAACACGGTGAAGACACATTCGAGCCGGCTGTTTGACAAGCTCGGCGCAAAGCGCCGCACCCAGGCGGTGCAGATCGGCAAGACCGCCCGGCTGATCCCGTGACCCACGCGGCCCCACCCGAAAGGAGGATTTTTTGCTCCCCGGTGCAGAATCACACAAAAGGGTGACGACAAAGTTTACGTCCCCCGCTACACTTCTGGCCTGTGACATCTGGTGAAGGAGGCTCATGAAGCGAGTAACCGGCATTGGCGGAATTTTCTTCAAATCAGAGAACCCACCGCAGCTCTATGAATGGTATGAGAAGCATCTCGGCATCCAGCGCGAACCCCACGGCCAAGGGGCATCCTTTCACTGGCGCGAACCGCAGGCTGCCGACGGCACTGAGCCCGGTCCGAAAGCCGAAACCGCGTGGTCCATCTTCCCGCACACCACGAAGTATTTCGGCGCCAGCAAGGCCGGTTTCATGGTGAACTACCGCGTCGACAACCTCGACGCTCTGCTCGAAGACCTGAAGAAATCAGGAGTCGAAATCGATCCCCACCGCGAAGACGCCGACTACGGCCGCTTCGCCTGGATCACCGACCCAGATGGCAACCGCATTGAGTTATGGGAACCGCCAAAGACAAAGGAAGACTGACCGGGGGGCCCGCGAAACCCACTACATTTCGGGCGCGTTAAACCAGTTTTCGTTAAGACCAGTTTTCGCGGAATCGAGGGAAAAGGAGACCTGATCTATGAAAAAGACGGTGCTGATTTTCGGGCTGATTTCAGGCGCTGTTTCGTCGTCGATGATGGTGGCCACAATGCCGTTCGCGCACAGGATAGGCGTTAACCAGGCCTTGATCATCGGTTACACCACCATCGTGCTCTCGTTCTTGCTGGTGTTCTTCGGCATCCGCTCGTACCGCGACAACGCGAGCGACGGCCAGATCACGTTCACCAAGGCGTTTGCCGTGGGCATCTCCATTACCCTGATTTCGTGCATCTTCTACGTCGTGACGTGGGAGATTCTCTACTTCAACTTCATGCACAGCTTCATGGACAACTACGGCGCTCATACGATCGAGAGGCTCAAGGCCTCGGGCGCGAGTCCTGCAGTTGTCCAGGCGCAAGTTCAGCAGCTGAAGAAATTCAAGGAGCAGTACGAAAACCCGCTCTTCAACTCACTAATGACCTTCATTGAGCCGTTCCCGATTGGGCTTGGCATCACGGTGATTTCCGCGGCAGCCCTGAGGAAAAAGCCGCAATCGCATCCGGCACCATCACCCTTGCCGGCATCCTGATTGAATCCGCTCCCGCGAACGTGCTCCTTAGCTTCTCCGAGCGTCGTCGTTGACGTTCATGAGTAAGGCGCGGATACGGTGATTCTGTACGGTTCGTCGAAAAACAGGGAGTAACTCGATTACTTCAGAGTTGCCCGCACCCGCGCAGCAGAAATATTTTCGGCGTGCTGAGGATCCGCCGGCGACGAGGCTTACTTCTTAAGGGCCGCGGGCCAGTTTGTCAGCAAAGTGATGGAGGTGGATTTGGTGTGGTCGGTGGTTTGGACCACGAACTGTTTGGCGTCGGAGCTGGCGTCGAAGCTGATTCCGGTGAAGTTTGGCAGGTCAAGCTGGAATAGAGGTTCGATGGAGTCGACGTGGAAACCCGCTGGTGTGGCAAAGTGTGCGACCATCAGGCGGTTTCCCATGGAGACGAAGAAGAGTTCGTGGCCGCGGCTGAAGAGCGTATTCCATCCCCCAGTGGTGGAGACCTGGGTTTTGGCACCGGCTCCAAAGGGCACAACGTAGATTTCGGGCCTGCCGGTTTCGTAGGAAAAATAAGCCAGCCAGCGGCCATCGGAAGAGAAACGGCCGTCGTACTGGCTGACCGTCATGTGGGCGGCGGCAGGGGGCTGGAAGAGCTTGCGGTCGCCTGTTAAAGGCAGAATCCAATTGGAAAAGATTCCTTCTTTCGATTCCAGATCCAGGGAAAGATACTTGCCGTCTGGCGACCAATCGATGGGCGAGCCATTGATATAAACGTCGCTCCGATAGAGAACTTCTTCGGGTCGGCTTCCGTCGAGAGAGCGGAGTCGAACCGAGAACTTACCATCTTCACTCACGCCATAGGCTATCTGCTTTCCATCGGGCGACCAAACCGGCCAATAATCACCGGGTCCGAAAGTGATGCGGGTGGGCTGGCCACTCGCGACGGGAAGTACCCAGATATCGTCTGCACCGGTTCGTTGATCCTGGATGGTAACGGCGATGGATTTGCCGTCGGGAGAAAAGCGCGGATCGGAATAAACCGCCTGCGGGCCGGGCGTGCCAATCAGGTTTCCGCTTCGGTCGAATAGTTTGAGCTCGGACTCGGCGGAACTCTCGTGGTAGGCGAGAACGCCGTTTTGAGAGACGTTGAAAGTGCGGGCTTCGCCGATGGTTTGAGCATCGCCGGAGAGTTTGAAGGTGCGCGAATTAAAGGGCTGGGCCAGGATGTGTCCAGCGCGGACAAACAAGAGATGATCGGATGCAAACGCCGCATGACCGCCTGGGGCAATGTCGATTCCATCTTGCTCGGGTTTGCCAAGCACTCCCAGTTTGATTCGGGTTGGTTGAGACAGCTGACCGGACGTGTAAAGAAAGTGTTGGCCATCGGGGAGGAAAGACGGACTGTCGTTCGCAATTTCATTCTTGTTGAGACGAGTGGCTGGTGAGACCTGGCCACCTGAGGCCGCGATCTGCGAGATTGGCCCGAAGTTTTGTCTGCAAAAAAGAATGATGCCGTCGGGACCCCAATCGCCACATCCGCTGTAAACGCTATCATCGCCGGTGAGGGTTTGGGCTTCTCCTCCCGAGACGCTGATCGTTTTTAGTTTTCGGTCGGCGACGAAAGCGAGGTAATGGCTGTCGGGAGACCAGAAAGGGGTGGTGGCGTCTTCGGTGCTGGGAAGCATGGTGGCCTGCTGAGCGTCGAGCGGGCGGAGCCAGAGGTTGGTGTGTCCCTTGTCGTCGACGGCGGAGAAGGCGAGGGTTTTACCGTCGGGGGAAACCACGACTGGGCCTGCGTCGAAGCCCGAGGCGCGGAATGTGGTTTGCGGCGGGGGCGGGATGTAGGCGCGAACGGAAAGCACGGGAGCGTTAGCACGCTGCGAAAGATAGAAGAGGATTCCTGCGGCGACGAATACAAGAGCGGCGACAGCCAGCAGCGCGCGGGGGAGGATTGTGCGTGGGGATCGTGCTGGTGCAACTGCGGCTGGGGCTTGCGACGATTGCGAAATACCTTTCAGTTGCAGGCGCACGTCGTGAGCCGACTGGAAACGGTCTTCGCGATCTTTGGCCAGACACGCCGCAACGAGATAGTCGAAGGCGGGTGGCGTCGAAGGCTTGGAAGCGCTGATGGGGTCGGGATCTTTTTCGAGGATGGCCGAGGCAACGCTGATCTGGCTTTTGCCCTCGAACGCGCGCTTGCCCATGGCCATTTCGTAGAGGACTGCGCCGAAAGCGAAAATGTCGGCTCGCGCGTCAGCGTCTTTGCCTTCGATTTGTTCGGGAGCCATGTACTGGATAGTGCCGACGATGCTTCCGGCGGTGGTCAATGGGCTGACAGGGGTGGGTCCGGACATGGTCCGGGCCGCGGACAAAAGCGGAGCCGATCCCGAGCCGGCTGCGCCGAGTGAGGCGGGTTTCGCCAAACCGAAATCCATCAGCTTGGTTCCGGACTTGGTCAGCATGATGTTGCCTGGCTTAAAGTCGCGATGCACGATACCCGCGCGATGGGCGATCTCTAAGGCTTCTGCGACTTCCATTCCGATTTTCAGCAGCTCAGGGAAAGGCAGCGCGCCCCGGCGCAGACGCTCGGCCAGCGTCTCGCCGTCGAGAAACTCCATCACCAGGAAGTCGGTGCCGTCCTGCGAGCCGACGTCATAGAGATGGCAGATGTGAGGATGATTCAAAGAAGAAACGGTACGAGCTTCGCGCTCGAAACGCTGCTTGAATTCGGGATTGGCGGAGAGATGCGTGGGGAGAATCTTGATGGCCACGGTGCGATCGAGGCGCGTGTCTTTCGCGCGGTAGACCTCGCCCATGCCGCCGGCCCCGAGTGGCGACTGAATTTCGTACGGCCCGAGTTTTGTGCCAGAGGTTAGACCCATCCGTGGCCGCAATTATAGCCTGCGCGGCACGCTGGCGAGGATGCGACAACTCTGGGTGTCTAATCGACAAACCCGAAGCTATCCACCGAGCTCGCTTCACTCGAACTAGCTTTCCGGTCCGGAAGCCTTGCAGGTTGTCGGCATTGCCCGCTGCCGCTTGCACTCGATCACTCTCTTTCGGTAGCCTTCTGAGTTTGCTTTCCGCCGGAGGTTTCTGATGCGTTCTGCCAGCGTGCGCTTTTTGTTGGGCTGGAGTGTGCCAGTTTTTTTCTTTTTGACGTGCGGGCTGAGTCTCACCGCGCAAGCCATCCGGCTGCATGTTGATTTGAGCGACGCACCCCGAAACATTTATCACGCGCACTTGCAGATTCCCGCTCACGCCGGTGAGATGTCGCTGGTCTTTCCCAAGTTTATTCCCGGCAATCACCGTCCCAGCGGGCCGATCGGCGCGCTCACTGGAATTCGCATGGAAGCGTCAGGTCACGCTCTTTCCTGGCAGCGCGATGCGGTGGAGTCCTACGAGTTCCATGTGACTGTTCCCGCTGGTGTGAACACGCTTGATGTGTCTCTGGATGCGATTACGTCCCTCGATAGCGCCGGAGCCGCCGGACCCGCCGCTTCCAGCAATCTTCTCGATTTGAACTGGAATGCGGTGGTGCTTTATCCGAAGGGTGCACGCTCTGACGACGTGAACTTCGAGCCCTCGGTCACGCTGCCAGCCGGATGGAAATTCGGCATCGCTCTACCTGTGGCGCATGCCAACGGGGACGATGTGCAGTTCTCGCCAGTCTCTCTGACCACGCTCATCGATTCGCCCATGATCGCCGGAGTTCACTTCCGCAAGATCGAACTCTCCAAGCCGGGAGAGACGCCCGTTCACATGATGGATGTGGTCGCCGACGCAGAACCTGATTTGGCCATGACGCCGCAGGATCTCGCGGCATATCAAAAGCTAGTGGCGGAAACGGGAGAGCTGTTCGGAGCCCGCCACTATCGCCACTATGATTTCCTTCTCACCTTGAGCGATCAGGTTGGCGGGCATGGGCTCGAGCACCACGAATCCAACGACAGCGCAGCTGCCGAGCGCACCCTTCTCGACCCAGACCTGCATATGCTCTACGCCGACCTTGTGCCGCACGAGTTTACCCACTCATGGAACGGCAAGTATCGGCGCCCCGTGGGGCTCGCCACTCCCAATTATCAGGAGCCGATGATCGGCGACCTGCTCTGGGTCTACGAGGGACTTACCCAATACCTCGGCACCGTTCTCGCCGAGCGCAGCGGATTGTGGACCGACGAGCAGTATCGGGAAGCGCTGGCCGCAACCGCCGCGTCCCTCGACCATGAGCCCGGCCGGACCTGGAGGCCGCTCGAAGACACGGCGCGCTCGGTGCAAATGTTGCGCTTCTCGGGAGCGCCATGGCGCAGCTGGCGTCGGAGTCTCGATTATTATTCCGAGAGCGAACTGATCTGGCTGGAAGTGGATGCGATCATCCGCCAGCAGACTCAAGGCATGCACTCGCTGAACGACTTTTGCCGGCGCTTCCACGGCGGCGAGAGTGGTCCACCGAAAGTTGTCCCGTATACATTTGACGACGTGGTACGCACGCTCAATGAGGTCGCGCCCTATGATTGGGCGAAGCTTCTGCACGAGCGTGTTGACCAGACCAGCATCCACGCTCCTCTGGGCGGCATTGAGCGCGGCGGTTGGAAGCTGGTGTACAACGACAAGCCAAATCTGTTTGCTAAGGCGGAGGAGCAGCTGAGCAAGTCCGCCAGCTTCTCGTACTCGCTCGGATTGTCTGTCAACGCAGAGGGCAAGATCGGCGACGTGATCATGGGGTCGCCGGCATACCAGTCAGGCCTCGGTCCGGGGATGAAGTTGGTCGCGGTGAACGGCCGGAAGTGGACGCCCACCGTGCTGCACGCCGCAGTGAAAGCCGCGCAGGGGACCGATCTGCCGATCGAGTTGCTCGTCGAGAACGCACAATATTTCAAGACCTACCCCATCGCCTACCACGACGGCGAAAAGAATCCCCACCTGGAGCGCGTTCCAGACCAGCCCGACGTTTTAGCGGACATTCTGAAGCCGCTGACGCACTGAGTAAACGCATCATTTGACGACGTAGCGACAGTCGGTAGTTCTAATACCAACGTAAAACCCTGTCGCGGCGGGCACTGCTACAATCGGGCCAGACCGGGCTGTAACGCGGGAAACGCGGCCGAGGCGCAAGTGTCCACACACAAGCCATTGCGGATGATCGTGAGTGGGTCGCTCGTGGCCGCGCTCTGTGCCCTGCTAGCCGTGCCTGTGCTCCTGGCGCAGACATCGGTTCCAAAAGCACAGGTTCCTCAGGTCGTTCGAACCATCAAAGTACTCGACAGCAAGGACGCGGTCGAGATTGAAGTCGAAGCCAGCGACCCGATCCTCCCGCAGACGAAAATCCTCACCGGTCCCGACCGTCTAGTGGTCGACTTTCCCAACGCCGTTCCCGGCAATCAGTTGCGCAGCCAATCGATAGATCAGGGTGAAGTGAAAGACTTGCGCGTGGGGCTGCTGCAGTCGAAACCCCCGGTCACCCGCGTTGTGCTCGATCTGAAAACCGCGCAGTCCTACCAGATATTTCCCTATGGCCGCACGGTCATTATCAAGATCACGGGGAGTGGGGCCGAGGCGTCGCCGCGAGTTAGTACTGCTGTTCCCGCCACAGCGCCGCAGCCCGCCCTGGTGGCCGCCAGTTACGCGCCTCGCGCCGAACCTGTCCAGGTGGAAACGAAGGTTGACACTTCCGACCAGCCCTTGCTCGACGTTACGTTTCGCAACGGCCTGCTGGGAATCAGGGCAGACAAAGTGACGCTGGCGGAAGTTTTGTTCGCGGTGCAGCATCGCACCGGCGCCGAGGTTTTACTAGCCGCCGGAGCCGAGCAGGAAAAGATTGTGGCCGACATTGCGCCCGCGCCCGCGGCCGAGGTTCTCACCCGGTTGCTGAACGGTTCGAATTTTAATTTTCTGATTCTGAGCGCGGCGAACGATCCGAAGCACGTGGATCGCGTGATCCTCAGCGTCCGGCCCGAAAGCGGATTCGTGTCTCCGCCTCCTCCAGCGCGAGTGCAGGACGGCGCTGCCGAAGAACCTGAATCCTCCAGCGCGAACCCGCAGCCCACCAACACCGTTCCGGCACCCACGCAGGCTCCCGCGCAACCGGAAGCAAAAACTCCCACCGACGTAAACGCGCCTGACCAGTAACCTTGTCTTATGTCTTAGGTTGAAAGCGCCGGAAACGAGAGGCTTCCTGCTTCTACGGTGGCGTGACCAAGCGGATGGGCACCGGAGAAGTGCCCGTAACCGCGCCCGAGCCCACCGGCACAGTGCCCCCATTGCCGCAACCGGCCACGTTCAGGACGGTTACGTTCACGTTTCCATACTGATCGACGGCATTGATGAAGACCTGAAGGAAGCCTATAAAAGTGACCGGCGTCGTTGTGCCGGTGTCATTGATGGATACACTGTTGTCGAAGATGGGCAGGGAAACAATCGAATTACTGCTGCTAACGCTGGTGCCATTAAGTCCGACTTTCTTGCCGAGAGCGCTGTTGCTCCCGGCCAAGATCTGGAAAGGATACGCGGAGGGAGCGGCAAATGGGCTGAGTGTATCCTGACCGCTCGATGAGGTCTTGTTGGTTGCATCCGCCTGTTGAATCAAGCATTGCACCCCGTTGGTGGTAGCGCCCGACCTGTCGGGATTCCGGCTCATGTCTACGACATTGGTGCCGGCCGGCGGCTGTACGCCACACTGATAGTTCGTAGCCGAGTCGCAGCCTTCGATCGCCTCTTCATAGGGATCCCCCTGTGTGCAAGAGGGAATTGCGGTCACTGGTGTCCCTACTTGGCCCGGCACGTAAAGCAAGTTCGGCGGACCTTCATTCGAGGGGACGCCGCTGCTGTAGTTTGCCGACGGCTGAACTGGAACTCCGCGAACTTGGCGAAGTTGGCAATAAGACGGGTTATTGTGCTGGCAGTCGAGAACCAGCCAGAAAGTTTCTCCGATCACGCCCGTGGCATTGCCACCGTTTAGTGAAATGCCAGGGTTCTTGATCGATCCATCCGTGGTGCTGACAAAGGAGTTCCCAGGGTTCAGAGGATCCTGGTTCGGGACGACCCACGGCTTCACGCAACTTGGCAGCACCGGGGTGACGGTACCGGTCGGCCCACCATTGGTATTAAGATCCGAAGCCGAAGGGTTTAAGACTTCGGCGGTCGCGCTCGCGCTTACAGTGTTTCCGGTGTTCCCCCAGATGCGCGAGAAAAAAGTTGGCAGGCTGGCGCGAGTCAGTTGCACGGTGACTATCGGATTCACGCTGAATGGCCCACCGGCAGTCAAGGCGGAGCAATCGTCCTTCGTCATGCCGCCAGCGGAGTAGGTTACCGTAGGAGAATCAGCGGTGCCGCCCACCGCGCTTTCTGTTGCGACTGCCGTCGCCGCTTGGGTGGCAAAACCACCCGGACCGCAAATTGCCTGCCAGGAAAGAGCAGAGTTGTTCGGGTCGCCGGTCATGCCCGAAATCGAAATCACGCGGGCGGCCGCCAGCGCCGCTTGATCGGCGGATCGCTGCGCTTCTTCCCGAGCCAGATAAAGCGTGATGACATCGATCGACAATGCAGCCATGGCAATGATGGCCACCATGGCTATCGCAACCAGCACCATGGTGATGCCGCGTTCCGGTCGGCGTGAGCGGCTGGAACGCCGATTGCGGCGAGATCTCTTGATTGCTGGCGATTTCATACTGTTTTCAGTTCTCGTTCATCGCTACGGCCGCGGCACTGATGGTATTGGGCAGCGCCGTGCTCCTGCCCAGCACGCCGGCGATGCGGCCGAATCGCCATTGGTAGCCATACTGGACGCTGACACAGGTGCCGATGACCGCTTCCTGCGCCGGCCCCCCACCCAGCCCCGGCGACGTACAAAGCACATTCGCTGGCTGCGCTGCCGCAGAGGCAGGGAAATAATATCCCCGATTGATGATGATGGTCAGCCCTCCGGTCGGACAGCCATTTCCAGTGGCGGTATAGGTCCACGTCAAAGCCGCCACCGTGGGGGCGCTGGGGCCGATGCCGCAGTCGTTGATATTGTTGGCTATTAGATAATTGTCAACGTCAAGAAAAGCGTCGATGACCGAGGCCGGGGCGACCGTCGAATAGAATTGCAGATCATTGGCCGGATCACCCGCCGCCGACCGGGCTGCATCACGCGTAATGTTGGTAAGCTTCTGCTTGAACGTAAAGGCGTTGCTGAAGTCGAAAATGCCAATCACAAAGAACACCAGCAAGGGCAGGGCGACGGCAAACTCCACCAATTGCGCGCCACCGTCGTCGCGCCAAACGCGCCTTCCCAGCCCACTGAGCCAACTCCGAGGATGGGGTACACAAATCAATGGACCTCGATGCGCACCCGCGCCGACGCTGCCAGCCAGATCGTTTGCTGGTTCAGGGAAGTGAAGGGTAACCAGAACTGATAAGGATAACGAAAGGATACCGAAGTCCCGCACACTCCAGCTCCCCCTGAAACCACACTTGTCAATTGGACAGGGGATTGCACGCACATGTTCGTGCTGGCAACGAAATTACAGGTAGTTGGACTGGTGGTACAGGGGCTAAAGACGGGCGGCGATACCGGAGGCAGTGCCAGCGCTGGATTCAGATTGGACGCCTGCAGGGCGTTGTTGGTCGCGTTGACTGCATTCGTCGCATACTGCCCAAGGTTATTGGGTCCGCCGCAGGTTGCGCAGTAAGGGAAGGATCCGGCGCGGGCGCCTTCCTGCGCGGCGCGCGTGATCGCGCCATAAATGCTGAACGCCTGTCCGAACCAGAAGATCCCCAGCAGCATCATGAACATCAGCGGCAGCACGGCAGCGGCTTCGGCAATCTCGGCCCCGCGGGTTTCAGCGGCCAGCCGGCCCAGACTGCGAAGCATGGATCGAAGGGAGTGCGGCATTCTAGGCCACACACCCCAGTTTCCAGAGAATCCCATAAAGCACCACCGTCAGCGCCAGAGCCACACCCTTCGGAATGGTGAGCGCCTCAGGGTTGTCGATTGTAACGTGAGACCCTGGCAGCCGGAAAGTTACCAGCGAAATCAGAATGTGGCCGATGTTTCGCATGGTCTCAAGGAATCGCCGCTTGTAAATCACCAGGGCCATGGCCATCACGCCAGCCACAAAAACCGATACTAGCAACATATCCACCAGACGCCCTGGACCTGTGTATGCTCCGAGGGCCACAGCAAACTTCAAATCGCCTGCGCCAAGGCTTCTCAGCAGCCAAAACGGCAGCAGGAGTGCCATTGCGAGTCCGGCACCCAGGAGCGAGTTCCTCAACCCGCTCCAGCCACCTAGGACCGTGTTGGCGGCGACACCAAGCAGCAACCCCGGCACGGTCAGCCAGTTCGGGATGCGCCGGCTGCGCAGGTCGGTCCATCCTGCGACGAGAGACAGGAGCACGGCGCCCGCCAGAATGATCGGTTTCAATCGAGCCCCAGACCGCCTCTCGCGCGGATTTTCACATAGCAGGGAAGCGAAGTCAATGAAGGTGTGGATGTCCGGCTAAAAACGAAAGGCCCGGAATTCGTCCAGGCCTTTCTGGAATCAGCCGCACCATCTAGCGATTAGCGATTGAACGCCGGAGCCGAGTTGTGCTCGGCAACGATCTTCTTGGCGTTGTCGGCCAGCGCTTTCGCCTGAGGCAAAAGTTCCAGGCCCTTGATCACTTCCGGGTCGGACTCGGCGCGAACCTTCATACCTTCATCCTGGCCGAAGGCATCGACGAAAATCTCTGACTTGATGTTGGACCGGATCCAGTCGCTGTTGTCGAGTAAGTCCGCCTGCGTGTAAGGAATGTTGTCCTCGTCGAGAGACTTGCGGAAATCCAGCATGGTCGCATCGTCCACTTCGAAGCTCTTCGTGGGATGATGATTCACCACGTAACGCTTGGCGAAATTGAAGAACGCATAGTGCTGCAACATCGTGTCTTGGAAGTGGCTGCTCTTCACCGGAGGAATGTTCACGTCAGGAGTAATACCGCCTCCACCGTAGACCGTACGTCCGCTGTCAGTGAGCTTCACTTCGCGGTTGGCCATGTTGGGATTCTCGGCGCTGTCGCGGTTGTAGTAGTAATCGTAAAGCGAAATGTTGCTGTAATCACGCTGGATCAGGCGGCCGCTCGGTGTGTAGTAGTGTGCCGTAGTCAAAGCGAGACCCGTGTTTTCCGACAAAGGATACACCGTCTGTACCAGACCCTTGCCGAACGTGACTTCTCCCGCGATCAGGCCACGGTCGTGGTCCTGAATGGCACCGGAAACAATTTCCGCCGCCGACGCCGTGAGCCGGTTCACCAGCACAACGATGGGATAGTCTTTCCCGCCGTTGCCATGCTGCGCGATGTAGCGCTTCTCCGCAGAAGCCCGGCCGTGGTGCGAAACGATGAGCTGCCCCTTCTTCAGGAACTTGTCAGCCACTCCGACGCCTTCACTGAGCAGGCCACCGGGATTGCCGCGCAGGTCGAGAATCAGTCCCTTCAGATCGCCGAACGAATCAAGCGCGTCCGAAACTTCATGCTCGGTGGTTTCGTTGAAGCCGTTGACGTGCATGTAGCCGATGCCCGGCTTAATCAGGAAATGAACGTCCACGCTGTAGCGGGGAATCTCGTCACGGATGAGGGTAAACTCCATCGGCTTCTCGACGCCGTCGCGCGCGATGCTGATGTGAACCGTCGTGCCCTTGGGTCCCTTAAGCAGATCGGCCACGTCGCCTGTTGACATGTTCTCAGTCGATTTGCCGTCAACCGCGATGATGACGTCGCCGGGATGAATGCCGGCCTTGTAGGCGGGCGTCCCGGTGAAGGGATAGATCACGATGACTTTGTTGTTGCGCGGCCCGACGGTCATACCCACGCCGTAATACTTGCCGCGCTGGTCTTCGCGCATCAGCGCGTAGGATTTTGGGTCGAAGAAGTTTGAATGCGGATCGAGCGCGTGCAGCATTCCGGGGATCGCCCCGTTATAGATTGCCTTGTCCGGGTTAACGGGCTCCGCGTAGTTGTCCTCGACCAGGGCATACACGTCGGTAAACTGCTTCAGGCTGTCCTTGACCTCGGAGTCGCCGGTCATCGACGACTGCTGGCCGGAACGCTGGGCGAACAGAATTCCCAGAAAGCCGCAGGCAAGCAGGAAAAAAACTACCAGGAAGAGTGATCGGCGTGAACTACGTCCCATCGTGAGATTCCTTCGGTGAGGGCTTGCTTCCACCCCAGCCACCGCGCTGATATCAGCCAGTATATCACCAACTTAGACTGCCCCGGACCGGAATAGTCACCAACAGTAACTGGTGCCGAAAAGGCCTAATAAGTGAGATGCAGTGGGAGTCCGATTAGGTTTCCGACCGGCGAAAAACAGTGCGGGATCGTGGCGCCCGGTTCGTGGCACCAGCCGGGACGGCAAGGGACATTCTGCGCCTCGCCGCAATCAGGAGGCGATCGGACTACGGACGAACTCTTCGTAGCGCTGCAATTCCGCGATGGATGCTTCCGACAGCACCGGGAAGGGAAGCGCGCGGCAGCCCGCGGGAAGGTTCGCTGCTGTGAGTAAGTCGCAGACCACCGCTGCCGTCTGCTTCAGGCCACGCTGCCAGTTGGGCTCGCGCGCGTCGCGAAAAACGAGACTGTCAGGATGGAATCCCACTGCGGTCAAGACCGCGCGCGCGATTTTCAAAAACTCTGGCCACCGCGAGGCCACGCCCACCAGAGCTCCGGAGGGTGCTGGCAAGTATCCGGCGAGCGAAGAAGGTACGGAGCGAATCTGCAGCGTAATGAGCTCCGTGCTCGGCGGCAACACTTGTCGCGCCAGAGTTACACGGTTAGGCAGCACGACCGGTATTCCGCCTTCCGGCGACGTGGGACAGTCCTGCGGCCCGCAGGACTCGACCGGGAACGTGACCGCACGGGCAATTTCTGCCGCCAGGATTCGGCGCAATTCTTCATCCGGCTCAATCAGCAGGAAGTGGTCGGGAGGCTGCAGTTCAAGCCACTGCCGCAGACGCGACCGCAGCACCGGCAACGTCACACCCAGCTTGCGCGCCGAGCGAAACAACCGGGCGATCATCTGATCGAGCGCCAGACCCGCTGTGGGCTGCACCTCGGGCTTACCGGCGCGAACGTAGACTCCGCTGCCGCGGCGGAACTCGACCCAGCGTTCGCGTTCGAGCTGGCGATAGCCGGCGCTGATGGTGTTGGGATGCAGGTGGAAGCGCCGCGCCAGATCGCGCGTGCTCGGCAACCGCTGCCCCGGCGCCAGGTCGTCACTCAAAATGCCGAGCACGATCTGGGTCACCAGCTGTTCGCGGATAGAGACTTCGCTTCCCCGTGCAAACCAGAATTGCATGGCGGCAACATCATACTCTGCTCGCTGCCGCCCGCTCCGTTCACCGGACTTTCTCACTGCCCGGTCGAGCGACCCCAGTTAGACGCTGATCGAGGTTGACGGAAATGCCGAGGGCAGCGCTTCCGAACCAAAGTCCTGAAGACCCTGCAACATCGAGGCGTACGCCGACTGCACTAAGGCGGCCGCAGCCGATGGCAACGTCGGACTCGACAGACCTCCCGGATCTGCCGGAGTCGCTGGACCCACCGGATTCGCCGGACCTTGCTGTCCGCCCGTCTGAAGGCCGGTATTAACGTGGGAACGAGGATTGTCGTGTTCCTGGTCGACCCTCTGGAAGTCCTGCTTCAGGTTGCCGTAGGCTTGCCCAGCGGCGGAGATATTTCCTGAAACAATATCCTGCCCCAGCTGGTTGAATTGCTCCACCAGGGCGCTGCCGCCGGGGGTCGAGGGACCGGAGCTGACATCTCCCCCTTCTCCCGCCAAAGTATGCAATTGGGCAAAGTCCTGCTTCGCCGCGGTCATGTTGCCGCTCTTCAGATCTGAGCCCAGTTGCTGAAACTCCTGCTGAAACTGGCGCAGGTTGCTTTGAATCGGGGTGCTGGAGGCACTGGTACTGAGGCCGTTAGAAATCGCTGATATGGACATTTCGCTTCTCCTTCGAAACGGACTTTTCGTCCCGGACGTGTCGGCACGGTGCCGGATGAAACGCCAGCGTCGCACGTTGCTAGTCGGCGGTTCCCACTAACTTAGGCAGGTTCGATGCCAAACATCCGCTTCTGTTCCGGCCGCCGAATCCATTCATTCCACGAGACTTCGCCAGCAGGCACACTCCGCAGTGACTCCTGCGAGAAGGCAATAGGCAAAGAGTGCCTATTTCTGACCCGGCAAATTGTGCCGAGCATTTTCAAACTGTTGCCGAGCGAACACAGCACACGCAAGCGAATGTCGTCCCCGCGACTTGAGAGGCCCGAAGCCCGTTGTCAAGGCCGTGTCTCCCCTGCATTGCCGCTTTTCCTTTTTCGGCAGTATGATGAAACGCATGAGTTTCTCCGAGACGGTCTTCCTATTCGTTCTGGCTCTCATCATCTTCGGGCCCAAGAAGTTGCCGGAGATCGCACGCCAGGTCGGGAAGTATATGAACGAGTTCAAGCGGGCGTCGAACGAGTTCAAGGCGCAAATCGAGCAGGAGATTTCAAACCTCGAAGTCGACAAGCGGCAGACGATTCTACCGCCCAGCCCGCCTCCGGAAGGCGCCACCAGCCGCACACCCTATGCTGCCTCCCTGGCAGCCGGCGCGGACGCTCCCGCACCAGACGCTAGCGCACCTCAAGCTCACGCACTCGAAGGTTCTACGGTCGGCGTTGCGGCCGCTGCGGTTGCTTCCGACGACGAGCCGCTGTTTGCTGCTGGCGCAATCGCTCCATCGTCCGTCGCGAGCCCTGCGGCCGCTTCGCCGGATGAGGTAACCCCTCCTACCACGCCTCCCACCACGCAGGAATCGCATGTTTGATTTCGCAGCCGCGCGCGGCAGCGGCGACGACGAGAAAGAACCCATGACCACCATGGGATTCCTCGATCACCTCGAAGAACTGCGCAAGCGGCTCGTGCATTCCATTGTTGCCGTAGCCGTCGGTTTTGGGGTGTGCTGGTGGAAGGCGGAATGGCTCTTTGGTTTCGCGCAAAGACCCATCGTCGACGTGCTGCGGAAGCACGGCCTGCCCGAGAAGCTGGTCTTTCTTAATCCCACCGACCCCTTCAACCTTTACTTGAAGGTTGCGGCCCTCGCTGGTCTATTCCTGACCTCGCCCTATGTGCTGTATCAGGTCTGGATGTTTATTTCACCCGGCCTGTATCGCAACGAAAAGCGCTATGTCGTCCCGTTCATGGTTTCGACGATTACGCTGTTCGTCTCCGGCGGATATTTCGGCTACCGGATCGTCTATCCGCGCGCCCTAGACTTCCTGATCGGTTTCGGGCGGCAGTTCCAGCCCATGATCACGATCACCGAATACACCCAGCTCTTTCTGAGCATCATTCTCGGCATGGGATTGATTTTCGAAATGCCGATCCTGGTATTTTTCCTGGCCTTCATGGGCATCATGAGCCCGGAGTTCATGATCAAGAACTTCCGCTATTCGATTCTCGTGATATTCATTATTGCGGCCATCGTTACGCCCACGCCGGACATAGTAAACATGTGCGTTTTCGCTGCCCCCATGCTGATTTTGTATGCCCTGAGCATCGGCGTAGCCTGGCTGGTGCATCCCAAGCAGCGCAGCGCGCGCGAAGAGAAGCAGAAAGCCAAGCAGGGAGGGAAGCAGGCGCAATGACAGTGAAGACAACAAGAATGTCGGGCGCAATGAAGTCAGGCGCAATCACACTGGCGAGAGCGAAATCTCTGCGATGGATTCTGCTGGCATGCATGCTGATATGGCTGGCCTGTGATCGCGACAAGGACGCCGCGCAGGAGACATCGCAGACTCCGACAGTTACGGCCCCTGCAGCGACTACTGCCCCGATTCTGAATTTTCCTCCCAATTCCGGACCGCCGCCCGCGATCGACGCCGACCGCGCCATGCGGTACGTGAAAGAGATTGTGAACTTCGGCCCGCGCCCCGTGGGCAGCGCCAATCACAAAAAGGTCGAGGACTACATCGACTCTCGCCTGAAAGGCGATGAGGTCGAGGACGACATCTTCACCGCCGACACGCCCGAGGGCAAGTTTCCGGTGCACAATATCATCTCCAAGTATCCCGGCACAAAAGACGGCATCATCGTGATCGCCAGCCACTACGATACGAACTACCCGCTGCGCCACACCTCCTATGTGGGCGCGAACGATGGCGCTTCCTCCAGCGCGCTGTTGCTGGAATTCGCCAATCAGTTGCGCGGCAAACCCCGCGACGGCTACAGTGTCTGGCTGGTCTGGGATGATGCGGAAGAAGCGATCAAGCCTGATGGTTCGGGTGGCCTTGCCGAAGAAATGCCGTTCAATGACGACAGTTTGTACGGCATCGATCACGTGGCGCAGAAGTGGCAAGCCGACGGCACGCTGAAAAAAATAAAAGCCTTCCTGCTGGCCGACATGATCGGCGACGCCGATCTAGACATTGATCGTGACCTGAACTCCACGCCCTGGCTGGAAGATGTTGTTGGCGAAGCGGCGAAGCGCCTGGGCTATCAGTCGCATTTTTTCGTGCGCAACAACCAGGTCAGCGACGATCACCTTCCCTTCATGAAACGCGGCGTACCCTGCGCCGACCTGATCGATTTCACCTACGGCTACAACAATGTTTTCTGGCACACCCCGCAGGACACGGTCGACAAACTCAGCCCGCAGAGCTTGCAAATCGTGGGCAGCGTGATGCTTGAGACCATGCGCATCCTCGACAAGATAAATCCGCTCCCGCCGAAATGATCGCGAGCGGATTCAGAACGTGTCGATGAGTGTAATCACGATTTTTCGCCAATCATCTTCAAGAGAGCGATAATCGGACATGGCTGCCGAAAGCACCCCTCATAGCGCAAAGTTCCCTCTGAGTTCATCTGTGCGAATCAAATCCACAGGGCAGTTGGAAGCTTTCAGCCGCAACGGCAAATTGCATTACCCACCGTCAGGGGAGCAAATGGCCTACGGTGGTGAGACTGACTCGGTCCGTCGCATAACCTTTTCTATCAGGGGCGACGTACTCTACGAATTGAAGAAAGCTCCTGGTATGTGGCACGAACAGTTGCTAGAGGGCTGCGTGGCATATTCCGCTTTGCTCCCTGATGTCCGAGAAGCGTTGAAAAACATCGGACCGAGCCGGGATGGGGAACTTGTTTACTACCCGTGCCGCGCAGTTCTGAAATCCGGTGAGGCCTTCGACACGGTATACATCGTCCCTGAGAAGCCTTATGTAAAGCACTGGGGCGTGTACCCTGAAAATGATCGTGGCAAACGATGGATTCGGATGGAGGATATTGCAGAGGTGCAGGAAAGCCCAACCCGCCTTCCCGCTCAGTTTGCGAACGAAATATATCGGAACGGCGAGTCGGGAATGGGGTACACGATTTTCACCGTCGTATTCGCAGACGGTGTGCGACAGGCATGCGCCACTGGCAACGCTGTAGATTTTATTCAGTACCCTATTGGCGAAGGCCCCAAAGACGTTATTGCTGTGATCCCCCACGAGGGCAGAAGAGGCGATTCGTTAGTGAAATCGCCTCAATGGTACTGGTGCCTTTACTCAGAGTAGCTCGAATAGTTTCGCAACTGTTGAAATCAGGCGATAGCACTCATAGACCACGAGCGCGTCCAGTCCATCCGGCGCACCTAGGGGCATCATTTTTGCGCTTTTCCAACTTTTCATTTCTAATGCACCCCATATGCGAACTGTGAAGCCCCTGTTTTTTTCTTTCATTTTCTGCTTTACCTGCCTTGCCGCAAATCCACCCGCCGATACCAGCGAAGCCAATCAAGTCATCCAGGCAGCACTTCAGCCCTCGCCTCTGCAAGCGAATCTTCAGCGCCTAACGGACGAAATTGGCGGCCGCGTTCCCGGCACGGTCGCGATGCAGCACGCGATCACCTGGGGAATACAGGCTTTCACCGCAGCTGGCGCCGACAGCGTTCATACTGAAGGATTCACGATTCCGAATTCTTGGTCAGAAGGCGCGACCGAGATGACGGCAACCACGGCTTACCAGGTGGATGCCTCGAAGCTCGGCGGCGGCACCGTGCTCTCATCCTTCCATGTGCGTGCGGTTTCTGTCGCGTGGGCCCCCGCGCTGGCTCCGTTGAAGCACGTCCCCGTGGTTGACGTAGGCGAGGGTACCGAAGCCGATTTCAAAAAGGCGGGCGACGTTACGGGAAAGGTTGTTCTGGTTCATACGGTCGTGCTCAAGACCTGGGACGATCTGTTCGCCGAATACGCAAACGCT
>Ga0209274_10000601_pt1 | contig 20477 bp, 19 predicted proteins | sample HubBroMetageREF1_FD_188343 | JGI IMG/M metagenome (GOLD analysis project Ga0209274, IMG submission 188343) | Reference soil microbial communities from the Hubbard Brook experimental Forest, New Hampshire, USA - Hubbard Brook CCASE Soil... | ecosystem: Environmental > Terrestrial > Soil >...
CCACGGCGCCGAGGATGGGTCGGCCGCCCTCGGCGAGGCCGACCGAAACACACCAGAACGGGTGGCCGTGCACGAAGTTCGTCGTGCCGTCGATCGGGTCGACGTACCACAAGGGGGCGAGCTCGGTCCTCTCGCCCCCCCGCTCTTCGCCGATGACGGCGAAGCGCGAGCGTCGCGAAAGCTCGCGACGGAGGAGGGCTTCGCTGTCGAGGTCGAACTGGGTCACCAGATCGACGAGGCTCGCCTTTCGCGTCGTCGACGGGTGCTTTCGCCAGCCCTCTTTCGCGAGCGCGGCCGCCAACCGCGCCGCGTCGAGAGCCACGGCGAGCAGCTCGGTCGCCTCATTCATCTCCATCATTGCGCCTCCAAGGCATCGAGAAGCATCCGGTGAATGCCGCCGAATGCGCCGTTCGACAAGACCGCGACGCAGTCGCCCGGTCGGGACCGAGCGGCGATTTCCGCCACGATCGCCGGCACGCTCGGCATCGCCCGTGCGCCCGGACCTAGATCGCGCATCAGGCGCTCGAGGTCGAGACGTTCCGTCTCCGGGACGTTCGACCTGCCGAGCGGCGCAAGAAGCACGTGGTCCGCCGCCGCGAAGCTCGAGGCGTAAGCCTCTTGGTGGAGCGAGCGACAAGCCGTGGCGCTCCGCGGCTCGAACACGGCCCAGAGCGCTCCCGTGGGATGACGTGTGCGAAGAGCGCGCAGGGTTTCATCGACCGCCGTCGGATGGTGCGCGAAGTCGTCGTACACGAAGACACCGCGCGGCTGACCGAGCAAATCTTGCCGCCGTCGAACGCCCTCGAACGATGCCAGATGACCTCGCGCGTCGCTCGGACCGACGCCGAAGCCCTCGGCGCACGCCGCGATAGCCGCCACGGCGTTTCGGATGTTGTGACGGCCCGGCATCTGGACAAAGAAGCGCCCGCAGGAGACGCCTCCCGCGAAAAGGTCGAACGCGAGGGTCCCGTTGGCCGACGGCGCCACGGGAGCGCCGAGCCAACCGGGGGTCTGCTCCCCGGTGGCGTCGCCGTCGAGCGCGTACCAGGCCACGCGCGCTTTGGCCTCCTCCGAGACGATCGCGCGGACTCGCGCGTCGTGGGCGTCGCACACGACAAGCCCCCCCGCGGGTACGCGCCTCACGAACGCTCGGAACGCCTCCTCGTAGGAGCGCACGTCCGGATAGATGTCGACGTGGTCGTGCTCGATGCTCGTGAGAATCGCGACCTCGTCCGGGGTCACTCCGGCGTAGTCGAGAAACTTCGGATGCTTCGCCCAATACACGGCGTCGTACTCGTCGCCCTCGACGACGAATGGGGCGCGCCCTCGATCCGGTCGAACTCGGCCCCCCCCCATCGCCGCCGACCCGGGCAACCCCTTGGGAACGCCCCCGATGAACCAACCGGGCTCGAGGCCGGCTCGCCACAGGATCCAGGCGGTCATCGCGGTCGTCGTCGTCTTGCCGTGCGTGCCCGCGACGACGAGCGGCCGCCTCTTGGAGAGAAAGCGGTGACGAATCGTCTCCGACATGGATGCGCGGGCCAAGCCGAGGCGCTCGGCCTCTTGCGCCTCGGCGTTGGAGCTCCGGATCGCGTTGCCCACGACGACCAAGTCCGGCCGCGGCTCGAGGTGCGTGGCGTCGTAACCCGTCAGGCAGCGGATCCCGAGCCGCTGAAGCATGGGGCCTATGGGCGGGTCGAACGCGGCGTCCGAGCCGCTCACGTCGTTGCCCTCTTCGCGGAGCAAGGCCGCGAGCGCACCCATCCCCGTCCCGGAAATTCCAATGAGGTGTGCGTGCATGCCAGGCCGAGAAGGCGTCCTCTAGTCTTTCGCGAACACGAAATCATCGCCGACCCAGTCGACCTTCACCGCGCTCGCCGCGGGATAGCCGCCCCGCAGGATCTCTTCGGCCAGCGGATCTTGCAGTTTCTTGAGAATGGCGCGCCTCAGAGGTCGCGCGCCGAATGCCGGCTCGTAGCCAAGGTCGACGAGCTTGTCTTTCGCTGCGTCCGTGAGGTGAATTTTGAGCTCGCGGTCGGCGACGAGCTTCTCGAGACGCTTCAGCTGGATGTCCACGATCCCGCGAAGGTCTTTCTTCGAAAGGGGCCGGAACAGGACGACGTCGTCGATGCGATTCAAGAACTCCGGACGCAAGAACGCGCGAAGGTCTTCCTGCATCAGGTCGCGCAGCGCGTCGACCCCCTCGGGGGTTTCGAAGAGGCGCGGATCGGTCTCGAGGAGCCGTTGACTGCCGATGTTGCTCGTCATGATGACGACCGTGTTCGAGAAGTTCGCGGTTCGGCCGCGCCCATCGGTCAACCGTCCGTCGTCGAGCACCTGGAGAAGCAAGTTGAAGACGTCGGCGTGCGCCTTTTCGACTTCGTCGAACAGGAGGACGCTGAAGGGCTTGCGGCGAACGGCCTCGGTGAGAAACCCACCTTCTTCGCTGTCGACGTAACCCGGGGGCGCACCCACGAGCCGCGCCGCCATGTGCTTCTCCATGAACTCGCTCATGTCGAGGCGTGTGAGCGACTGTTCGTCGTCGAAGAGAAACTCGGCGAGGGCCTTCGCCAGCTCGGTCTTGCCCACTCCGCTCGGCCCGAGAAAGAGAAAGGAGCCGATCGGTTTGCCGGGATCGCGAAGGCCGACGCGACCCCGGCGAACCGCCCGCGAGACCGCGCGCACCGCTTCGTCTTGGCCCACCACGCGCTCGGCCAGGCGCGTCTCCATCTTGAGAAGCTTGTCGCTCTCGCTCTCGAGCATCTTGCGCACGGGAATGCCCGTCCACTCGCCCAGAACGAGAGCCACGTCCTCCTCGGTCACGAGCGGGAGCTCGGCGCTCTCCGCGTGGCGGCGGAGCTCGATTTGGGCCCGCGCCTGCGCGATGACCGGCTCGAGCTCGCGGGCTTCGGTCTCGATCCTCGCGCGCGTCTTGACGCTCAAGACGTCCGAATCGCCGGCGAGCGACCCCAGCTGCGCCCGGAGCGACGCGAGCCTCTGCATCGGCGCCTCGAGCGCGGCGGGGACGCCATCGGTCTCCACCCGCTTTCTCGCGCCCGTCTCGTCGAGCAAATCGATGGCGGCGTCGGGGAGCGCGCGGTCCTGGAGATAGCGCTTGGCGAGCTTGGCGGCGGCGACCATGGCGCCCTCGCCGATCTGAACCTTGTGGTGAACTTCGTACTTCGAGGCGATCGCGCGCAAGATCTCGAGGGTCTCGGCGAGCGACGAGGCCTCGATGGTGAGGGGGCTGAATTTGCGGAACAAGGCAGGGTCGCGATCGGCCAGCTTGCGTGCTCCGTCGACCGTGGTCGAGGCGAGCAGGCGAACTTCACCCCGCGCGAGGACTGGTTTGAGCAAGTCGCCCACGCCGCTCCCGACGGCCCCCTGTCCGAAAAGCGAGTCGATGTCGCCGACGTAGAGGAGCGTCTCTCTCGGCGCGCTCTTGAGCGCGGCGAACAGCTGACGTAGCCGCTCTTCGATCTCACCCCGGAGCTTCGCGCCCGCGACCAGCAGCCCCGTCTCGAGCTCGAGCAGGTCGAGCTTGGTCAGGCTCTGCGGCGCGTCGCCCGCCGCCAGGCGCATCGCGAGCGCTCCGACGATGGCGGTCTTGCCCGTACCCGGGTCGCCCACCAGAAGAGGATGGTTCTTGTGCCTGCGCTCGAGAATTTGGAGCAATCGCCGCACTTCCACGTCGCGACCGACGACCGGGTCGAAGCCTCCCTTGCGCGCGCGTTCGACAAGGTCGTGGGTGAAGCGAGAGAGAGCGTCGCCGCTCTCCGTGGGTCCGGCTCCCCCCTCGCGCGCGGGGGTCTTGAGCGCGGACATGTGGTCGCGCAAGCTGCCCGGGCCGAGGCCGAACGCCTGAAGAGCCACCGCCGCCGCCCCGCGAATCTCTTGGGACAGCGCGTTGAGCAGGTCTTCAATCTCGACCGTATCGGTGCCCGCCTCGGTCTCCGCGCGGGAAAGCAGCGTAAGCATGGAGCTCGAGAGGTAAGAAAGGCCGCCCGCGGTCGGACGGATGCGCCGCAGCGCAGACTCTATCTCCGCGGACAGGTCGGCTGGTTCCGCCCCCGCTCGCCGGAAGACCTCGCGAGCTCCCCGGCCCTGCTCGACCGCGCGCGCGAGCAGGTGAATCGGCTCGACTTGCGCGTGCTTGCGGTCGTCGGCCAGGCTCTGGGAGCTTGCCACGAGGGCTTTGGCCTCCGGCGAGTACCGCTCGAGGTGAATTGTTTGCTCGGCGGCCATGCAGTGGCAACGTTATAGCAAGCTCACGATGCCCGCCGATGTCACGGTCTATGTCACCCGAACCTGTGCCTACTGCTTCGCGGCCAAGCGCCTTCTGACCAAGCGCGGAGCGCAGTTCGTCGAGGTCGATGTTTCCGGCGACGACGAAAAGCGAGCCTGGCTGGCGAAGACTACGGGCCGCCGCACAGTGCCTCAGATCTTCATCGGCGGCGATGCCATCGGCGGCTACGACGAGCTGGCGGCGCTCGACCGCGCGGGCAAGCTGACGGAGAAGCTCGCCGGGACCTGAAACGGGGCTCACCGGCGCTCGAACACGGTGGCGTCCCGGGGGCTCGCATCCGGCGGGGCTCCGCTGCGCCGATCGCAGAAGCGAGGACGTTGAGCCGTAGGACGCGCGCACTACGCCAGGGCTTCGACCAGTCGCGCCACGTCGCGCTCGGCGACGGCACACAGCGCCACGCGCAAGGCGCCGCTTCCATCTTCGAGCACCTGAGGGACGACGAAGACCCCGCGCACGCGCATCTCCTCGGCCTTTGCCCGGGCGCGAGGGTCGAAGACCGTGACGAAAAAGCCTCCGTCGTAGCGCGGATACTGGAGGTTCCGGTCCCGGGCCGCCCGGTTGAAGGCGCTGACGCGCGCGAGCAACACAGACTTGAGCGCGCTTCGCTCCGCCGTGCACGCCTCGCGCAGCGAGGCATCGACGAGCAATCGCGTGATGGCGGCCTGACCGCCCCGGTTGCAGTTCGACCACACGCCGCGGCACGAATAGCTGAGCGCGGCCTCGACCTTCGAGCGCTCCTTCGGGTCGGCGATGCAAGCGACCAGGGCCCCCGCACGGAGGCCATAGTGCGTGTACGATTTGCTCGCGCTCCACGCGAAGAGCACACTCGCCTTGCCGACGAGCGGCCCGAGCACGTCGCTCATGGAACGAGGCTGGCTTGCGCCGTACTGCAAGTACGCGCAATCGACGACCAGAGTGACGGGGCCTCTTCGCGCATGACGCGCCACACATTCGGTGACCGCCGACCACTCGCCGTCGGTCATCGAATACCCCGTCGGATTGTGCGCGGGGTCGTTCAGGATCAAGAGAGCTCGCCCCTGATCCGAGACTTGCTTGGCGAGCGCGCCATCGAGCGCCGCCACGTCCAACGCTCCGTCGGCGCCGAACATGCGAAACGTCTCGAGGCGCCGGTCGCTCTCGTCGCAGATGGTCTTGTAGGGCCCCCAGAACCACGACGTCGTGAGCGCGGCTTGTCCCGGTTCGATGAAATTGGTGATGGCGTGGCGCAGCGCCCCGGTCGCTCCCGGCGTGGCGATGCTGACGGCGGTCTCGCGAAGGGCGCCCGCGGTGCCGAGAAGATCGTCGGCGACCGCTCGCCGAAACTCGGGCATTCCGGAAATCGGCGCGTACGTGGCCCATTCGAGGGCAGGGACCTCGCGCACGGCACGCGCCGCGGCGGGCAAAACCGAAAGCGATCCATCGTCGTCGAGAAGCACGCCGATGGTGGCGTCGACGACGTCCTCGCCGCGCTGCCTTCGCGCCGTGGCTTCTTGGTGGAGGGAGAAGATGGGATCGTCCGACGGACGGGCTTGGCGCGATGGGATGAGGTGCATCGGTTGGCGGGTGGGGGCCAGAGCCCCGAAAAGGTCGCTTAGCGCTTTCTAGGGGCTCAACGCCACATGGCCGCCGGGAAAAGCGTCTGTCAGTTTGTCAGCGAAAGGGCCGGCGGCCCTTGCGCGGTGCCACGTTGGCCGGGAAGAACCAGGGAGCAGCCGTCTAAGCTCGCGAATGGAGCGATAAATTACGCGTGGCATGTGTCATGCTGAGAATCTCCCCATGGCCTGTCTTGCGCGCTCGGCATTCGCGATTGGGGTCGTTGCTATCGCGCCGAGTCTACGGAGCGGTCGACGGGGGAAGCGTTGAATCATCCGCTCGCCGCGTGGCTGACTGCCGTAGTCGCCTCCTCGTTCGTCGCGACTCCGGCGCTCGCGCAGACGCTGGACAGCACGCTTGGAGCCGCCCATCGGGGCACGGAGTCTCCCCAGAACTTCGCCGCCGAGGTCCGCTTCGCCGCGTTCACTCCGGAGGTCGACAGCGATCCGAATCTGGACGGCCAGACGCCTTACAAGGACACCTTCGGGTCGAACCCGCGCCTCGAAGTCGGAATCGAGTTCGATTGGCAAGCGCTTCGAATCCCGCATTTCGGCACGATCGGTCCGGGCGTGAGCGTGGGCTACACGAAGGCGAGCGATCCCGCGCTCTTTCAACAGGAGCACAACGGAACCTTCGTCTCGGGCGAGCAGACGTCGCTCGAGATCTTTCCCTTCTACGGCGTCCTCGTTCTGCGTGCCGACGTGCTGTGGCGCGAGGGCGGAATCCCGCTGGTTCCGTACGGAAAGATTGGCCTCGGCTACGCGCTCTGGCATGCCTCGAACACGGCCGGCACCTCTACCGATAAGGGTATTACGGGCGAGGGTTCTTCTTTCGGTACGCAGGTCGCCTTGGGTCTCGCGTTCAACCTGAACCCCTTCGACATCTACGCCGCGCAAAACTTCGACGACGCTATGGGCGTCAATAACTCGTATCTCTTTGCCGAGTGGACTCGCTCCGATTTGGACGGGAGTCTCACCTCTCAGAAGGACGTGCTTCGCGTCGGGGGAACCGCCTGGACGTTCGGCCTCGCGTTCGAATTTTGAGGGCGCGGGCGAAACCGGATCGCTGCAAGCTTGGGCCGTGACCCGGCGATGCGGCATTGAGGCCGGTCGGTGCGCAAATGGGCGCGACCGGTACGTTCCGGGGGGTGAAATGTATTTATCGATCAATGTTCAGTTGATCATGTTTTCGGGGTCGCTTGTTTCACACGCCGCGCGCGCTTTTCCCGGGCCGCCAGTTTGTCGTAGAGCGCAATGGTTGAAGTCCCGGGGTGTCATCTTGGCTGTGAACGCTCGCTCGAAGTGCCCTTCGCAGGCCATATTCGGGAAAAATTGAGTGGCACGCGCCATGCTACGGTTAATCCCCGTGCGTCTGCGTTTCAGCCTCGTTTTCGCGACAGCCTTCGCGGTCGCAATCGCGCTCGTGTCGAGCCTCGCAAGCGCTCAGACCGTGCCGACGGTGAGCCCGGTCACTAACGCACCATATCCGGACCGCATTCTCCATTACGGAACGCCGCAGCAACAAGACTTGATGACGGACAGCACACGCCCGGCGGGCCTGAACCCGGACGGGATCAACTACGACGATTGCATCAACGACATGGGGCTCGAGTACTCCGTGTACTTGAGCGGCTTCTCCGGGCAGTCGCTTGAAGTCTGGGTGTCAACGAACGCTGACTGCACAATGGACCTGAGTCGCGGAATCGGGCAGGCCCCGCAATGTTGGCTTGTCGCAAGCACGGTCATCAACCAGGCGCAGGCGACGGCATACAACTTCTTCGTCCGAGTCCAGGATATCGTCGGGTCTCAGCAAGTCGTCCCGGACCCGGCCGTGTACACACCGAGGGATTCGTCTGCTTGCCAATCGCAGCCCACCGAAAGCGCTGTTACATTTACGGTCTTCTTCGTCCCAATATCGGCCGGGTACATCGTTTCTGGCGCTTCCACCTACCAGCAGAACATCACCGCGGATCTCGTTGGCCCATCGCCGCCCGTTGGCGTTTCCATTGCCGACGGCGATACGCTCTTCGTCGTCAACTGGACGGCGAATAGTGATGCCGACACCGCCGGCTACGACGTCTTCATCGACCCGATCCCGGGCAGCGGCAATGAGGCCTCGGCGGCAACGGGCACACAGACGCAGTTTCTCGATTGCCCGGACGCCACCAGCTCGACCACTACCAACGTGCTCGACGCGGACACCGCCGAAGCGGGCGACGCAACTGTCGCGTCCACGGTCGATGCCGGCTGTCATCTGGTCAACGTTGGCCCAAGCTCACCTACGCCGGGGTCGACGACCTGCACGAGCGGCGTATTGCAGAGCGCCAACGTGCAAGACGGCGGCGCCATCGTCAGCGTGGAGGACGAGGCGGCGACCGAGACGTTCGATGAGGCCGGAAACCTCATCAGCACGACGACGACCGGGAACGTCGGTATTTGCACCATTCCCTGCCAGTACCTCGAGGGCGCGTCGTGCACCTACGGTCAACCCGTGTACACGTCGATCAATCCTCCGACGCTCCCCAGCGAGAGCAATGGAAGCTACACGATTTTGGGTCTCACGAACTTCACGCACTATAACGTGGTCGTTGCGGCTGTGGACGCCTCCGGGAACGTGGGCCCCCCGTCGCCCGAGGTCTGCGACTATCCCGCCCCCGTGAACGATTTCTTCAAGAACTACACTGACGCCGGGGGAACAGCGGGCGGCGGCTTCTGCGCGCTCGAAGCCGTAGGAATGGCCGGTGGGTCCTCCGCGGCGTTTGCGGGAGCGGCCGCCGGTGCCTTCGTGCTGCTGCGCTATCGTCGCAAAAGGCGGCGCTCTTAGCGGGCTGCTCTGGCTCCTGTTCTCCGGGCTATGCCTGCCTGGCGTGGCAGCGCGCGCGTTGCTAGCGTCCGCAAACCATGACGGCCGCCACTTCGCGCCGCGCGATCGGGCGGCTTCTCATCGGCCTCGAAGTCATTTCTTGTGGGGGCTGCGTCGGGCGTGCAGCTCCGCCTGAAGACGCGACATCGGCTTCCGCGCAGGCGTCGACGTCATCGCCCCCGGTGTCCTCGAACCACACGGCGCGCGACTTCGGTTGGGTGGGCCTCGGGATTGGCGCCGACGCGGCCCTCGTGGCCCTCGGAACCTCTCTCGTCATCCTCAACGACAAGAGCGTGCGCGATGGCAACTGCAACGCGGAAAAGGTTTGCTCGCCGGCGGGTTTAAATGCCAACGGGGACATTGGGACCCTCACCGGCTGGAACACGGGGGCGTGGATCGTCACGGCGCTCGGGCTCGGCATCGGCGGCGTCCTGGTGCTGAGCGACCACGCGGGCAGCTCGCAGCGCGCTGCGATCACGGTCAACGTCGGTTCGGGCGCGGGGCTTGGGGTAGAGAGTAGCTTCTGATGCGAGCCTGCGTTGGGGCCGTCGTTGGGCGTCTCGCGACGCTCCCTGTCCCGGTCGCGCTTGGAGCGGCCCTCTCGGCCTGCGTCTTGATTACGGGGGGCACCGATGGCTATCAGGCGGCCGATGCCGGCACGAGCAGCGCTACGTGCGGTGCCGACGCTCAATGCGCCAATCTCTCAATCACCTGCTCCTCGTCGGCGGACTGCACCACCGAGGGCGGGGCCCAGGTTTGTTGCCTCGTGCCCACGTCGACCTCCGGGGCCAATGCTGCATGTGGTACTTCGCCGTGCCCCGCGCTCGGCGCGCAGTTGTGTGACACGAGCGCGGAATGCGGCGGTCCGGAGTGCGTCAAACAGCTGTGCATGTTTGGCGGAGAAGCGATCATGCTCAATGCGTGCGGAACGATTCTCACGTGCTCGCCGCAATAGTGCCGCCACTGTAAATTCTCTCGGAGAGCGGGAGGTCGGGTAGCCCGCGGGGCGTTGCCGCCCCGAGCCTCCGGAGATCCCGAGAGAAGGCGCAAGGGGGCTCACGCGCCGCGATCCGCCACAACGTGGCATTTAGCCTCGTGGCGCAAAGGGAGGCGCCGCGAGGACAATGCTTGTTTTCTCGGCATTGGTGAGCTCGCAAGGGGAGGCACGGGCGCTGCAACACTCGGCCCTACACGCTGCGCGCGTGCCCTCGCGGGCACGCCGCCGCGTCCCTATGTCACCCCATGGACACGAAGGAGACATCGAAACATGACGCCGCAACACAACGCCGACTCCAAAAAGGGCCGTGGCTTCGCTTCGATGGCGGCCGACCGTCAGCGTGAGATCGCCCGCAAGGGCGGAAAGGCCGCGCATGCGCAGGGGCGTGCTCACGAGTTTACCGCGGACGAGGCCCGCGTTGCCGGACGTCGAGGCGGTGAGGTGGTGAGCCGAGATCGCGAGCACATGGCCGCCATCGGGCGAGCCGGTGGGCAGGCACGTGGGCGCACGCGAGCTCCGAAAGAGGCCTGGGCGAGCGACCCCGCGCTCTCGCCAGCCGAATAGCGGTCGATTCGAACGCTAGCGCGGTGCGTGGCTCGTGGCGCCACGGCCGGGGGGCCGCGACCGCTGGTGCCCCGGTCCATCGCGTGGTACTCGGCTGGGCTCTCGCGCCTGTAGCTCAGCTGGATAGAGCAGTGGCCTTCGAAGCCACGGGTCGGGGGTTCGAATCCCTCCGGGCGCGCCCGCCATGCGTCCGTCCGCGTCCAAGGTTTCGACGAGCTTCGAGGCCCCGGAGGTATACGGCCGCGAGGCCATCGCACGCATCGTGCGCGCGCTGCCCCCCGTCGAGCGGGCTTATTCGCTCGTTCGATTCTCGATCCTGCGGCCCAAGCTGCTCAGCGTCATGGACCTCTTGCTCCGCGAGGAGGGTCGCATTCTCGACGTCGGGTGCGGCTTTGGGCTTTTCGCCGCTTACTTCGGTCAAACTCAGCCACGGCGGCAGATCGTGGGAGTCGATCCGAGCGCGCGGCGCATTCGGCTCGCGCGCACCTTGAGCGAGCAATTGGGGCTGGAAGGTCACGCCTTCGTCGAGGGGGACGTCCGTGATGCACCCCTCGAAGGCCCGTTCGACGCGGCCTACGTGCTCGACGTCATGCACCATCTTCCGCGACCCGATCAGCGGATGGTTCTCGAGCGCCTCGCGGGGCTCCTCCAGCCGGGGGGGATGCTTCTCGTGAAAGACATCACGACAGAGCCCCGGTTTGGCCTTCTCTTCACCGAGGCGCTCGACCGGCTCATGGTGGGATGGCGAGAGCCGCTCTCCTATCGGCACCACCGCGAGTGGGGTCAAATCCTCACCGAGCTCGGGTTTCGGGTGCGCATGGTCCGCGTCCCCGACATTCTGCCCTATCCGCATGTGGTCATCGCGGCGACCAAGGTTTGAGCGTCTGGGCTAACCGAGCGATCCTTCGTGACCGCGTGCGTCACGAACGCCGTGTCCGGGCGGGAATGCCCTCGCTAGGTTGGCGGTTTTGTAAGCGAAAGGACGCCTTCGCGTGACCTTCTCGCAACCGAGCCGCGCGCCCCCCAAACCCCGCAAGTTGTTCGCGCCGCCGTGCCGCCGTGCACTGGTAAGCTAAGGCCGTGCGCCTGAAGTCGTCCCCCGTTCGCTCGATCGTCGCCCGCCCCGCCGACGCCGCGTCGGCGCTCGACCGCGAGCTTCGGGTCAGCAAGGCGCTCCGCGAAGTCGGCGTCGCGCTCGGGGCGACGCTCGATCTCGATCAATTGCTCGAGCTCATTCTGCAGAAGCTCACCGAGGCGCTCGAGGCCGACCGCGCGACGCTCTACTTGCTCGACGAAACGAGCGAGGAGCTCGTCTCGCGCATCGCGCAGGGGCCCGGCGTCCGGTCGATTCGGATCAAAGCCGGCCAGGGCCTGGCGGGCTACGTCGCTCGCACGGGCAGGCCGCTCCACGTTCGCGACGCGTACGAAGATCCGCGCTTCAACGCCGAGTGGGACATGCTGAGCGGCTACCGCACGCGGTCGATCCTGGCCGCCCCGATGCGAAACCACCTGGGCAAGACCATCGGCGTCGTGCAGGTGCTCAACAAGAAGCGCGGCGACTTCACCGACGACGACGCCGACATCCTCGCGGCGCTGGCCACGCAGGCCGCGGTGAGCATCGACAATTCGCGCCTCTTCATGTCGGTGACGCAGAAGAACATCCAGCTCGTCGACATGACCGAGCAGCTCGAGCGCCGCGTGCGCGATCTGAAGCTGCTCTTCAATCTCGAGCACGCGATGGGCCGCGCGACGTCGCTCGAAGACCTCTTCATCGCCGTGCTCGGAGAGGCAATGCGTGCCTGCGAGGCCAAGATGGGCGCGGTGGCCCTGCGCGACCAAGAAGACCGCACCGGCGACCTCTACATCATCGACGAGCGCGCGAAGAAGATGAAGCGGCTGCCCTATCCCGAAGATGTCGGGATGATCGGGTGGGCCATCCGCAACGACGAGGTCCTCGTTTCGGCCGACGCCGAGAAAGATCCGCGTCGCGACGAAGAGCTCGACCAGCGCGTCGGGCAAGGGCGAGCCAAGACCGCTCTGGTCGTCCCTCTCGAAGGCGAGCAGGGCGCGCCCATGGGCGCCATCGCGATTTACAACAAGCGCGGCGGGCACGCGTTCAGCGCCGAGGACACGGAACTTCTCAAGCTCATCGCCGCGAACGCGTCGACGGCCATCCGACTCCAGCTCTCGCGCGATTCCCTCGAGCGCGAGCAGCGCCTGACCACGATCGGCCGCCTCCTCTCGAGCGTGATTCACGACCTCAAGACGCCGCTCACGGTCATTCGGGGCTACGTGCAGCTCATGGAGGCCTCGGCGAGCACCGCCGAGCGCGAGAAGTTCGCGGCGCTCATACTGCGTCAGTTCGATCACATCGGGACGATGCAGCGGGAGGTCCTCGAATTTGCCCGTGGCGAGAAGCGCATCTTGCTCCGCAAAGTCTACGTCCAGCAGTTCTTCGACGACGTGCGCGACCAGCTCGAGAGCGACCTCGCGAAGCGTGGCATCGAGCTCGTCGTCGACATCCAAGAGAAAGGCACCGCCCGTTTCGACGAAGGCAAGATCCTTCGTGCCGTGCACAACCTCGCCCGGAACGCGGCGGAAGCGATGGCACCCGGAGGAGGCGGAAAGTTCGTGATCAAAGTGACGCGCGACAAGGCCGACGGGGCGCTCGTCGTGTCGTTCTCGGACACCGGCCCGGGCATCCCGAAAGAGATCGAGCATCGTCTCTTCCAATCGTTCGTCACGAGCGGCAAGCGCGGCGGCACCGGGCTCGGTCTCGCGATCGTCAAGAAGATCGTCGACGAGCACGGGGGCGCGATCACCGTGCAGTCCACGGCTCGCGGCGCCACGTTCAAGCTGCGACTCCCGCAACCGAAGCCGCGCGCGTGAGGTGCGGAGCAGCGGCTGCCGGCGCGCGGCTCGCGGCGCTCGTCGCGACCGCCAGCACGATCGCCGGTACGACCCGGGCCGACGAGCTCCTCGTGCCTCCATGGAGCGACCCGCGCGACGTTGCGGTACCCACCTGGGCTCGCTCGGTCGTTCCGAACAAGGATGACAGCGGACGAGCGGGCGATATGCGCCTTTTCGCCCGGCCAAACCACGACGGCCCCCCCCGCGGTCTCACCGCCGCAGGCGTCTCGCTCCCGCTCTTCGGCTCCAAGCGAGGGCCGGGATGCTCCGGGCGCTGGTGGCTCGTCGGGCCGCTTGCGTGGACTTGCTCGGACGACGCCGAGATCTCTCCACGCGCGCCGAGCGCTTCCCCTTCGCCGCCAGGCAGCGAGGGCCCGTCGGGGAAGTACTACTTCGTCCGCAGCGATGGCGCGGGCTCCTACGTCAGCCTCGAGTCTGCGCTCGAGGGCGGGCCCGACCGGGATCTCGAGGGTGGATGGGGCGTCGCCGTCGCCGAAGAGCGCGATGCGGGCGGCCAGCGATGGGGGCGCACGAGTCACGGGATCTGGATCGCGATGAACGATCTCGTGCCTGCGCAGCTTGCGTCATTTCACGGCGAAACACTCGCGGACGGGCACCTCGACTTTGCGTGGGTGACTTCCGAGCGCGCTTCCGTGTGGCCCTCGGCTTCCGTCAAGGGCAAGCCTGCGGGGTCGCGCGAACGTTTCGTACGCGTCGCGGTGCTCGAGCGCAGCGGGTCCGCGGTCCGTGTCGGTCCGAACACCTGGATGCTCGCGGCCGATCTCGCTCAGCCCTCGCTGGCGGCGCCTCCTCCGGAGCTCGCGGGCGCCATCCGCGCGACCGCCGACGCGATCAGCGCGGCGAACGCGACGGGCGTCTCCGCCCGATGGATCGATGTGGAGCTGGCCACGCAGACGCTCGTCGCCTACGAGGGCCTCCAGCCCGTATATGCGACGCTCGTCTCCACCGGGCGCGGGCCCGTCGGCAGTGGGAGCGAAACCCCGACCGGCGTGCATCGCGTGTGGGTAAAAATTGCCGCCTCCGACATGGCGAACAGCGACCGCAGCGACCTCGAGGCTCATTATTCACTCGAGGACGTGCCCTACGTGCAGTTCTTCAACGGCTCGGTCGCGCTCCACGGAACGTATTGGCATCGCGATTTCGGCCACATTCGGAGCCATGGGTGCGTTAACCTCGCGATCGCCGATGCGCGATGGCTCTTCGCTTTCACGGGTCCGCGGTTGCTCGACGGCTGGGTTGCGGCCTACCCAACTCCCGTCGACGATGCCACTATCGTGCGGGTGCGCTAGCGCAAGGCGCGCGAAAGGGATCGGCATGAGAGGCGTACGCGCGGTGCTGCTCGGGTGTTTGCTGTCGGCGTGCAGCAGCGGGGGAAGCCAGTCCGCGAGCGCGGTCGCCGCTGCGGCGGGCAATCTCGGGCCGACCAACAATCAGTTTCCCGAAGATCAGGCGGTGTGCCCGAGCACAGTCGAGAGTGCGCCGGGTAGCGCTTGCGACGTCGAGGGGTTGATCTGTTACCCCCAGTACCCTTGTGGCATCGCGCCCGGCCAGGCGACCTGTACCTGCACCGCCGGCCACTTCGCCTGCGTCGACCAACTCGGCGCATCCCTGCACCCTGACGGCGGCGCGCCCGGATGTCCCGCCACGTTGGCGACGCCGACCTGCCCGGCAACCATGACGCTGGCGAACCTGACGGCTTGCAGCCAGGCGGGGCAGATCTGCACTTATGCGAGTCCCTGCACGAGCATTCCGGCCTACCTCGACTGTCAATGCGTCCCGCTCGCGCAAATCGATGGCGGCGACTATCTCGGCTACCACTGCGACGATATCTGCACGCCGGGAAGCGCCCCCATCGACGCCGGCGGCGCAACAACGCCGCCCGTCGAAGCGGGAACGACGTTGCCGGTCGAAGCGGGCCCTTCCACGAGCGGCTCCCACGATGCAGCCGCCGACGTCCGGTCCGAGGCCAACCCGTCCGACGCCACCGCCGATTGACGGAGGGCCGCCACGAGGGCGAATAGGGAGAGGGGGTACAAGGAGAGGAGAAAAGACGAGTTTGGGGATGGGGCGAGGCGGTCTTCTCCTCCTCCCCTTCCTGTCGTCTCTTCACGGTCCGAGAGTCACGCTCGGTGATTCTTAACCCGAGGCGATACCCTTGAGAAGGAACGCGATGAGGAGCGCGAAGATGACGAGCGACTCGATGAGGGCGAGTCCCAGGATCATCGGCGTCTGAATGCGGGCGGCTGCGCCCGGGTTGCGCGAGATGCCCTCGAGCGCCGCAGCGGCCGCGCGGCCCTGGCCGAGCGTGCCGCCGAGAGCGGCCAGACCGATCGCGAGGCCCGCACCAATCGAGGCGTAGGCGCGCACGTCGAAGATATTGGAGCCCGACTTGTCATCCCCCTGCGCGAACGCTGAGAGCGGAACGAGGACGGCGGCGGCAAACGCGAACGCCGTTAGCGCAAGCTTCTTCGAGGTCGACATCGTCACGGACTCCTTCAGGGGCAAAACGAACAATTGACTCGCTCAGATTCCGGCGGCCCTCTTAGTCGCTTTTGGCGGAGGTGGCTAGGGCCCGGGCTCTTCTAGGCATGCGCAGGGGCGGCGTGGCCGGCCCCGGGGGCATGGGGCTTGGCCTCGTCGTGCCCTTCGTGGTCGGTCGCAAGCGTGATGTAAATCGACGTGAGCAGGCAAAACACGAGCACCTGCACCACGCAGACCAGCGTGCCGAGCACGAGCACGGGGATCGGCATGAAGAGCGCAACCATGGCCCCGGCGATGCCCGCGAGCAGGTGATCGACCGCCATGTTCAGCATGAGGCGAACGCTCAGCGTCAGCGGGCGAATGCACAGCGAAAGCGTCTCGATGACGAAGAGAAGCAAGTTGATGGGCACATAAGGCCAGCCGAGCCAGGGCCCGAATAGGTGCTTGAAGTAACCCAGGCCATTCGCCTTGATGCCGTAATAGTTGAACATCACGAAGACGATGAGCGCGCACCCGAGGGTCACGTTCAGGTTCGACGTCGGCGGCGTGAAGCCAGGGACGAGGCCGAGAAAGTTCGAGATCACGATGAAGAGCGAGAGCGCGCCGATGAGCGGGAAATACCGCTTGGCCCGCTTGGCGCCCATCATGTCTTTCATCAGCCCGTACCAGTAGCCGATCCACACCTCGAAGGCCGTTCGCAGCGTCAGCTTCGCCTCGGGGATGACGGCATGCTCGTGCTGCAAGAGCGCGGGGCGCACCCGAAGGCTCAGCAGGAGGATGACCAGCATCACGGCCAGGCTCGAAGCGATGGGCTCGGCGCTGTGAGCGTCGACGGGGCGATGCCCGATGAAGGTCTCGCCGAACGCGCTCATGTTTTGCCCGAGGGCCGGAAAGAAGGCGATGAGGTAGCTGAAAAAAGAAGTGTGCTCGGGCATGGGGCTACGAATCTTCGGGGACCGCGCTTCTATCGCTCACGAGCGAGCCGATGGCAATGCCGATCGGCAAAGAAAGAAGGCCGACCATCATGGGAGCGATCGCGACGAGCCCGTGACGCATGAGCAGCCATGCGATGGCGATCCAAGCGAGGACCTTGAGGCCAGCCACGAGGATCCAAGCGGTTCGGCTCTGAGCCTGCGCGCCCCCGGCGTCGCCCGGAAGGAGGGCGGACACGATGCGGGCCCAAGCCCAGAGATTGCCGGTGGCGAGGGCGACTCCGAGGGCGGCGGAGAGGCCGGCCCGGACGCCGAAGAAGGCGAGGGTCGCGAGGGAGAGGACGCCGCCCGAGAGCAGGATGGCGGTGACGTGGACTCTAAGGCTTGTCATCCCCGTCCTCCGGCGGCGGGTGCACCCACTTCTCATCCACCGTCCACCGCTTCGCCCCGGGATTGGCCGCGTCCTCCCGCTCCAGATCCCTCTGCATCCCTTGCGCGCTTCGTAGCAGATTGCGCAGCCCTGCCGCGAACCCTAGGACGACCCCGCCCATCAATCCCCACCCGTGCCCTCCCCAAAAACGCCCATCGAGCCAGTACCCCGCTCCCCCGATCGCCAGGAGGGCGACGAGGAGCTCGACTCCCGCCCCGCTGTAGCGGCCCGCCGATTTCCAGGGTCCTGCCATCGCAATCCCTCTCCGAAAAAAAGCGGGGGGGTCCCCTCTTCCCCTCTCAGCCCAAACGCGCGACCTGCTCGGCCCTCGTTGCGAGCACTTGCTCCAGCACGGGGAGAAGGGCCGCGAACGCCGCGCCCCGATGGCTCACGCGGTTCTTGGTCTCCGCGTCGAGCTCCGCCAGCGTCTTTCCGGTCCCGGCCACCACGAAGAGCGGGTCGTACCCGAACCCTCCCGAGCCGCGGGGCGTTCTCGTGATCGAACCCTCGCAAACGCCCTCGACGATTCGCGGCTCTCCCCCTCCAGTAAACGGGTCGACGAGCGCCAGGACACACCGGAACCTCGCCCTCAGCTCGTCGGCCCCGAAGCCCTCGGCTACCGCATCGCCCGATGCGGCGCGGGTCGCGTCCAGGGCGGCCAGAAGTGCGGCATTGTTCTCCGCATCGCTTGCCCTCTCGTGGGCGAAGCGCGCGCTTCGAACTCCGGGACGCCCCCCGAGCAAGTCGACCTCGAGACCCGAGTCGTCGGCGAGTGAAAGCATCAGCGTGGCGTGAGCCACGGCGCGAGCCTTCTTCACAGCATTGTCGGCGAAGCCGGCACCATCTTCGACCACGACGGGGGGGTCCGAGAGCACTTCCGCGACGCTTCGAACGTCGACGGCCAGTCCCGCGAGAAGGGCCTTCAGCTCTTCGAGCTTGCCCGGATTGGTCGTCGCGACGACGACCCTGTCTCGGGGGCGAGGCGTCATCGGCTCAGACCAGCACTTTGGCCAAATCGACGCCCGCGGCATCGAGCGCCTCGCGTTGAAGGGCCGAGAGGCGATCAATGCCTCCGAGGGCCAGATCCACCATGGCGTCGAGCTCCTTTCTCGCGACCGGCTCGCCCTCCGCGGTTCCTTGGACCTCCACGATCTTGCCGCTCGACGTGGCGACGACGTTGAGATCCACGCGGGCCGCAGAGTCTTCGACGTAGCAAAGGTCGAGCGCGAGCCCCTCGGCCCCCAGATGGCCGACGCTCGTCGCCGCCACGGTCTCGCGCATCGCGCGGACGCCGCTCTTCGCGAGAGCGAGGACAAGGGCCACGCAGCCGCCGGTCACAGAGGCCGTTCGCGTTCCACCGTCGGCCTCGAGCACGTCGCAGTCGATCGTGATCGTGCGCATTCCGAGCTTTCGCATGTCGACCGCGGCGCGGAGCGCCCGACCGACCAGGCGCTGGATCTCCTGCGTGCGGCCGCTCGGAGCCTTGCCTCGCCCGTCTCTGTCTTGTCGGCGAGGGTTGGCGCGCGGATGCATCTGGTACTCGGCGGTCACCCAGCCCTGGCCCTTGCCCTCGAGAAACGAGGGCACCTTGTCGTCGACCGAAGCCGTGCACAAAACGACGGTGCCGCCCGCCCGATAGAGCACCGAGCCCTCCGAGGGCCGGTGGAAATGGGGCGTCATCTCTACGGGGCGAAGCGTATCGAGGGTGCGACCGTCGCGACGGGCCATGGCGGTCAGGCGCTTGTAGCACGATGGGGTGTGCGCGACGCCTTCGCGGGCGCGATGGGCAGCGCGATTCGAAACCGCGTTCCGCCGCCTTCGCGAGGCTCGCACGCGATGCTGCCCCCGTGCGCCTCCACGATGTGGCGCGTGATCGCGAGCCCGAGGCCGGTGCCTTCTCCCTTGGTCGAAAAGAACGGGTCGAACACCCGCGCTCGAATCTCGGCCGGGATGCCTCCACCGCGGTCGTCGACATCGATGACCACGCTCATGCCTTCGGCCACGACGTGCACGCCGATGGTGCCCCCCTCGGGCATCGCCTCGCGCGCATTGCGAAGCAGGTTCAAGAGTGCCTGTCGCAGCTGGGCCTCGTCAAAGAGCGTGGGCGGCAAGGGGCTGTGCGCGTGAAGCTCGAGGGTGCAGCCGACGCTCTCGATTTCCCGGCGCGCGAAGTCGACGACCTCCTGCACGACGCTCGAGACGTCCTCGGCCTCCATGCGCGGCTCGGGCAGTCGCGCGACGCGCAGGTACTCCTCGCTCAGATGCTCGAGGCGCTGGACTTCACGCTGGATGGCCGTGAGGAGGCTCTTCACCTCGCTCCGGCCGGCGCCCGCGTCGTGGGCGAGCTCCTCCTCAAGCATCTCGACGTTCAAGCTCATCGCAGAGAGGGGGTTTCGGATCTCGTGGGTCACGTGGGCCGCCATTTTGCCGATGGCGGCGAGCCTTTCGTTCGAAAGCGCGAGCTCTTGAGCCCGTGAAACGCCCGCGACCATCTTCTCGAAAGCGGCCTCGAGCTGACCGATCTCGTCGTCGCTGGGCACGACGTCGCGCGCGGTGAGGTCTCCGCGGGCGACGGACTGCGCGCGTTGAATGAGCCTCGCGAGAGGCGACAGCAAGTGGCGGACGTGCAGCGACACGATCAGGCCGACCGACAACGTGAGCGCCGCGAGCACCGCCAGGGCCCAGATGGACCGGAGCTCCCTGTCGCGCGCCGCAGACGACAGCTCGTCGATCGACGTGCTCACGCGCCCGGCGAGCGTGCGCAGGCGTCGGTCGACTTCGTGCTCGACCGTACCGAGCACGAGGATGGTCTTGTTGACGCCGTCGTGATCGCCGGTCGCGATCGAAGTGAAGAGACGCTCGAAGAGATCGTGGTCGCCGTCGAGCGTCGCCTCGATCGCGTCGAGCTCCGTGGAGAGCTCCTGCGCCAGGGCCCGCGTGGCCGAAGTGCCGACCTCGGGGAGAGTTTGCGTGAGCGCCGTTCGGGTCTCGAGGAACATCGTCCGGCGCGCTCCCGAGAGTGTCTCGAAGAGGACGCGCGTCGACCCCGGCTCGCGCTCGTCGGGAATGCCGTCGACGAGGGTGGAAAGCGTCGCCTGCGCGGCTCGAAGCTGCGCCAAGCGCATCGCTACGGGCACGTAACCGCGCCCGAGCTCTACGCTGTCGTCGGCCGCGCGCCTCTGCGCGGCGATGCCCCATCCGAGCGTCACGGCGTAGGCGACCACCGTCACCGCGAAGGAGGCGAGCACGCGGCGCGCGATTGTCGCTCGCGATCGCGGAGCCGCGCCCGGGGGCGTCGAGGGCCCGGTCAGCGAGGGGGGCCGCGTCATCGTTCCCCGAAGATCGCGGTCCCGACTCTCACGCACGTCGAGCCGCACGCGA
>Ga0209274_10000603_pt1 | contig 20471 bp, 19 predicted proteins | sample HubBroMetageREF1_FD_188343 | JGI IMG/M metagenome (GOLD analysis project Ga0209274, IMG submission 188343) | Reference soil microbial communities from the Hubbard Brook experimental Forest, New Hampshire, USA - Hubbard Brook CCASE Soil... | ecosystem: Environmental > Terrestrial > Soil >...
GTGATTCACCAGGCCAATGTCGCGCATCACCTTGCAGAAAAATCGCGAATACAGCAGATGCAAAATCGCGTGCGTGATTCCGCCCACATACTGGTCAATCGGAAACCAGTAACGCACCTTTTCCTTATCGAACGGCGCAGAACTATTGTGCGGATCGGTGTAGCGATAGAAATACCAGGAAGAATCAACGAACGTATCCATCGTGTCCGTCTCGCGCCGCGCCGCACCGCCGCATTTCGGGCAAGTGGTGTTCACAAATTCCGGGGAGCCGGCCAGCGGCGACTGCCCTTGCCCCGTAAGCGTCACATTTTCCGGCAAACGCACCGGCAACTGCTCGTCCGGCACCGCAACGATCCCGTCCTTTTCGCAGTACACGATGGGAATCGGCGTGCCCCAATAACGCTGCCGCGAAACGCCCCAATCTTTCAGCCGGTAAGTAGTCTCGCCCGCGCCAAATCCCTTTGCCTGCGCGTCGGCGGTCATTTTTTCCTGCACCTGCTCCGTCGAAAGTCCGTCATACGGCCCCGAATCCACCACGCGCCCATATTCCGTGAAAGCTTCGCTCATGCGATCAATGCGCAGCGGCACGCCGGTCTTCGGCTGCACCACAATCTTCACCGGCAAATGATATTTTTCCGCGAATTCGTAATCGCGCTCGTCGTGCGCGGGAACACACATCACCGCGCCGGTGCCATACTCGGCCAGCACAAAATTTGCCACCCAGATCGGAATATGCGCGCCCGAAAATGGATTCACCGCAAAGCGCCCGGTGAAAAATCCCTCTTTCTCGGCCAGCGCAATATCCGCCGCGCGCGAACTCTTCTGCCGCATCGCTTTCAGTTGCGCGTTCAGCGCACCTTGCCCCGGAACGCCGTTAAGAAGTTCGTCGAGCTTCGGATGCCCCGCCGAAATCACCAACGCCGAAGCGCCATAAATCGTATCAATACGCGTGGTAAACACTTCCAGCGCCACGTCCTCCATCTGCGACACCGCAAATTTCACCCGCGCTCCCTGCGATTTACCGATCCAGTTCCGCTGCATCGCCAGAACGCGTTCTGGCCAGCCATCCTCCAGCTGCTTCATGTCCTCGAGCAATTCGTCGGAATATTGCGTGATGCGGAAAAACCACTGCTCCAGCTCGCGCACTTCCACCAACGTCGTCTCGTGCCGCCAGCAGTAGCCGTCAATCACCTGCTCGTTCGCCAGCACCGTGCAGCATTCCGGGCACCAGTTCACTTTGCTCTTTTTCCGGTAGGCGATGCCCTTCTCGTACATGCGCAGAAAAAACCACTGGTTCCAGTGATAATATTCCGGCGCGCACGTGGAGATTTCCCGCCGCCAGTCGTAACTGAATCCAAACCGCCGCATCACGTGGCGAAACTCGGCAATGTTCCCGCGGGTCCATTCCCGCGGATGCGTGCCGTTCTTGATCGCCGCGTTTTCCGCTGGCAACCCGAACGCGTCCCAACCCATCGGGTGCAGCACGTTGAATCCACGCATCCGTTTGTAGCGTGCCACCGCGTCGCCGATGGTGTAATTGCGCATGTGTCCCATGTGCATGGTGCCGGAAGGATAAGGGAGCATTTCGAGCAGGTAATATTTCGGACGTGAGGCGTCGTTATCTACGGCGTTGAAGGCTTGTTGCTCTTCCCACACTTTCTGCCACTTTGCTTCGATTTGCGCGGGATCATAATTTGCATGTTTGTGGTCGGAATCGGCCAAGTTCACTTCCCTCGCGAGCGTGATTTCGATTTTGCCTTCGTTTTCGTTTTGGAAGTCGTCTTTGCGCGGCGCGATTTTCCCGCTTTCGCGGATGCACTCTTGCGCTTAGCCTTCGCGCCCGCCGGCTTGCTGCGATGCGGACGCGGCTTCATGCCCTCGCCGGTAGCCGTCACCACGCGCCCCAGCAGTTTCCACAACGCCGCGACGTTGCGCCGGTCGTCCCCCGGCGCATCAATTGGCGTTTCCAGAATAAACGCGCGCGCGGCAAGCAACGGATGATTCAAAATTCGCGCGAAAGCTTCCAGCCCAATCTTGCCCTTGCCAATATGTTCGTGACGATCCACGCGCGAACCCACATGCGTCTTCGAATCGTTCACGTGCACCACGAACACGCGGTCCAGGCCCACGGTCCGATCCAGCGCCTGCAGCGTCTGCTCGAGTCCTTCCGCCGTGCGCAAATCCCATCCCGCCGCAAAAGTGTGCGCGGTGTCTATGCAGATTCCCAGCGGCAGATCGGGCGAAGCATCCAAAATCGCGCGCAGTTCTTCAAACCGCGATCCAATCGAAGTCCCCTGCCCCGCGGTATTTTCCAGCAAGATTTTCAGGTCGCCGAGCTTCAGCCCGCGCGCCGCCTGCTTCAGTCCTTGCGCAATCGCCGTAACAGCCGCCAAGGGTGTGCTCTCGCGCCCGCTACCAGGATGCGCCACCAGATAATCCGCGCCCAAAGCGATCGCGCGCACCAATTCCTGATGAAACGCCTGCACCGATCTCGTACGCAACACCGGATTCGGCGAAGCCAGGTTAATCAGGTAATTATCATGAATCACGAGCGGCCCAAGCCCGAGCTCTTTACGCCGCGCGCGGAAACGAGCAGCTTCAGACTCCGCGATCCTCATCCCTCCGCGATTCCACATCCGCGGACTCGAAGAGAAAATCTGCAGGGCGTTCGCGCCCAGACCGTGCGCGATCTCGAGAGAGCTGCTGATATCGCCTGCTATAGACGTGTGTATCCCGATGCGGATGCTGCCGTCTTTCCACGCGGGGATTTCAGGGGGCGGTGGTGCTTCCGGGCGGTACTCGTCGGCGGCGTCGAAGGCTAGTGTGCTGCTGTGGTTTTCTTCCGCCATTCCCTCTGGGTGTCCGGGTGCCCTACGAGTCACAAATGCGCGCCGCGCTTCAGGACGCTTTGCGCGCACATGCTGAAACACTCATTTTAGCGGAAAGCGCCCACTTCCGCAAACACTCATAAACACACGCAGCCGCCGCATTCGCCGCGGTTCAAATAATAACGCACAGCTTTCTCAAGATTATGCTTGACAACCCATAACCGAATGGTTATGATTCCCGCCATGCAAGCCCAAGTCGCAACCGACCATGTTTTTGCGGCACTGGCCGACCCCACCCGTCGCGCCATCTTCGAGCACCTAGCCCGCGACGGTGAACAAAACGTCCGCGCCCTCACCGCTCGCGCCGGCGTCTCGCAGCCGGCAGTCTCCAAACACCTGGGCATCCTGAAGCACGCCAGGCTGGTCCGCGACAGGCGCGACGGCCGCGAGACCCACTATAGCGCCCAACCGCAAGCCCTAAAGCCCATGCTCGACTGGATGGGCGTCTATGCAGCGTTCTGGCACGACCGCTTCGATCGCCTCGAATCTCTTTTGAAAAGGATGGACTAATGAACGAACCAGCAGCCTCACGCTCCCTCGTCATCGAACGCGAAATGCCGCATCCCCCGGAAAAAATCTGGCGTGCGCTGACACAAGGCCCGTTGATCGAAGAGTGGCTGATGAATAATGATTTCCGGCCAGCCGTCGGCCACCGCTTCAGTTTCCGCTCGACGCCCGTGCCGGGCTGGGACGGCGTCATCGACAGTGAAGTCCTGGTGCTCGAACCGAATTCACGGCTCTCCTATAGCTGGGGCACCATGGGCACGATGAGCGTTGTCACCTGGACGTTGACGCCGACCAAGGCCGGCACGCACCTCCGCATGGAGCAATCCGGTTTCCGCTCCGAAGACGATGCCAACTACAAGGGCGCGAAGTACGGCTGGACGAAGTTCATCGGCAACATGGAGCGTGTCGTTGGAGGGCTGGACTAAGAAGGATTGGACGAAGGAGGGCCGGCCTAAGGACGGCTCGCCCAAGGAGGGTTGGACTGACTATGAGCCAAAGCATGCTACGTTTGATTCTTCGCTGGATTCACATCGTCTTCAGCATTCCGATTCTCGGTTACATCTACAGCCCGTTCGAAGAAATCCCAAAATACGCCCCTGTGGTTCGGCGTGTCTTCGTTCCGATCATCGTCGTCTCGGGACTTTGGATGTGGAAGGGCCATCTCGTTCGACGACTTATTCCGAAACGATCGGTCCCGCAAAACGCTACCGTCTGAGCGCGGGACGCAAATACAAAATATCTGGAACTTCTAGGATCAGAACATGAAAAAGTCAGGCGCAAGCCAAGGCCCGTCCGCATCGGAACTGATCTCGAAAAGAATCGCCGAACTCGGCAACTGGCGCGGGAAAACCCTCGCCAGAATGCGCAAGCTCATCAAGCAAGCCGACCCGGCCGTGGTCGAAGAGTGGAAGTGGACGATTCCGGTGTGGTCGCACGACGGCATCATCTGCACTGGCGAATCCTACAAAAATGTCGTGAAGCTCACCTTCGCCAAGGGCGCGTCTCTGAAAGATCCCGCCCGCCTCTTCAACTCCAGTCTCGAGGGAAACGCACGCCGCGCGATCGACATCCACGAAGGAGAAGAAGTTAACCAGTCCGCCTTCCAAGCGCTCGTTCGCCAGGCGGTCGCCCTCAACAGTTCTGCCAAATCGAAACCTTCAAAGAAACCGAAGTCCTAAAGGATTCCGCCCGTCGCAACGAGGTACCACGCCAAATCGCACGTGGAACTCGCCGCCCCGCATGTGTATCATGCCGGGCGGGAGATTCGGATGACCAAGTCTCGTTTGGCCCTTTACATAATCGTTATTTCTCTGTTGCTCGCCGGCGCGCGAACTCTGCCTCTTGCCGCAGATCGCGCCGCGGCCCCTGCCTCGGAAGACGCCGTTGACAGCCAAGCCTTCCTGCAATCGCACATGACTCCAGCAGCCCCCCCCGCTAGCGCATCAGCCACCGCAGTCGAAAAACTCCTCGCGCAAATGACCCTGAAAGAAAAAGTCGGCCAGATGACCCAGCTAACTATCGAGACGATCGTTGACGGCAAAGACCAGGACATCCGCATCAATGCCGAAAAATTGCACAAAGCCATCGCCGAATACGGCGTCGGCTCCATCCTCAACGTTTACGATCAGGCTCTTTCCCTCGAGAAGTGGCACGAAATTCAGCGCGCCATCCAAGCCGAAGCCAAAAACACGCGCCTGCAAATCCCGGTCCTCTACGGCATTGATTCGATCCATGGCACCACGTACGTCGAGGGCGGAACGCTCTTTCCCCAGCCGCTCGCCATGGCCGCGACGTGGAATCCCGAACTCATGCTGCGCGGCAGCCAAATCTCCGCCGCGGAAACGCGCAAAGCCGGAATCCCGTGGTCCTTCTCTCCTGTCCTGGACGTCGGCCGTCAGCCGCTCTGGCCGCGCCTCTACGAAACGTTCGGCGAAGACACCTACCTCGCCACGGTGATGGGCGTAGCCACAGTCCGCGGCTACGAAGGCGACGACATTTCCAGCCCCGTTCATGTGAGTTCCTCGCTGAAACATTATATCGGCTACAGCTACCCCACCACCGGCGGCGACCGCAGCCCCGCGCTGATTCCAGAATCCACCCTGCGCGAATATTTTCTCCCCACATTCGCCGCCGCCGTAAGAGCCGGCGCCCACACCGTGATGGTAAATTCCGGCGACGTGAACGGCATCCCCGGCCACGTCAACGGCTACCTGCTGAAAACGGTTCTGCGCGATGAATTAGGCTTCCAAGGCGTGGTAGTTTCCGACTGGCAGGATATCGAGCGCCTTGTATTCGCGCGCCACGTCGCCGCCAACGAAAAAGAAGCCACGCGTCTCGCCATTCTCGCCGGCATTGACATGAGCATGGTCCCGACCGATTACCGCTTCAGCGATCTGCTGCTGCAGCTGGTGCAGGAAGGCCAAGTCCCCGAAGCGCGCATCAACGAAGCCGTGCGCCGCATCCTCACGCTCAAATATCAGCTGGGTTTGTTCAGCGATCCTCTGCGCGGCGTCGATTCCAGGACCACGTTAGCTTCGCCCGAATCGCGCCAGGCCAACCTCGCAGCCGCGCAAGAATCCATCACCCTCCTGAAAAACGAAAACCGCGCGTTGCCTCTCGCGAAAACCGCGCGCGTGTTGGTCACCGGCCCAGAAGCCGATTCGCTGATCCCTCTCGACAACGGCTGGAGCTACACCTGGCAGGGCGACAAAGCCTCCGCGTACCCGACGCAGGGACACGCCACCATCCTCGCCGCCATCCGTCAAAAAATTGGCGCGGACCACGTCACCTACGTCCCCGGCGCCAGCTTCGACCAGGAAACAGACATCACGCAAGCAGCAACAGCAGCAAACGCAGCAAATGTTGATGCCATCGTAGTCTGCCTCGGCGAATGGGCCTACGCCGAAACCCCCGGCAACATTGCAGACCTGGGCCTCCCCGACGCGCAAATTCATCTTGCGCAGAAAATGCTCGAATCCGGCAAGTCCGTGATTTTGGTTCTCACCGAAGGCCGTCCGCGCATCATCCGCCCGATTGCCGCCGGCGCAAGCGCCATCCTCATGGCCTATAACCCCGGCAACGAAGGCGGCCAAGCCATCGCCGACATCCTGTTCGGCGACGTCAATCCCAGCGGCAAGCTCCCCCTCACCTATCCGCGCTACGCCAACATGCTTTTCACCTACGATCACAAAACGCTGGAAGGAGACGAAGGCCCAAACACCCCGCTCTACGCCCCGCAATTCGAGTTCGGCTACGGCCTGAGCTACACCACCTACGCGTATTCCGATTTGCAGGTAAGGCCAGCCGCCGCGACGGGCAACCAGAAGATTCAAGTGGCAGTGACAGTAATAAACACAGGCGATCGCGCTGGCAAAGAAGTCCTCGAACTCTTCGTAAGCGAACAAGCCGCCAGCATCACTCCGCCGCTGAAACGCCTGAAGCGCTTCGCCAAAATCCTCCTGCAACCCCGCGAAACTCGCCGCTACACGTTCGAACTAACCAATGAAGATTTGTCCTTCATAAACGCTGAAAACCAACGTGTCGTCGAACCAGGCCTATTCGACATACAAATCGGCGGCCTGAAGCAAACTTTCGCCTGGAAGTAACTCCAGTATCCGCCCGATCCGCCATTCGCCCGGCGCAACGAACAGCACGGGCCGCGCGAACCGCGCTCGCTCCCCTTGCCGGCGCCCGTGACTTGACGGCCCGATTTTCCGCGCCCATAATCCCGTCATCGAGGCCTTTCCATGCAGTATCGCAGCTCGTTCCGCAAGGCAGAGCGAACGTCCCTCGCATGTTTTTTCACGATCCTACTGTTCTGCCTGAGCTTCGTCGGCTGCAACAACTATTGCTTCGAGTTCGTCTCCAATCCTGGCGGCTCAATTTCGACGAGCACGAACACTCCCAGCTGCCAGTTGAACACCGCCACCGGCACCGTTCGCCTGCGCGTAATCCCCTCTCCCCCGCCGACTGCGGAAGCAACGCCAACAACCATCCAGCAGATTTTCGTGACGCTGCGCGGCATCGAAGCGACTCCCAGCGCCATCCCCGACGACGATTCGCCCAACTGGCGCGAATTGGCTCCGCAGCTCGCAACCCAGCCCGCACAACTCGACTTGCTCGCGCACTGCGCTGATTCATGCGAAGAGAAACAGAACACGTTCGCTGATGTCGCCGTCCCTGCCGAAGCGTACCGCCAAATCCGCCTGCGCCTCTCACCCAATCAGCCGGCGACGGACGAACCTGTACCGGAGGAAAACGCCTGCGGGAGTGTGGGCTTCAACTGCGTGATAACAGCCGATGGTGGAATCCGGCCGCTCGTGCTGGACGGCCTTTCATCGCAATTTCAAATCTCGTCAGGCCACATTTCCGGCGGCTTCTTTCGCGTCCTTCCGGATACCGCCGTCAATCTGAAAATCGAATTCAGCGCGCAATCTTCGCTGTTTTTTCCCGCAAACGAAGCCGTCCGCCTGCTGCCCGCCTTTACCGTAGAGCCGCAAGCCTCATCGGAATCCGCAGCGGCGTCGAATCAATAGTCAATTTTTCGCAGTCAATTTGTGGACGAGAAATCGCGCGGCAGAAAATATGCTTTCGTAGCAGCAGTTGCCGCAATCGCACACTCGACGTCAAACCCTCTGGTTCGGCAGCTTGACCGTAATCGCCGGCGCCCAAAAGCGATTGAGGCTTGCAATAATCGTGCTGAACCCATCCCGTTGCACTGGCTTGTTCAGATAGCAATTGGCTTTCAGCTCGTAGCATTTCGTCACGTCCGCCTGCCTTTCCGAAGTCGTCAGGATCACCACCGGAATCGCTTGCAGCTCCGGATCCTTCTTGATCTGTCCCAGCACCTCCAGCCCACCCATCTTCGGCAGATTCAGGTCCAGCAAGATCAGGCAAGGCCGCGGCGCGTTGGAATAAATCCCCTCACGCCGCAGAAAGGCCATGGCTTCCACGCCGTCGCAGGCCACGTGCACGTGAATGGAAGCATCCGCTTCGCGGAAAGCTTCGCGCGTCAGCCGCACATCTCCGGAACTATCCTCGACCAACAGCACCTCGGTAGCCACCTGGTGTCCTCCCCCAGTTTTCGCGAATCGATTGCAATCCCCGGAACGTCAGCAAGGACGGCCGTATCCGGCCGGAGCAGTGAACTGGAATAACCTGCGCGAAAAGTTTGCTGCGATACTCTACTTATGCAACGTTGCGCTTTTGCGGCAGTCTGACGGTGGTCAGCCAGAATTCGTTGAGGCACTTCAGCAATTCCTCGAATGCATCCAGCGGTACCGGCTTGGTCAGGTAGCAATTCGCCTGCAGCTGGTCGCTCTTGGCCACATCCGCCTCTGCCTCCGAAGTGGTCAGGATCACGATCGGAATGGTCTTCAGTTTGTCATCCTTCTTGATCTCCGCCAGCACCTGCGGCCCATCCATTCTCGGCATATTCAGGTCCAGCAAGATCATGTGCGGGCGGGGTGAGTTTGCGTGCCCATTCTGGTTTCGCAGAAATATCATCGCTTCCATTCCGTCGTTGGCAATATGCAAATCAACCGAAGGATTCGCGGCGCGAAAAGCCTCTTGCGTCAGCCGCACATCTCCCGCACTGTCTTCCACCAACAGCACGTTCGAAATCTTCGCTTCTTTTCCGACATCTATTTTTCCGTTATCTTTCATTGATTCCCCCTCAACGAATGAACAGCCCGAAGAGTGATCGCCACAAAAAAGTGGACCGTGCCTTTCGCGCGTGCGGCTGCAGACTGAGGAGAGAAGTCAGCCGTTACAAAAACGTGGTTTTGAAGGGGTGCTGCCATTGTCGCGCGTGGGCCGGAGGAGTCACGCGCCGCGCATGCGATTCCGCCAAACTCGCCAACGGCTCGCCGACGCCTTCGCAGTCCGTGGGAATCACTGAGTTGCTTCGGGGCGCTGGTTTGCGTCAGGGTACGGCTTCACGGTCTGCGGAAAAATGTGCGCGGCCTTTGGGTTTGAATTTGTAGCGGCCAGCTTCAGCTGGGTGACTTTGACTTCGTTTCTGACTTTGTAGCGGCCGACTGCTTTTTAGGCGGGCGTAGTTGACTTCGCTTTGTAGGTCGTGGCTTCAGCCACGACATTAACGTTGCACATACCGGGCGGCTCTAGCCGCTGAAGTACCGATTTTGCAGCTCTCACGCAGACCCTTCAGGCGGCGTGGCCATGCGACCGATGTACAATGGTCCACGCAAAATGCGGGAGCGACTGAAATGCCTTCAGCCTATCTACTGAAAACCGAGCCTTCGGAGTATTCCTACGCGGATCTGCAGCGCGACAAGGCCACCCTCTGGGACGGTATCTCCAATCCCGCCGCGGTGAAAAATCTGCGCGAAATGCAGCGCGGCGCAAGGCTGATCATCTACGAAACCGGCGAAGTCAGAAGCGCAGTAGGCACGGCGACAGTCGAATCCGTGAACGCTTCGGATCCCAAAAATCCTCGCGTGAAGATTGCAGCGGGAAAACCTATCGTGCATCCAGTTTCGCTAGCGGAAATCAAAGCCAACAAGCTGTTCGCCGGTTCGCCCCTGGTGCGTCAAGGCAGGCTGTCCGTAGTCCCACTAACATCCGAGCAATATCAAGCGCTCGCAAACAGCTGAGCGCACTCTCCCACCACAATCCTGCCAGAGCCTAGTCTCCCAACGCCGCCGCCGAAGTAGCCCCATAGAAACTGTACCAAGGCTTCGCCGCCGTAAGCTTCGAATTCACATTATTAATATTCTTCACGCCCTGATCACCCAGCCAATCCTCCAGCGCCTTCCCACCTTGCTTCGCGTAAACAGGAATCCCGTCCTTCCAAGTAGCGCGCCCGCACAACACGCCCGAAAACTCCACGCCCGACTCCGCGGCCAGCTCCAAGGTCTCAGCGAACACATCATTATTCACGCCAGCCGACAGGTAAATGAACGGCTTCTTCGCAGCAGCCGCCGCCCGCCGGAAATGTTCCTTGGCCTGATCGCGCGTGTACGCCGATTCGCCCTTGCACGCTTTCGATCCAGCCACGAAAGCCATATTGACCGGCACTTCCACCTTCAGCACGTCCACGCCATACTGTGGCTTGGAAAATTCCTCCATGCTCTTGCGCACCACTTCCGGCTTCTGCTTCGCGTATTCAATCCCCTTCTCGTCGCCGTTCTCCACGTAACCCACAAATTCCAAAAAGAAGGGTACGTCGGACGCGGTACATTCCCCGCCAATCCGCTCCACCCAAGCGTGCTTGATTTCATTCACTTCCGGCGGATCAAACGGCGTGTAGTACAACAAAATCTTGATGCAATCCGCGCCCGCTCCCACCAACCGCCGCACCGACCATATATCCAGCAAATCCGGCAAACGCCCCGGACGCGTATTGTCGTAGCCGCTGTTTTCGTAAGCCAGCAGCAATCCAGCGTTCGACGCGCGCGCTCTCGCAGCCGGCAACCCGTACTCCGGATCCAGCAGAATCGCGCTGGCGTGCGGCGTCAGCACGCGCGTCACAATCGTCTTGAACTCTTCCAGCATCTGCGCCGGCACATCCTTCTTGTCAATTCCTTTCTCTTTCGCAATCGCGCTCTTTAGCGAGCCGCGCTGATCCATCGCCGCCGCAGCGATCACGCCGCGCGCATCCGCCACCGCCTTCATCCCCTTCTGTTTGCCAGGCGTAATCTTCATCAACCCCTCCGCAGGATCCAGAATTATTGAACGCGGCATTTTAGCACGAGACCCAAGCACGCGGAACGCCCGTAGGTTTCGTGGCGCCGGCGTCCCGCCGGCATCTTCGTATGGCGGCGCTGGTCGTGTCACCGCACTACAAATTCACTCCACCAAGAAATCCCCCAAGATGCCCAGTCACAGCCAGCAACCCCACCCCCACAAGCTCCAAAACCAATCGGCAATTTGGCAACGCTTTTCCAGCCTCACGCCGCGCCCGAAAATGAATCCACCACACAACCCAGATCACCACCGCCGAGGCCAACGCAAACACCATATGCAAAAGCAAAATCCCCCTGATGCGATGCCCTTCCAACGCCCACTGCCAAGCCACCAACCCAGTCCCGACCGCCGGCACCACCATCACCGCCGCCAGCAGCAAGTTGACGTACGCCGCAAACCCCAGCCCCGCCTGCTTCTTCCACTGCGCGACAACGTCCAGCCCCACTCCCGCAATGAACAGCGCGATCGGAAAATGGATCAGCACCACATGCTGCGCGTGCTTTTCCATCATCATTTGCCGCAGATCAAACGGATGCATCGCACGCTCTCCGTTACTGCACGATGATCTGCCCGGTCATCTTCGGATGAATCGAACAGAAGTACGAATAAGTTCCCGGCTTGCTGAACTCGAACGAAAATTTATCGTCCGTGTCCAGCGCCTTCGATTTGAACACGCCGTCCGTGCTCACCACCGTGTGCGGAAGATCGTCGCGATTGGTCCAAGTCACGGTCGTGCCCACCGCCACAGTCACCGCCGCCGGCCCGAAACTGAAGTTATCAATCTTCACCGCGACGCCCGCGGGCGCCTTTTCCTGCGCGCCCACGCCGCCAACCCGCCCCACCGTCGTCAACATCGCCGCCAAAGCGATCAGCAGCGCAGCCAAACCGATCCTCACGAATCTGTCTTTCATGACTTTCTCTTCTCCTCGAAATTCAAATTTAATTTCACGCCCCGCGATACGCGCTCCGCGGAAACCTCATCCCAACTGCGAATCCACAATCGCCAAAGCATGCTGCCCCCGCACGAATTTCACATCCGTAATCCCCAGCACACTCCGCAACTGCTCCGCCGGCACTTTCATCGGCCCCGGCGAATCCGCCTTCCCCGGCTGCGGTTGCGGAAACGCCGTGGACGCCGCCGTATGAAACGTCACATTCCCCTCCACCTTCTGCATGATCTGGTGAATGTGCCCGTTCAAAACCGACACCGATCCAAATTTCCGCAGATAGCCCAAAGCCTGCGCGCTGTCATCCGTTCCCCATCCCCACTCCGGATACACGGACCACAAAGGAATGTGCGCGAACACCACAATCGGCGTGCTCGATTTCAATTGCTTGACGTCCGCAGCAAGCCAAGCCAGCTGGTCGCCGCCCAAATTCCCCAGCCCGCCCGCCTTCAGATTCACCACGTTCACCAATCCAATAAAATGCACGCCCTTCTTATCGAAGCTGTACCAACCCGCGCCCTTGGTTCCCTTCCCGTAGCGATCCCGGTATTGCTGCCCTTCGTCGCCGATCACGTCATGCTCCCCGGGAACGAAAAACACCTCCTTCGCCACCGCGCCCTTCAAGATCTGATCCACGGTGTCGAATTCCTCGGGCTTCGCCAGATGGCTGATGTCTCCGGTGTGCAACAAAAATTCCGGCTGTACAGCGAGCGCGTTGATTTTGTCCACCGCAGCTTTCAGCGTCGCGGCCACATCCGGATTCGCCGCCTTGTTGAAGCCCATATGGCTGTCGCTGATCTGCGCAAAACTCAGCTCTCCCGCCATCTTCGCCAGGTTCCACTCATTCATCCGGCTCATGCTGTAAGACTTCAGCACCCCGCCCTGCATCACGCATAGCGCCCCAGTCCCCGCCCAAGCCATGCACTTCAGAAAACCGCGTCGGTCGACGCCATCGTGATTATGGTCGTGCAAAATCTCGTCCTTCTTGCTCTGCGACATTTGCCGCCTCCTTGGTCGCTCCCCGCCATCCTCGAGCGCCGTAACTCCCTCACCGCCCAGCTCTTGAGAGTGGCGCGCAGCCGCTGCGAGCCCGCAAGCAACGCGCCACCCGTGGACGTGTTCACTGTGCAAGACCGCGCCACCCACGATTTTATTCCCGTGACCCGCCAACAATCTTTTTCAGGAAATTTGCCCCCGGCCGGAATAAACTCACCCCCATCGCAGTTACCTCTATGTGGAGCTGTAAAAGGGCGGGACGTGTTAGAGCTGGAAGACCGGGCGCGCTTTGAGGCGGAGATAATTCCTCATCGCGACGCCGCCTACAATCTGGCGCGCTGGATTTTGCGCGGCCGCGCGCAGGCCGAAGACGTCACGCAGGAAGCCTTTCTGCGCGCCTATCGTTCCTTCGGCGCTTTTCAGTCCGGCAACGCGCGCGCCTGGCTCCTGCAGATTGTCCGCAATTGCTGCTTCACCTGGCTGCAGCAGAATCACGTAGCCGAGGAGATGACGGAGTTCGACGAATTGACCATGCCGCTAAAAACTGAAAATCCCGAATCGCTAGCCATGGCCACCTACGACCGCGAGCGCCTGCAACGCGCTCTCGAAGATCTGCCCGCGCATTTCCGCGAAATTATCGTCCTGCGCGAACTCGAAGGCTGCTCCTACAAAGAGATCGCCGCCATCACCACGCGCCCCATCGGCACCGTGATGTCCGCGCTCGCTCGTGCCCGCCAGCAGCTAAGAACTTTATTGACCGAGCCTGTACCAGAGGGGACCAGCCGTGACCTGTGACCTGACGCAAACTCGCCTGCACGCCTATTTCGATGGCGAACTCGACGCCATGGGCGCCGCCGACTTCGAGCGCCACCTCGAATCCTGCCCCGATTGCGAAACGCGCCTCGCAGCCGAAGAAAAACTTCGCAGCGCGCTCGGCGGCGCGCAACTCTACGCGCGCGCGCCCGAAACTCTGCGCAAAAAACTGCAAACGGCCTTGCCGAAAGCCGCCGTACCGCCTGAAGTAAAAGATCCGAAGCCTTCAACCGCAGATTCCTGGCGCTGGCTGGCAATCGCGGCCTCCGTGATTCTCGCCGTGCTCCTCGGCACGCAGTACGTGCAGAAGCTGAATCGCTACTCGCAGCAGCAGGCCATGGCGGCCGTCATTGTTGACGCCCATCTCCGCTCGCTGCAACCCGGACACCTCGAAGACGTAATCTCCACAGACCAGCACACCGTAAAACCCTGGTTCGACGGCAAAATAGATTTCGCGCCGCCAGTCCGCGATTTTGCAAGCGACGGCTTCCCGCTGCTAGGCGGCCGCCTCGATGTGATTGACAGCCGCACCGCAGCCGCCCTGGTCTACGGCCGCCGCAAACACATAGTAAATGTCTTCGTAGAGCAGTCTCAGACGGGAGATTCGCAGAATGGTTCAGGTGAACTACAGGGTTATCACTGGGTATCCTGGCAGCAGAACGGCTTCACGTTCACAGCAGTCTCGGACACCGCGTACGCCGATCTCGACCAACTAAAACAACTTTTCCTCGCGCCGTAAAAAACCATGCGCAGGAAGGAAGGTCGGGGCTTCAGCCTCGCCGTCAAGCTCTCTGAAATAAAAAGTCGCGTGTCATCCCGAGCGCAGTCCCGCGCTTTTTCTCTCCCGCCGCAGTTTCGCGGGCGCGGGACGAAGTGAGGGATCTGCTTTTCGCGGAACAGTCGACTCTCTCAAAGGGAAGGGCGGTCGGATTTGTAGCGGCGGTCTTCAGACCGCCAGCCTTTGACGTTGCTTCGAAATATTTGTAGTACATGGCTTTAGCCACGACATAAGGACAGCAAAAAGGATGCGGCTTCAGCCGTTGAAGTACGGGTTTTGCAGTTTTCCCATACAACTACATAAACAAAACATGATGCTGATGCGAACAAGGCTGCGCTTGCGCCGCCACGCCATCGTCTGAGCCAGCAACGATCTCCACATCCGGCCCGCTAATCACCGACACTCCAGCCAAATCATCCAAGAGTTCCGGCCCATAAGCCGCCAGCGCCGGCAGCGCCGATAGCGTCCGCTCCTGCAATCCACGATGCGGATACAAAGCATCCACCAGAATCCGCTCATGCCGGTCCAAAATCCCAGTCCGGAAATTCTCCGCCCGCCCCGCCTTCCCCTTCAATTTCAAAAACTGGTGCAGAATCTTCCGCTCCGTCGAATCCAGCGCCCCCGTCAATGTCCGGTCCAGATGCGCAAGCGGCTTGCGGTAGGCCGCCAACAGCCGCCGCAGCGCCTTCTCATCCGCCGCAAAGCGCCCCGCCAACGCTCGCGGCAGCGATTTCATTTCCATGCGCCCGCGCAAGTGCTGTCTCCCGCGCATCACATCGCGAAAATCCAACCCATATTTCTTCAGCAAACGCGCAATCGGCGGCTCCACCAAAGTAAAACTGGCTCGCGGCAAAATCGCCGGCATCCGCCCCAGCAAATGCTCGTAAACCACCTGCGCCTGCGCCATATAAGCAATTTCCGCCGGCCCGCCGACGTAAGCCGCAGTCGGCAAGAGCGTGTCCTGCACCACCGGCCGCAGCAATACGTTCGGCGTAAAAGCTTCTGGCGTAGCCGCAATCGCCGTGCGCAATTCTTCCAGCGAAAACGTCGCAGGCCCCGCGTGAAATTTCTCGCCCCGCCGCCGCAACGGCTGCCGCACGCCCTCGACATTGTAAAAAAGCAGCGTGGATTCGCGCGTCACCTTCACCTGCGCGTGAAATCCTCCGCGTTCCAGCTCCTTCGATCGCCCCAGCAACGCATCGCCGAGCGTTTCCGCATCATCAATCGCCCGCCGGTAAATTCCACTCGCGAACTGGTGCAGCCGCGAATCCAGCGGGTCCAGAAAAATAATTCCCCGCCCCGCCACCAGCCGCGCCATCAGCTTCCCGAACGCCAAGCCGTAGGTGTCTCCTGGCGTGTACGATTCGCGCAAAGCCCGCGCCACTTCCGCGGCGTAAGGACCTTCGAGCGTATCCATCGCCGTCACCAACGACGCGGTGATCCCCGCGCCCAGCGCAATTTCCCCCACGCGATGGCCTTCGTCCGCCGCATTTCCCGGCAAAATAAACTCCGCCAAGCCCGTGCGCGTGGTCCACGCCGCATGATTGATTTCCGCCAGGTCGTGGTCTTCCGTCGCCAGCCAAAAAACAGGCACGGCATCCACTCCGCGCCGCGAAAGCTCCTCCGCGCAAGCCGCCGCCGTAATCGCCTTGTACAAGCTATAGGCTGGCCCGGTAAAAAGTCCCACCTGCTGCCCGGTAACAACGGCCACAGCGCCATTCGCCAGCCACTCCAGGTTCCGCGCAATCGCCGCGTCCAGCGAAGGCGCGCCGCCAAATTTCAAATTCTGCTCGCGCAGCACTTCCACTACGCCAGCGCGCACGTGCGGATCAATTTTCACTTCCTTCGCTGCCGCCGTGACGCCACCAATCGAAGGCGCGTGCCCGTAATACTTCCCGACGCGCCGAAAATCCTCCAAAAATGTCGAAAATAATTTAGATGTCTGGGGAATATCGCGGAAGGAAAGGCAGAGAGACTCCATCGAGGGGTTCATGATACACGCGGCCCTGGGAAGCAGCAATCCACGAAGGACGCGCGCGCAAAAAAGCAAGCAGCCCGGAAATCGCCCGGACAGCGGCCAGTACGCGAACTACAACGCCAATTTGGCCGCACCGTCACGCATAAGAAGGGTGCATTCGCGCAATTCCTCTGAATAACGTCCTCCCAGCGCGCCCCAAGCGACCGCAATTCGCTGCTACAAATGATGCGCTGGCTGGGAAAGAAGATTCGCCAACATCGCCTCGATTTCCAGCTTGCCCGCGTCGCTCACCTCGAGCAGCGGCAGCCGCGGCAACCCGCCGTAGAACCCCAGGCGCTCCATCGCGTATTTCAGCCCGGCGATACCGTAATCCATCAGCAGCATTTTCGAAGGAACCAACAGTTTCTGCGCGAGCGTCTGCGCCTTCGCGCGATCCCCCGCCTCGGCCGCTTCATAAATTTCCGCGCACAAATCCGGGAACACGTCCGCGAGCCCCAAAATCGCACCCACCGCGCCCGCCTGCAGCGCTTCGAAGAGCGTCGAAGCCGAGCCCGTCAGCGTTTGAAATTCCTTAGGCGCCGCGGCAACGACCGCGGCAACTCCCGCGACGTCTCCCGAGCTATCCTTCATCCCAACGATGTTCGGATGTTTCCCCACGCGCTCGATCAACGAAGCTCCGACGGTAACGTGCGTGAACACTGGGACCGAATACACCATCACTGGAATCCGCGCAGCATCCGCCACGCGCAGGTAGTGCTCGGCCAGCATGTGGTCATCAATGGATGGCTTGTAAAAACTTGGCGTGCGCACCAACGCCACCGCGTAACCGATCTTCGCGGCGCGATTCGTATGCTCGATCGTCTCCGCGGTCGATTCCGCGCCAGTCCCGGCGATCAGAATTTTCCCAGGCGCCGCAGCGTCGCGCACCGCTTCCCAAACTTTGTAAACCTCTTCCCAGCGCAGCAACACCGATTCACTGGTCGAGCCGTTAGGAACATACCCCGCCAGCCTGGTCTTGTTGTACAGCGCCACATTGTTGCGCACCTGCCCCAGCGCAACACTCCCGTCCGCCTCAAACGGCGTAGCCAACGGAGCAAAAATTCCGTGAAGTTTCATGCGTGTTATTTTATATCAAACGGAAGAGCATCGACTAGGAAACGCGCAGCTGCTATTTCTCCGCAGGCGCCGAAGCCGCCGATGTCCTCCGATGCAAATCCTGCAATGCCGCCACATCCGCACCATGGCCAGCCATCGCCCGCATCCCCCGTGCCGCCGCACTCGCCGCCGAAAGAGTAGTAATGCAAGGAATGTTGTAACGAATCGCTGCCCGCCGAATAGACTTCTCGTCGTAAAAAGATTCCCGCCCCAAAGGGGTATTAATCACCAAATCTACCTTTGCGGTCTTGATCAAATCCACAATATTCGGCCGCCCCTCATTCACCTTGTACACAGACTCCACTTCAATCCCCGCGCTAGCCAGCGCCGCCGCCGTCCCCCGCGTAGCCACCACCTTCAATCCCGCCGCCAGCAAATCCTGCACCACAAACGCCACATGCCGCTTGTCATGATCGTTCACGCTCAAAAACACAGTCCCCGTCTGCGGCAACCTCTGCCCCGCCGCCAGCTGCGCCTTCGCAAAAGCTAGCCCAAAAGTAGAAGAAATCCCCATCACCTCGCCGGTCGAACGCATCTCCGGCCCCAAAATCGTATCCACGCCGCGAAACTTGTTAAACGGGAACACCGGAGATTTCACCGCATAAAAATTCCGCACCGCGAGTTCCTTAATCCCGTTCGTCTCCGTATAAGGCAAACGCAAATCGCGTAACTTTCGTCCAGTCATCAAACGCGCCGCCACTTTCGCCAGCGGTACGCCCGTCGCCTTGCTCACATAAGGTATCGTCCGCGACGCCCGCGGATTCACTTCCAACACATAAACCGTATCGCGCTGAATCGCGTACTGCACGTTCATCAGCCCCACCACTTTCAGCGCCCGCGCCAGTCGCGAAGTGTAATCGCGTATGCGCTCCAGGACCGATGGCTTCAGCGTCACCGACGGCAGCACGCAAGAAGAATCTCCGGAATGGATCCCCGCCTCCTCGATGTGCTCCATGATCCCCGCGATCAGCACATCTTCGCCGTCAGCCAACGCGTCCACATCCACTTCCGTCGCGTCTTCCAAAAATTGGTCAATCAAGATCGGCCGCTTCGGATCGGTGCCCGAACCGATCAGCGCCGCCTGTGCCACATATTCCTCGACGGTCTTCAAATCGTACGCAATCACCATCGCACGCCCGCCCAGCACGTAGCTCGGTCGCACCAGCACCGGCAAACCAATTTCGCCCGCGAGCTTCACCGCTTCCTGCGGCGCCAAAGCCGTGCCATTGCGCGGCTGCGGAATGCGCAATTCATCCAGCAAACCTCCAAATCGCCGCCGGTCTTCCGCCAAATCAATAGACTCCGGCGCGGTCCCGATAATTTTCGCGCCGTTCTGCTTCAGCTCCAGCGCCAGGTTCAACGGCGTCTGCCCGCCGAATTGCACGATCACGCCCTGCGGTTTTTCCCGATCCAGAATCGCCAGCACATCTTCCAGCGTCAACGGTTCAAAATACAAGCGGTCCGAAGTGTCGTAATCCGTCGAAACCGTTTCCGGATTGCAATTCACCATCACCGTTTCGTAGCCATCCTCTTTCAAAGCGAACGCCGCATGGCAGCAGCAATAATCAAACTCAATTCCCTGCCCGATGCGGTTCGGCCCGCTGCCCAAAATCACCACTTTCGGCCGGTCCACCGCGCCGGATTCGTCTTCCTCTTCGTACGTGGAATAAAGATACGGCGTGAACGATTCGAATTCCGCCGCGCAAGTGTCCACGCGTTTGAAAACAGGCTGCACGCCCAGCTCTTTACGCCGCGCGCGCACACTCGATGCTTTCACGTTCCACAATTTCGCGATTTCCTCGTCGCTCGCGCCCGATCGTTTCGATTCCAGCAGCAATTCCGGCGGACATTTCCCCAGGGTCGTCGCCGCCACGCGCTTATCGACCGCCAGCATTTCCTGCAGCTGCCGGATGAACCACGGATCAATCTTCGTTAGCTCGCAAACTTCCTCGCTGGACATTCCGCGCTCGAGCGCCTCAAACAGCCAGTGCAAACGGTCCGGCCCCGGCACATGCAATTTCTCGCGCAGCAGCACCGTCGTCACTTCCGCCGGAGGCCGCCACGCCGAACTAGGCTCCAGCGACCGAATCGCCTTGCACAACGCTTCCTGAAAATTCCGCCCGATGGCCATCACTTCGCCCACCGATTTCATCTGCGTCGTCAGCGTCGTATCGCTGCCCGGAAATTTCTCAAATTGCCACTTCGGAATTTTCGCCACCACGTAATCAATCGTCGGCTCAAAAGAGCACGGCGTCTTCTTCGTAATATCGTTGGGAATTTCGTCCAGCGTCATGCCCACGGCCAATTTCGCCGCGATTTTCGCAATCGGAAAGCCCGTAGCCTTGCTCGCCAGCGCCGAGCTGCGCGAAACCCGCGGATTCATTTCGATCACGGTCATCCGCCCGGTCGCCGGATCCACCGCAAACTGAATATTCGATCCGCCCGTCTCCACTCCCACCGCGCGAATAATCGCAGCAGCAGCGTCGCGCATGCGCTGGTATTCCTTGTCCGTCAACGTCTGCGCCGGCGCCACGGTAATCGAATCACCGGTGTGAATTCCCATCGGGTCGAAATTTTCAATCGAACAAATCACCACGAAGTTGTCGCGGTGGTCGCGCATCACTTCCAACTCAAATTCCTTCCACCCCAGCACCGATTCTTCGATCAAAGCCTGGTGCACCGGGCTAGCATCCAGCGCCCGC
>Ga0209274_10000604_pt1 | contig 20460 bp, 7 predicted proteins | sample HubBroMetageREF1_FD_188343 | JGI IMG/M metagenome (GOLD analysis project Ga0209274, IMG submission 188343) | Reference soil microbial communities from the Hubbard Brook experimental Forest, New Hampshire, USA - Hubbard Brook CCASE Soil... | ecosystem: Environmental > Terrestrial > Soil >...
TACCCGAACAGTGCTAGTCTTTTTCATTGCCGGTCTCCTTTTTGCGCCTCGAGCGCGTCGTACATTGGGAGCGTATCGCATCCCGCTGGAGACCGGCCTTCTCATCCCATCTGATTAGTCGCGTAATCGGACAAATGGTTTTAGTCGGATTCACTTCTTACGTTACCCCGTTAATCGAGCATTTTCGCGAAATGTCCGCTATCGAGGCGAAACTAAGCATGGAATCTGGGTTCATTCCACGTGTGAGAGTGCTATCCTTGTGACCATCAGCAGTCGCATCGATCGCTCTCCGGCTAAGCTTCACGATTTTGCACGTGCGGCCCACCCAATCACTGTTCCCAACTCGAAACTACAAGCTAAAGGAGACATTGGAGATGGCCATTTGGAATCGAAAACCCGCGCGACTCTTTCTGTTTGTGCTGCTTCTCTTATTTTCACTGCCCATGATCGTTCAGGCGCAGGATTATGACGATCCGCCGACGCGAGTCGCGCGGCTAAGCTATGCGAGCGGTTCGGTCTCATTTCGGCCCGCCGGCACCGATGATTGGGTGCAAGCGATCGTCAATCGGCCGGTCGGCACCGGCGATAGCTTGTGGTCCGACCTGGGTTCGCGCTTGGCGCTGCATATCGGGTCCGCTTCGATCGTACTCGGCGAGAACACCAGCTTTTCTTTCCTGAACCTCACGGACAGCGTGGCCCAGATTCAACTGCAGACCGGCACGATTCGCGTGCGCGTGAAGCGCCTGAACGATGAAGACAATTTCGAGATTGACACGCCGAATCTCGCCTACACCATTCTTACCCCCGGCGTTTACAAGGTGACAGTCACACCGGATGGCCAAACCACGGTCATCGAAGATCGCGCCGGTGAAGGGCAAGTGACCGGTGGCGGAGAAGAATTCGATACTCGAGGCGGCGACTACGATTCGTTCCAGGGCTCCGATCAGCTCTACGTGACGACCGACAGCATTTATGACAGCGACGACGAACTCGAAGTCTGGTGCGAGGGCCGCGATCATCACGAGGACAACTCGATTTCCATTCGCTATGTCTCGGGCGATGTGATCGGTTATGACGACCTGGACGATTACGGCGGTTGGCGCCAGGTTCCCGAATACGGCACGATCTGGTTTCCGCATACCGTCGCGGTGGACTGGGCCCCCTATCACTACGGGCACTGGGCGTATGTCGCGCCATGGGGCTACACGTGGGTTGACGATGCGCCGTGGGGATTCGCGCCATTCCACTACGGACGTTGGGTATCCGTAGGAGGAGCATGGGGCTGGGTGCCCGCGCCGCCACCACCCGTCGGGTATGTCAGCGGACCGCAATATGTGCGTCCGGTTTACGCCCCGGCGCTGGTCGCCTGGATTGGCGGAGTCGGAGGAGCAGGCGTTGCGTGGTTCCCGCTGGGACCGCGCGAAGTCTATGTGCCGTCCTATCCCGTGAGCCGCGATTACGTGACGCGAATCAATGTCTCGAACACGACCGTGAACACGACGGTGGTAAACAACTATTACACAACCGTAGTGGTCAATAAGACGGTGAACGTAACCAACGTGAGCTATATTAACCAGCGCGTTCCCGGCGCCGTAGTCGCAACGTCGTCGCAGGCGTTTAGCACCGGGCAGCCTGTGGCACGCAACGTCGTCAGCGTAGACGCTCGCGCAGTCAACGCCGCTCCGGTTGCGGCCCTGGCTCCCGCGACGGTGCCGCAACGCGAAGCCGTGCTCGGCGGACGTCCTGCCGCCACCGCAAAACCGCCGGCCTCGGTACAGACGCGCGCAATCGTCGCCAAGACGGCTCCGCCTCCGCCGCCTCCGTCGTTCACACAACGGCAAGCCGCAATCCAGAGCAACGGGGGGAAGCCCCTATCTGTTGCGCAGGTGCGGCAGATTCAGCCCGCACGCTCGGCGACTGTGGTAGCGACGAAAGTGAAAGTCGAAGCGCCGAAGGAAAACCCGGCGCCGATGCACGCTGCTCCAGCAACACCGGCCCAGCGAGCAGCGAACGCGACATATAAACCCGGCGCACAACCGCAGCCGCGTCCAGCGGCGCCTGCTCAGCCGCCCGCTCGGGCTGCGGCTGCACGACCAGAAAACGCTCCTGCACCAGCCGTCAACAACGAGAACCGTCCCCCAGCTGGGCAGCCTGCGGCTAATGCGAACGTCTCTCGTCCTCCGACCGCGCATCCGGTGGATGACGATCTCGAACAAAAGCACCAGCAGCAAGCGGCCGACCTGCACAAGCAACAAGATCAGGAGCGCCAGCAGCTGGAACAGAAACAGCAGCAGGAAAATCAGCAGGTGCAGCAACAGAAAGCCAAGGCGGCACAACAGCAGCAACTCGCTCAGCAACACGAGCAGCAGTTGAAAGAACTGCAGGACAAGCACCAGCAGGAACAGGAGCAGCTCCATCAGAAACAAGAACAGGAGCACAAGCAGGCTGCGGCGCAGCAGAAATCGAAGCCCGATACGAAAGACAACCCGCCGCCGAAGAAGGATTAAGACGGCAAACTACCGCCGCGGCGTTTTGCCTTTACTCGACGCACGTAATGAACTTCAACTTACTTGGTGCAGGCGGGTGAGCTGAGACTTGCTCGGCGGCATCGTTTTCTCCTGAGATGAGTTTCGAGCTAATGTGGCTGTGCCCGATTTTGTGCTCACCTTCAATCGGAAACCATCGCAAACGGTAGCAGAGGCGTAGGAGTGAGAATCGCCTGTACCGGGGCGGAAAACCAACGCGATAGCAAACCATCATACTCCGTGCTAGTCCTTTTTGGACGGTCTCTTAAGCAGCGGGTTGGAGGTTCGAGTCCTCCCCGGCTCACCACTTCTTTGCGCGTCGCACTTGCTTCGGATCCGGATTCAATCTGCATTTGGAGCAGCTCTGGGAGAGCAGTTTTCATGCTCCGAGCCCATCGGCGATTTCCTGCATAGTCGCACCACGATTCCCATCACGCCCCTACGTGCTTTACCCGATCCGCCGCGATTTATCGTTCTATTGCGGGCGTCGTCCTGTAAAATTCCATCACGCAGCGCTGGGACGCATGCGTCTTGCGGCCGCTCCCTCCCGCTGGCCGCCAGACCGGCTGTTACATTCTGCCGGCCGGAATGTGCAGTTCGCAAATTTCCGGCGGTGAGTGAAGCAACGAATGGAGAATCAAAGCTAGCAGATGGCAAAGGCCGCCCAACCAACTCCGCCCATTTTCTCCGAGCCAGAGGAGACCATTCGCGCCGAGCTCTTCAGCGTCGAGCGCCTGGAGCAACACGCGGAAAGCCTAGCAGCCGCCCAGCTGGTAGTGACCGATCCCGAAGAAGGACGGCCGCTGATCCCTCGCGTGCTCGAGAACGGCCGCGTCCTGCTGGAATATTACCGGGCCACCGCGCGCGCCATTCAGCATGAACAGGCCATCACTCCCGCGGCCGAATGGTTCGTAGATAATTTCTATATCGTTGAAGAGCAGTTGCGCGAAATTCGCGACGATCTTCCCCCCGGCTTCTACCGCAAGTTGCCGAAACTCGCTTCCGGCCACCTGGAGGGATTTCCGCGCGTGTTTGGCGTCGCGTGGGCGTTCGTCGCGCACAACGATAGCCGCTTCGATCCCGAAGTCCTGCGCCGCTTCGTCAGCGCCTACCAGCGTGTGCAGCCGCTGACAATCGGGGAACTCTGGGCCGTAGCCATCACGCTGCGCATCGTGCTGGTAGAAAATCTGCGGCGCGTTGCCGAACGCATCGTGCGCAGCCGTAACGCGCGCGTGGAAGCCGATATCCTCGCCGATCGCGTACTCGGCACCGCGGGCCAGACCGCCGTTTCACCCGCCGCCGTGCTGCGCCGTTTCGAAACTAAACCACTGGAACGCTCCTTTGCGGTGCAGTTGGTGCAGCGCCTGCGCGACCTGGATCCCAAAGTTGGCCCAATCTTGGTATGGCTCGACGAGCGCCTCGCCGTGCAGGGAACCACCGCGGATGAAATCGTGCGCGCCGAGCATCAAGAGCAGGCCGCCATGAGCGTGACCGTGCGCAACATCATCACCAGCATGCGGCTCACCTCGGCGTTCGACTGGGAGGCATTTTTCGAGAGTGTCAGCCTGGTGGATGAAGTCCTGCGCAACGGCAGCAATTTCGGCGAAATGGATTTTGCCACGCGCGACTACTACCGTCATGCGATCGAAGATCTTTCGCGCGGTTCCTCCCACAGCGAGATCGAAGTTGCACAGCGCGCCGTGCAACGCGCCAAGCGTTCGCGCGCTGAACTTCACGGAGACGGACATCCGCCCGATGAGCGCAAGGCCGATCCCGGCTACTACCTGATCTCCCGCGGCCGGCTGGAGTTCGAGCGCGAGCTTGGATTCCACGTTGCCTGGCGACGCGGCGTACTGCGACTGTACGTGCGCGCGGCTGTGCCGGGATACCTCGGCACCATCGCGGTGATGACGGCGCTGATTTTGGCGCTGCCCCTGGCGCACGCCCGCGAATTGCACGTGAGCGCGCCCATCCTGGCGCTGTTTGCCTTGCTGGCTTCAGTGCCCGCTTCCGATTTAGCCATCGCGCTGGTCAACCGCGTGGTGGCGGACTTACTCGGTCCGCGCACTTTGGCCCGCCTGGAATTGCGCGATGGGGTTCCGCAGGAGTTCCGCACCATTATCGTGGTTCCCACTCTTTTGACCTCGCAAGACGCCATCAAGGAACAGGTGGAACGCCTGGAAATCCATTACCTCGCAAACATCGACGGCGATTTGCGATTCGCGCTGCTCACCGACTGGGTGGACGCCGCCACCGAAATCTTGCCCGGAGATGATGAATTGCTCGCGGCGGCCGCCAGCGGTATCGCCGCCCTAAACAAAGCCCATGGCCCGGCCCCGGGCGGCGGCGCGCGTTTCTTCCTTTTTCATCGCAAACGCACCTGGAACGAACGCGAACAAAGATGGATGGGATGGGAACGTAAGCGCGGCAAGCTGCACGAACTGAACCAGCTGTTGCGCGGCTCCACGCAGACAAATTTCATTCCCGTCGCGGATCGCGCCCCGGAATTCATTCCCGGCGTACGTTACGTTATCACCCTCGATGCGGATACGCGGCTTTCTCGTGGCACCGCCGCGCGCCTGGTCGGCACCATGGCGCACCCGCTGAACCGGCCGCAATTCAGCGCGGAACTGGGACGGGTCATAGATGGTTACGGCGTGGTGCAGCCGCGCGTGACGCCTTCGCTACCCATGGATCGCGAAGGCTCGTTGTTCCAGCGAATATTTTCCGGGCCGAGCGGCATCGATCCATACGCTTCCGCGATTTCAGATGTTTATCAGGACCTGTTTCACGAAGGCTCGTACACCGGGAAGGGAATTTACGATCTCGACGCGTTTGAAGAGGCCATGGCCGGCAAGGTCAAAGAGAACACTCTGCTGAGTCACGACTTGTTCGAAGGCATCTTCGCGCGCGCCGCGCTGGCCACCGATATTGAACTGTTCGACGAATTTCCCTCACATTACGAGGTGGCAGCGGCGCGGCAGCATCGCTGGGCTCGCGGAGACTGGCAATTGCTTCCGTGGATTTTCGGGCGCGGGGGCCTGTCGAAAGAGGAACGCCGTAAAATCTCGATTCCCGCGATCAGCCGCTGGAAGATGCTAGACAATCTCCGCCGCACGCTTTCAGCGCCGTTCATGCTGCTGGTCATGATAACGGGATGGCTGGTACCGCAAGTGTCTCCCTGGATGTGGACCCGCTTCGTCCTCGCAACGATTTCGATTCCCGCGCTGATACCTTTTTTCGTTGGACTAAATTCCCGGCTCAGCGGCGTTTCCAAACGCAGCCATTTTCGTGATGTGCTATCCGATTTGTCGCTGGGTGCATCGCAGATCGGTTTGACGATCACCTTTATTGCGTACCAGGCGTGGCTGATGACCGACGCGATCGTGCGGACGCTAATGCGTTTGTTCTTCACGCGCCACAATCTGCTGCAGTGGGTCACGGCGGCGCAGGCCAAACACGGCGTGGACCTGAAGCTCTTGGCTACGTACTTACGTATGGTAGCAAGCGTTCTGATCGCTTTCGCGGTGTTGTTAGTTCTGGCAGTGGCACGGCCCGCGGCTTTGTGGGCGGCGATTCCTTTTGCCGCGCTGTGGGTCGTCGCGCCCGCCGTGGCCCGGTGGATCAGCGTTCCGCCTCCGCTCGAGGACGTGGAGCCAATTTCCACAGCTGACGCCAGGGCATTGCGCTCCATCGCGCGGCGCACCTGGCGATTTTTCGAAAGATTTGTCGCCGCCGACGACCGTTTCCTCCCGCCGGATAATTTTCAGGAAGATCCCAAGCCCGTCGTCGCCCACCGGACTTCTCCCACCAACATTGGACTTTATCTGCTCTCGACTCTCGCGGCGCGAGACATGGGGTGGCTGGGGGCGCAGGAAGCGGCGGATCGCCTGGAGGCGACGCTGCAAACCATGGGCCAGCTCGAGTTGTATCGCGGCCATTTTTACAATTGGTACGATACGCGCCGCCTGCTTCCGCTCGATCCCAAGTATGTCTCCAGCGTTGACAGCGGGAACCTCGCGGCCAATCTGCTCGTTCTGGGCAACGGCTGTCGCGAAATCATTCAGGAGTCGTTCGCTGCCTCACGCCCGTTCGCCGGAGTTTCCGACGCGCTTCAGCTTCTGCGTGAAGCGCTGGAAGAAATTGCAGACACCCAACGCACGCATATCGTAACGCGCAAGCAATTGGCCAACGCGCTGGATTCGCTGGCTGCTTTGCTCGAACCGGTTCCTGCCGAGGCGCGCGACTGGGCCGCACGTTTTCTCGAGATTCAAGAACGAGCGAAGACCGTGGCAGACATCGCTCAGGCTCTGGCGCAGGAGCTGGGCGCGCCCGCTGACTCTGAATTGCGCGTCTGGGCCGACGCCGCCCGGGCTGGTCTGGAAAGCCATGCACGCGACGCGCGCATCATGATTCCGTGGCTGCGTCTCGAGCCCAGCGAAGTGCTGGCCATGGCGGAACGGCCGCAGGAACAAGCGCCGGACTGGGTGGCCATAGAGCCTTTCTTCCGCCACCTGCTTGCTCTGGTGGATGTTCCGGATTGCTGTGAGTCCGCGGTGCGCGAATTAGCGACGCTGCGCGCAAGACTTGTCGCGGATTCCGCAACGAATCGAGAAGTTCTTCAGCGTATTGACGCTCTCACGCTGGCTCTAAACAGCTCTGCGCGGGATGCATCGGCTCTGACCCGCCGCTTCGTTGCGATTGCTCACGCTTCGCAATCCATGTTCGACCTAATGGACTTCACCTTTCTCTTCGACAATTCGCGCAAGCTTTTCTCTATCGGATTTCGCGGCACCGACGGAACGCTGGATGGCAATTGTTACGACCTGCTGGCCTCCGAAGCGCGGCTCGCCAGCTTCATCGCCATCGCCAAAGGCGAGGTGCCGGCATCGCATTGGTTCCGCCTGGGCCGGGCGCTCACTCCGGTCGGCCGCGGCTTGGCCCTGATTTCCTGGTCGGGCTCCATGTTCGAGTATCTGATGCCGGCGCTGGTGATGCGTTCGCCGGCGAACAGCATGTTGAGCCAGACGTATGAGCAGGTGGTCGTGCGGCAAATCGAATACGGAGAGGAGCGCGGTGTTCCCTGGGGAATATCCGAATCGGCGTTCAACGCTCGCGACATGGATTTCACTTATCAGTATTCGGGCTTCGGCGTTCCTGGCCTGGGGCTGAAGCGCGGGCTTAGCGAAGACCTGGTCATCGCGCCGTATGCGACGGCGCTTGCCACGATGATCAATCCCGCCGCGGCCGTGCAGAATTTCGCCAGGCTGGCGCGTGCCGGCGCTGCGGGAAGCTACGGTTTCTACGAGTCGCTGGATTACACCAGCAGCCGTCTGCCCGAAGGCAAGGACGTCGCGGTGATCCGCGCATTCATGGCCCATCACCAGGGCATGTCCATCGTCGCTATCGCCGACGTGCTGAATGGCGGCGTGATGCGCGATCGTTTCCACGCGGAACCGATTGTGCGGGCCACCGAACTGCTGCTGCAGGAACGCACGCCTCGCGATGTGCTGGTCGCGCGCCCGCGCGCTGAAGAAGTTTCCGCGGCATCCAAGGTGCGCGAGCTAATCCCGCCTCTGGTGCGCCGCTTCAGCACGCCGCACGATGCGATTCCGCGCACTCAGTTGCTCTCCAACGGGCGCTATTCCGTTATGCTCACTTCCGCTGGTTCCGGCTACAGCCGCTGGCGCGATCTGGCCATCACCCGCTGGCGCGAAGACTCCACGCTCGATAACTGGGGCCAGTACATCTTTCTGCGCGACGAACAATCCGGCAACGTCTGGTCTGCTGGTTTTCAGCCGTCCGGAATCGAAGCCGACGAGTACGAAGCCATTTTCTTCGAGGATCACGCCGAGATCGTTCGCCGCGACCGCTCGCTCACCACGGCTTTGGAAGTGGTCGTTTCCTCCGAAGACGACGCGGAGGTCCGCCGCATTTCGCTGAGCAATGTCGGTATCCGCGCACGCGACATTCAGGTCACTTCCTATGCGGAGCTTTCGCTCACGCCGCAAGCAGCCGATGTGTCGCATCCCGCTTTCGCGAAGTTGTTCGTCGAAACCGAATTCGCAGCGGACGTGGGCGCACTGATAGCCACGCGCCGGAAACGTTCCGAAGACGAAACCTCCGTGTGGGTGGCGCACGTCCTTGTCAGCGATGCCGAAACCGTCGGTGAATTGCAATTTGAAACGGATCGCGCGCGATTCGTGGGCCGCGCCCGCAATCTGCGCGATCCCGTATCGGTGATGGATGGCCGCCCGCTCTCCAACACAGTTGGTTCGGTGCTCGACCCGATCTTGAGCCTGCGCCGCACCGTGCGCGTGCCTCCGGGCGGCACCGTCCATTTGATTTTTTCCACCATTGCCGCCGCCACGCGCGAAGAGGTGCTGGATCTCGCCGACAAATATCGCGATGCCCGAACCTTCGAACGCACCCACACGCTGGCCTGGACGCAAGCGCAAGTGCAGCTGCATCACCTGGGCATTACTTCTGAAGAAGCGCTGCTATTCCAGCGCCTCGCAAACGCCGTCTTGTATGTAGATCCATCGCTGCGTCCCACCGCCGATGTACTCGCTCGCAGTTCGCTGGATATTTCCACGCTTTGGTCGCAAGGAATCTCCGGCGATCTGCCGATCATTCTCGCGCGGATTGACGATCCCGACGACGTGGACATCATCCGGCAAATGTTGCGCGCGCATGAATACTGGCGCATGAAGCAATTGTCAGCGGACGTCGTCATTATCAACGAAAAAGCGGCATCGTACGTGCAGGAGTTGCAAGATTCATTGGAAGCATTGGTACGCGGGAGCCAGCTGCGGCTTTCTCCCGATTCCGGCGGTGTGAGCGGGAAAATATACCTGCTGCGTGGCGATCTGCTCACGCCGGAGGCGCGCACCCAACTGCAAGCCGTGGCGCGTGCTGTGCTATTGAGCCGCCGTGGCACCTTGGCCGAGCAGATCGTTCGCTCGCAATATCCGGAACCGTCGGAGCGCACCCTGGTGCGTCCGGCGCGCACCGCCAAATCTCCCGACGCTCGCTTGCCGCAGCAAACCCTGCAATTTTTCAATGGTCTGGGAGGCTTCGCGGATCGCGGCCGTGAATACGTCATCTCGCTCAACGAGGGTTTGCGCACGCCTGAGCCGTGGGTCAACGTCATCGCCAATCCCTCGTTCGGATTCCTGGTCTCCGAATCCGGCTCGGGCTTCACCTGGTCGCTCAATAGCCATGAAAACCAGCTCACACCGTGGTCCAACGACCATATTTTCGACACGCCGGGAGAAGCAATCTACATTCGCGACGAAGCGACGGGCGAGGTATGGACTCCCACCGCGCTTCCCGTCAGGGACGAAACCGCAGGCTATCAAGCGCGTCATGGCCAAGGCTATAGCCGTTTCCTGCACGGATCGCGCGGTATCGCCCTGGAGCTCTTGCAATTTGTGCCCACCGAAGATCCCATCAAGATCTCGCGCCTCACCGTGCGCAATGATTCGGATCGCGTGCGCCGCCTATCCGTCACAGCCTATGCCGAATGGGTGCTAGGCAGCTCGCGCAGCGCCACCGCTCCGTACATCATCACGGAAGTGGAGCCGCAATCGAAGGCCATCCTCGCGCGCAGCGCCTGGAGCGGCGAGTTTGGCGGCCGGATCGCTTTCGCTGATCTGCGCGGGCAGCAAACTTCCTTCACCGGCGACCGCACCGAATTTTTCGGGCGCAACGGCACCGCCGATCGACCTGCGGCGCTGGAGCGCGGCGTTCCGCTCTCGGGCAAAGTGGGTCCGGGCTTGGATCCATGCGCCGCGCTGCAGACGACGATCGAGCTGCGCCCTGGCGTGCGCGCCGAAGTCGTACTTTTCCTCGGACAAACGGAAAACAGAGACCAAGCGCGCGACTTGCTGATGCGCTACCGCACCGCCGATCTGGACAGAGTCTTCGGCGAAGTCACCCGCCGCTGGGACGAAATCCTCGACACGGTGAAAGTTTTCACACCCGATCCCAGCATGGATGTACTGCTGAATCGCTGGCTCCTGTATCAAACACTTTCTTGCCGCGTGTGGGGCCGTGCAGGTTTTTACCAGGTAAGCGGCGCGTACGGATTCCGCGACCAACTGCAGGACGTGATGGCTCTGAACATCGCCAAGCGCGGCGTGGCGCGCGAACAATTATTGCGCGCGGCCGCGCACCAATTCCCGGAAGGCGATGTCCAACATTGGTGGCATCCGCCCTCAGGCCGCGGCATTCGCACCCGTATGTCCGACGATCTGCTGTGGCTGCCCTACGCCGTGGTCAAGTTCATCGAAGCCACCGGCGATATGACCGTGCTCGAAGAGTCTGTCCCATTCATCGAAGGTGAATTGCTGGCGGAAGGCCAGAAAGAATCCTATTTCCAGCCGCGTGTCTCAGAAACTCGCGCCACGCTGTTCGAACACTGCGCGCGCGCCATAGACCGCAGCCTGGGCGTCGGCAGTCACGGACTGCCGCTCATGGGCACCGGTGATTGGAACGACGGCATGAACCGGGTCGGTCAGGACGGCAAGGGCGAAAGCGTCTGGCTCGGGTGGTTCTTGCAGGCCGTCTTGCGGGAGTTTGCAAAACTAGCCGATGGCCGCGGCGAGCATCAGCGCGCTGAGACGTGGCGCCTTCACGTCAGCAGCCTTAAGGCTGCGCTGGAACACGATGGCTGGGACGGTGAGTGGTATCGCCGCGCGTATTTCGACGATGGCACGCCGCTGGGCTCTGCGCAGAACAGCGAATGCCGCATTGACGCGATTGCGCAGTCCTGGGCCATCCTGAGCGGCGCTGCAGAACCGGGCCGCGGCGTGCGCGCCATGGCGGCTGTGGACCAGCAACTCATTCGCCGGTCCGACGGGCTGATCCTGCTCCTCACCCCTCCATTCAATCACCCCGATCATGACCCCGGCTACATCAAGGGCTATTTGCCAGGCATTCGTGAAAACGGGGGACAGTATACCCACGCCTCCACGTGGACGCTGATCGCATTTGCGGAGTTGGGAGATGGCGACAAGGCCGTCGAGCTATTCCGTATGATGAATCCCATCAACCGCGCTGACACCCGCGCCAACGTGCAGCGCTACAAGGTTGAGCCCTACGTCGTTGCAGGCGATATCTATGTCGAAGCGCCGCACATCGGACGCGGCGGTTGGACTTGGTACACCGGTTCGGCGGGGTGGCTGTACCGTGCGGGCATGGAAGCAATACTGGGTTTCCGTGTGCGCGGAACCTCGCTCTCGATTGATCCCTGCATCCCGCGCAACTGGCCGGGTTACAGCCTCGAGTTCCGCTACCATTCCGCCGTTTATAAAATCACGGTGGAGAATCCCTCCGGCGTCGCGCGCGGCGTGGCTCTCACCGAACTTGACGGAAAACTGCTGGCCGGCTCCGCCCCGATTCACCTGGTGGACGACGGCGTGGTGCATCAAGTGCGCATCGTACTAGGGTGAGAATAGAACTCGAACAACAGCCTGCCCAAGGGGGCCCGCATTCGTCGAAACAGTCATTAGCGTCATTTCATCCGCAGTTACATTCGCTGTCCGGTTCGTCTAACATTAATTGTGCCGACTAGGGACATTTTGAGAGCAAGGAAGCTGTCGCGCCGCGACTTGCTGCGGGAATTGGCGGCGCTTTCCGCCTGCGCGCTTCCGATCGGCGGAGCATCTCCACTCCAACACTCGGTTTCCCACCAGCATTCAGTTCCTAACGAGCAGGCCCCATTGTCCGCGCAGCTTCCGACTCCTACATACCTTTCTCCCAGAGACGATTCTTTCCTCGAAGAGCTCGAAAAAGCGATCTTTCAGTTTTTCTGGGACCAAACAAATCCCAGTACCGGAATGGTGAAGGACCGCTGCAACGTGCGCTCCTCCGATAATGGCGTGGTGAGCAGCATCGCGGCCACCGGCTTCGGCTTGACCGCCCTGTGCATCGGCGAAAAGCGCGGATATGTCTCCTTCACTCTCGCGCGCGAACGCGTCATCAACGCCCTGCGCTTTTTATGGAAGAAGCTGCCTACGCAGCGCGGATTTTTCTATCACTGGGCCAACATCAATACCGGCGAGCGGCTGTGGCAGTCCGAATTCTCCTCGATTGACACGTCCATTTTGCTGTGCGGTATCCTCACCTGCCGCCAGCATTTCGAACACTCGGAGATCAGCGAGCTCGCGCACGAAATCTTCAATCGTGTGGACTGGAACTGGCTGTCTGAAGATACGCGCATCCTGCCGCACGGCTGGAGCCCCGAAACAGGTTTCCTGCAGTACCGCTGGGACAGTTACAGCGAAATGATGATGATGTACCTGCTGGGTCTGGGCTCGACGTCCCACGCGCTCGCTCCCGCAACGTGGGACGCTTGGAAGCGCACCATTTTCGAGTTCGACGGCATCAAGTTCATCGGCTCCTACGCTCCGTTGTTCGTCCATCAATACTCGCAGGCCTGGTTCGATTTTCGCGGCAAGCGCGACTTGTACGCCGACTATTTCCAGAATTCGATCCTCGCAACCGACGTACACCGGCGATTTTGTCTGAGTCTGGCGGGCAGATTCCCGGATTACAGCGACGATCTGTGGGGCATCACTGCTTCAGATTCGATCAATGGGTACCGGGTGTGGGGAGGGCCGCCTGAAACGGGCCCCATTGATGGCACTATCGTTCCGTGCGCCGCAGCAGGTTCACTCCCATTCCTCCCGGGCCCGACGATGCGTGTGCTGCGCACCATCGATAATCGTTACGGCGCCGGCACATGGAGCCGCTATGGATTCGTGGACGCGTTTAATCCTCTGACGAATTGGTACGATAGCGATGTTGTGGGCATAGACGCTGGAATTACGATGGTTATGGCTGAAAATGCGCGCACCGCGTTTGTGTGGGATACCTTCATGAAGAATCCGGAGGCGCAACGCGGAATGGAGCGCGCCGGATTTAAATCGTATCAGCCGCTCGCGCCGCAGGAATTAGTAGGATTGCACCTGCGCAACACGTAGGAAATAATTAGGGTAGGGAACTGGAGCGATTTTCGGCATCCGTCAATTCCGGTCCCCGATCGTTCCTGACAAAAAACCGCCCCGGGAAAAATTAGCGGTAATTCGCGGCCTGCAGTTCAAACATCTCCGCGTAATGCCCGCCCACTTTGATCAGCTGGTCGTGCTGGCCCTGCTCGGCAATCTCTCCGTCTTTCAAGACCAGGATACGGTTGGACATCTTGACGGTCGAGAAGCGGTGCGAAATCAGCAGCGACATCTTGCCTTCGGTCAATTCCGAAAATCGCTGAAACACTTCGTGCTCGGAACGGGCATCGAGCGCTGCCGTAGGCTCGTCCAGGATCAGCAACTGTGCGTCGCGCAAATACGCGCGGGCAATCGCAATCTTCTGCCATTCGCCGCCGGAAAGGTCCACGGCGCCTTCGAAGCGTGAACCGAGAACCTGATCGAAGCCCTTGGGCAACCGGCGAATCGCCTGTTCGGCCAGGCTCTTGTTGGCGGCCGCGCGAATCTGGAACGGATTGTTGCGTTCCTCGATGCGGCCCACAGCGATGTTGGCCGAAGCCGTCATCTCATAGCGCATAAAATCTTGAAAGATCACGCCGATTTCCTGCCACAAACTCTCCAGGTCGTACTCGCGCAGGTCCTTGCCATCAAGAAGAATCTGCCCTTCGGTCGGATCGTACAAGCGCGTCAGCAACTTCACGATGGTGGTCTTGCCCTGGCCATTTTCGCCGACGATGGCGATGCGCTCCGAAGGCGCCAGTTTGAAACTTACGTTCTTCAGAATGATCCGCGAGCTGCCCGGATACGCAAACGACACGTTCTTGAATTCGAATCCCTGCTGAATTTTCTTCGGAGCCGGCAACGCACCGGGTTTCGAGAAAATCTTCGGCTTCACCGCGAAGAACTCCAGCAGGTCGGTCATAAACAGCGCCTGGTTCGCGATCTCGGAAAAAGTCGTGAACACCGCCTGAATGTTGGAGCTGGCCCCGCCGATGGCGCCGGCCAGAAAAATCATGGTGGCCAGCGAGATCATGCCGATCACCGTGTGATAAATCACGAATATGTAGGTACCGTAGTAACCCGCCACGCCCACCATTGCCAACAGCGAGCCGATGAACAGCCGGTGCCGCGCGACGCCTATCGTCTGGTCGTGCAGCTCAGTGGCAACATCGGAGTAGCGGCCCACCAGGAACGGAGCAAGGCCAAACAGCTTCAATTCTTTCGCGCCTTCTTTGGTGCCGCCCAGCAGCCGCAAATAATCGAGCTCGCGCCGCGCGGGAGTCTGCTGGAAACTCAGCGAATATCCCAGGAACGCGAAATGCGTTTCGCCCAGGAACGCCGGGACCACGCACGCCACCAGCGCGATCAATAGCCACGGCGAATAAACGAAAATTCCAGCCGCCAAGCTGACCGTCGTAACGGTCTCTTGAATCAGCCGGCCTGAAATCTTGATCATCTGCACGCGGTCGGTGCTCTGCACACGAGCGCGTTCCAGCTTGTCGTAGAAAACCGGATCCTCATACGACATCAAATCCAGATTCGCTGCGTGCTTCATCAGCCGCACGCTGATGTGCTTCATGAACCGTTCGGCCAACGTGGTGTCGCAGAAATCAGTCACCCGCATCAAAATGGCCGCAATTCCAGCCAGCATGAATTCCAGAGTCACCAGCCCCCAGAAGTAATGCGGCAGCGGCGTTTGCTTGGCGTTTAACGCATAAATTGCAGCAATGATCGCCCGCGTGACCGCCAACATGGAAAGCGGAATCAGCGCGGCCACCAGGCGTGACACCAGGTTTGCGACTGCGACGCCAGGCGCGGCGTCCCAAACATATTTCATTACAGGGGGAATGTTCTTCAGCGCGCGCAGGCGCTCTGCCCATCTAGGGCTTGGTATATCCTCGGCGGGTTTGGCGTCCTTGCCGGCTGGGTTGCCTACTAAAGCTCTTGTACTCACGACTGGGTCTCCGATCTCAAGTGTTGCCGTCTCGCCTCGCCCTCATCTGTATCGGCGAGATTTCATTATCGAGGAGTGCACGTCTGCTGCCAACACGAATTCCCTGTAACTTGCTAATAAGTAAAGACCTACGGATTTGGCTGAATTCTTGCTCCGCGATTTTTTTCGTGGTCACGGAAACTTCTACTCGAAATCGCAGCCACGAAAACGTGTAGTTTGCGGCCCTGCAGACAATCCAGGAAAGCCTCGAAGCCCCGAACAGGTCCATCCCCGTTTAGGAATACCTGAAAAAGCTGATCTGCACGAGGCTGCGGAAGAGCGTATGGTGGGACTGTGGCTACTCTCGTCACCAGCGAACCACGCGGAACGATTGGCTCCAACTGGGCGAAGTTCCAGAATCTCGCGCACAACTTCAAAACCAAAGCCAAACGCGCTCTGTGGCGTTCCAAGGACGGCTGGCGCCAGCTTACAGCGGGCATGGAGGCCGACGATCTTTGGACGCAGTTCAAAGCCGAAGCGCACGCCAGCTCCAAACTCTATAAGCGCGACGTTGACTGGCACGCCGTGCATTCGCAGAAGGCCTGGAAGCAGCCATTCAAGATCGGCGCCGCGCTCTTTGCAGGAATACTCAAAAAGCTGTCGCCGGCGCGCCGCGTGTTGCTGGTACTTAGCCTGCTTCTTGCCGTCCTCTCGATCGTTGGTTTTCAGTTTCTGATCATCACCACCAAAGTGGAATTTCTAGCGGCCTTCGCGGGCCTGCTGATCCTACTGGTCATGGTGTTGGGCGATCATGTCGCCATGAAACGCGACATCGAAATTGCCCGCGAAATCCAGCGCTGGCTGGTTCCGCGCGTCCCGCCAGAAGTTCCCGGAATTGATATGGCTTTCGCCACGCGCCCTGCCAACACTGTGGCCGGCGATTACTACGATGCGTTTCGCCGCGCCGTTGACGGCCCGCTGTTGATCGCCGTCGCCGATGTTTCCGGCAAGAGCGTTCCCGCGGCGATGCTCATGGCTAATTTTCAGGCCAGTCTTCGTGCGCTGGCCGGTGCGCCGGGCTCGCTTTCGCAGCTAGTCACGGACTTGAATCGGCTGGCGTGCGGCAACAATCTCAATGGCCGGCGCTTCACCACCGCGTTCCTAGCCGAACTAAATCCCGCCACTGGCGAACTCAACTATCTTTCCGCCGGCCACAATCCCCCGATGCTGGTGCGGCAAGACGGCAGCATCGAGCGCCTGAACTCCGAAAGCATGCCCCTGGGAATCGAACTGACCGAAAAATTTGTAGCGGGTACGACGGTGCTGGAACTCGACGACCTCCTCGTGATCTACACCGACGGCGTCACCGAAGCGCAGAATGAAAGCGATGAGCAGTTTGGTGAAGACCGTCTGCTTGCGCTGCTGCAACCGAGAATCAAGGAAAGAGCGGCGGTAACGCTTTCAGGAATTATGAAACGTCTCGACGAATTCGTGGGCGTCGCCCCGCAGCACGACGACATCACTTGCCTGGTCGTCAGCCGCACTTAGCGCGGAGCGGCTCCGGTTCGATTCAGCATCGCTCGATGATCGCCGCGATTCCCTGACCGACTCCAATGCACATCGTACACAGCGCGTAGCGCCCTTTGATCGCCTGTAACTGATACAGCGCCGTGGCCACCAGGCGCGCGCCGCTCGCGCCGAGCGGATGCCCAATCGCAATCGCTCCGCCATTGGGGTTGACGTGCTGCGCGTCGTCGGGCAATCCCAGTTCTCTCGTCACCGCGAGCGCTTGCGCCGCGAAAGCCTCATTCAGTTCGATCACGTCCATCTGCGAAATCTTCAGCCCGGTTTTCTGGAGCAGTTTCTTTGTCGCCGGTGCCGGCGCAATCCCCATGATTCGCGGAGCGACTCCTGCCGTGGCCGTCGCCAGCACACATGCGCGCGGCGTCAGGTGATACTTCGCAATCGCTGCCTGCGATGCTAGGAGCAGCGCGCATGCGCCATCGTTCACTCCCGAAGCATTTCCAGCAGTCACGGTGCCGTTCGGCTTGACGATCGGTTTCAGCTTCGCCAGGGCGTCCAGAGTTGTGTCCGGACGCGGATGCTCATCCGTATCAAACATCTTCGCATCGCCTTTTTTCTGCGGCACGGGCAGGGCGACAATCTCCTGTTTGAAAAATCCTGCGGCGTGCGCACGCCCCCAGCGCTGCTGCGTGCGATACGCAAAAACATCCTGGTCCGCGCGGCCCACGTGATATTCCTCGGCGACGTTCTCCGCCGTTTCCGGCATCGAATCCACTCCATACTTCGCTTTCATCAACGGGTTGACGAACCGCCAACCAATCGTCGTATCGAATGTCTCCGCGTTGCGGCTGAACGCGCTGTCGGCCTTCCCGGTCACAAACGGAGCGCGCGTCATGCTCTCCACTCCGCCCGCAATCATTAGCTCCGTCTCGCCGGATTTGATCGCGCGGGCCGCGATGCCCAGCGCGTCCAGGCTCGACCCGCACAAACGGTTAATCGTCGCGCCCGGCACTTCCTTCGGCAGTCCCGCCAGCAGCAGCGCCATGCGCGCCACGTTGCGATTATCCTCGCCCGCCTGGTTCGCGCAGCCGTAGATCACATCGTCGAGCGCCGCCCAATCCACGCCCGGATTTCGCTTCTGCAACGCGCGAATCGGAAACGCCGCAAGATCGTCGGTGCGAACAGTCGCGAGCGAGCCGCCGTAGCGCCCGAACGGCGTGCGCACTGCATCACAAATGAAAACTTCATTCACAAAATCCCTCCCCACTACATCCGATGAAGAATCCGCCGCATTCGATTCGCCGCCGGCGCGGAGCGTTCAGCAGCACAACGCCGCCAGCGCGATTGTCGACTAGCAGCCGTTTTGGCCCGCCTAGTATATCCGACGACGCACTACTTTCTGCCGTAGCGCGTGCTTCACAGGAAATACAGACCTCGTGTAAGCTATCGCCATGAGCGAAAAAATACGCAAGAGCGACGCGGAATGGCGCGCGAAACTGGACGCCAATCAATATTACGTCACGCGCCAGCAGGGAACTGAGCCGCCTTTCACCGGCGAATACGAAAACGAGGAAGCCGAGGGAACCTACAATTGCGTCTGCTGCGGCCAGCCGCTGTTTTCTTCCGACGCGAAATTTCATTCCGGCTCGGGCTGGCCCAGCTACTATCAGCCCATCGCGGCGGATAACGTGGAGCTGAAGCGCGACATCAGCCACGGCATGGCGCGCACCGAAGCCATCTGCAGCCGTTGCGACGCGCATCTGGGCCACGTCTTCGACGACGGCCCAGATCCCACCGGCCTGCGCTTCTGCATCAATTCCGCCGCGCTAAAGCTCGAGGAAAAAGAGAAAGGCGAGAAGTAATCATTCTTACGCCGACCGTGAACCCAGACGGCCGAATCCAGTGCAAGCCAGCGCAGAAACGTTCATCGTTGCGTTCATCCCCTGCGAGCTTACATTTCCGCAGACGGCGGAATTTATGCCACGCGAAGCAATCCAACGTAGCAGGTAGAAAGATTTCTCCGTGTCTCTGTGCCTCTGTTGCAGATTTTCCTGCCCAGTCGGCACACAAACTAGTGGTTGAAGTACATAACCAGAGGATGCTCGTTCCCAGGATTCGAATCGGTTGATATTCCGACGAAACTTGCCGGCGAAACGACGTAGAACACCATCCCCGAAGGCAATCCGATCGTCGAGCCAATCTGCATCGTCCCGCGACCGTTGGCGCCCACCACGTAATTGGGAATCACTACCGTCTGATCCGTATGCGGCGTTCCATCGTTGTCCGCTTCGTCCAGGATTCCCGTCATTGATCCGTTGCCGTTCGCTGAATTGAACTGTCCGGTGATATTTACAGTCGCCGGATCCAAAGTGGTTTCCGCGCTCAGAGTGTAGCCACCTTGTATCGAGGTGCTGGTGAACGGCGCAACAGATGTTTGCGCCTCCAGCAAGCCGTAAGTGACCGCGGAATCCGAACCAATCAATATCCCCTGATTTGGCCCAGTCAAATATGCCGCAGCAAGCCGCGCACCCAGTCCCGTAAATGCGACCCGGCCATCTCCGCTGGGGTCTGGGGTGTAGGTTCCAGCGGCAGCGTTGTTCGCAGTGACCGCGCCTCCGTCATTCTGGTCGTACGTGCTGTTTGCCTCGTTGACTCCGCCTGCGGTAGTCACGCCAGTTAGAAGGCCGGCAAGCACGCTGGCGTTCGACCCGTCTAAGCCGCTGCCGGTTATCACGCTCGTTCCGTGCAGCACGGTGGCATTGAACGCCACGCCAGGCTGCTGCAGGATCATCTCGCCCCCCAGGCGCGGATGCGTGGCATCGGTGGGATCTACGGCCATCAGGAAAATGTCGGTCGGCGAAACGAAATAGAACGTGTATTGCGCGATCACTTGCGCTGACGCAGGAATCTGATAGGTCAGGAACAAAAGGCCCTTGTTGTTGTTCGCGCTCACGTCGAAGCTTCCGGTAACCGCCACGGCCGGACTGTACGTTCCCCCGTCGTTGACGTCGAACATCCCCGGGGTCAGCTGCGAGACACCATCAGCGTGCGCCACGCCCACGATCACTTCGGATTTTCCCAGGTTGTCCTGCCCGTCGAGTTCCAGCACATAATTTCCGCTGAACGCCGCGGCGGTCAAACTCCCACCCACTACGGGTTTGATAATTCCCGATCCATGCGTCTGCGGCGTGCCGAGCGTGTCGTCCTCGATCATGTGGAAGTTGCCGCCGGAGTCCTCGGCCAGTATGTAATTCGTGGTGGACATTGCGCCCTTGCTGTTTGTGGTGATCCATTGCATGGTGCCGCGTCCATCACTGCCAATGGTGTACGTTCCGTTGAACGATGACCCGGTGAACACACCCAAAGTGCCGCCCGAACGATTGCTGTCCAACTGCCCGCCGGAAATCGTGCCGGATCCGCCGGCAGTGAAATTGCCCGCGATCTCCACGTTGCCGCCCGAGTCGAACCCATGGAACAGGAAGCTGTA
>Ga0209274_10000605_pt1 | contig 20449 bp, 21 predicted proteins | sample HubBroMetageREF1_FD_188343 | JGI IMG/M metagenome (GOLD analysis project Ga0209274, IMG submission 188343) | Reference soil microbial communities from the Hubbard Brook experimental Forest, New Hampshire, USA - Hubbard Brook CCASE Soil... | ecosystem: Environmental > Terrestrial > Soil >...
CCTCGCCCACCGATGATTCAACGACGCCGGTCGAGGGGGGCAGCAGTGCGCAGGCTGCGGGCTCCGACGGATTGCCGCCGCCGGCGTTGGCCACTCCTGCGGTCGTCGCGGCCGCGGCGGCAGCCGTGGCTGCGGCCGCCAAGGCGGCCGCAAGCGCTCAGGCAGTGACGGCGCTCGCCAATGCGGTGGCATCGGACAAGCACGCACACGGCGGGAGCAGCGATTCCTTGACGTCGACCACGACGTCGACTACTGCGGGTGCCGTGGCGGGGTCCGCGCCGAGCCTGAGCACGGGCGCAGCCGACGCGGTGGCGGTGCCGACCTTGAAAGTCACCGCCGGAGTGGACACGGCTGAGTTCGGACAGGGCGTTGCGGACCGTGTGTCCTATATGGTCGACAACAATCTGAGCGGCGCAAAACTGCAAGTCAATCCACCGCAGCTTGGGCCGATCGAAGTGCGAATTACGCTGCAGGGCGATCATGCGCAGGTCTGGCTCACGAGCCACAGCGCAGTGACCCGCGACGCGTTGGAGTCGAGTACGCCGAAGCTGCGCGAAATGCTGGGATCTCAAGGATTCGGTCAGGTCAGCGTCGACATATCGCAGCGTTCCTTTCAGGAGCGGCCTTCCCAGGCGCAGACCTACGATTGGACGCCCGGCGCCGACCGCAGCGCATCTGCGGCTCAGGCGTCCACAGCCGCTACGCCGCTATCGCGTATCTCGAGCAGCGCCGTCGACGCCTACGCCTGAGGCTCCTACCCCATCATCCCTCCGTTCACGGAAATGATTTGGCCGGTGATGTAGGCGGCTTCCGCGGAAGCCAGATAACCCACGAGACTGGCCACTTCCTCCGCGGTTCCGGCGCGCTTCATGGGCACGAGGTCGGCGATGGCGGCCGCGTCGAAGGCGGCGTCGCCCATGCCCGTCGCGATGATTCCCGGCGCCACCGCATTGACCGTGATGCCGCGGCTCGCGACTTCCAGGCTCAGCGCCTTGGTGGCGGAGTTCAGAGCGCCTTTGGCGGCCGCATAGTTCACCTGGCCGCGGTTGCCGATGAGCGCAGCCACCGACGATAGATTGATGATCCGGCCAAAGCGCGTGCGAATCATGGGCAGTATCAACGGCTGCGTCACGTTATAAAATCCGTTGACCGACAGGTCGATGACGCGATGCCATTGCGCGGGGCTCATGCCGGGGAACACGGCATCGTCGTGAATGCCGGCATTGTTCACCAGAACCTGCACCGCACCGTCCTCGAGCATCGTCTCCACGGCGTTGCGGGTCGCAGCCGCATCGGTCAGATCGAATTGAACGGCGGCCGCCCGGCCGCCGGCGGCGACGATGCCGTCGACGACTGCGGCCGCCGCGGAGATGCCGCGATGCGCGTGCACATAGACGAAGTGGCCTGTCGCTCCGAGGCGGCGGCAAATGGCGGCTCCGATGCCGCCGCTGCCGCCCGTGACCAGGGCCCGAGTCGCTTGTTGGTTCATTTTATGGCCCGATTGCCTGCGTCGAACACCACTGTCGCGCGGCCGCTCAACAACCGTCGCGCCGCGGATTGCAGCGCAAATTCATACAGTGCGCTGCCTTGATTTCCCGCCACCAGCACCGCTTCGCAGTACAGTTCGGCGTCGCAGTCGTCGAGCCGCAGCACGTGCAGCCGGACATCCCGAAGGGCGGCGAGAAAGCCGGCCTCGGGTCGTGCCGACTCACCGCCGGTCAGCGCGCCGTGAACGGCCATGGCCTGCGCCGCGTATTCGATTCCGCACGCAGCTCCCAAGCGCCCATGCGAGCGCAGCGGATGATCGGGCAGGCGATGGGTGCCGCTGCGGCAGCGGATATGCCGCGCGTCCCACTCCACGACCTCGTCGAGCAGGCACATGCGGCCCTGATGGGGAATGTTCTTTTCGATCCAGCTACGGTCTAAGGTCATGGACATGGTTCGATCCGCACTTGCAACCCTGATACGTCGAGGTATTCGAGAATCGCGCTGCCGGCGCTTACACTCGCCAGCAGGCGCAGCAGCGGCAGCGCTCGAGCCGCGGGGAACGAGGTGCGCAATGCCTCCAACGCCGGATCCGTCATTCGATCGTAGCTCAACTCGGTCAGCGCCGCGTCCACTCTCGCGAACGAGGTGGCGCCCGGCTCCGGCGTCAGCAGCATCGCGACGCCGAAGGCGTCGGGTATGGGGCGCTTGGAGTGCAGGGGCTCCGGATATTCCGAGTCGTAGGCGACCAGCAGCACGGGCGCTGCGTCGACCACGACCTGAGTCAGGGCTTCCAACAGACCTGCGGTGAAGCTCGCGTCGAAGGCGCACAGCACCGTCGATTCGACCATCGCGCCCGAGCCGATGCTCCAGTATCCCGCCGCTGCGTTGTGCACCGAGTTGGCGAAGCGCGTCGGCGAAATCTCGCGGCCGGCGACCGACAGGGCATGGCAGAGTTCATGGCAGTTGTGTCCGTCTCCGCCGGACGAGGAGAACACGCTGGCCAGAGTCGAGGGATCGACGCCGGCGCGCGACGCGGCCTCCGACGCTATGCCCAACGCCAGCTTGACGACGCGCCCCGTGCGCCGCCGCTCCGCGGCCGCCAAAATCGTCGGCATCGGCAGCACGGTGGGGGCCGGCCGGTAAGTCTGCCGGCCCGTCAGCACGGCCGCGGCTTCAGGCCAATTCGCGAGCCCCGGCCCCAGCACTCCGAGGCCGCCGACGTAGGCGGACAAGCTCATGCCGCGCGGCCAAATATCAGGCTGCAATTCGTGCCGCCGAAGCCGAACGAATTGGACAGCACGCGCGCGATCGGGGCGCGGCGATTGTCCCTTATGTAGTGCGCGGTGAGCGTGGGGTCGATCTCGACGGTGTGCACGCCGCCCGGCATCAATCCGTGCGTGATGGCCAGGGCGCTGATGACGGCCTCGAGCGCGCCCGCCGCGCCCAAGGTATGGCCGGTCGCTCCCTTGGTCGAGCTGCAAGGGGTGGTCGGACCGAATACGCTCGTGACCGCCTGGCTCTCGGAGCGGTCATTGCTGGGAGTGCCGGTTCCGTGCAGATTGATGTAATCGATCTCGCCGGGATCGAGCGCCGCCGACTTGAGTGCGGCCTGCATCGCGCGGCGCGCGCCCAGCCCCTCCGGATGCGGCGCCGACATGTGGTAGGCATCGCTCGACTCGCCGATGCCGAGCAGCAGCACCTCGCCGCCATCGCAGCGTTCGGGTACGCGCTCGAGAAGCGCGAACGCAGCGGCCTCGCCGATGGAGATGCCGTCGCGCGCGACATCGAAGGGGCGGCAAGGCGCCGACGAGGAAAGCTGCAGGGAGTGAAACCCGTACAAGGTGGTGAGGCACAGAGAATCCACGCCGCCCACCAGCGCCGCATCGATGAGCCCCGCTTCGATCATGCGCCGCGCGGAGCCGAATACCTTGGCGCTGGATGCGCACGCGCAGGACACCGCGACGGCGGGTCCGTGCAGGCGGCAGCGGTGGCGAACGTAGTCCGCGACCGAAAATGAATTGTGGGTGGAGCCGTACTCGAAGCTCGCCGGCAGTGCGCCGCTGACCGGATCCCGATCGCGGTAGGCCAGCTCGGTCTGCAGAATACCCGCCGTGCTGGTCCCGAGGAACACGCCCACGCGCCGCCGTCCCCAGCGCTCCGCAGCCTCCTGCACGGCGTCGAAGAAACCGTCTTCATGCAGGGCCAGCTCGGCCAGCCGATTGTTGCGGCACTCGAACCTGCTCAATTCCTCGGGCAGCCGCACATCGTCGACGCCCGCCACTTCGCCGATGTGGGTATCGATGTCCACTGTCTCGAAATTGCAGATGGAGAGGCCGCTGCGCCGTTCGAGCAGACTGCGAAGCGTCGCCGCCGCGCCTTTGCCGATGCAGCTGGTCGCCGTATAGGTCTGGAGCAGCAGCGGCTTCATCGCGGAATCGCCGAGCGTAAAGTGACGCATCGAAGGTGTTTCTCGTCCAGGGCGTCGAGCAGCCGCGGCAATACCTCCAGGATGACCGGCTTGCCGTTGCGGCTGCGCGCGGCGTTGCCGTCATGCAGCAGCAGAATGTCGCCGCCCCGCAGCGGATCGGCCAGCCGCCGGTAAACCGCGTCGGAATTTACTCGGACGGTATCGAAGCCGCGGCGAGTCCAGCTCGCGAGCCGCAACTGCAGCCGGGTCAGTATGGGATCGAGGAAGGGATTGCGAAGTCCCGCGGGGGCGCGAAAGAACTGCGGCGTACTGCCGGTCACTCTGGAGATGCTGTCCTGCGCCTGCGAAATCTCGGCGCTCATGGCCGAGGGGCCCATGAGAGAGAAACTGTGCCGATGCCGCTGGCTGTGATTCTCGATGTCGTGGCCACGATGCACGATCTCCCGCGCCAGGTCCGGGTAGCGCTCCACCCGGGTGCCGACGCAAAAGAACGTGGCGCGCGCGCGATGTTCGTCCAGCTGCGACAACACCTGCGGCGTCACATCGGGATCGGGGCCATCGTCGACGGTGATGGCGACCCTTCCCGCTTCGCCGTCGTCTGCCGGCAAGGTGACCCAGTTCGGCCCCAGCAGCCGGCTGCGCGGCAGCAGCCCGGCGGCGGCCAATGCAACATGATTGACCACCACGGCCGAGAGCGCCCAGGGCCACAGAGGCGGACGCAGCAGCACCGCCGCCGCGGCGCCCAGATGCACGCCGGCCGATGCATACAACAGGGGTGTCGGCGACCAACGCGGCGCGGCGGCCTGCTCGTTCATGAGAATTGCGAATCCAAGAAATTCTCCCAAAGCCGAACCCAAGTCGGCCACTCGTGGCCGCCCGCGACGACATCGACCGCGGCAGCGGGCAGCGTTGCCGCCAGCAACTCATGCGCCGCGGAAAATCGATCCCCCTTGCCGTAGCCCAAGTACAGCGGCCGCGATGCGGCGCTGCGTGTCTTTAGATAGCGCCATATTCGGCGTTCTTCGTCGGTTTCCGCAAGTTCGCCGGGTTGCCACGCCGCAAGCCCCGGCGCACGCGCGATTTCGCCGGTCAACATGCGATTGCCGAGATAGGGAGCGAGCAGACACAGCCCGTCGAGTTCATCGGGATAGGAGGCAGCGTAGCTCAGGGCGATCAGGCCGCCCAGGGAGATTCCGCCGAGCCACAGGGAAACACCCGCCGCGCGCGCCGGCAACACCACATCGTTTCTGAGGTTCTGCACCGCGCTGCGATCGCCGACGTGCGCCAATTCCAGATCGACGAACAATAGATCCAGTGCCCTGCGTCGAGTGCGCGCCGCCTCGGGAAAACCCCAAGCCACGAAGTCCCGCGCACCATGATAGGCGCCGGGCAGCCACACCATGCGAGTGGGCGCGACGGCCGTGGCGAGCGCGGGCACGAAAATGCTACGCACGCGATGTTTCGGGGGTGGAAGGATCGGCGCGCGACAAAACGGCAGCGAACAAGAGCGCGAGGAAGGCGCCCGGCGCCACCGTGGTTCCCAGGGCGACCAGCACCGGCACCTGCGAGAACGAGAGCAGCCCGAAGCCCATCACCGTACTCAAGTTGGCGATTACCAGCGACGCCAGGGTCAGCGATTCGCCGCCGGCTTCGTGCACTTGGGCCGCACGGTCGAAGAACAAGGCATAGTTCGAGCCCACGGCCACGATGAGCAGCATGCCGACCAGGTGCAGAATCGTGAGCTGCACCGCGCAGAACGCGAGACCGGCGGCGACGGTAAGTACCGCGAGCGCGAGCGGCGCCAATACCTTCACGACGCGCAGCGGCGAGCGCAGGGCGATCGACAGTAATACGATGAGGCCGAGCGCGCCCGCCAGCGACAAATCAATCGCCTCGGACAGGTAGCCGGCATACAAAGCATCGGATTCGCGCTTGAGATCGAGGGCACGCGCTTCGGGGACTCGTGCAGCCTCGAGGGCGGCCGCCACTCGCGTGATGTCGATGGCTCGGCCCGCGGCCGGATGCAGCGGCAGCAGCGCATTCCACCGGTCTTTCTGGTGCAGCACCAACGCATCGAAACCGGCGCGCAGCGAGGTCCCCTCAAGATCCCGCGCGGTCACCGGCGTCGCGCGGCGTGCCGCCTCGACATCGCTCAAAAAGGGCTGCAGGCGCTTGGCGTCCACACCCAAGCCGTCGGTAGCCTGTTGCAGATTGCCGCGCAGCGCCGTGGGGTCAGGCAGGCTGCCGCGGCGCGCCGCCTGGGTTGCAGCACTCGGAAGGTAGTTCGCCGGAGAGTCGAAGCCGCCGATCGCCTGGGTGTCGACCAGAGGCGAGAGCGCCTGGGCCGCGCGCTCGGCGCCGGCAAGCGCGTCATCCAGCGTGGCGCCCGCGACGACGACCAGATTTCGTACGTCGGCAGCGCCCAAGTCGCCGCGCAACCGGGCGTCTATGTTCTGGTCCTCGATCGATATCGGGCTCAACGCCGAGAGTTCGCGATTCCACAAAGTGGCCTCGTGCCGGTGCAGTATGGCGAGCGCCGACAATGCGACGATGGCGCCCAAGGCTACGACGCCGAGGCCCGGCAGCCGCCTGAACGGCTGCAGCACTGCCGCCACGCGCACCCCTAAGGGCGCGACATCGCGGATTGCGAAACCGTCCGGCAGCAGCGCCGGCAGTACATAGCGCGTCACCAATGCGGCCGCCACCAGCCCGCTGATCGAGTAGGCTCCCAGTTGCGCAAGACCCGGAAAGCCGGAGGGAAGAAGCGAGGCAAAACCGCACACCGATGTCAGCGCGCCCAAGCGAACCGTCGGCCACCACGCCTGCTGCCAGCTCAAGGTCGCAGCCGGGCTCTGCGGCGAGCGGCGCGATTGAACGAAGAAGTAGATCGAATAGTCCACCGACTCGCCGATCAACGTGATCCCGAACCCCAGGGTGATGCCGTGGACGGCGCCGAAGCCCAGCGCGACGGCGGCGATTCCCACGAGCGCGCCGCTCACCACCGGCATGAGGCCGAGCGCGAGCGCCGGCAGCGATCGGTACACCGCGAACAACAAAGCGACGACCAAGAGGCTGCCCGCAATCGACAGCCGCACAGCCGCACGCTCGATTTTCGCGCGAGCAGCGACGGCAAATACCCCGGGGCCGCTCAATGTCAATTGCAAGGGCCGGGCATCGCCGGGCGGCGATTCGCCCGGTAGCGCGGCAAACGCGGCGCGCACCGCCTGGATGGCATCCGCCTGGGCGTCGATATCGGAACCGCCGGCCGCCGTTTGCGCGACGATGAGGGCGCGTGCGCCGTCGGGGGAGACCCATACACCGCCGCTCGTGGCCGGCGCGGGCGTGCGTTCCAACTGGTCGATGATGTGCATCATCTCGCCGGTGGGATCGTTCGGCAGCAGCGACTTGAGCAGCAGACCCGCGGGCGAGGCCAAATCGTCGAGGGTGTCCTGTATCGCCGCGCGCAGCCCGGTAGCCGAAAAGCGTACCGCCGTGACCCGGTCGCTCAGCAGGTAGCGATGCTGGAACAGAAACTCCCGGTCGCGGTCCGCGGTGACCGGCTCGCCGTTGTTCACGCTGGAAAACCTTGGGTCGCCGCGCAGGCGGCTCGCGATTGCGGCCGAGGCCTGTGCCCGTGCGCCGGCGTCCGCCCCATCGACGCCGATCAGAATCAGTCGCGAGGCCGGACCGTCGCGCAGTTGGTCCACCAGGAGCTGCTGGGCGGCGGTGGGTTTGGCGGGCAGGAATGCCGACAAGTCCGTGATGTAGCGGGCGCGCGCGACGACAATGCATGCCACGGCGAGGCAGACCATCCACAGCGCCGCGATTTGCGCGCGCTGGGGCGTCATTGCGCCACTGGGGTGCGCAGGGTCATCAGGGAGCGATCGCCGTCGGGCTGGCGAATTTCAACCCTGAGCAATTCATCCCTCGAGCCGTCGATCCGCACCAGCTGCACCACCCGCGCCAATTCGCGGTCCAGGGGCTCCAGAGTCAGCGACCAGTGCGAAAGGCTGCCCGCGAACTCGAGCCGATACACCCGCTCGAGCGCGCCGCGATCGCCCGCGAGAGTGGCGCGAATACTTTCGACGAACGGCTGAATCTGCGGATAGCGGTGCAGGTCCAACACGCGGCGCCGACCGCCCCGCTCCACGGTCAACGCGCCGGCGTCGAGCACCAGGTTCTCCGGATGAGGCAGAAGAGTGCGCTTCTCCAGGTGATCGGGAGCGTCGTAGAGCAACTCGCCGGAGGACTCGATGGGACGACGCAGGACGGCAAGGAAATGCTGCTCGACGAATTCGGCTCGCCCGTGCCGGCGCTGGGCGAGCAGCCGCATCACCTCGTCGAGATCGCCCATGGGAGCGCCCACCCCGCCGATGGGGGCCGTCTGCGCGGCGCCGCCCGCGGCCCAAGCCCAAGACCAAGACAGCAGCAGCAATCCCAGCGCGCGGCGTTTCATAGGGAACGGTACCTCATTCGGAGGCGATGCCTCATGCGGGGACGGCTCCCTGGCCCGTGCGCCAGAAGTCGTAGAAATTGAACCAGTTGTAGGGGTCCCGGCGGCAGTGTCCATCGAGAACGGCGGCGTAGCGCTCGATCGCAGCACGCACCTCGGCGTCGCGCAGCGCTCTGGGAGTCGAGGAGAAATCCGCCACCCGCTCGAAGACCACATGGTAACGGTTCTTGCCGCGATACAGCCCGGCCATGAAAAACACCGGGCAGCGCAGGATGGCCGCCGCGCGCACGGGACCGATGGGCAGGTACGCAGGGGCGCCGAGCAGGGTCACCGGCTGCACCGGTTCGTGTCCGAGCGTGCGGTCGCCGAGCACGCCGATGAATGCGCCGCGATCGAGACGATTGGCGATGTCGATCATGGAATCGATTCGTCCGAGAGAGACGATATCGTGAACGAAGTTGGGATTGATGGCCGCCAGCGTGGCGTTGATCTTGCGTGCATTTTCTTCGTACATGGCCATCGCGACCTCGAGACCGCGCCGGCGCCGGCCGAGGCTGTGCATCACCTCGAAGCTGCCCATGTGGGCGCCCAAGAGCAGGGCGCCGCGCCCGCTGTCCATCTGCGCGAGCATCAGAGCCTCGCCTTCGAGAGTGATGTTGAATTGGTCGAATTGCCCGTTGATCAGATAGACACGGTCGTGGATCGTGGTGGCGAAGCTCAACACTTGTCGAAACCGGTCGCGCGCGCGCGGGCGCCGCCCGAGTGCGAGGCGCAGATAGTGCAGCGAGCTGCGCCGCGCGACCGGCGCGAACAAAAAGAAATAAATCGCGATCCCGTAGAGCGGAACGCGGCTCACCTTCCTACCCAACCGAAGCGAGAGGAACGCCATGAGGCGCAGCAACGCGACGCTGCCCCGCTCGCGGTGCGTGGCCCATTCCGCCTTCTGTGCTTCGTTCATGGCCGCCGCAGGCTGCCGCTCGCCACCGTGCGGTTCGCGGCGCGAATCGTGAATCGAATGGTGCCGTCGTCGGGCGCGCCGTGCTCCAGACTCAATGGGTCGCCCGGCCGGACGGCATCGAGAAATTTGACGGACACGAGCAGCCACTCCGTAAGATCGATGCCGCGCGCTTGCTCGATGACCTGCAGCGCTTCATCGAGCAGAACGGCGCCCGGCAGGATGGGAAATCGGGGGAAGTGACCGGCGAACGAGGGGTGATTCGTCGGGACCTCGATCGGGCCGTGCACGGTGGGGGCGTCCTGCCGGCTCACGGCGAGTCGCTGGTCTGCAAGTGACGATTCGCAAGCACTTGCAGCGCCTGCTGCGGCAGTTTGCCCGTGGCGTTGCGCGGCAGGCGCTCCACCAAGATCAACGGGCGCGGTAGAAATACGGGGTCGATCCGCCGGCGCAGCAGCTCGGTGAGGGCGGCAGCGTCCAACGTCGGTGCAACGACCACCGCTCCCAGGCGCGCCACCCCGGTTTCGCCGGCGGCATGCTCGCGCAGGAAGAACACACCGTCGATCACCCCGGGAATGGCGTTCAGTTGAGCATTCAAATAGCCGAACGAACTGCGCTTGCCGGCAATGTTGACCAAGTCGGCCAACCGGCCGTGCAGCAGGAATTCGTCCTCGGCCGTGATCTCGATGACGTCCTGCATGGCGGTCATTTGTTCGACGTGACCGCCGTGGGCGAATACTCGATCGTCGGAGATTTTCAGGCGCACATCCGGCCACAGCCGCCACATCGCCGACTCGGCGGTTCGCCGCAGCGCGATCTGCCCGGTTTCCGTGGAACCATAGATTTCCAGCAGCGCGGTGCGAAATTTGGATTCGACCACGCGCGCCAGTTCCTGCGACAACGGAGCGGTCGCCGATACGATCAGATCCACGGGCGGCATGCCGATCTGCGACTCGACCAAGGCGCGCAAATGAACCGGCGTGGTCACCAGGGTCCGGGGCGCGGGCGCCTTGGCTAACGCTGCCGCGATGTCGGCCGGATAGAAGGGCCGCTCGGCGACGAAGGAATTGCCGCTCACCAGAGCGAGCAGCACGGTGGACTCGAAACCGTACATGTGTTGCGGCGGCACCGTGCCGATCAGAACATGGGATCTTCCATCCGACAGGCCCAAGCGCGGCGCGCCGTCGCGGACGCAGCGGGCGAGCCGACCCCAGGTTTTCTTATAGGGCAGGGGCGTGCCGGTGGTTCCGGAGGTGAAGACGATGGCTGCAACCTGGGTCACGGGGATTTCCGGAGCCGCCCACGGGACTACCGGGGCGGCAGCGTCGGACGTGGCCGACATCTCTTCTTGAAAGTAGACCTTGGACAGGGCGATATCGCATCGCCGGTCGTCGGTCAAACAGAACGCATCCGGAGCGAAGCCGGCCAGTTGCCCGATCACTTCGGGCGTGTGAGTCGACGGCAAGAGGCTGATGCGTCCCGTCATGAGGCAAGCCGCGAGACCGACGGTGAAGTGATATCGGTCCGCGCACACGTTCAGCACATGACGGCCGGGAGGAAAGCGCCGGCCCAGGCGCTCTGCGTCGTGCAGCAGGCGCTGCGCGGTGATGGCGACGCCGTCACGGTAGGCGACTACCGCCGTGGGCGTACCGTGAGACAGTAGCGCGATCGTGTCCATGCCGGGCTCACCGGGAATGCTCAGACAGGCTCCTGGGTTGATCTCGCGAAATACGCGTGTATCGCGGCGAGTATGCCGCGGCGTTCTGCCTGCGGCAGCGCGCGCCGCCTGATCGCGTATTCGGCCACGAACATGAGGCCAATCAGCGGCGGCACGCAGAAATTGGCGAACAACGACCAAATGCGCAGCGGCGCCGCGTAGAACAGGCCCAGGGTGGCTGCGGCGATCAGGGCGAAGAACATGGTCCAGGCGGCGGTGACGCGGCGCGTGTAGCGCACCTCCAGCGGCGTGAGCGGGCCGTGTACCTTGTCCGCCAGTTGAGTGCACAGAGCCACTCGGTCGCCGCTGAGCGAGCGGCCGAAACTCAAGGCCATGAGGCCGTAGAAGCCGCCTTCCTGGATCAGGTAGACCCAGGAGAAATTCTCTTCCAACAGCGGCCAATAGCGGCGCAGCAGCAGAGCCGCCGCTGTCGCCGCGAGCACGGCGGTCAATGGGCGGCCCCAACGCCGGATCAGCACCAAACCGAAGCCGAGCACCGGTGCCAAAGCCAGTGCGACCGCCAAATCGCGGGTCTTCGCGACCGAATTGGCGTAGTGGGACAGGCCTGCGTAAACGACGATGAATACGACGATCGCAGCCAGCTGCACTCTACGCCGCCCACGCACTACTTGGTCCTGTGCGCCGCAATGTACTCGGCTAAGTGCCTTAGGGAACGAAATGTTTGCTGATTTTCCGCAGCGTCCGCGCGCAATTGAATGCCGTACTGCTTGGAGACGATGAGCGCCACCTCCAAGATGTCGATCGAGTCCAGGCCCAATCCTTCGCCGTACAGCGGGGCCTCGGGATCGATATCCTGGGGCTTCACCTCGAGGTTCAGCGCGCCCACCAATAGGGTGGCAATCTCCCGCTGCAGACCGACATCGGCCAGGGGCGCCGGCTGTTGAATGAGCGACGCTTTGTCGGACATAGGCTAGGCTTTCGATGGGGTTTAATTAGTTGCGGGCATTATATAGGTGCCGACCAGCGGCGCGCCAACAACAGGGGGAGGCGCACGATGAAGCCGCAGAACAGCCGAAAGTGCATCCAGGTCAACAAGACATTGTCTCGCCCATAGCTAAAGTGGGAAACACCGCCCTCGTCGGGGCGAAAATAGCGCACCGGCGCGGACAAATTGACCGGCCGCACGCCGCGCCAGCACAGCCGCACCACGGCCTCCACGTCGAAGTCGAAGCGGCGCATCCATGGCTGGCGCCGCATGACCGAAATCAGCGCACCGACGGGATACACGCGGAATCCGTACAGAGAATCGTGGATGCCCGACCAGAGGGTTTCCAGATTCGCCCACCAATTCGAAATTTTGCGGCCTTCGACGCGCAATGCGGGTGCGCTGGCATCGAATACCGGGACCCCGAGCACCATGACATCGGGCCGAGCCAGGGATGCCTGCATGAAGGCGCCAATTCGCTCTGCGGGGTGCTGGCCGTCAGAATCCATGGTCAATGCATGGGTGAAACCCCGTTTCTGGGCCTCGCGCAGTCCAAAGAGCACCGCGGCACCCTTACCGCCATTGCGGGATAGCACGAACACCTGCAGGCGGGGTTCTGCCGCGGCCATTGCCTGCAACCGCTCTGCGGTTCCATCGGTACTGCCGTCGACCACCACCCAAACGGGAGCCCACTGCGCGAGCGCGCCGCGAACGGTCTCAAATACTTTTGTACCCGGGTTGTAGCTCGGAATCAGCACCAAGTGCGTGTCGGAGTGCATTGCCTCAAGCACGCTTGAGCCAGCGCGATTGCATGGCACCCGCGAGTTCCTCGCGGAAATACCGCTCGAGTTCGGCGGTAAAGGCCGAGACGTCCGAAGGAGGGTCGAACCGCTTGCCGAGGCGGACTTTGTAAGTGACCGGCAAGGTCGGCCGCTTGAACAGCGGCCAACCCTTGCTCAGGAAGGGCGAGTCGGTCTCGATAATGACGGTTTGAACCGGAACGCCGGCATGCTTGGAGATCAACCCGACGCTGCCCACCAGGGCGTTGAGGGGCTCGCGGACGGAGCGTGTGCCCTCGGGAAACAGCAGCAGGGTTCCGCCCTCCCGCAAGTGGGCCACCGATTCCTTCACCATTTGCCGCGACGAGTCGTTCCTGACATAGCGGGCGAGCCGCGAACCGGAACCGAGAAATACATTTCTCATGAGCTCCGATTTCATCACGCAAACGAGGTTCGGATGGCGTGTCAATATCAGCAGCGCGTCGATCAGACAGGGATGATTCGGCGCCAGGATCACCGGCGGTCCTGCTTTGAGCGAATCGATGTCGCGCAAATCCAGCCGATAGGTGCGGGTGATCGACAGGGACCAGGCGTAGAGGCTAAAGCCCGTCATGATCCCGCGCCGCCCCACCGCGGTGCCCAGGCGGCGCGGCAGAATAAAGTACAGCGGCAGCGCGAACACGGACCAGGTCAGGCAGATGAGTCCGAGCAGCGTCAGCGAGCTGTAGAGTGCGAAATACTCATAGGTGATCTTGAGGGATCGCAGCATGGGTGCGGGACCTCAATCGGGAACTTCGACCATGGTCGAAGAGCGGCGAATCATCCATGAAATGCCGAATCCCGCCGACCAATAGCTCTTGCGCTGGACCAGCGGGCTGTCGACGAAGGCGGCGCCGGCAAGTGTGTCGTAGCGCATGTAGCCGCCGACCCAGAAGCGCGGAAAGCGCTTGGATACCGACGCCAGCGCCTGAGTGCCGGCGTAGCCGCCGGCCGCCTCGTAGGCGGGGCGCGTCTCCGTCGCATACTGCGGTGCGACCGAGTAGAAATAGTCGTGGTAGCGGCGGTCGGCGAACAGAGGACCGGTGAGCAGTCCCAAATGCCAGCCCGCGAGTCCCATGGGATCCGAAACGTCCAAATTGAACCGCGGCGTGAACGTCCAGCCGATCATGCGGGGCGAGGAATCCACCGTGAATGCGGCGCGCAGCGGCATGCGCAAATCGAATTTGACGTGCCCGTCGTCGCTTCGCAACAAGTGCAGATCCAGGGAAGGTCCGATCTCCACGGTGGGCCGCAGGTCCGGCATGCCGCTGCGTTCGCGGTCACTGCGCACCGGTGTCGTCGCATTCAGGCTGAGATTGAGGTCGACTAGATCCTGATGGAACAGAGTTCCGCGCACTCCGTCGCGATCCGCTTTGAGAAATTCGCCGTTGTACACGACATAGGGAATGGGCAGGGGATAGACGTGCGTGGTGTCAGAGCCGCGATAGTCCTCGAACGCCACCGCGCCCACGCCGAGTCCGTATTCCCACAAGGGCTCCTCCTTGGGCAGCGCCGGCGCCGCCCAGCACACCGCCAACAGCACGGCACCAGGCGTGGTGTGCCACCAACGCTTCGGCGCAGCGGCCATCAATTGCCGGCGGTGCGGGTTTGCGAAATCGCATCCGGCATATAAAATTGGCCTTTGGTTGAATGCCGGATACCCGTGCGACCTTACCCAGTCTATCGCGCCGACAAACACGGGTCCAACGTCTGTAAGATAGCATCATGCACATCTTGATCGTTGAAGATGACGAGGTTGCGCGCGATTATCTGGCGAAAGCGCTGCGCGAGGCGGGACATTCGATCGACGTCGCGGCCAACGGCCTCGAGGGGCTGCACCTCGCGTCCTCGATCGCGGTCGATCTGGCCATCGTCGACCGGATGCTGCCGAAGCTGGACGGGCTCGCCTTGGTCCAATCGCTGCGCGCCACGGGCCGCAAGATCCCGGTTCTGATATTGAGCGCGCTCGGCGATGTCGACGACCGCATCACCGGCCTTCGCGCCGGCGGCGACGACTACCTGACGAAGCCGTATCACATGTCGGAATTGCTGGCGCGCATCGACGCGCTTGCCCGGCGCGGCGAGAACGGCAGCGCCGAAGCCAACACCAAGCTGAAGCTGGCCGATTTGGAACTCGACCGCATGACCCGCCGGGTGATGCGCAACGGCAAGAAAATCGAGCTCACCGCCCGCGAATTCCAGTTGCTGGAATTCATGATGCGCCACAGCGGCCAGGTGGTGACGCGCACCATGCTGCTGGAGGGGGTCTGGGACTACCATTTCGACCCTCAGACCAATGTGATCGACGTGCACATCAGCCGTCTGCGCCAGGCAATCGACAAGGATTTCGACAAGCCCCTGTTGCACACCGTGCGTGGCGCCGGGTACAGCTTGCGCGAAGACGAATAGCGGTCCGCCGTGGGCCCCGATCAACGGTTTCTCGGTGTACTCGATACCTCGCCGTTCCGCATCGCCATCGTGTACTCGCTGGTGTTCGCCTGCGGCGCGGCGGCGCTCCTGGGCGCGGTCGATTTCGCCGTGTCGCGCGTGGTCGACGGCAGCACCGATAATCTCATCGAAGCCGAAGTGCAGGGTCTGCGCGAGCAAATGGTGGTGCTGTCGCGCAGCGATTTCATCGAGTTGATCGAACAGCGCTCGCAGGATCAGGACGTGCGCGGCGCGGTTTACTTGATGGTGGATCCGCAATTGCGCCCGGTCGCGGGCAACGTGCCGGCCTGGCCGAAGATCGACCCCAGCCAAGGCAAGTGGTTCATGTTCAAGGTATCGGTGCCGTTCGGCGACGAGACCCGCGAGCACGAAATGCGCGCGCAATATTTCAAGTTGCCGAGCGGGTACCAAATGTTGGTGGGCCACGACGTGCAAGAGCGGCAAGACGTCAAGAGCCTCATGATGCGGGGACTGATCGCGGCGGTGGTGATGACCTTGCTGCTGGGGTTGGGAGGCGGCTTTTGGATGGGCCGGCGCATTTTGGCGCAGGCGGGTGCGATTTCGGCCGTGGCCACGCAAATCATGCGCGGCGACCTGTCGCAGCGGCTGCCGGTGCGCGAGGCGGACGACGAAATCAACACTCTGGCGCGCGAAATCAACACCATGCTCGACAAGATCGAGCAGCTCACTCTCGGCATGCGCACCGTTCTCGACAGCGCCGCGCACGATCTGCGAACCCCGCTCAATCGCCTGCAGTCGACCGCCGAGGGAGCGATGACCGAGCTCAAGCCCGGGTCTCCCGAGCGCCGCGTTCTGGAGCGAGTCACCACCGAGGTGGACCACATGCGCAGCACCTTGGACGCGCTGCTGCGCATCGCGCTGGCCGAAACGGGCACGGTGGCGCGTGAGCCGGTGGATCTGTCGGAATTGGTCGCGAGCGTGGTCGAACTGTACGCGCCGGTCAGCGAGGAGCGCGGCATCCGATTGGAGAGTTCGGTCGCTCCGGGCGCAGAGGTGCAGGGCAGCCGGCAGCTTTTGGCCCAGGCATTGGCGAATCTATTGGACAATGCCATCAAGTTCACGCCCGACGGCGGGCATATTCGAGTGGTGCTGAAGGGTTCCGGCCACGAGCCGGAGGTTATCGTGGAAGACAATGGTCCCGGCATACCGGCGGACAAGCGTGAGATCGTGCTCGGCCGCCGCGTACGGTTGGATGAGGCGCGCAAATTTCCCGGTTCGGGTCTCGGCCTGTCGCTGGTGGCGGCGGTCACCAAACTGCACGGCGCGCGCCTGGTCCTGGATGACGCCGCACCGGGCTTGCGCGTTTCTTTGAAATTTTGAGGGAGTCGATCATGTCGAAATTCCGGTTTCCAGCCGCAGGCATTTTCCTGCTTGCGTTCGTCGCCGGCGCAGTCAATTGCGCGGCCGCGGCCGATTCGCCCGCGACGGACGCGGCGATGCTCTCGGGCATCGATCTGCAGTATGTGGACCATTCGGTGCGCCCGCAGGACGATCTGTACCGCTATTTGAACGGCAAGTGGCTGGACAGCTTTCAGATACCGCCCGATAAAGGCTCCTACGGGTCCTTCACCTACCTCGACGATCTCACCCAGGAGCAGCTCCGCGGAATCATCGACGGCCTCGCCGGCAATACCGACGCCGAGGCACGAAAAATCGCCGATCTGTACGCGAGCTTCATGGACGAACGCCGGCTCGAGTCGCTGCGGATCAGACCGCTGCGGGCGGAATTTGCGGCGATCGACGCGATCTCGGCCAAGAGCGGCATTCCCCCGCTGATCGCGCATCTGAATCGCATCGGCGCCGTGGCGCCCTATGCGTTCTCCATCAATCAGGACGCCAGAAATTCCCTGCAGTACGCGGTCATCATCCGCCAGAGCGGACTGGGGATGCCGGATCGGGACTACTACCTCAAAGACGATGCCAAGCTCAAGGACACCCGCGTCAAGTATCAGGCGCACATCGCGAAGATGCTGGACATGGCGGGCGATGCGGACTCGCAGGCGCACGCCGCGGCCATCCTCGAACTCGAAACGGCGCTCGCGCGGCTGCAATGGACCCGGGTGGAAAATCGCGATCCCATCAAGACCTACAACAAGACCGCGATCGCCGACTTGCCGAAGCTGATGCCGGGCTACGACTGGCCGCGGTATCTGCGCGCCGGCGAGATCTCGGGCAAGGTCGATGCCGTGATCATCAACCAGCCGAGTTTTTTCAGCGGCCTCGACAAGCTGATGACGGAGACGCCGCTACCGGTGTGGAAGGCCTATTTCAAGTGGCATGTGCTGGCGGAGGCGGCGCCGTACATGTCCAAGGCCTTCGTCGACGAGCGCTTCGCGTTCACCGGAACCGTATTGAGCGGCATTCCGGAGAATCGCGCGCGCTGGAAGCGCGGCATCGTGCTCATCGACGAGTCGCTGGGCGAGGCGCTGGGCAAGCGCTACGTGGCGAAATACTTCCCGCCCGAGAACAAGGCGCGCATGGAAGCGCTCATCGGCAACATGCTGGACGCCTATCGCCGCGACATCGAGACCCTGGATTGGATGGGCCCGCAGACCAAGAAGGGCGCGCAGGCCAAACTCGCCAAGCTCGCGACGAAAATCGGCTACCCCGATAAATGGCGCGACTACGGCAAGCTGCAGATAGCGCGCGGCGATCTTTGGGGGAACGTGGTGCACGCCCGGGAATTCGAGTATCGGCGCAACCTCGATAAACTGGGCAAGCCCGTCGATCGCACCGAGTGGGGCATGACGCCCCAGACCATCAACGCCTACTACAACCCGCTGATGAATGAGATCGTGTTCCCGGCCGCCATCCTGCAGCCGCCCTTCTTCAACGTGCAGGCCGACGATGCGGCCAATTACGGCGGGATCGTCGCCGTCATCGGTCATGAAATGAGCCACGGCTTCGACGATCGGGGCAGCCAGTACGATGCGGACGGCAACCTCCATGATTGGTTCACCCCGGAGGATCATGAGAAATTCAGGGCCAAGACGCGCGCATTGGTTGCTCAATACAGCGCCTACGAACCCGTGCCCGGTTTTCACGTCAACGGTGAACTCACGCTGGGCGAGAACATCGGGGACAACTCGGGGCTCGCGATCGCGTTCAAGGCCTACCGCCTGTCGATGGCGGGCAGAGTGGGGCCTGTCATCGACGGTCTGACCGGCGATCAGCGGGTGTATCTGGGCTGGGTGCAGGTGTGGCGCGGCAAGGAGCGCGAAGCGGAGGCGATTCAGAGGATCAAGACTGATCCGCATTCACCGGCCGCGGTGCGGGGCAGCGCGCCGGTGGTCAATCAGGAGGGTTTCTACTCCGCGTTCGAGGTCAAGGACGGCGACAAGATGTATGTGCCGCCGGACAAGCGCATCAACATCTGGTAAGCCGAGCCGGGCATGCGATCCGTCATACGCGCAGAGGCGGACGTCACCGTGCGACGCGTCGCGCGTTCGCTGATCGTGTGCTTGATCATGGCGATCCCCCTCGAGAGTTTTTCACAGTCGTCGACCGGGACTGTGATGTGGGGCGCGGGGAACGGGTATCCGCCCGGTCCCTATTCCAGTCCGGATGCAGCATGCGCTGCTGCGCTGAACGGTCGTGAAGGGCCCGCAGAGGGATGGGGCCCCGGCGCGTACTATGTCTATAGCGACGCGGTTGCGAATCCGGCCGGTTGGGACCATACGCCGATTGGTGGGTATCCATATTCGGGTACGTACTGTAATTATGCCGAGACCATATATGCCTGTGGTGCGTCTTGCCCGCACGCGGAGGAAATCACCAATGGGCTGCCGTATGTGTTTGCGATTTCTCCCCCTGCAAAGATCGACGCTTCGGCAAAGTGCGACGATGTACCTGCAGATATTCTGCGCATCCTCCAGGAACGATTTACCGGGTGGAAGATCCAGGCCACGGCAGATCTCAGTACGGCCGCTCGCGAGCGTTGGGGATCCGAGAAGCCGCCACGATGCCCCGGCATCGCGAGCGGCATATTCAATGAGGCAAAGGCTCCCTCGTACGCGGCCTTGCTCATCCCGATCGATCGGGCACACACAGGGTTCCAGTTCGTTATTTTCAGCCCCCGAGCTGCGCCAGGGTCGTATGAGGCGAGAGTGATCGAGCAGTCGCCGGTCGGCGGCGAAAATGTCTTCATTCGCACCACGTCGGTGAACGGGTTTTTTGATGCCAAATCGAGAAGAAAATTTCACGCGTTGGCCAAAGACGCCGTCTTGTTCGTGAATGCGGGAAAGAGCGAATATGAAACCGACCTTGACCTTTACTTCTTCGCGAACGGCGCGTACCGCCATGAGCCGGTGGATCATTGATCTGCAGCCGCTACGAATCACATCCTCGAGTCTTCTGGTCCCGCCCAAACGTCGCTGTGCTTGATGCGGTCGATCAGCCCCTGCGGGTCGAATTTGCGAAATCCTGCCGGTATCGCGAATAGGTTCGCCGGCTGCGCTTCGACTCGTATGTTCTCGAGCGCGATCGTCCCGCCGTCGGCGGCCTTGAGCTTCACGGGAAACTCGAGCCGGGGATCGATCCAGCGCAGGCTTGAATTCTGATCCGGCGAATCCACCCGGTATTCGATGGTGCCGCCCCCGCCCCCGCTCCCGGCCCCGCCGCCGCCGCCGGCGCGTGCACAGCGCCAGTCGCCTCCTGCGCCGGGCACGCCGGCATTCTGCGCCGCCGCCCGCCATTGCGGGCACGGGTCCCGCGGATCGACCGGAATGAAGATTTGCGTGAGGCGGGTGGATTGCTTGGCATCCATGAATACCCGCTGCGTCGTGCCCACGAACAGAGCAGTGCCTGAGTCGCCGCCGATGAGAAAAAAGCCGGCGGGAACGTCGGGCGTTTCGATACGCGCTTTGCGGCCCGAGACATAGAGCCTGGCACCGCCGCCCAGAAGCGCACCGGCCGAGTCGCGGCTTACGATATCGGCGGAGAACTCGCGTGGCGGCTTCGGGTCAGCCGAATCGCCGGCACGCGCCATCCCCATCCCCAACCCCAGCCCCAGCGCCACCGCCAGCGCCAGCGCCGGCCCGAGAGCGATAGAGCATCGGCCGATGATTGAGCCCATCGCGGTGTCAACCTCAGAATTCATGCATCGCACGAAGAAGCGCCGATCAGGATACTGTACCCCGATCGGCGCCTGTATCGACCGGCGCGCCGCCGGCAACC
>Ga0209274_10000607_pt1 | contig 20427 bp, 21 predicted proteins | sample HubBroMetageREF1_FD_188343 | JGI IMG/M metagenome (GOLD analysis project Ga0209274, IMG submission 188343) | Reference soil microbial communities from the Hubbard Brook experimental Forest, New Hampshire, USA - Hubbard Brook CCASE Soil... | ecosystem: Environmental > Terrestrial > Soil >...
ATATCCGCGAAGAAGGCCGGCCCGAGCAGGGCGATCGGATCGCTCTCGCCGCTCAGCCTGTCGAGCAGCCGATGGAGCACGCAAGCCTCCTGAGCGGCCACGCTCATGCCCTGACCCCAAGCTGGATATTGAATCGGTATTGCGACGCCATGACGACCGGCCAGCGTCACGATCCAGCGGTTGCCTTCCTGCGGGACCATGCTCCCGCCGAGCAACTCTTCTGGCGGCTCGGCGAACGTTAAGACCCCCTTCCAATCGGTCGCAGCGTTGGAACGAGTGTCGAAGACGCAGCTCGAATAGTGGAGGTCACTGCAAGAATATCAAGGTGGGAACGCCGCTCCTGTGCCAGCTTTTTTCGCGCCGCCACATTTCCGCGGTTTTCAACGGCCATAGAAAGCGATCAAGGCCAGACTCTTTTCCGTCGCTCTATGGCTCGGCAAGGCATCGCCGAGCCCGATCGTACTCAGCGCCTTGCCAAAGATTTCGATTTGGGCATGCCTGGCGCCCTCATCGGCCAGCAGCATTATCAACTGCGCCTTGAGCCGATCCGTCGTGCAGTCGTTCTGCAGCAGCTCCGGCATCACTAGACGCCCATCCAAAGAGAGACGTTACATCAAAAATTTCATCGAGGGCGGGTCGGCCAAAGGCCGGTGTGGAACTAAAAAGACACACTAGGCGGCTCAGCACTCAGCCCGTCGTCACGACTACCCGAATTCTCGCGCAGTCTCTCGCCGAACAATGCCAGCTCCGTGCGGTTTGTCACCTTGACCTTTCGCATAAGACGGCCGACATACATCTTTACTGTGCTTTCGCAGACACCGAGTTCGTACGCGATCAATTTGTTCGGTTTTCCACGGCAGATCCATTCCAGCACCAATGTTTCACGCGTCGTCAATGTCGCCCGTTCCAACGGCGCCCCGGATCCCGGTAACGCGATGTTGGTTACCGCCTCCTTGACCGAAATCGGGCCGTCGAGGTTTGCGACGCTCTTGCCACCTCCCGCGTATTGCTGCAAGGGGGCCAGATCAGCCTCAAGAAATAGCGGCGCCGGCAGGAAGGTCCCCCCCGTCGCGACAAAGTCCAACACCGACGATGCGCTGCACGCGTCGAGACTGGTCGGAATAAAGCCGCGTGCGCCGCGTCGCAGCCATTCGAGCACGGCGCCCGGATTCCGTTCGTTCGATATGACGACGGTCGGTACCGACAAGGACATGCTCATAAATTTATCGAGCGCGCCGTCGGCCTGTGGAAAAGCGGATTCGCATATGTTGAAAATAATGATGTCGAACCCATCGCCGGTACCTAGGCAACTGACGAGATCATCGATGTGCTGGAAAGTAAAAACGACGGATCTGGGGCTTCTAACCCGCAGCCAGCAGGCAAAGCATTCGCCGCGCAGCGGTTGCGCGTCGAATAATGCGAATCGTCTAGACTGAGCAGTTCGAGGTTTCCCCCGCACTGTAGCCCTTTTTACCAAAGTTGATTGAGGGCGGATATTACTCAGAGTGTCCACGGTGTTAGGCAACGTTGGGCTCCCTTCGTCCAGCGGCAGTCATCCCAATCTAGAAGCGGTCTGTATCCAACCAGATCAGTCAATTACGTAGAGATTGTTTTCAAATCAACGACTTAGAGCAATTAAGGACTACCATCAGCCGACCGTTCCACCACGAATTCGACGGCGAAATATGATCGGAGCACCGCAAACCCTGTGCCAGCCCTTTTCGCGCCGCCACATTTCCACGGATTCCGACCACCTTCGATAGCGATCGAGGCTGGGATTTTTTTGCCGCTTTATGCCTCGACAACGCGCCGCTGAGCCCGATCTGGCTCAGCGCTTCGCCAAAGACTTCGATTCGGGCATGCATGGCGCCCTCATCGGTCAGCAGCGTTATCAACTGCATCCCCCCACCGTAAGGTTAACACCGTCAATGGTATCGTCAATGGTATAATGCCATTGCGCATGTATGATGCCATTGTACATACTGCGCCAAGGTTGGGGTCGGCGTCTTCGAAATTTCCTGGAAATCCATCATACCTCTTTGATCCGGCATGATTTTCGAGCGACCGCGGCCATGAGGGCGACAAGCTTGGGCAGGCGCGGCCGGTGCCGGTCGACGACATGCGACTTTGTTGCACGGATCGGGAGGCGTTACCCTTTTGGCCGGCCGCCAGCATGTTGCCCGAATCGAATGCGGCGTGCATTAACGCGGGCCACGACCCCTGCCGGCCTCGGCGCGAGCTCGAAGAGCTTACCGGCTGTCCTTCTACCACGTCACCCGGCCGTGTTCGGCAATGGCGAAGATGTGATGACGACATGCAGCGTTATGCTTGAACGGCACCGTAGCCTCTCAATGGCGCCGGCTGACCCGATCTTGGGCGCCCGATCTCGCCCGCCAGGAAGGCCGGGATCGACCTCGTAGACGCTCGTCGTTCTGGGCCGAGTCGCAGACACAATGATATCCCCGGCGCCACCCGAACGCCCTGTACCACCGGCGAGATGAAATAGCGAGAGAGGATCAGCAAGCTCTACCCCGGACTCTGGCAACAAGCATAAGAAATCGAGGCGTGCCGAGTCGCTGTGGAAGAAATGTGGAAAACAAAAATTATCCACATTCTTCCCCCCGGACTCTGCTGGCGATACGACTCGGGCAGTACCGGACTCTACCGCCGCGACTCGTCTTTATCCACCGGACTCTACCGGCATAACTAATACAAAAAGACAAATAAACATCCGAATAGCTTGCGGCAGTAGAGTCCGGGTTGACCGTGGCAGCACAGCTAGTTTCTCATCGGCTTATGGCTGAAGTTCATCAACTGATACTGGATCACGGCATCGCCGCAGCCCGGGCAATGGCCGCAGGCAAGATGGATCGTGCTCTGATCGACGCTGCTGCTGCCTTCATGGGAGCAGAGGATCGGCGGCTCGGCCTTACGCATGCAGGCTGGGCGTACTGCAATCTCCCCCACAAAGACACCCAGGAAAGCAGCTGGGTCCAACACGGCCATAAAGTCACCTTGATCGTCCAGAGCGGCCTGGATCGGAATCGACAACCGATCGGCATCCCGTACGGTGCGACAGCTCGTCTGGTTCTTCTCTATCTTCAAAGCCAAGCCATCCGGTCCAATTCCCGGGAAGTCGAACTTGGCCGATCGATGGGATCGTGGCTAGGGTCGCTGGGTCTATCAGACGGGGGAAAGACCTATCGCATCGTCCAAGAGCAATCTCGGCGAATTTCCGCTTGCCAGCTATCTTTCTTGGGTTTCGATGATGATGGCGCGGAAATATTGCGGCTGAACGGCGCTTTTGTGGAGCAAGCGATCACGTTCAGGCCCGGCGATCTACACCAAGAAAGCCTTTGGCGTGAGACAGTGACCTTGAACGAGGTATATTTTCAGTCCCTGAAAAAACGTGCCGTACCACTGCTACAAGCTGCCATCGCCGCAATTTCAAACCGGTCCATGGCGCTGGATGTCTACACTTGGTTGGCTTATCGACTTCATGCCCTCGACGAGTCTATTGTCGTGAACTGGGTATCCCTGCACCAGCAATTCGGGTCGGGCTTCAAAGAACTCCGGAAGTTCCGAGTAACTTTCATTGAAGCAGTCCGGTTTGCAATGGCCGTATATCCAGAAGCCAAGGTCCGCATTGAACCTCACGGCCTCGTCCTGGCACCGAGCGCGCCGCCGGTCGCCAAACGAGCGGTGGCTTCACGAGCCTAGATTCCGGACTCTACTGGCGGCCTCGACAAAACCCCAACTCGTCAAACATAAGGCCAGGGCAAGCATTTCGGCAAGCCCGCCCCCGCCAGTAGAGTCCGGGTATATCGTTCTGAGGATCGCCGAGGCGGGGAGAAAAGGCGGCGAAGCCGGGCGGCTGGCGCGGCATCACTCGACAAGCTGTGACGGACAGCCCGGCCACTCTCATACCGGAGACTCTTAGAGTCTGCCCGAGAATCGAGCTAGTTGATTTGTACGCGAGCAAGGCGCCGTGAGAGGAGTTTAGTGCTGGCGATGAAGAGCCACGCGAAGGTCCGCTCGACACAGAATCGGCCGTCGGCGAGCATGCTCGCCGACAATGTGAATATGACTGTGCCGCCGCTGGCGGCACCCAGCCACACCCGAGCAGCCGTGGAGTGCTCCTCAATGGAAGCAAGCGACTCCCGTTTGGGCAGCCAGCCTTCAACAACGTGGCCGAACAGACCCGCTGGTGAGGAGCGGCTACGGCGAAGTTGATCCGGCAGCATTTTCCGGACGCCCAGCGCAAGCATAGCGACACTTGGCGATAGGCTTTCACCCAGCATGTATGGAAGGCGGTCCTGAGCCTGGAGGATCCGGAAGAACTGTAGCCGGGGGATATTTCGGGTGGCTGGTGAAGGCCGACGGGCTCGACCGGGGCTGCATCGGGCCGGGTTCGAGTCCTGGCCCGGCGCTATTGCGACACCTGGACTGCCGGGACGGATATCTGGAAGTCTGGGCGCCGAACGCGACAACGGTAGCTGGGCCGACCATCGAGCAGGCGTCCATGACGCCGACACTGGCAAGGATGCCAGCGGGGCGATGTGAGATTACAAACTGACCGGGCCTATTTGAAGATGTCGCCCTCGAGCGCCCGATAGATCGCCATGTTGATCACCGCCGCCCTGGCCTGGCCGCTCCGTTGCGCTATCTCGTCGACTCGCCGCAAGATCTCCGGGGCGATGGTCAGGGAGATCTGACGTTTATGGCCCTTCGGGATGCCCTTGTCATAGACGGCAGGCGGCGGCGCTGTCGCGCTTCGCGCTGCGTCGGGAGCGCCGGCGATAAAGGCGTCTTGCGCTGCGTTCGAGCCCTTTGGTTTACGCTGAATTGCCATCTCTATAGATCTCCTTAGACCATTATATGGATATTAAAAAGCAATGAATCCAGAACGTCCAATTCAACACTATCTTTCGGGGCGCGTGGTGACGGCTCACTCACGGCCAGCCCTGCGCCGCCGGCATTGCTGAAGGCCTTTCCCCAACGGATTGGCTTGGCCAGGTATTCGAATTGTGGTCGCGCTTCGCTCGGCGTCGGGAGCGCTGGCGATAAAGGCGTCTCGCGCTGCAACCGTGGCCTCAGGCTTGCACTGAATAACCATCTATTTAAATATCCCTAAGCAGTTATATGGATATTAAAAAGAGATGAAACCAGAGCATCCATTTCGGCACAGGCTTTCGGGTCGCGTGGCGACATCTCGCTCACGGCCAAGCCCGCGCCGCCGGCATTGCTGAAGGCTTTTCGCCGACGGATCGGCTTGCCCAGGTATTCGAATTGCGGCAGATCGGCGACAGCCGCTGCAGCCTCGGCGTTGTCGACCGATGCCTCCCCCGGATCTGCGAGGTTCATGATGGCAATGGCCCGCAGTCCGTCGCGGACGCTCCGCGCGTCGTCAACCAGCGCTGCCATATCGTCGAGCGCCCATACGTCGTACGAGCGTGGCGCGAATGGGACGACCAAAAGATCCGACAGGACGAGAGCGGCGCGCAGGGCCGTGCTGTCTCGACCACCGGCATCAATGATAATGTCGTCCCACTTATCGCGTTGCTGCTGCACTTGGCCGCGCAAAGTCGGACCATCAGGATATTGTGCGCAGGCAATGCCGGGTTTGCGACTTGCTTCCGCGCGGGCGGCGATAGCGGCGGCGGCAGTCCCCTGCCGATCACCGTCGATCAGCCATACGTCTCGGCCGGCGAGCGCTTGTGCAATTGCGAGCTGCACAGCGAGAGTCGTCTTGCCGACTCCACCCTTGGTATTTCCAACGGTTAGGATCATAACTTCACCGTAATATAATTTCAAAGCCAGTGCCTTTTAATATGAAAAACGGTGAACTTCAAGTGAGATAGCAGAGCGGGTTGCTTCAGCCCTATCTGTGAGGCTGCGCTGGTCGAGGAGCCGTCTCTCGACTCGGGTGGCCGCACCGATCGCCACTGTATTGCTACGGGATCGTGCCCATCGGTGCCGCGAAATCGAGCGACATCAGCCGCGGCCTTGTCTCATCGCAGAGCCGCTCACGCTGTCGCCTCAGCGTTCCGTTGCCCTGGACGGCCGTTGCCCGAGCAGTTTGATCCCGTCAGGCCGAAGCTCACCTTTCGGATCGACGTGCCGGTATAGAGTCTGCCGCGCGATCCCCAACTCCTCGCAAAGTGCTGCGACATTCGTCTCCGGCTTGCCCATCGCCGACTGGGCGAGGCGCAGCTTAGCCGCGGTCATCTTGAACCGGCGTCCGCCATGGCGTCCCCGGGCCCTGGCGGAGACGAGACCAGCGCGCGTGCGTTCGACGATCAACTCGCGCTCAAACTCAGCCAGCGCGGCGAAGAATCCGAACATCAAGCGACCGTTCGAGGTGGTCGTATCGATCGAGGCACCCTGGCCGGTGAGGACCTTGAAGCCGATTTCCTGACCGGTCAGATCATGGACGAGATTAACCAGGTGGCGGAGGTTCCGGCCAAGCCGATCAAGCTTCCAGACGACGAGGGTATCGTGGGCACGCAGACTTTTCAGACAGGCATCGAGACCGGGCCGATCATCCTTGGTGCCGGCCGCGTGGTCCTCGTACAGCTTCGCCGGCGCGACGCCAGCGGCAAGCAGCGCATCGCGCTGCAGGTCCAAAACCTGGGAGCCATCTGCCTTCGAGACCCGCATGTAGCCGATCAACATGTCACGTAAACGCTCGATTGGGTGACGGTGTGGGAGAGCTTCGAGTATCGCCCGAAACCTGTCACATAACACGTCTCGCTATCTACGTCCTGCAAAGGATCTCCAACTACATAGATCTATTCGGCCGAAGCACGCATTTGCCCTCGTGCCGATCGGCACGGCGAGTTGCAATCAATTTAGGTCAGCCGGCAACGATAGCGATCTCGATGTCGGATAATTACAACGCCTGATACATGGGTGGAGGAAGCGAAATTATTCGTGACCCATCAACAGACGGCCTTCCGCCCCAACTTGCCGAGCTTCTGGTAGGGGGAGGCCGGGTCGAGCATGAGGTAGCGATCGTCGGGCCTGGCTACGGCAGCCCGCGGTCGGATTGTCGCCGGCCGCGAGCGCTGCATACCCCTTCTCGGTCTCGCTCGGCATGTCGAACGCCCGTACCGGCGAGAAATCCCGATACCTCGATCAGGCGGCGACGAGCGCGAGCAGGAGGAGCAATCCGCAATACCTGGTCATAGCAGGCCGCTCGCTGCCGGCAATCGGATTCGACTGTCAGTCCTTGGCGTTGACGAAGGACGGCCGCGCGTGGATCGAGGCCAGATAGGTCGTGAGCGTCGGCCAGCGTCCCGCGTCGGGCGCATGGCCGGCGATCCCCAGATTGACGAACGGCGAAGCGACCGCGATATCGGCCAGGGTCAGTGTGCCACCGACCAGATAGGGGCCCCGGATCTGGCTCTCGAGATAGCGGTAGATCGGCGGCAACTCGTCCTTGAGCGCCGTCTCGACGGCGGCCAGATCCGGCTCACCCGCATTCTTCAATCTCTTGACGACGAGGTTAAAAAAAATCTTGCCGACGACGGCCTGCAGCGGGGTGCCGGCGTACGCGTCGAACCACACCGTGCGGCCGAACTCTTCCGCCGCCGTCGGAAACACCGGCGGAGTCGGATATTTCCGTTCCAGATAGTGGCAGATGGCCGAACTGTCCGAGAGCTGGAAATCACCGTCGATCAAGGCCGGAATTTTGCCGAGCGGGCTCACGGCCCGAAACTCGGCCGACATGTCTTGAGGAGGCACGGGCTTGAACTGCGCCGTCAGGCCCTTCTCGGCGATGACGACCCGCACCTTGCGCACAAATGGCGACAAGCTGGAACCATAGACGATCATAGACTCGCTCCTCCACGAAATGCAGCACCCGATTCTCAGGCGAAATGCCCCACCGGACCGCGCACAAGATGCCGCCGCCGCCGCTCCCGCGCAAGCGGCAAGGGGATTTGCCAACCCGCCCCAGAGCGGCGGTTGAGCGGCAGCTCCTCGGTACGAGGGGCGTCGGGAGCGCCCTCGACCCGAGGACCTGCGAGACGACCAGCTGTGTCCAGCCAGCGGTCGGTGACGCCGATCAAATCCCTTTGAACACCGGGGCGCGCTGCTCGGCGATAGCGCGCCGCGCCTCCTTCACGTCCTCGCTCTGCAGGATCTGCCGGAAGTCCGAGCGCAACGTCGCGAAGGCCGCCTCCTCGCTGCTCGTCGCCTGGCGTGCCGAGGCGAGAGTCGCGCGCACACCCAGAGGCGCCGCCGCGGCAATCTTGGCGGCGAGTTCGAGCGCGCGGTCGAGCTGCTTACCGGGCGGTGTCACCGCCTGCACGAGGCCCAAGCGATAGCCCTCTTCGGCAGTCCACTCCTCGCCCGTGAGCATGTGGAGCATCGCGTTGCCCCAGCCCGCCTCGCGGGTCATGCGGATCGCGCCGCCGGCGCCGGGAAAGACCCCGCGCGTCACTTCGGCTTGGCCGAACACGGTATCGCTCGCGGCGACGCGGATGTCACAGGCCAAGAACAATTCATGTCCACCGAACTTGGTGCCGCCATGCGCGGCGACGACGACCGGCTTGGTGCGCAGTTGCGGCCCGAACTGGTACGGGTTTATGTAGTCGGGATCCTTGGGGGGATAGCTGCCGTCGGCGAAGGCCGCCGCCAACGCGGCGACATCGGAGCCGACGCAGAAATCGGGTCCGATGCCATAGAGCACGGCGACGCGGAGTGCGTCGTCATGATCGAGTTCATAATAGGCCTTGCCAATCCCGACGAGGGTCGCGGGGTCGAGGCGGTTCTGAAATTGCGCACGGTCGATTCCGATGAGCTGGATCGCACCGCGCCGCTCGACCGCGACCTTGCCCGGCGCCAGCGGCGCGTTCTGGGCGAGCGCCGGTGCACCTCCCAGCCCGACCGCTGCAACGGCAGCGGCCCCGGCAAGAATGAGGTCGCGGCGGGCAATGCCGGCCGCCGCGGGAACGTCATGATCGATGGGCATGAGCTCTCTCCACGTAATACGATGTATCGCCAGAATATCCCTGGAATAACGTTGCGTCGAGTTTTCTCGCGCCTTGGCAGCAGTTCGCAATTCGACGGAATGTCCGTCAGCTCTTCCGCGGTGACCTCGATCTGGCATGGTCACGCGAGCTTTTGGACGAAATGCGAGCCGCCGGGCTGCCGATCTGATGTGTCTGTTGCCGGCGGATGATTGCGCGTCTGTCTCACAGAACATATGTCGAGTTTCAAAAAGCGTGCGTCGAAAATAGGCCTTTACTGCGCATCGGTCGGTCATCATTGCGTCCGACACTCCTATCTGGCACTTTAGCCCGCTCGGGAGGCCATTCGAGACCGAGAGGACACCTTGAACATGTCTTCCGAGCAATCTAACGAGGTTGAGAAAGCCGTTTTACCTGTGCCAGGGGCGATTCCAGCCACTACCCGCTTGCCTGCGCGAGCATGCCCACCACCGCGGCGCTTCGGTATCGGCCGCACAAATCCTGATCGATGCGACCGGCTGGCCGCTCGATGTCGGCGTTTTCGAACGCCATCTGACGACGCGCTACCTGCAGGATGCTCAGCTTAGCCCCTTTCATCGGAGAACTCGGATGCGCCTATCCCTTTTCCTTGCCCTGGCCTTCGCGCTCGCGACGCCTGCGAGCGCCGCCGATCCGGAGCTGAAAATGGCCGTCGCCGATGCCCAGCGCAGCCCCGCCTTTCGCGACCGCGATTTGTATCGGCACCCGTTTGATGAGCTGGAATTCTTCGGCATCCGCCCGGACGCCGCCGTGGTCGAGATCTGGCCAGCGACCGGCTACTGGACCGAGATTCTGGCACCCTATCTCCACGACCACGGCCAGTACACCGTTGCAGGATTGCCCGCAGATACCGGCAAGGAGGACATCGACAAGGCTCGGACCAAATTGCAAGCCAAGCTCAATGGCGATCCGGGACGCTATGGCCGGGTCACGGTCACGCAATTCGGCCACGATCATTACGAGATCGCACCGCCCGGCTCGGCCGATTTCGTTCTGACCTTCAGCAATCTACATAATTGGATGTCTGCCGGCTATGCCGATGCCGCCATGGCTGCGTTCTTTGCTGCATTGAAGCCCGGCGGTGTGTTAGGGATCGAGGATCACCGCGGGCGGGACACGCTGCCGCAAGACCCGAAGGCGGCAAACGGCTATGTCCGACAGGACTACGCCATCGAACTTGCCAAACGGGCCGGTTTCGCGTTCGAGGGGGCCTCGGAGATCAACGCCAATCCCAAGGATACCAAAGACTGGCCCGAGGGCGTCTGGACCCTGCCGCCTACCCTCCGGCTGGGCGACCAGGACCGGGCGAAATACGAGGCGATCGGCGAGGCCGACAATTTCGTACTGAAATTCCGCAAACCGGCTTTGTGATCGTCGCGGCGGATGCGGGCAATCGGGTGAAAGAGCGACCTTGGATGCCGTCCCGCAGCGCAGCCGCTGTTCAAATCCTGCTCTTCGGTCGGCTGAAACGAAATCATGACAGTTGTTTCGGTGGAACGGAGGCGGGCCGGCCGCTGATGGAATCGCCAGCATCGCTCGCCAGCGGCAGGAAGAACAGCATCGACAGCATCGACGCCGCGCCGACCCCGACAAAGGCAGGGGCCACGTCCGCGGCCGTCAACGGCCCGGAAGAACCATGCTGCGCCTGGACCAACTGCACCAGGATCGCGGCCAGGGCGACGCTGAAGCTGCGCGCCAGCTGCTGACCGATGCTGGACAGGCTGGAGGCGCGGCTCATCAGATTCTGCGGGATGTCGGCATAGACCAGCGTGTCGAGGCTGGTGTTTTGCAGTGAGCGGAAGAAGCCGCCGAGCAGCAGGGTCGCCATGATGATCAGCTGCGGCGTGTCGGGGCGGAACAGCGCGTAGCCCATGAAGATCACGCCGCTGATCACGGTATTGGCGATCAGGACGCGGCGGAAACCGAAAAAGGCGAGGATCGGCGGTGCCACCGTCTTCATCACCAGGGCGCCGGCGGCGCTGACGAAGGTCAGCAGGCCGGCCGTAAACGCGCTCAAGCCGAAACCCTCCTGCAACTGCAGCGCCAGCAGGTACGGGCTGGCGCCCATGACGAGACGCGAGAACAACCCGCCCGCAATGGCGGCGAGAAAGGTCGGTCGCTCGAGCAGTTTCAGGTCGATGATCGCATCCGGCCGCGCGCGGGCATGCCTGGTGTAAAGCGTCAGGCAGAGTGTACCGACGGCCAGCATGACCAGCACCACAGGCAGCGGAATTACGGTCTTGCCGAGATTGTCGAGACCATAGACCAAGCCGGCGAGGCCGAGACCGGTCAACACGAAGCCGCGCCGGTCGAGCGGCGCCGTTGCCGTCTCGCGGATATTGGGCACGTAAAGTAGCGTCAGCAGCACGCCAAGCAGGCCGATCGGCAGGTTGATGAAAAAGATCCAGCGCCAGGAGCTGTAGGTGACGATGAAACCGCCGAGCGGTGGCCCCAGTACCGGTCCGAGCACCGCCGGGATGGCCACGTACGACATCGCCTGGACCAGCTCGGATTTAGGCACCGTGCGCAACAGCACGAGCCGGCCGACCGGCGTCATCAGCGCGCCCGCCGCTCCCTGGATCATCCGCCCGCCGATCAGTTCGGGCAGCGTCTCGGCAACGCCGCAAAGCAGCGAGCTCAGCGCGAAAATCGCAATTGCGACGCTGAATACGGTCCTGGCGCCAAACCGATCGGCCATCCAGCCGCTGACCGGCAGGAACACGGCGGTGCTGATGATATAGGTGGTGATGGCGAGGCTGAGCGTCAGTGAATCGGTCGCGAGCGCGCGCGCCATGGTCGGCAGCGCGTTCGCGATCACGAAGGCGTCGAGCGTCTGCATGAACACCGCCCCGCCGATGATGGACGGCACCAGCCTTCCGGTCCTCATATCTTGGGTCCCGCCAGTTCGAATATGTCGGAGGAGGTGTCCAGGTCTAAAACACGCTACCGCTGATATCGTTAGTCAGCTATCTGACAATATCGGCGGGGTTTGTCAAATGGCAATGGCGGTGGGCGATCCGGACCTGTTTCCGGCCTCGACGCCGGAGCTTGCGGGGTATCCTGATATAGTCTTATGGCTCACGCCGCCAGCGGTTCGGCAGGCCGATCCTTGCCATCCCGGTCTGGTTTGAACAGAGCACTCTACCGACCACTCCGGCCAGGCGAACCGGCGAGGACCGCCTTCGATCAACCATCCGAGACGACGGCGGATCGACCGGCATCGTCGGCGACGGAGGGGGCGGCATCTCCGCCTGTCACCAAATCGTTCATGTCGGCGCTCGACAGGGACCACACGCGGCTGCGTTCGGGCCACCAAGCCTGATTCATCATCGCGCGGCGATAGTAGCGGTAGCGCAAGCACGGGTTGGCGGCATATCGGGACTCCTTCCGAGGTGCGATGATCACGGGCGACTCGAGCTGCCCGATGGCGAGGTTCTGCGCAATGACCCGCACTGGCGATCCGAATTCGTAGCGTTTCCGTCCGTCCAACGCCAATTCCTCGAAACCGGCCTTGCGGAGCAGGTTCACGACGAAGTGGAAGGCCAGATCGACCATGAACGAGACGTCGTTCTCGAGCCCCACCTCGATCGCACATTTCACCAGTCCGCGGAAGATGTCCGGCTGGAAACGGTAGTTGCTGTCGACGCTCAGTCGCCGCACCTCCATGATCCGTCCATAGCGGCGAAGCGGGTCGAAACTGATGCCGTATGATTTTTCGACGGGCAGCCGGTGGTCGGCGCCATCCAGGGCAACCGCGATGCCGCCGACGATCTTGTCGCCATCATAGGCATTGAAATAGAACCGCTGCGCCGTCACGGCCTGTTCCGTCCGGGATACCGCCTCGAAAATCTCGGATCTGCTGTATTTGACTTCCGCCCGACGGTCGCGGCTCACCGCTGTGGCGATTTCGGTGGTGTAGTGGTCGAAGAATTGCGTCAGCGCGTCGGCGTCGAGTTCAATCTCGCGGAACCTGAACCCGCCCAGCGTGAAATCGCGGCCCCGACGGTAAAGCGCGCCACAATACCACAAATCGACGATGCCGGCTGCTGCCGCGCCCGACGTGGCCAGGCCGAACTGGGCCCAGGGTACCCAGGCTTCCGGCTGCCACAATAGCCACAATGCGATCGCCATCGGGCAAATGACGAGCCAAGCGCCGGCTTTCACTCGGCGGATCTGGCGGGGCTCCCACACCTCGGGGCGACCGCCATGGAGCGGGGTGCCGAAGATGGCGCTGGCCAGCGAAAGCAGGAACAATAGGGCGAGACCACCGGTGCCGGCGCCGCGCTGCAGCCCGTCCAACTCCTGGAACCAGCCGCTCGCCAGAGCGCAAGCGGCAAAATAGCCGCCGAGCGCCAAGCTCTGCAGCGCATAGGTGCCGCACCGCGCCTCGCCGAGGATCGACACCGCATACAACGCCGAGCAAATCGGCAAGGCCAAGCCGATCGGGAGCAGCAGGACGATGCCCATGGCGGCGGCGAAGAGCAATGGTGCCGCCATGGCGAACAGGGCGGTTGCGACCGAGCGGCGGTGAGCTTGGAGCGTCGTCATGCGGCGAGGCTCGGCCTGGCCTGTGCCTCGAGCTCAGGTCGGACGAACTGCAATCCGCCGGTGTCGGCCGGCACGGGGCACAGATCCGGTCGGTCTTGCCGCCGAGACAGATAGGCCGCGGAACGATCGATCAGATCCGGCCGAGTCAGACTGAACTCATCCAGCCTGTGTAGATTGTGCAGAAAGGCGCTTCCGGCCGTGTCGAAGCCGATGCCGGCCCCATGCACCTCGACATCGGGGCGCAGCGCCTGCAACCGCGCGGGGCCGAGCGCCAGGTCCGAGAGGAGCCGTCCTATCCCGTCGAAGTGAAGATCCCGCTCGGGGAAGCGCCAGTCCGTGCCCGCAGGAACCTGGGCGCTTCGCAGCAGATACTCGATGCTCGAACCACGACGGGCACGGATTTTACCACACTCCACGGCTGGCGGACTGGCCCCCGAGTTGGGCTTCCAACAGGGCGGCGCCCCGGCGCGGCGGCTCCCGCCCCGGTGACCCGCTCTCGGCGTGACGACCGGTCACACCGCTTCGGCCAGCACCGGATCGGCGCCCCGGCGCGAGGCCATATAGTTCTTCTTGAACTTGGTATAGTAGTCGTACAAGTCCTCGGCCCGTTGCGGGAGGTCGAGCTCCAGCACCGAACTCATCCGGTCCAATATTTTTTCTTGGATGAGTCTCTCCATCGCCGGCCCGTCCACCCCACGCAGCTGGCGCACCGTAAGATAGACCGGATGGTGAGTCACGCCATGGCTACCCGGGTCGACCAGGAACCAAGTCATGCGCAACGCCTTGATACGCTCCGCATCCAGATCCTCGGCCCGCTTTAGCGTCTTGCGCAGATAGAATTGAAAGCCATTGGAATGGCGCATCTCGTCGCGCCCGAGATTGCGAAAGATCTCGTTGAGCAGGGGCTCCTGCACCAGCTTGTTAGTCTGGTTGTAGAGCGTGTTCGCCGCAATCTCAGAGCAGATGTTCGACACGAGCATCACCACCCGGTCTTCCACCATCGGTGTGATTTTCCGTCCGGCATGGATGAAGCTGTCGTCGGTTGGAATGCCCAACCTCGCCAGATAGCGGATGAGGGCTAAGGGATGCTTCGTCTCCTCGTAGAACCAGACCGCCAGCCATTGCGTGAAATCAATATCGGAACGGAACAGCTTCATGAAGGATTCCGTCGCAGTGAAGGTCGTCAATTCGCCATAGGCCGCCGTCTTCACATTGTGAATCGTGTCTTCGCTCAGCGCATCCAGGTCGAACCCGTCCCATGGCAGCTCATGGAAGTCCCACCGCGCCTTTTCCGAGAGCCCGAGCAAATCGTAATAGCCGAGTTCTCCGCTCACATCCGTTATAGCTGACATTCGATCCTCCTTCTTGGCTATTTGGGTCGTACCAAACTCATCCGACGCCGCCGGTGACGGCGAGAACCTGACCGGTGATATACGCGGCGGCATCCGAGGCGAGATATCCCACCAATGAGGCGACTTCTTCGGCTGTCCCCGCCCGCTTCATCGGGACGAACGAATTGATCGTCTCAGGCGTAAACACCTCGCCCATGCCCGCCGCGATGATACCGGGTGCTACGACGTTCGCCGTAATGCCACGCGTCGCCAGTTCCATGGCGAGCGATTTTGTCGCCCCGTGCAGGCCGGCCTTCGCCGCGGCATAATTGCTTTGCCCGCGATTGCCGACTAGGCCGACCACCGAAGAAATGGAGATAACGCGCCCCCAGCGCGTGCGGATCATCGGCAGCAGCAACGGCTGCGTCACATTGAAGAAGCCGTGGAGCGAAACGTCGATCACCTGGCGCCATTGCTCGACCTTCATCCCGGCGAGCGGGGCGTCGCTGTGCGTGCCGGCATTATTGACCAGGACCTGGATCGGCCCCGCTTCGGCGAGCGCGGTGAGTGCCTGCTCGCAAGCATCGAAATCCGTGACGTCGAAGGTCAGGCCCTCAGCCGAACCGCCGTCTCGCCGGATCGCTGCCACGACAGCCTCGGCCTTTTCGATATTTTTGTTGGCATGTACGAAGACATGCAGCCCGTCGCGCGCCAATCTCTGACAGATTGCGGCACCGATGCCGCCGCTCCCTCCCGTCACCAGCGCTCTTTTCATGTCGCAACTCCCGGCGCCACCACGACAGTCTTGCCCTGCGCCAGAACGAGGTCTTGCGCCGCGACGGTAAATTCGTAGTTCCAGCCATTGGCGAGGGCACCGACGCGGGTAGCGCTGATGGTCAGCGCAGTGTCTCCCCGCTGATCCAGAGCGCCCGGATGCATATCGACGCCCCGAAAGGTCGCGACATATACAAGCTTGAGTTCGGCCGCATCTGCCATCAGCAGGCTGCCATGCACGGTTATGGCCTGAGCGGCATATTCAAGCGCATTCACATTGGCCAGGATGCCGTTGTCGCGCAGCGGGTTGTCGATCTCCGTATGGGACGTGGCCGAGCAGACGATCGACGAGTCGTCCCAGAAGGTTACGCCGGCGAGCAGGCGCATTGTGCCGCTATGGGGTATGCGCCTGTAGATCTCGGCGGCGCTAAGAAACGGGGACGACATCAATCGCCACGCTCGACCCGGGAGCCGCCGATGATACGATAACGCGGTCTCCGACACCGTTCGCGATCGCCGCGAGGAATGGGAGCGCGCGGGCGGCGGGATTGCCGGTGCGGAGACTCTCCAGATCGGGCTGCGCCATCACGCTCTCCGGAGTCTCGGGGATGTATCCGATTTGAACCCGGCAACAGGAGCGGTCGGTCCGCTCCGCGGTCAGCGCCATGGCGACTGCGAACTGAGCATCGATGGGATTGTAGCGATTGAAGATGGCGGGGCCGGGATAATCGTAGCAAACGAACAATACCGTTTCGTTCCGGGTCGCGACCCAGGCCACGGCGTCAGTGAGCCCGGCCGCGAATGTTCTCTCGCCGGCGGTCAGGCTCGTCGACGCTTTCCGGGCGCGCGTGCCTATCGACCAGAACCCGGCTGCCGCATTGTGCACCATGTTATGGAACTGCACTGGCGAAACCGGAATCCCCGGACCGATCAGCGCGTTCATCATGTTCTGGATGACCTCCATATCACCCCAGGATGTCGCGAAGACCGATGCCGCCTGTGAAAGATCGAGGGCAGATCGCTTGGCTAGTTGATCCAGCACTCCCAGCGTCAGCCTTATCAACGGCGTGGTGCGCCGGCGCTCGTTCGGCGGTACACCGATCGCCGCGTCGGCTATGACCCCGTCCGCACGGTATGTCGAGGGGTCCCGGAGCGCGCCGACCGCCTCCTCCCAATCGGACAGACCGGGGCCGATCACCGCGATGGCTTCGACATAAGCTGCGGTCATGTTGCTGCCCCGAAGATCAGCGAGCAATTATTGCCGGCGAAGCCGAACGAGTTGCTCAGGACCCGGTTGACCGGATACGGCGTATTGGTCAGCACGATCCGAGCCTTCAGCTTCGCGTCGCGTTCGGCGCAGTTGAGTGTGGCCGGAATCAGCCCATACTTGATGGACAGCATGGAGAGGACCGCTTCGGTGATGCCTGCCGCGCCCTGAGTATGGCCGGTCCATCCTTTGGTCGCGCTGCACGGCGTGTCGCGACCGAAGACGGTGAGAATGGCCGCGTCCTCCGATGAGTCGTTCGCCGGCGTGCCGGAGCCGTGCAGGTTTATGTAGTCGATATCCGCCGGCTCCAGACCGGCGTTGCGCAACGCGCTACGCATCGCGCTTTCTGCGCCTATCCCATCGGGATGCGGTGCGGTCATGTGATAGCCGTCCACGCTGTCGCCGCAGCCGAGCAGAGAAATATCGTTCGGCTGCACCGGCCTCCGTTCCAGCAGAGCGAAGCCGGCGGCTTCCCCGAGGCTGAGCCCATCGCGCCGGCGGTCCCATGGACGGCAAGGCTCGCCGGACAACAGGCCGAGCGAGCGGAAGCCGAAGATGAAACTCTCGTTCAGGAAATCGACACCGCCCACGACAGCCGCGTCGCACAGCCCTGACTCGATATAGCGCTGAGCGAGGCAGAACACCTTGGCGCTCGACGAGCAGGCTGTCGATACGGTGACCATGGGCCCGGCAATTTCCAGTTGCTGCCGGGAATAATCAGTCACCGAATGCAGTTGCAGAAACATGCCGAGCCCGCCAACAGGCCCCAGATCGCCTGTTTTCGGACGATTGTCGATATAATACCTCTCGATGCCATTCTGGCCGCCGCCTATTGTACCGATAAAGCATCCGACGCGATGGGCGCCATAGCGCTCGCGTGCCTGTGCAACCGCGGTCAGGAAGTCGTCCTGGGCGATGGCCTGCGCCATCATACGGGCCGCTCTGCTGTCATATTGTCTCAGTGCTTCGGGCAAGGGCGTGTCGATATCCTCGACCTTACCTGTCCAGCAACTCCCGCCCTCGCGCACGGCGTGGGGGGTCAACCCCCCACGCTGCGCCTGTATCGCTTCGATCGTGGCCGCGACTCCTGCACCGAGCGCACTCGTCAAAGTATACGCAGTAACGGCCAGAGGTCGGCGTGGGGTTGTATTGCTCATCGCCGATCAGTGCTCCGTGCAGCTTGCCAGCAATTCGCCATTAGCGAACGGGCTAGAGTCGGCTTTCCGGCAATCGAAGGAAAAGCGGACCAGATCCGCGCTGGTGAGAGTGATCGTGAAACGCTCTTCCGGGCGCAGGACTTCCGTGAACCGGGCCCGGGATATGCCGACAAGTCGGCAATTCTCGTCCCATGCCCGCAACGCCCCGCCGACCCGGTCGAGGATGACCACAGCGGGAACAACGGCGTTGCCGGGAAAATGCCCAGCCAAAGCTGGATGGTTCTCGGAAACGATAGTATCGACTTGCCAGTGCATAGCCACCCCCTGTACCGCGCCGTGCTCGTCGACCGTGCTCCTCGCCGAATCTCGATCACTGCTTTTGGTTTGTCCCTACGAATTCGCTCAGGGAGCGCAGGGATTGGAAAATCTCCTTGTTTCTCTCTTCCCCCGGCGCAATCGAGACGCCGTATTTCCGCTGGATCATCAGGGCGATCTCGAGAGCGTCGATCGAGTCGAGGCCCAGGCCTTCACCGAACAAAGGCGCATCGGGTTCGATTTCCGAAGGGGCCACGCCTAAGTTCAGCGCTTCCACGATAAGAGAAGAGAGTTCGTGCCGAAGTTCATTCGGGCCACCGGCACTCGTCAGGTTTACGGCTTCCTTTACGTCTGACATGTAATCCCTCCACACTCGGATGGCGACTGGGCGATAAGAAAAGCGATTGTGCAATGCGGCATGAAGCTAGCATGAGTTCCTACGACCGAAAACTCACAGAAGGAATTCCACCCATGTACAAAGGTAGGTTGGGGGTCGATGTAGTCAGTCCCGTACCAAAGCATAGTCAGCAACGGCTGCAGTGCAATTGACAGCCGCCGCCGCGCTACGGCTTGTCCTGCCCGTCAAGCGAATTCGGACGCGCCGAGGGCTTCCGGCCGCGGTCGCTCGACCGCGAAGATTGGACATTCGGCCGGTGCGAATCCGAAGCGATGGACCAAGATTCGACTAAGTGACGTCATGCGGGTTGGCATGAACCGTAGAATACTAGAGGCAACTTAACAAGTACATACCTGTCTGTTCTGCCCGGCGCGTCCTCAATCTGAATCGGACCGGCAGTAGGGCCGACCACGCGAATGGGTCTTCGATGTCGCAATTCCGCTCGATTCTTCTAGAAAACCCGCTTGTACCGCCGCCGATGGGGACGCCGCAGGAGATCGTTTCGGGGATATTCTGGCTGCGGCTGCCCCTACCCAGCGTGTTCGACCATATCAATATCTATCTATTCGAAGAGCGTGATGGCTGGGCGGTCTGGGATACCGGAGTCGGCGACGAATCGTGCCGCGCCATCTGGGAGACGGTCCTGAATGGGCTCTTGGATGGTAAACCCCCGACCCGCCTGATCGGAAGCCATTTCCACCCCGATCATATCGGGTTGGCGGGCTGGTTCCAGGACCGTTTCGCGATGCCGTTCCATATGACGATCGCTGATTATCTTCTTGCGCGTTTCTTGCAGGCTGGGTCCGACCCGGCGGCCGTTCGAGCTGAGGCCGCACATTATCGGCGGATGGGACTCTCGGCCGCGGAGATTGCCGAGATCCCCAGCCGGTCGTCGGAATACCGGAAGTTGATGACGCCGCTTCCCGGCAGCTTTCGTCGCCTAGAGGCTGGTCAATCGCTCGAGCTGGGCGGCCGGACATGGCAAGTTCTGATCGCCGGGGGCCACGCTCCCGAACTCGTCTTGCTATGGTGCCCTGGTGACCGGCTTCTGCTCTCGTCGGACCAGGTGCTGCCCTATCTCGTCCCGGGCGTAGGCGTCAACGCGATCGAGCCGCACGCCAATCCGCTGCAGGTCTATTTGGACACACTCTCGAGATTGCGTGGACAGATTCCGGATGAGATCCTGGTCCTGCCGAGCCATTACTCGCCTTTCCAAGGGCTGCACGCGCGGATCGGCGAGTTGGAGCGTCACCATGCCGAACGGTCGGCGTTGCTGGCGCGCCGATGCCAGGGCTCGGGAGGGATGACCGGTGTCGCACTTGCGCGCTCCCTGTTCCGCCGGCAACTCGGCCCGACCCAGTTGAGCCACGTTGCCGAAGACGTGCTCGCACATCTGCATTATCTCACCGAGGCCGGGCGACTGAAGGCGGCGCTGGGCGCGGACGGGGCGATCCGCTTTTCTGCCATCGTCTAAAGCCGGGTCGAATATCCTTGAAGCCCTTTCTCGGCTGAGCGCGACTTGGACCTACATCTCGGCCATCACCGCCATGACTCGCTGCACCAGCTCGGGGTCCCGAAAGACGCTGCGCGGCTTGAGCAGATTCTGGACTTCGGCCGTGAGCTT
>Ga0209274_10000609_pt1 | contig 20397 bp, 18 predicted proteins | sample HubBroMetageREF1_FD_188343 | JGI IMG/M metagenome (GOLD analysis project Ga0209274, IMG submission 188343) | Reference soil microbial communities from the Hubbard Brook experimental Forest, New Hampshire, USA - Hubbard Brook CCASE Soil... | ecosystem: Environmental > Terrestrial > Soil >...
TGCCGAGACGGCGATGGGAAAGATTGACCACGGAGGCACGGAGAGCACCGAGAAGCGAAGGATGGCGCGCTTCGCGCGCCGAACCCCTCTTCTCCGTGTCCTCCGTGCCTCCGTGGTGAACCCATATGCGATAGCCCCGCGCTCGACCTGGTGATATGTGTCTCGAACCAGTAGTCAGTCTTCGCCACTCAGTTTTTGCTTCTCATAGCCGGCGACGCGCTTATAGGCTTCGGTGATGGCAGCCAGCTCCTCCCGGCTGATGACGTCGTCAATCGAGGCGAAGGGCTTGTCTCCGGTGCGCCGGTAGACCTCGCCGAGGATGGCATCGGGTGGTGCCGCGCGATTGGCACGGACGACCCGCGCCGTGGCGTCGCGCCGCCGCTCGTCATAAGCGGCGAGCGCGGCCACGGCGTCGCTCGACGTGGCGAGACAGTCGGCCAGTGCACGCGCATCGAGAATCGCCTGGCCGGCGCCGTTCGATCCCCGCGGATACATCGGATGCGCCGCATCGCCCAGCAATGTCACGCGACCGAAACTCCAGCGCGGCAACGGATCCTTGTCGACCATCGGATATTCCAGCATCAGGTCGGAGCGGCGAAGAAATTCCGGCACGTCGAGCCAGTCGAAATGCCAGTCTGTCATCGGCGCGATGAAATCGTCGAGCGTCGCCGGCCGGCTCCAGTTCCAACCCTCATATCTCGGCGTGGCGATCTCGACCACCCAGTTGACGAGCTGCCGACCCTCGGCATCGACATCATGGCGGATCGGATAGAGGACGATCTTGGCGTGCGCGAACCAGCCGGCGCGGATCATGCTGGCCCCCGAGAGGATCGGCGGCCAGCGCGTCACGCCGCGCCACATGTTGACGCCGGAATAGATCGGCCCGCCTTCGTCGGGGTAAAGCTGGCGGCGAATGGCGGAGTGGATACCGTCCGAGCCGATGGCGGCGATGCCGCGCTGCGCCGGCAATTCCCGCTTTGCGATCGGGTCGCGGAAGTGGGCAACAGCCGCCCCTTCCTCCGAAGCGACGCTCACACATTCCCAGCCGAGCATCAGGCGGTCTTTGCCGAGGCGCTGAATGAAGGCCTCGACCAGCGCCGCCTGGAGATCGCCGCGGTGGATCGAGATCTGCGGCCAAGCGTAGCCAGCGGCGCGGCCGAGCGGTTCGCGGTAGATGAGCTGACCGAAGCGGTTGAAGAATACGGCTTCCGCCGTCAGCACGCCGCGTGACGCGAGCGTGTCCTCGAGCCCGAGACCGGCCAGCTCCTTCATGGCATGCGGCAGAAGATTGATGCCGACGCCCAGCGGCTTGATCTCGGCCGCGGCTTCGAAGACGCGGCAGGGAATGCCGGCGCGGTGCAGCATCAAGGCGAGCGTGAGCCCACCGATACCCGCGCCGATGATGAGCACCTCCATGGCGGCGACTACACCATGTCCCTCGGACGGGCGCCAGTTGCTTGTGAAAAGGCGGCGGAGTAGCCGGCGCCGCCAGCTTCACTTCGCGCGCTGCAACGCCTCCCACACCCGGCGCGGCGTCGCCGGCATGTCGATGTGGCGCAATCCCGTCTTCGCATGGAGCGCGTCGACGATGGCATTGATGATGGCCGGGGGCGCGCCGACAGCGCCGGCCTCGCCCGCGCCTTTGACGCCGAGGGGATTTGCCGTGCAGGGCACATTGTGGGTGGCAAACGCGAAGGACGGCACATCGTCGGCGCGCGGCATGGCGTAGTCCATGAAGGAGCCCGACAGGAGCTGTCCGCTGTCCGGATCGTAGACGGTGTGCTCCAGCAACGCCTGGCCGATGCCCTGGACGACGCCGCCATGGACCTGACCCTCAAGCATCAGCGGATTGATGGTCCGCCCGAAATCGTCGACGATGGTATAGCGGTCGATCGCCACCACGCCTGTCTCGGGGTCGATCTCCAGCTCGCAGATGTGGCAGCCATTGGGAAAAGTGTTGGCCAGCGGTGTCCGCTGCTTCGTCGTGTCGAGTCCGGGTGTCATTCCCGGCGGCAGCTTCGTTGGATCGCGTGCCGCCGTGGCGACGTCAAGCAGATCGAGGCGCAGATCGGTCCCGGGCACGAAGAAGTTCCCTTCCGCAAACTGCACATCGGCGGGCGCGGTCTCCAGAAAATGGGCCGCCAGCATGCGGCCTTTCTCGATGATCTCCTGCGAGCACTCATAGAGCGCGGAGCCGCTCACGGCGAGCGCGCGCGAGCCGCCGGTGAGTCCCGACGGCGTGCGATCGGTATCGCCCATCACGACCTCGATGCGATCGATGTCGAGGCCCAGCCAGTCGGCGACGATCTGCTTGTAGGCGGTGACGAGACCCGTGCCGTATTCGATATTGCCCATGACGAGCTCGACGCGGCTGTCCTTGAACTCGATGGACGCCGCCTCGGGAAAGCCGCCGCCGCAGCGCTCGGTATAGGTCGCCATGCCGCGGCCGCGCAGCCGCCCGCGCCGTTCGGTCTCGGTGCGCCGCGAAGCGAACCCCGTCCAATCGGCGGCGTTCATCGCCAAATCCATCACTTTTTCGAATTCGCCGGAATCGAAGACGATTTTCGTCGCCGAGGTATAAGGCATGGCGGAGGCCGGGATGAAGTTGATCCGGCGCAGCGCATCGGGCGTCATGCCGAGATCGCGCGCCGCGACGTCGACAAGGCGCTCCATCAGATACGCCGCTTCGGGCCGGCCGGCGCCGCGATAGGCGCAGACCGGCAGCGTGTTGGTGCAGACGCCCTTCACATTGATGTGAATCGCCGGAGTCGTGTAGAGCCCGGCGACCAGATCGGAAGAGCGCGTCGGAATGAACGGGCCGAGCGGCGACAGATAGGCGCCGAGATTGGCGAGCGTGGAAACGCGCAAGCCGAGGAATCGGCCTTTGTCGTCGACTGCGAGCTCGGCGCGCGTGACATGATCGCGACCGTGATTGTCGGAGACGAAGCCCTCGGACCGATCGGCCTGCCATTTCACCGGCCGCTTCAGCTTGCGGCTCGCCCAGATCACCAGCGCCTGCTCGGGATAGACGAAGGCCTTCATGCCGAAAGCGCCGCCGACATTGGGCGTCACGACGCGGAGTTTCTCTTTGGCGAACTTGAAGACCGCCATGGCGAGCGGATCGCGCACGAAATGCGGGCCTTGTGTCGTGGTATAGAGCGTCGACCGATCGCTCTGGGAATCGTAGTCGGCGATAGCGTTGCGCGGCTCCATCGAGTTCGCGACGACGCGATTGTTGACCAGCTCGAGCGCGATGACGCGCGCGGCCTTGGCAAAGGCGGCGTCGGTCCGCGCCGCATCCGTCATGTCGTTGTCCCAATCGAACACCAGGTTGTCGGGGATCTGGTCGAAGAGCTGCGGCGCGCCCGGCGCCGTCGCCGCGCGAACATCGACGACGGGCGGCAGCTCGTCATAGTCGACCTCGATGGCCTCGGCGGCGTCGCGCGCTTGATGGAGCGTCTCCGCGACCACGATGGCGATCGCCTGCCCGACATGGCGCAGCTTGCCGATCGCCAGGATCGGCCGCGGCGTGTCATGACGCGGCCGGCCGTCGCGGCTCGTGATCGCAGCGACGCAAGGCAGATTGCCGAGCTGATCCGCCGTCACCTCCACGCCCGTGAGGACGAGCAGGACGCCCGGCATGCCTCGCGCGGCGGTGGCATCGACCTTGAGGAGGCGCGCATGAGCCACGGGCGAGCGCAAGATCGCAGCAAAAACCATGCCCGGAAGAGCAATGTCGTCGGTATAGCGGCCCTTTCCCGTCAGCAGCCGCAGATCTTCATGGCGCCGCAAGGGCTGACCGATCCCGAACTTCATACGACGACACTCCCATGGGCGGCTTCGCGCCAGCCGTGGAGAGATGCCGCGCTTTCGCGGGGAATTCAACCCTATCGATTGGCTTGATTTATCTGCCAGCCCTGGAACAACCGGATGCCCATGGCGTGGCCGACGCGGATCGCCTGGCGCCGACCGCAACGGGAGAGGATGATACGCTCGCTGCCGACCGCCGTCATCGCCGCGCAGAATTCGCGCAAGGGCTCCTCGCCGAGATGCATCAGCGCATCATCCCAGATCACTTTCACATAGTCGGGCGCGAGGGGACGCAGATTGACATAAGGAAGCATCTGGTGGCTGACATCGTCGATGCACAGCCGGTAGCCCCGCTGCTTGAGGCGATCCGCGACCTGACGAAAGGTTGACGGCGCCCGCAACAGGTCGGCAAGCGGTATCTCCAGGACGGCGCGCTCGGGGCCGATCGCGCCGCGCTTGTCGAAATCGTCGAATTCCGGCGACATCAAGGTCGCAAGGCCGAGACTGAAGCCCAGCCGCAGCGAAACATTGCTTTGGTGACGGGCGACCGTCGCCATCACATGCTGGTCGAGCCAGCGGCTCACATAGAGAAAGAGCTGCCGGTCCTTGGCGAGATCGAATGCCGGGCCGATTGCCTTTTGCAGCCGGTCCATCGAGACGAAGATTTCCTCGAAGAACGGCCGCGGCACCGTATCTTGCGCCATGTCCCAGACCGTCTGGCGGCGCAGCATGCCGGCGAGCTCGACGCGTTGCAGCGCCTTGAACAGATCGCCGGCGTGCGGCGGATCGATCGCGCCCGGATCGAAGCGGCGGCGCTGCCCTGCCGTGATCGAGGAACGCCGCGCCGCCTCGCGAATCTCGTCGAGCGCAAACATAAAGTCGACATAGCCGACTTCGAGATCGAACATGGCGCAGAAATCGGCATGCTCGGTTCCGGCGCGTGTCACCGGATCATCGTTGAAGAGATAGCGAAGCACCTCGATCGTCTCGTCGATCGCCCGGCGGGTGATGCCTTTGCAGACGACAACGATGTCGCCGTTCTCCAGCGCGAAAAGCCGCCCGGAGAATTGGTCCGTCACCTCGCGCAGCACGGCGGCGACGATCTGCAGATTCTTGTCGCGTGGCTTGGCGCCCTGCAGCCGCGAAAGATGGACGACCATCGCGCGCTGACCCTTGCGGGCATCGGCGAGCTGCTCGACATACGCGAGCAACATCTCTTCGTTGCCGAGCATCGGCGGCGCACCGGCGGCCGGCGTGACGGCCGGGGCTTTGGGTGGTTTGGCCGGAATCTGGCGCTCTGCGGACATTGGTCTCGCTCGCTCGATGCGTTCAGCCAAGGTGAGCCGGCGATCGTTAAGTTTTTGCCAAAATCCGCGGTTTTACCTGTCGCTAACCATGATTTGCTAACAAAGCGGTCGAGCGCACGCTCGTGTCGAGCCACCATGGAGTATGATCTGCGGCCTCCCGCCCTGCGCATCCGACCGGCAGCGCCCGCCGACGTCCCGGCCCTGTTCCGCCTGAAGCAGGCGCTGACCAAGGCCGAGGGGAACGAAGCCGTGCTTCGGGCGACGGCGGCCGATTGGCTGCGGGACGGCTTCGGCACCCAGGCGCGATTTGCGTCTTTGGTCGCCGAGAGCGGCGGCACCATTGTCGGTATGCTCACCTACAGCGAATTCTATCTGACGGCGCTGGCGGACGTGGTGCTCTCGATCCAGGATCTCTTCGTCGAGCCGGCTCACCGCCGCTCGGGCGCGGGGCGCGCCCTGCTGGCGACGCTGGCCGCGCACGCGGTGGAGCGGCGCATCCCGCTCATCCAGCTCAATGTGCAAGACGACAACCCGGCGCGCCCATTCTATCGCCGCGCCGGGTTTCAGCATTTGCGCGGATGCCTCACCTATGCCGTGGGCGGGAGGCCGATGCAGGATCTCGCGGCCGGCACGATAATCGATCCTACGGCGGCCGTGCCTGAAACGTAAAACAACCGTTAACCAGTAGCCGATAGACTGCCGCCAAGCCATGAACCGCCGGGGAATGGGAGGCCTGGCTCATGCTGAAGCGGCTCTCGGCCATCGGCGCGGTCATCTATCGCAAGTCCGACTGGTTCATTCCGGAGACACTCAGGACCGACGCCGCGACGCTCGAGCGCGCGCGCATCTTCGTGTTCAGCCATCTCTTCGGTCCCTTTCTCGGCCAGTTCATCAGCATCTACCTCTATATCCTCGACCCGCATCCGGGTATGGCCTACTGGGCGATCGTCGGCTCGATCACGTCGTTCTGGACGCTGCCGTTCTGGCTCAAGGTCACCGGCCGCCTCCTGCCGCTCGCCCTCTTCACGGTCGAGAACCTGACCTTCGTCACGCTCTTCGGCTCCTATCATTATGGCGGCGTGAGCTCGCCCCTCCTGCCCTGGCTGCTCAATGCGCTGCTCCTGCTCTTCTTCTATCTCGGCGACCGGCCGAAGCTGCGCTATCTGGTGCTGGCGCTCTTCGCGCTCAACTGCGTGGGCTTCTATCTCGCCTACGCCGTGAACAAGTCGTTCCCAGAGCATGTGCCGATTGCGGCCATGTCGGGGCTCGGGCTTTCCTCGGTCCTCTGCGCCACCGTCTATATGTCGATGATGGCGATCTACTACGCCAATGTCGTGGCCTCGCAATCGTCCCTCGAGCAGGAGGTGCAAAAGCACCGCGCCACCGCGATCCAGCTGCATGAGGCGAAGGAGGAAGCCGAGGCCGCGAGCCGGGCGAAGTCGGAGTTCCTTGCCAAGATGAGTCATGAGCTCCGCACGCCGCTCAACGCCGTCATCGGCTACAGCGAGATGCTGCTCGAGGACGCGGAGACCGACGGCCGCAAGCAGCAGCAGATCACTGATCTGCGCCGCATCAACAGCGCGGGCAAGCATCTCCTGTCGCTGGTCACCGACGTGCTCGATCTCTCGAAGATCGAGGCCGGCAAGATGGACCTGTCGGTGCAGTCTTTCGACCTCAATACCTTCATCGACGACGTCGTGGCGACATGCCGCCCGCTGGTGATGGAGAACGGCAACGATTTCGTCGTCGAGCGCGAGGGCGCTCTCGGCGTCATCATCGGCGACGCCACCAAGCTGCGCCAGTCGGCGCTCAATCTCCTCAGCAACGCCGCCAAGTTCACCAATGGCGGCCGCGTCGTGCTGCGGGCCATGCGCGAGCGGACGCCGCAGGGCGACTGGATCAGCCTCGCCGTGCACGACACCGGCATCGGCATCAGCCACGAGAACCTGCCGAAACTGTTCCAGAACTTCAACCAGGCCGAGGCGTCGACGTCGAGCCGCTACGGCGGCACGGGCCTCGGTCTGGCGCTCAGCCAGAAGCTCTGCCGCATGATGGGTGGCGAGATCACCGTCGAGAGCGACTTGGGCCGCGGCTCGTCCTTCACGATCCGCGTTCCCGCGGTGATATCGCCGCCGCCGCGCCTCGCGAGCGTCGACGGCGCCGCGGCGCCGCTCTTCTCGACCGCTGCCGCCGCGGCCTTCTGATCGCCGGACCGGCGATCAGGCGTCCTTCATCAGCAGGAACGAGACCTTCGTCTTCAGCTCCTGCGGAAAGATCGGCTTGACGATATAAGCGGGGATCCCTGCTTTCTTCGCGGCGATCACCGACGTGGCGTCGCCGCGCCCGGTCAGCATGAGGAACGGAAGCTCGGGCCTCAACGCATGAACGCGATCGAACAATTCGATGCCGGACATCCCCGGCATATTCCAATCGCAGATGACGAGATCGATGTCTTCGGAGGACTCGTTGAGGCAGGCGATGGCCTGCTCGGCACCGGCGGCTTCTTGCAGATTGGCGATCTTCATGCGCTTCAGGACACGTCGGACGAGGCTGCGCGTCGGTTCATCGTCGTCGACAATCAGGACCCGCTTGTCCTGGAGCGCGGGGGTATTCATCATGATTCTTTCTCCTGCCGCACGGGGCACACCCTATTAGCGGCGCCGACCATTAAGCATTTGCGAACAAGAAATTTGTTATCATGCACCCCGCATGATCAGCGAGACCGCACGATCGAGCCGCATTCTCGTCATTGACGACGATCCGGTCAGCGTCGAGTTGGTGAAGAGGGTGTTAACCCGCGCCGGGTTCCACACCGTCGATTCGACCAGCGAGCCGTCGATCGCGCTTTCGCTTCTGCGCGAGGTCAAGCCGCATGTCGTGCTGCTCGACCTCTACATGCCCGGGATGGACGGCTTCGCCGTGCTCGACATGCTGCGCGCCGACGCCGACCGGGTCGGCTGCTCGATCATCATGCTGACCGGAGAAGCCGACCACGATGTGCAGGTGGCCGCGCTCCAGCGTGGCGCCAGCGACTTCGTGACCAAGCCCTTCGAGGCCCCGGTGCTGGTGGCGCGCGTCGCCGGCGCCGCCGAGATGCGCGCGCTTCAGCGGCAGATGCGCGACCAGAACCAGCGCCTGCAAGAGGCGGTCAATGCCCGCACCCAGCGCCTGCAGCAGGCGCTCGACGTGCTCACTGGCGCCGAGTCGGAGCTCAAGCGCTCGCTGGTGCGCTCCGAAGCCGACGCCCACATCCGGGCGGAGATCCTGGCCGAGCTCGCCCATGAGCTGCGCACGCCGATGAGCGCCGTGTGCGGCTTCTCCGACATGATGCGTCACCAGGAATTCGGCCCGCTGCCGCCGCGCTACCGCGAATATGCCGAGGACATCCACCGCGCCGGGCTGAACGTGCTGCAGGTCCTCAACGGCTTCCTCGACCTGGCCAAGGCCGAGGCGCGGCAAGAGCCCCTCGCGGTATCGGCCGTCGATGTCGGCAGCGTCGTCAACGAGAGCGTGAAGCTGATCTCGGCCCAGGCCGAGAAGGCCGGCGTCGCGCTCAAGGTCGTGGTCAAGCCGGGCGTCGAGGAGGTTCAGTCCGATCGCGCGAAGCTCATGCAGATCGTCGTCAACATGACGTCCAACGCCGTCAAGTTCACGCCCGCGGGCGGCACCGTCACGGTCGAAGTCGGCCCCGATGCTGGCGGCGGCGCCTATATCATCGTTGTCCGCGACACGGGAATCGGCATCGCGGCCAAGGAGCTGCCGGAGATGCTGCGGCCGCTCGACCAGCTGCGCACCGCCTCCGGAAAGCCGAAGGGCACGGCGGGATTCGGTATGCCGCTGACGCGCCAATATGTCGAAATGCTGGGCGGCACGCTCGCCATCGTCAGTCAGCCGCGCCAGGGGACCGCCGTCACCATCCGCCTGCCGAAGTCGCTGCCCGAGGAGCGCGCACGAGCCTCCGGCATTACCGCGGACACCCAGGGCGAGTAACCTGAAGTAACACTCGCTGTATTAGGGGTCCCGGGTTAAGTAGTACCCCCAACAAAGACCGGGGATGGGTGGCCGTAACTTAATCAAATCTCCATCTTTTACGCTATTTTAACGACCCTTTGCTAGACTTCGCAAATATCAGGCCCCTCGCAACTCGGAACGACGCGGGGGAGCGGGCTTGTGCGAAGGGCGGCGCGGCACCGACATGACGGACAGCACTGTACCGATCGAAGCCTTGACCGGTAGCATGCGCGACTTCCGCGAGCCGCACGGCCCCGACCTTTTGGGCCGGGTCGAACAGTTTTTCCGCTGGGAGGCGCTGCGGCAACAGCATGACCTCTGGCCCTATTCGCGATCGACGGATGAGGCGGTAGCCCCGGTCTGCGCCGCGCGGGATGAAAGCGGCGAGCGCTTCACCGGCGTCAATTTCGCAGCGCAGGATTACCTGAGCCTCGCCTCGCATCCGGCGGTCCACGAGACCGCCAAGGCGGCGATCGACCAATACGGGGTCCACAGCGCGGGAACCGCGGCGCTTCTCGGCAATACGCGGACCTCGCTTGCGCTCGAGCGGGTGCTGGCGGATTTCCTCCACATGGAGCACGTCCTCCTCTACCCGACAGGTTGGGCGGCCGGGTTCGGCGTCATCAAGGCGCTGGTGCGCCCCGACGATCACGTGGTGATGGACGCCCTTTCGCATTCCTGCCTCAAGGAAGGCGCGACGGCGGCGACCCGCAACGTGCATCTCCATCCGCACCTGAACGTGCTTGCGGTGCGCCGCTACCTCAGCCGGATCCGCGCCCGCGACACGACGAACGCGATCCTGGTGGTGACGGAGAGCCTGTTCTCCATGGATTCCGACACGCCGGACATGGCGGCGCTGCAGGATCTCTGCCGTGAGTTCGGGGCCACCCTCCTGGTCGACGTCGCTCATGACCTTGGCAACATCGGCGATGACGGCAAGGGCCATATCGGCTTGCAGCATATGCTGGGTCTTGTCGACATCGTCATGGGGAGCTTCTCCAAGACCTTCGCCTCGAATGGCGGCTTCGTCGCCTGCAACCAGCGCGCCGTCAGGGAATATCTGAGATTCTACAGCGCGCCGCACACCTTCTCGAATGCCCTCTCGCCGATCCAGTCGGGGATCGTGTTGAAGGCCTTCGAGATCGTGAAGTCGGCTGAGGGGCGGGCCTTGCGCACGCAGCTGATGACCAACGTCGAATATCTGCGGCAATCGCTGCAGCACGCCGGCTTCGAGGTGCTCGGCGAGCCGTCGGCCATCGTGCCGGCGATGATGCGCTCCGAGAGCCTCGCACGCCTGGTCGCCCGCCGGCTGCCGAGCCTCGGCGTCCTCGCCAACATGGTCGAATTTCCCGCCGTGGCGAAGAACAGCTCGCGCTTCCGCTTCCAGGTGATGGCGATGCACAGCAGAAACAACGTCGACCAGGCGGTCAGCCGCCTCCGGGTGGCCTATGATGAGGCGCAGGACGCGCTGCGCTCCTATCCGCAACTGGCAGCCAAGGGCGCCATCGCTTCAGCAGGAGACTGAGAGCCATGCAGGCAAACACCAACAGAGGCCGCCTACTCGCTGTCGACGACAGTGCCGACTCGGCCGATCTCGTCGCCCGCGTCGCCGTGAAATGCGGTTACGACGCCCAGGCCATCTCGGATCCGAAATCGGTGCGGGCTCTGGTGGTGAGCTGGAAGCCGGAGGTGCTGACGCTCGACCTGTGCATGCCCGAGGCCGACGGCATCGACCTCCTCTCCATGCTCGAGGAGACGGGCTTCGCAGGCCTTCTGGTCATCATCAGCGGTCAGGACGGCTGGTTCCGCAAAGCCGCGAGCCGGCTCGCCGAAGTGCGCGGGCTCAAGGTCGTCGACGATCTGCAGAAGCCGGTGGACATCAACGCGCTGCGCCAGCTCTTGAGCCGGCTGCGCCAGGATTCCTGACCGTCCGCCTCGCGGCGCGCGAGGCGTTTTCCCCGCTCGTTATTGAGTCTTGCCGTTCGCCAGGCAGGTATTGATCTTGGCGAGGAGGCGCGGCAGGTCGACCGGCTTGGTGTCGAAGTCGGCGCAGCCCACCTCGACACTCTTGTCACGATCGCTCGCCAGCGCATGGGCCGTGAGCGCAATGATCGGAATGCGCGAGGTTGGCGGGTTCGCCTTGATGCGCCGCGTCGCTTCCCACCCGTCCATCTCGCCAAGCGCGATATCCATCAGGATGAGATCGGGCATCTCCGTACCGGCCATCGTAATGCCGGTCGGTCCGTCGGCCGCGAAGCAGAGCGTGAAGCCGTGGCGCTGCAGGCGCCGGCCGAGCATATCGCGGTTCATCTCGTTGTCTTCGACAAGCAGTATCTTAGGCATTGGCGGCCACCGATTGGTTGTCATCGCCGGTCGGGGTACGAGCGGCCCTGTCACGCGGACAGAAGCGGTCGAGCACGCGGGTTAGAACGTCGCGGTCGATGGGTTTCAGCAGGTGTTCGGCCGCGCCCAGCGCCAGCGCGGTGCGTCGGTCGTCGACGATGGTCAGCATCACCACCGGACAAGCTTCGAGCTCCGCGTCCGCCTTGAGCGCCCGCAGCACTTCCCAGCCATTCGCGCCCGCCATGAGGACATCGAGGAAGATCAGCGACGGTTTCGCCGAATGCGCCAGGCTCAGCGTCTTGCGCGGATCGTCGGAGAGGACCGGCCGGAACCCTTCGCGGGTCAGGATGCGGCGCATCAGGTCCAGCATCGCCGGATCGTCATCGATCACCAGCACGGTATTCTGCCGGCCGGCGGCGTCGGCGCGTATGGCCTCGGTCGTCCAGTCGAGATCGGCGCGGCGCTCCACGGAGTCGACGAGCGAGCCCGGGAGGCGGATGGTGAAGCACGAACCCTGGCCGAGCTGGCTCTCGACCATCACATCGCCGCCCATGAGCCGGCACAGCTTCTGGGTCAAGGAGAGCCCGAGGCCGGTGCCGCCATATCGGGACGCCGTCGACGCTTCCGCCTGATTGAAGTTCTGGAAGAGCTTGCCGAGATTTTCGGGGCTGATGCCGATTCCGGTGTCGCGCACGTCGATGCGGATCCAGGCGCCGCCGACCCTGGGCTCGCGCGCCACGGTCAGCGTCACCCGTCCGTTCCGGGTGAACTTCGCGGCATTGCTCAGAATATTGAGGACGGCCTGGCGCAGCTTCGTCACGTCGCCTTCGGCCATGCCGAGCTCGCCTTTGCGCTCGACCACGAGCTCATTGCCGTTCTTGGTGCAGAGCGGCTGGCAGGTCGCCGCAACGTCGTCGACGAGCCCGTCGAGATCGAAACGCTCGTTGAAGAGCTCCATCTTGCCCGCCTCGATCTTCGACAGATCGAGCACGTCGGTGACGAGCGACAGCAGATGCTTGCCAGCGCCGTTGATCTTGCGCAGGTCCTCGACCTGCTGCTCCTCGCTGCCTTCGATCTCGGCGTCTTCGAGCAGCATCTCGCTGTAGCCGATGACCGCATTCAGCGGCGTGCGCAGCTCATGGCTCATCTTGGCCAGGAATTCTGACTTGGCGCGGTTGGCCGCTTCCGCCTCTTCCTTGGCCTCGCGGAGCTTGATGGCGGTGGCGCGATGGTTCTGCGCCTCGCGCTCGAGCTCCGACTGGTTGGCGACGGTGTTCGCATAGGACAGCGCCATCATCGAGACATAGACGGCCGAGCAGAGCGTCGAAATGAGGCCGATGCCGGTGAGCGCGCCCAGGGGCACATGCTCCGGAAAGGAATGGCCGAGCGCATAGGACAGGTAGAAGAAGCCGAAATTGATGGCGATCAGCAGCAAGGCGGGAAGGCGCAGATGGGTCGCCGGACCGAGATAGAAGAAGGCGAGCAGGGGCACGACCAGGAGCCAGGGGAGGAACGGCGAGTTCACGCCGCCGTAGTGATAGGAGCCCCAGAAGATCGAGAAGATCAGGTCCTCGACGGACAGCATCGCGAGCAGCTGATAATGGCCGAGATACTTGAGGGCGAACGGAAAGGCCCAGAAAGCGTTGAGCGCGAGCGCCAGCACGGCCAGCCCGAAGCCGGGCTTTGGATCGATGACATAGAGGTAGATGACGATCGTGTTGGCCATGAACGGGCCAAACAGGTGGCTGATCAGGAACATGCGCGCAGGCTGCAGCATCTCGCGATCGGCCTTGACGGCCGGCGGGATGAACCAGTCCAGCAGCGGATAGATCCTCGCTGGCGACAGATTGAGTCGCGGGCGTTTCATTTTCGGGCGCAGAACCTGCCTGTACCCGAACATTAGAGTTGAGAATAGTTAACGGTTGGTTGGCGCCTACGGGCGCCAACCCTCGCCGAGCCATCGCGTGCCGCCGCCACCGCGGGCGGGCGCCTCCGTGCCGCCCGCTCGTCCCGCCGGGCATTGGCGGCGGGGCTACGCGGTTCCCTGGGCCGCAGCTTTCTCCTTTTGGATGTCGCGGGCGATGGCGTCGGCCTGCTCCGCGTCGAGCAGCTCGGCGGCGATCGGAAAGATGATGTTTTCCTCTTCCTCGATATGATGCTCGACGTCCTGCTGGAGCTCCGACAGCTCCTCGGCCCAGCGCTCGTCCTCCTTGTCCGAGTGATCGAGCTCCTCGAGCGTCGCCTTGACGTCGCCATGCTCTTCGATCGCTTCCTCGATCAGGTTCTTGGCCTCGTCATATTGCTGGAGAGCCGGATAGAAATACTTCTCCTCGGCGGTTGAATGAAGATCGAGTTCACGCTTCAGTTCGGCGAAAAGCCGCGCTTGCGAAGGCGTGCCGCTATCGGCCTCGGCCAGCCTCTCGAACAGCCGCCTGACCTTCTGATGATCCTGCTTGATGAGCTGATAGAGATCCATCGGCTGCTCCCTTGAAGTTGTGCCGGAGCCGGGGCCGTCCGCGGCGCTCCTGCTCCTTGTCTAACGGCCGGAGCGAGCGACGGTTTCCGGCGGCCCTCCCCACAACTCCGTGTTCCATTCCTGCTCGAGCCTCGATCCGCGCGCTCGGCCCGTTGCCGTCCGGCGTGCCCTGCCCCTACTCTCACGCTGCCTGGCGCGGGGATGAGGATGGATGACGCGAGCGACGGCGCCGCTCTGGCGCTGACCAGATTCGGCATCGGCCAACCGGTGCCGCGACAGGAGGATCCGAAGCTGCTGCGCGGCGAAGGCCGCTATGCGGACGACGTCAATCTTCCCGGCCAAGCTTACGCCGTGATGGTGCGGAGCCGCGAAGCGCATGGCCTAATCCGCCGCGTTGACGGGGCGAACGCGCGGGCGATGCCGGGCGTGCTGGCGGTCTACACGGCGGCCGATCTCGGCGCCTATGGCGCTCTCAAGCCCGGAATTCTCGTTCCCAACCGCGACGGCTCGGCCATGCGCCCGCCGCCGCGGCCCGCCCTTCCGGACGAGCGCGTGCGCTTTGCCGGCGAGGCCGTCGCCTTCGTGGTCGCATCCACCCCAGCTCAAGCGAAGGACGCCGCCGAGGCGGTCGCTGTCGAGATCGATCCCTTGCCCGTCGTCACCACGCCGGAAGCGGCTGTGGCGCCCGGCGCACCGCAGCTCCATCCCGAAGCGCCCGGTAATGTCGCGGTCGATTACCACTACGGCGACACCGCCGCGGTCGACGCCGCCTTCGCCCGCGCCGCCCACCGGACGCGGCTCACGCTGACCAACAACCGGATCGTCGTCAATCCGCTCGAGCCGCGCTCCGCCGTCGCCCAGTATGCCGCCGCCGCAGACCGCTGGACCCTTCACCTCGGCTGCCAAGGCGTGTTCGGGCTGCGCAACACGCTGGCGCGTGACGTGCTCGCCGTGCCGCCCGAGCGCGTGCGCGTCCTCACCGGCAATGTCGGCGGCTCCTTCGGCATGAAGGCGTCGGTCTTTCCCGAATATGTCTGCCTGCTTCACGCCGCTCGCGCGCTGGGCCGACCCGTCAAATGGACCGACGAGCGTTCCGAGAGCTTTCTTTCCGACCACCACGGGCGCGATCACATTATGAATGCCGAGCTGGCGCTCGATGCCACCGGCCATTTCCTTGCGCTTCGCCTCACCGGCTATGGCAATGCCGGCGCCTTCGTGGTGGCGGTGCTTCCCTACACCTTCAATGCCGTCAAGAACGTCGTCAGCGTCTATCGCGTGCCGCTCCTCGACGTGTCGACCAAGGGCGTGTTCACCAACACGACCCCGACCGGCGCCTATCGCGGCGCCGGGCGCCCGGAGGGCAATTACTACATGGAGCGGCTTATCGACCGCGCGGCTGTCGAGATGGGCATCGACCGCATCGAGCTGCGCCGGCGCAACCATATCGGCGCCGACGAGATGCCGTTCAAGGCCGCTTCCGGCATGAGCTATGACAGCGGCGAGTTCACTGCGGTGCTCGACGAGGCGCTGTCGCTCGCCGACTGGAACGGCTTCGCCGCGCGCCGCGCGCAGAGCCTGGCGCGCGGCAAGCTGCGCGGCCTGGGCATCGGCAGCTATCTCGAAGTGACGGCGCCGCCGTCGAAGGAGCTGGGCGGCATTCGTTTCGAGGCCGATGGCAGCGTCACCATCGTCACCGGCACCCTCGACTACGGACAGGGCCATGCCTCGCCGCTGGCGCAGGTGCTGGTGGACCGGCTCGGCATCCCCTTCGAGCAGATCCACCTCTTGCAGGGCGACAGCGACGCGCTGGCGGCCGGCGGCGGCACCGGCGGCTCGCGCAGCATGATGGCGAGCGGTACCGCGCTCGTCGAGGCGAGCGCGCAGGTCATCGAGCGCGGCAAGGAGATCGCCGGCTTCGTGCTCGAAGCGGCCACGGCCGATATCGTTTTTGCCCGCGGACGCTTCGCAATCGCCGGCACCGATCGCTCGGTCGGCCTCATGGAGCTCGCCGCGCAACTCCGCGCCGGGCTGCAACCGCCGCCGGAGTTGCCGCGCGCGCTCGATGTCGCCCATGTCTCCGACAATCCGCCGTCCTCCTTTCCCAATGGCTGCCACATTGCCGAGGTGGAAGTCGATCCCGAGACCGGCGCGGTCGCCGTCGTCAGCTATGCGATGGTCAACGACTTCGGCACGCTCATCAACCCGCCGTTGGTGGAAGGCCAGGCCCATGGCGGCATCGTGCAGGGGATCGGCCAGGCGCTGCTCGAGCGCACCGTCCATGACGCGGCAGGGCAGCTGCTGACGGGCAGCTACGTCGATTATGCAATGCCCCGCGCCAATGACGCGCCAATGTTCCGTTTCGCGAGCCATCCGGTGCCGGCGAAGACGAATGTGCTGGGTGTCAAAGGCTGTGGCGAAGCCGGCTGCGCCGGCTCGCTGCCGGCCGTGATGAACGCGGTGGTCGATGCGCTGTACGCCTGTGGCGTCGACCACATCGACATGCCGGCAACGCCGGAGCGCGTGTGGCGCGCAATCGCGGCGGCGCGGGGGAACCCGGTCGGGGGCCCGGGCCGTTGACGGGATGATCGACCCTGACACGGAGCAATCCATGAGGGCCCCGGCCTCGATGTTGTTACTCGTCACCCTGCTGGCGCTCGGTGGCGTTGCCGCGGCGGCACAAAGCTCGACCCCGGCACCTCCGGACCAAGCGACGCCCACGCCCGGTGCCGCGCCCCCGGGATCGTCCGGATCGAGCACAGAGCCCGGCGACGGCGCGCCCAACGCACCGGGCGACGCGCTCTCCCGCTCGCATGGTGTGATCGAGCCGCCGGCGACCGGCGACCGGAGTGTCGTGCCGCCGCCCCGCACGGGCAGCCGCAGCACGCCGGTCATTCCGCCGCCAGGCACCCCCGGCGGCAATCAGGACGTTCAACCGAAGTAGCCGAGGCTGGAAGCGCAGCGCCTGCTGTACTAACCTCGTTTTCCGCGACGGTCGCGGAACGGGAGCCCATGCGTCAGCTCGCGCATTTTGCCGATGTCCGCTCGCCTTCGAGCGTTTACGTGCCGGAATCCCGCTTTGGGCTATGGTTCCTCGGCACCGGGATCTGGGAAACCCATGTTCTGGCACGGGCCATCGATGATCTGAGCCGCTTGATCGGCGGCCGCGTCATCGCGGCTCCCGTGATCGTCGATGTCGGCTGCGGCTGGGGACACTCGTTCAAGCTGCTCCAGGACCGCTTCGCGCCACACCGGATGGTCGGCATCGATATCGACCCGGCGATGCTGGAGGCTGCCGGTGAACGAACGGCGAAGCTCGGCCTCTCCGTGGAATTCCGCCTGGGGGCGAGCGCCTCTCTCCCGCTCGCCGGCGAGACCGCCGATCTCATCTTCTGCCATCAGACCTTCCATCATTTCGTCGACCAGGAGGGCGCGCTTCGGGAATTCCGCCGCGTGCTCAAACCGGGCGGCCTGCTCCTCTTCGCCGAATCGACCAAGGCCTATATCCACTCGTGGATCATCCGGCTGCTGTTCCGTCACCCGATGGAGGTGCAGCGCACGGCCCCGGAATATCTGGCGATGATCCGCGCCTCCGGTTTCGCGGTGGCTCCGGGCGCGATCTCCCATCCGTATCTGTGGTGGAGCCGGCCCGATCTGGGCGTCCTCGAGCGCTGGTTCGGCGTGACGCCGCGGGCCGGTCACGAAGAAACCCTGCTCAACCTCGTCGCCGTGCGGCAATAAAAAAGATCGGCCAGAGGCGTTCGGAGAAAATTAAAGAGGAACGCAGAGGACGCAGTGGCACCGCGGAGGAACGAACATCCTCTGCGCCCTCCGCGCAACCTTCGCGCCCTCTGCGTTTTCTCTCTCTTCTTTCGCCCGTGGTGCTTCGCTACATGCGCTTGAAGATCAGCGATGTATTGATGCCGCCGAAGGCGAAGTTGTTCGACATCAGATGCTCGATCGCGAGGCGCCGCGGCTCGCCCATCACATAGTCGAGGGGAGCGCAGCGCTCGTCGACATTGGCGAGGTTCGCGGTGGGCACGAACCAGTCTTCGTTCATCATCGTGATGCCGAGCCATGCCTCGATGCTGCCGCAGGCGCCCAGCGTATGGCCGAAATAGCTCTTGAGCGAGTGGATCGGCATGCGCGACCCGAACACGGCGGCCGTCGCGTTGCTTTCGGCGACGTCGCCCCAATCGGTCGCGGTGCCGTGACCATTGACGAAACCGACGGCTTCGGGCGCGAGCGCGGCGTCCGCCAGCGCCAGACGGAGCGCCTGCTGCATGGTCTCGGGCGCTGGCTGCGTGATGTGGCGGCCGTCCGAGTTGGTGCCGAAGCCCAGCACTTCGGCGTGAATGCGCGCGCCGCGGGCCTTGGCATGCTCGAGCTCCTCGAGGACCAGCGTCGCCGCGCCCTCGCCGATGACGAGGCCGTCGCGGTCGCGGTCGAACGGCCGGGGCGTCGTCTGCGGCGCGTCGTTGCGCACGCTCGTCGCATAGAGCGTGTCGAAGGCGGCGGCGTCGCCGACCGAGAGTTCCTCGGCGCCGCCCGCCAGCATGATGTCCTGCTGGCCATGGCGGATCATCTCATAGGCATAGCCGATGCCCTGGCTTCCCGAGGTGCAGGCGCTCGAGGTCGGCACGATGCGCCCGGTCAAGCCGAAGAAGAGGCCGATATTCACGGCCGCCGTGTGACTCATCATCTGCACGTAATTCGTGCCGGTGAGCTTGGTCGAATTGCCCGACAGCATCAACTCGGCGAAGCCGAGCACGGCCTGGTGGCTGCCGAAGGAGGAGCCATAGGCAACGCCGGTGCGTCCGCTCGCGAGGCAGCGCTCGCCCAGCAGCCCCGCATCGCCGAGTGCCTGCTCCGAGGCATAAACCGCCATGCGCGAGACCGGCCCCATGGTGCGCAGCTTCTTACGGTCGTAGCGCCCCTCGACATCGAAGCCCTCGACGGGCGCAGCGAGTCTGGTGTTGAGGCTGCCATAGCGGTCCCAGTCGCTCATCCGCTTGACGGCCGTGCGTCCTTGCGCGAGCTTCGCGCGGATGGTCGGCCAGTCATTGCCGAGTGCGGTGACACCGGACATGCCGGTGACGGCCACGCGGCGCCTCACAGCAGGCCTCCGTTGACCGAGATCACTTGCCGCGTCACATAGCTGGCGTCGTCCGAGCAAAGAAAGCTCACCACGGCGGCCACTTCTTCCGCACGGCCGAGGCGGCGCATGGGAATGGTCTTGACGATCTCGTCGAGCGGCAGCCCCTCGGTCATTTGCGTCTCGACCAGCCCCGGCGCCACGCAGTTGACGGTGATCTGGCGCTTGGCAAGCTCCACGGCCAGCGCTTTGCTCGCGCCGATGATACCCGCCTTCGCGGCGCTGTAATTCACCTGCCCGCGATTGCCCGCCAGGCCCGAGAGCGACGACAAGGTGACGATCCGGCCGCCGCGCCGCGCCGACACCATGGGCATCACGAGGGGCCGCAGGACGTTGTAGAAGCCGCCGAGATCGGTGTCGATGACGCTGTCCCACTCCTCGTCCTCGAGGGCGGGAAAGGCATTGTCGCGAGCGATCCCGGCATTGAGCACCACGCCATAATAGACCCCATGCTCTGCGACGTCCGCCGCGAGGCGCTCGCGGCATTCCGTACGGTCGGCGATGTCGAAGCCGAGTATTCGCCCCGTGCCCTTTGCCTCCTGGAGGGCCCCCAGCGTCGCCGCGGCCCCGGCGCGGTCACCGCGGTAGTGAACGACCACGGTGAAGCCGTCGCGCGCCAACCGCAAGGCGATGGCACGTCCGATGCCTTTGCTTGCGCCGGTGACGAGGATGGTCCTGCTCATGGCGCGGCGACGCGGCCATCGGCCGCAAGCTGCGCCGGATCGGGTTGATAGACGCTCAATTGCGCTTCGGCCGCAAGCCTGCCGGCGATCTCGATCCGGCAGTCGAATGCGCCCATCTGCTCGTCCTGATAGAGCACCGAGACGGTGACGACCAGCCGGTCGCCGCAACGGAACGAAGGCACATGGGCCCGGTATTGCCGCGTGCCCAGGACAAAGCCGATCCTCACGGGCGCGCCGCGCTCGCGCGCCACGACGCCGGCAAAGGCGCCGCAGGCCTGCGCCATGTATTCGAGGCCGATATGGGCCGGCACGGCGCCGGACTCGACGAAGAGGCTCGCCGGCCCCACGCGGACAGCGGCGCTCAGCGACCCTTCGTCATACCCCAGGATTTCGTCGAGCAGGATCATCGGCGGTCGGTGCGGCAGCAGTTCCGCGACGCCATAGCGGCAGGGCTTCATCTCACCAGCCCCGTCCGAGCAGCACCGCGACATTGCTGCCGCCGAAGGCGAAGGAGTTGCTCAGCATCGTGCACGTCTCGCCGAGAGGTATGCGCGTCCCCAACGGCACGAGATTGAGCGCCGGGATCTCCGGATCGGCCGCTCCGTCCCAGAGATG
>Ga0209274_10000610_pt1 | contig 20375 bp, 19 predicted proteins | sample HubBroMetageREF1_FD_188343 | JGI IMG/M metagenome (GOLD analysis project Ga0209274, IMG submission 188343) | Reference soil microbial communities from the Hubbard Brook experimental Forest, New Hampshire, USA - Hubbard Brook CCASE Soil... | ecosystem: Environmental > Terrestrial > Soil >...
GAGCGCAAGCGGCTGATCCGGCGGCTCCTCGACGAGTGCCTGGTGTTCACCATGGCCAAGCTCTACAACGACATGGACGGGCTCGAACTCGACTATGTCCGCGGCATCATCGACGAGCGGGTCGAAGCCAAGGAGATCCTCGGCGATCTGATGACCAAGCCGATCAGCGTCATGGTCGACAAGCTCGCGCGCGAAATCGACATGCCCGCCGATTGGCGGCTCTGGGAAGAAGAGGACTGGGCCAAGGAAGAAATCCGGACCAGGCCCCCGGGGTCGGGATATCTCGATTTTCCCTTCTCGCCGGAACGCGAACACGAGTTCGACATGGTCTGGGACTGCGACCCGCCCTTCGGCTCGATCGGAACTTTCGACCCCAAGCCCAACCCGCGAGGATATTTCGCCCGGCCCGGTCCGAACCGGCGGCCGCTCTAGATGGAACCGAGCGGAGGGTGATTCGAACATCGGCATGAAACCATTACGCGCCGGCTGGAATGCCCGGAGTCGAGGGGCGCCGGCAAGGACGAGCGTCCCGAGCCGACGCTCGCCGATTCGTGCCGGGTCGGGATCCCGCTCTTTGCGAGAGCCGGGTGGATCGCGCTCCGCGGACTCGAACGACTGCGACGGCTGATCCTGCGCAACCCTCTTCCGCCCGGACCAAATCCCTGGCTATGATTTCAGGGCCGGTACCGCAGCCGCGGTTCCTGCCGAACGACCCCCCGCCGATCCTCATGGAGCTTTGCAACCATGGCGTCGTGGACCTATGTCGATGGCAAATGGCTACCGGGAAACCCGCCGATTCTAGGGCCGATGAGCCACGCCATGTGGTTGTCGTCCCTCGTCTTCGACGGCGCCCGCGCGTTCGAGGGCGCCACACCCGACCTCGACCGGCATTGCGCGCGGGTCGTCCAGTCGGCGCGCAATCTCGGCCTCCGGCCGATGCTGTCCTGCGGCGAGGTCGAGGAGATCGCGCGCGACGGCGTCGGCCATTTCCCGCCCGGCACGGCGCTGTATATCCGGCCGATGTTCTGGGCCGAGACCGGGTTCATCGCCGGCGATCCCGAATCGACCAGGTTCGCCCTCTCGGTATACGAGGATCCGATGCCCCCGGCGACCGGGTTCACCGCTGCACTCTCACCCTTCCGCCAACCCTCCCTCGAATGCGCGCCGACCGACGCCAAGGCGGCCTGCCTCTATCCCAATCGCGGCCGCGCCATCACCGAGGCGCGCAGCCGCGGCTTCGACAATGCGGTCATGCTCGATCTTCTGGGCCACGTCTCGGAATTCGCCTCGGCCAATCTGTTCCTCGTCAAGGCTGGCGTTGCCCATACACCGGTGCCGAACGGTACGTTCCTCGACGGTATTACCCGCCAGCGCGTAATCAAGCTGCTGCGCGGCGCCGGGATCGAGGTGCAGGAGCGCACGGTCCAGGCCACCGAGCTTTCCGAGGCGGACGAGATCTTCGCGACCGGCAACAAAGGCAAGGTTCTGCCGGTGACGCGGTTCGAGCAGAGCCGTTTGGAGCCCGGCCCGATCGGCCGCTGCGCGCGCGAGCTCTATTGGGAATTCGCCTTGGCCGGGCACTGAGGCGCTGGATCGAGAGGAGCGTAATTCCAGGCTTCACCGCCCGATATGGCTGCAAGCTGCTGGTCTGGCATGAGCTGCATGAGACGATGGAAAATGCCATTCCGTGCTGGAGGCAGATCAAGGGCGGCTCGCGAGTGACAAAACTCGCCTTGATCGAAGCCCTCGATCCGAACTGGCATGATTTCTTCGAGGAGATGGTGTGATGGCGGCACGATCTCTGGATTGCTTCGCTGCGCTCGCGATGACGGCTGAGCACTTGTCGCCCCCTCTAATGGAATCTGCCTAGACGTAGCGGTCGAGAACATCGAGCGTGCTGTCCCAGCCGATCCGCTCGAAATTCTGGGTGATCCAACGGTCGGCGGTCTCGAAACCCAAGGCGTGGAGATGCTCGAGGAACGGGCGCTCGGTATTGAGCTTGCTCAGGGCCCCGTAGGCGGCGAGATCGGCCTCGGCCCCGATCTGATGGAAGCGGACGGCGGCGTAGCGCTCGTCTTCGAGCGAGCCGCTTTCGATCAGGCGCGACACGGTGGCGATCCCGAACATCTCGCCGACGAGACTGGAATTGAAGCTCATCTCGTTGATGCGGTTGAGGATGTCGCGCGAGCTGACGGGGATTTCGGCCCGGTTCATCGGATTGACTTGGACGATGACCACATCGCTGGACGAACATTCGTTGATCAGCGGATAGATCGCCGGGTTGCCCAGATATCCCCCGTCCCAATAGGCCTCGCCCTCGATCTCGACGGCTTTGAACATCAGCGGCAGGCAGGCCGAGGCGAGCAAGGTGGCGGCGGTGAGTTCCGGTGTCCGAAACAGCCGCAATTTGCAGGTCCGGACATTGGCGGCGGCGACGAACAGCTTGATATCCGGCCGCGCCCGCAAGCCCGCGAAATCGACCAGCTCTTCAAGCAGGTCGCGCAACGGGTTCAGTTCCAGCGGGTTCAGATGAGTGGGCGCCCAGATTCGCGACAGGAAATCCATCAGCATGAAACTCGGATCGGCATCGACCCGCCAGCCGTCGGACAATCCCGGAATGCCGCGGACCAGGCTGCGCGGCAGTGCGTTCAGATCGGCGATTCGGCCCCAGAATTGCGCCAGCCCGTCGATCGCACCCTGGCGGCTGCCCTTGATGAAGCCGTCGGCGAAGACCGCGGCGTTCATGGCACCGGCGCTGGTGCCGCTGATCCCGTCGATATAGAGCCGCGGCTCGCAGATCAGCCGGTGCATCACTCCCCAGGTGAAGGCACCGTGCGAGCCGCCGCCCTGCAGCGCCAGGCTGATATGCTTGACCCCGGGCCGGCGCGGTTTCTGCCGGCGGGGCAGGGGCAGCCGGTCGGGCAGGCTGCGATCGAAGCCGGGCATGGGTCGGCCGTCTCCTGAGGCGAGATTTCCTCGCGCCGGAATGTGGACCCGCAGGGACTTAGAATTGGTGAAGGGGGTGGAGCAGCCCGCCGCTTCTCCCCGCCGCTCGAAAAATCCTGGCACGCATGACCGTGCCGAGGCTGGACTCGGTCGGTAGAGCTTGTAGGCTTCGGCGAATTACAAAATCGGGGGGTGTCATGGAAATCGAACTCGTTGCGTCCGGGCTCAAATTTCCCGAAGGGCCGATCGCGATGGCGGATGGGTCGGTCATCCTGGTCGAGATCCAGCGCCAGACGCTGAGCCGGGTGGCGCCCGACGGCACGATCACGGTCGTGGCCGAATTGGGCGGGGGCCCGAACGGGGCGGCGATCGGTCCCGACGGTGCCGCCTATGTCTGCAACAATGGCGGCTTCGACTGGCACCAGGCCGGCCCCTTCACCATCCCCGGACACAAACCGGCGAACTACGCCGGCGGTTCGATCCAGCGCGTCGATCTGGCGACCGGCCGGGTGACCGCGGTCTACACGGAATGCGACGGTCAGGCGCTGAAAGGACCGAACGACATCGTCTTCGACCGGACCGGCGGCTTCTGGTTTTCCGATCTCGGCAAGACGACCCGCGACCACAAGGAATATGGCGCGCTCTATTACGCCTTGCCCGACGGCTCCAAGATCGTGCGCGCGCGCGACCAGTTGCTGTCGCCCAACGGCGTCGGTCTGTCGCCCGATGAAACCGTGCTCTACAGTGCCGAAACCCTGACCGGGCGGCTCTGGGCCTACGATATCGCAGCACCCGGGACGCTGGCGCCGGCGCCGCCGTTCCAGCCGGCCAGGATCATCGCGACGCTTCCGGGATACCAGCTGGTCGACAGTCTGGCCGTCGAAGCTTCGGGCAAGATCTGCGTCGCCACCATCATCAATGGCGGCATCACCGCCTTCGACCCCGATGGTACGATCGAACATTTCCCGTTCCCGGATCCGATCGTCACCAATATCTGCTTCGGCGGCCCCGATCTGCAGACGGCCTGGATCACCGCTTCGGCTACCGGCAAGCTCTACCGGGCGCGCTGGCCGCGGGCCGGGTTGAAGCTCAATTTCAACGCCTGACCGCCGAGCGAGGGCCCTGCCATGAAACTCGATGCCACCATCGCCGCCGTGGTCACCGGCGGCGCCTCCGGCCTGGGGGCTGCGACCGCCCGGGCGCTGGCTGCCGAAGGGGTCCGGGTCGCCCTCTTCGATCTGAACGAAACCAAGGGCGAATCCCTCGCCCGAGAGATCGGCGGCGTGTTCTGCCTTGTCGATGTCACCTCCGACGCCGCCGTCGATGCCGGCTTCGCCAAGGCGCGGGCCGCCCACGGGCAGGAGCGGATCCTGGTCAACTGCGCCGGCACCGGCAACGCCATCAAGACCGCGGCGCGCTCGAAGACCGATGGCGCCATTCGCCACTTCCCGCTCGACGCCTTCAATTTCATCATCCAGATCAATCTGGTCGGCACCTTCCGGTGCATTGCCAAATCGGCTGCCGGGATGCTGAGCCTGGACCCGCTGCCCGAGGGCGAGCGCGGCGCCATCGTCAATACGGCGTCGGTCGCAGCCGAAGACGGGCAGATCGGCCAGGCCGCCTATTCGGCTTCCAAGGGCGGCGTGGTCGGCATGACCCTGGCGATCGCGCGCGACCTTTCAGGCGAGGGGATCCGGGTCAACACCATCCTGCCCGGCATCTTCGACACGCCGCTGATGCAGGGGGCTCCACCCAAAGTCAAGGAAGCGCTCGCGGCTTCCGTTCCCTTCCCCAAGCGTCTGGGCGATCCGGCCGAATATGCTTCGCTGGCGCTCGAAATGTGCCGCAACCGCTATTTCAACGGCGAGGATGTCCGCCTCGACGGTGCCATCCGGATGGGTCTCAGGTGAGCGCGCCCGCGACCCTGCGCCACGCCTTGGCGCAAGGCGTCCTCGAAGGAAGCTACGATCCGCAGTTCGCGCCGGTCGCCGAGGCGTTCGTCGAGAATTTCAGGATCCGAGGCGAGGTCGGCGCCTCGGTGGCGCTCAGCGTCGCCGGTGAACGCGTGCTGGATCTCTGGGGCGGGATCGCCGATCCGGACAGCGGCCGGGTCTGGGCCGAAGACAGCGTTTCGCTCGTCTGGTCCTGCACCAAGGGGGCGACGGCACTCTGTGCCCATATCCTGGCGAGTCGGGGCCTGCTCGATCTCGAGGCGCCGGTCGCTGCGATCTGGCCGGAATTCGCCTCTGCCGGCAAGGAGCGGGCGACGACCCGGATGATGCTCGATCATTCGGTCGGCGTTCCGGTGTTGCGCGCAGAGGCCAAGGCCGATTGCGTGATGGATTGGGAGTATATGACCGAGCGCCTGGCCGCGGAGCCGCCTTTCTGGGAGCCCGGCACGCGCAACGGCTACCACGCCCTCACCTTCGGCTTCACCGTCGGCGAAATCGTGCGCCGGGTGTCCGGCCAGTCGCTGGGGAGTTTCTTTCAGGAACAGGTGGCGCGACCCCTGGGCATCGATTTCTGGATCGGCCTGCCCGAGGCGATCGAGCCGCGCGTCGCCACCATCATCGGCAATGCCGAGCCGCCGAAAACGCCGACCCCGTTTCTGCTGACGGCCTTTTCCGATCTGCAATCGATCCAGAACCGGATGCTGTTCAATTCCGGCACCTGGGCGACGATCGGCCTCCATACCCGTGCCGGCCGCGCTGCCGAGATCGGTGCCGCCAACGGCATCACCAATGCCCGCGGCCTCGCCGGGATGTATGCGCCGCTGGCCAATGGCGGCGGCGGGCTGGTCGATCCCGACACTCTCGCCCGCATGGAAGAGGTGGCCGTGGCGACCCATCAGGACGCCACTTTGCTGCTGCCGACCCGGTTTTCGCTCGGGTTCATGAAATCGATGGATAATCGCCGACGCCAGCCGGGCGGCGATTCGGCGATCCTCGGCCGCCGCGCCTTCGGCCATGTCGGCGCCGGCGGCTCGATCGGCTTCGCCGACCCGGAATGCGGCCTGAGCTTCGGCTATACCATGAACCGGATGGGTCAGGGGATCATGCTCAACGAGCGTGGGCAAGGCCTGATCGATGCGGCTTATCGGTGCTTGGGGTATCGCTCGAATGCGGCGGGTGTGTGGGTGAAGTAGCCGAGTTACGTTGCTTGGCGGGCAGTGCCGTGATCTTCTCCTCTCTGCCCCCAAGGGGCAGAGAGGAGAAGATCACGGCGAGCACCGCAACTGTCGATCGTAACCGACTAATGATGAGGATCGAGGTCCCATCATCACTGTGCAGCGGTACTAGCCGCGCGCCCTGGCGCTCGAAACGCCGTGAACTAGATCGGTACGGCACGGTCGGGGGACGATTGCATAGACACTCCCTACGAACGGACTGCCATGACGCCTGCCCGCAAAGATAAAGTGTCGAAGCCGAGCGAGGGGCGCTACTTCGCCTATGGTTACCACGAATTCGCGTCACGGGTCGAAGAGCTCGCATTCGCGGTACATTACCATGACGAGCGGTTGCCCGTTTTCTTGGAAAACTGCGAGGTAGAGTGTCCTCTCGGCATCCAGCTTTGCACCCTTCTGCGACGGAGCTATATCGCGCAGTTCTGCGTTCCGCAGAGCGTTCCCAGCGGAACGGCACGCAAGGCCGTCGAGGCGACACTCGGGCGATTGCGCAAGATTGATGCCGGGCCCGAGCTGGCCGTTCGCGACCAGCAGTTCGTCGTGTATCGCGCCTACCTGCGCCCTGTTGGAGTGCTGTCGGTGACGCAGCATGTGGTCAACCGGCGAGACCATTCCTACCTGCGGTTTCGCGCCCTTTCCCGGCTCTCGAGGGCACAGAGCGATCCCGACAATCAGAGGATTCTGCTGGAGATGCAAGTCGGGTGAACAGGAACTACGAGTCGCTTCGCGGAATCGCTCACCATATGAGCCGAATTGGTGTAACTCCCTCTGTCACTCTGCCTCACCCCGCCCGGACCCGCTCATGCTCGCCGCCAAGGACCTCTTCTCGCATCGCAAATACTGGGCCGAACGGTTCGGCACGGCGCCCTTTCTGCCGATGTCGCGGGAGGAGATGGACGAACTCGGCTGGGACAGCTGCGATGTCATCATCGTCACCGGCGACGCCTATATCGATCATCCGAGCTTCGGCATGGCGATCATCGGCCGGCTGCTCGAGGCGCAAGGCTTCCGGGTCGGGATCATCGCTCAGCCGGATTGGCAGACGCCCGAGCCGTTCAGGGCGCTGGGCCGGCCGAACCTCTTCTTCGGGGTCACGGCCGGCAACATGGACTCGATGGTGAACCGCTATACCGCGGATCGCCGGATACGGCACAATGACAGCTATACGCCGGGCGACGAAGGCGGCAAGCGGCCGGATCGCTCGGTCATCGTCTATGCCCAGCGCTGCCGCGAGGCCTTCGGCGGCACTCCGATCGTGATCGGCGGGATCGAGGCCTCGCTGCGCCGGATTGCGCATTACGATTACTGGTCGGACAAAGTCCGACGCTCGGTCCTGGTCGATGCCAAGGCCGATCTGCTGGTCTTCGGCAATGCCGAGCGGGCCATCGTCGAGATCGCCCATCGCACCGCCAAAGGCGAGCATCCGAGCCGGATCCGCGACATCCGCGGCACGGCCGTCTGGTGCGACCAGGTACCGGCGGGCTGGGCCGTGCTCGCGTCCGATACCGTCGATGCACCGGTCGCAGTCGCTCCCGACGCGATGACCGCCTCGGCCCGCGCCCGGGGGCTGGCGCCGGCCGAGCTGTTGGCGAGTGACCCAGCGGGGCGGGCCTCCGTGCCCGCCATGGCGCCCGAGGCGGCACAGACCGAGGCTGCGAGTGCCGGCTGTGCCGGCAAGGCGGGCACGGAGGCCCGCACCACGGAAATGGTGCTCGCGCCCAGAATCGGCCGCGCCCGCCTCCATGCGGGCCCCACGGCCGTGCGGCTGCCGAGCTTCGAGCAGGTGAGTTCCGACCCCGTGCTCTACGCCCATGCCTCGCGCGTGCTCCATCTGGAAAGCAATCCCGGCAACGCCCGGCCGCTGATCCAGCGCCACGGCCACAAGGAGATCTGGTTCAACCCGCCGCCGATCCCGCTGACCACGCCCGAGATGGACGGGATCTACGGCCTGCCTTACGCCCGCAAGCCCCATCCGGCCTATGGCGCCGCCAAGATCGCCGCCTGGGACATGATCCGGTTTTCGATCAACATCATGCGCGGCTGCTTCGGCGGCTGTTCGTTCTGCTCGATCACCGAGCATGAGGGCCGGATCATCCAGAGCCGGTCCGAGGGCTCGATCCTGCGCGAGATCGAGGAGATCCGCGACAAGGTCGAGGGCTTCACCGGCACGATCTCGGATCTGGGCGGGCCGACGGCCAACATGTACCGGATGGCCTGCAAGGATGCCCGGACCGAGTCGGTGTGCCGGCGGCTCTCCTGCGTCCATCCGGAGATCTGCAAGAATCTCGACACCGACCATGCGCCGCTGATCCAGCTTTATCAGAAGGCGCGGGCGATCCCCGGCGTGAAGCGGATCCATATCGCCTCGGGGCTGCGCTACGATCTGGCGGTGCGCAGCCCGGCCTATGTCAAGGAGCTGGTGACTCACCATGTCGGAGGATATCTGAAGATCGCGCCCGAACACACCGAGCCCGGGCCGCTGTCGAAAATGATGAAGCCGGGTATGGGGGCTTACGACAGTTTCAAGGCGATGTTCGACAAATACGCGAAGGCGGCAGGCAAGGAACTCTACCTCATCCCGTATTTCATCGCCGCCCATCCCGGTACCGGCGACGAGGACATGATGAATCTGGCGCTCTGGCTGAAGCGCAACCGCTTTCGCGCCGATCAGGTCCAGACCTTTCTGCCGAGCCCGATGTCGATCGCGGCCGCGATGTATCACAGCGGCCGCAACCCGCTGAAGCCGGTACGCCGCGAGGGCGGCGAAGCGGTCTTCTCGGCCAAGGGGTTGAAACAGCGCCGGCTGCACAAGGCGTTCCTGCGCTGGCACGACGCCGAGAACTGGCCGGTGCTGCGCGAGGCGCTGAAACGGATGGGCCGGGCCGATCTGATCGGGCCGGGCAAGCATCAGCTGATCCCGGCCTGGCAGCCCGCCGGCACGGGCGGCGGCGGCGAAGGCGTGCGCGCCGGCCGCAAGCATGGCGAGCAGCGCTTTCTCACCCAGCAAACCAGCCAGACTCGCCGGCCGGGGCTGAAGCCCGGCTGGAAGAACCGCGCCTGAGCGGGCACCGGCGATGGAAAGCTTCGACTGGCACGATTTCCCGGCGCTCGGCGCCCATGAACTCCACGCGATCCTGCGGCTCCGCGGGGACGTGTTCGTCGTCGAACAGGCCTGCGCCTTTGCCGATATCGACGGCAACGACCCGCAGGCGCGGCACCTGCTCGCCTATGTCGGCCCGGACTTCGCCGGCTGTCTGCGGCTCTTTCCGCCTGGTGCGCTCGGACCCGCGGCCTGGATCGGCCGCGTCGTCGTCGCCCCGCCCTGGCGCGGGATCGGACTCGGCCGCAGGCTGATGCTCGCGGGCTTGGCCGAGAGCGAACGGCTCTACGGTGCCGTAGCCGTCGACATCTCGGCCCAGGCGCGGCTCGAACGCTTCTACGCCAGCCTGGGGTTCGAGCGCATGGGCCCCGATTACGTCGAAGACGGAATCCTGCATTGCTGGATGCGGTGCCCCCGCTAGTCGCCGCCCGAATAGAACTCGTAGACGGCGGCGTAGCGCATCCGCGCCTCTTCTCCGGCATGCCCGGCGTCGCAGCCGGAGCGCGGTGCGAGACCACCCTTGGTGTCGATCCGCCGGATGAAGCCGGCCTTGGCCAGCGGGCCGGTTCCGTCATGGCTCCTGGTGCGCAGCAGCAGCCAGGCGATGGCGCCCTGGGCCGGGGCGTCGGCCTTGGCGACGACTTCGCCGACCAGGACGGTGCCGTCTGTCGCCTTCCAGCTCGGGCCCGCGAAATGCGCGATGATCTGCCGGCCGTCGAGGTCGAACAGCGCGGCTTCCGGCGCCTTGAACACCCAGGCGAAGCCCTGGTCCTTGGCCTCGCAAGCATAGATCTGGACGCCCTCGGCCGCGGCCGCCAGCAGCAGCGCCGCACCCGGGGGCGGTGCCAGCGCCGCCGGCTCGTCGGCGCGGGCGGCAGCACCCAGCAGCAGTGTCGCCCAGAGGACGGCAGCGATCGAATTCATCATGGCAATGCCCGAAGCCTCCTGAAAGTCGAGTTCCGTTCTACAGCGCCAGTGCGCCGATATCGACAAGCACCGCCGCATCTGCTCCAAAGATCCGATCGTTTCGAAGGGGCCGCCGCCGATGAATGTCACCGAAGCGCTGACCAGCCGGATCTCGACCCGCGCCTTTCTCGATCGGCCCGTACCCGAGGCGCTCGTGCGCCGGATTCTGGAGACCGCCCGCCACGCTCCCTCGGGCGGCAATCTTCAGCCCTGGCACGTTCATGTCCTGACCGGTGCGCGGCTGGCCGAATTTCTGGATCTCGTCGAGCAGAAGCGCGCTGCCGGCTCGCTCGGCGACGGCAGCGAATACGACATCTATCCGGCCGAGTTGAAGGCACCCTATCGGCAGCGGCGCAGCAAATGCGCCGAGGACATGTATGCCACGATCGCCGTGGCGCGCGGCGACCGGGCCGGCCGCCTCGCCCAGTTCGGCCGGAATTTCCGCTGCTTCGGCGCGCCGGTCGCCCTGTTCTTCGCCATCGACCGGCAGATGGGGTTGGGGCAGTGGGCCGATCTGGGCATGTTCATCCAGTCCGTCATGCTGGTCGCGCGCGAGCACGGGCTCCATAGTTGCGCCCAGGAGGCCTGGGCGATGTGGCACGCGACCATCGCCGAATTCGTCGCGATGCCGCCGGAGCTGATGCTGTTCTGCGGCCTGGCGCTGGGCTACGGCGACGAATCGCACCCGATCAACAGCCTGCGCACCGAACGCGCGCCGCTCGCCGAATTCGCGACTTTTCAAGGGTTCGAGACGATCTAGGAAGAGGCCGGGCCCCGGGCATTCGCGGCCTGGATCGCCTGCCAGATCCGGTGCGGCGTCGCCGGCATGTCGATATGCCGGATCCCCAGCGGCGAGAGCGCATCGACCACGGCGTTCATCACCGCGGGCAGCGAGCCGGCGCAGCCGGCCTCGCCGCAGCCTTTGACCCCGAGCGGGTTGGTCCGCGCCGGAGACGGAAGGCTGATGAAGCCGAAACTCGGCACGTCCTTCGCCCGCGGCAAGGCGTAATCGAGGAAGGAACCGGTCAGGAGCTGGCCCTCCTCGTCATAGATGGTCCGCTCCATCAGCGCCTGGCCGATGCCCTGGACCAGGCCGCCATGGAGCTGGCCTTCGACCAGCAGCGGGTTGACGAGGGTGCCGAAATCATTGACCGAGCTGTAACGCAGGATCGTGGTCGCACCGGTTTCGGGATCGATCTCCAGCTCGGCGATGTGGCAGCCATTGGGGAAGGTCGAGGGCACGCCGTCGCTGACATGGCCGACATCGAGCGAGGCCGGGATCTCCGGCGGCAGCAGCGGCCCGGCCTGGAGAATCTCGACCAGTTCCAGGAGACCGATGCTGCGGTCGGTACCGGCGATGGCGAAACGGCCGGACTCGAATTCGATATCGGCCGCCGCCGCCTCCAGCACATGACCGGCGACCAGCTTGCCGCGGGCGACGACTTGTTCGGCTGCTTCGACGATGGCGGTACCGCTCGCCATGATCGAGCGCGAGCCGCCGGTGCCGCCGCCGGCGAGAAGCGCGTCGCTGTCGCCCTGGACCAGGCGGATGCGCTCGAACGGAATGCCCAAGCGTTGGCTCAGCACCTGGGCGAAGGGTGCAGCATGGCCCTGGCCGTAATCGAGGGTGCCGGTCAGGATCGTGACGCCGCCATCGGACTCGAAGCGGATGCCGCCCATTTCCTTGCCCTGAGGGGCTGTGACCTCGAGGAAGCTGCCGATGCCGATGCCGCGCAGACGGCCGCGCGCCGAGCTCTCGGCCCGGCGGTCGGGAAACCCGGCCCAGTCGCCGGCAGAAAGTGCCCGCTCCAGCACGGCAGCGAAATCGCCGCTGTCATAGACCATGCCGGCGGCCGATTTGTAGGGCAGCTCCTCGGGCCGGATGTGGTTCAAACGGCGCAATTCGATCTTGCAGCGCCCGGTCTCGGCTGCGGCCGTGTCGATCAGCCGCTCCATGATGTAATTGCCCTCGGGCCGCCCGGCGCCGCGATAGGCGCTGATCGGCGTCGTGTTGGTGAAGACGCATCGGGTCGCGACTTCGATCAGGGGGGTGCGATAGACGCTGACTGCGTTCTTGCCGACATTGAGCGTCGACATCAGCGGCGCCATGGTCGTGAGATAGGCGCCCATATTGGCTTTGCCGGTGATCCGCAAACCCAGGAACCGCCCGGCTTGGTCGAGCGCCAGCTCGGCTTGGACCTCGGTGCCGCGGCCATGGCTGTCGGAGAGAAAACTGCCCGCGCGCTCGTCGACCCATTTGACCGGGCGCCCGAGCGCCCGCGAGGCATGGAGCAGCCCGACATATTCCGGATAAGACGACGCCTTCATGCCGAAGGAGCCGCCGACATTGCCGGTCAGGAGCCGCAGCCGCTTGGGCTTCACGCCCATGATCTCGGCCAGCTGGTTGCGCAGCCCCATGACGCCCTGGCAGCCGAGCCGGAAAGTCCAGCGCTCTTCTGCGGGATCATAGTCGGCCAGTGCCGCGCGCGGCTCCAGCGCGTTGACGACGATGCGGTTGTTGACCAGATCGAGCCGGGTCACATGTGCTGCCCGGGCGAACGCTTCGGCCACCGCCGCTTCATCGCCGTAGTGATAATCGAGCGCCCGGTTGCCCGGCGCCTCGTCATAGAGGAGCGGGGCGCCCGGTGCCATGGCGGAAGCGATCTCGGCCACCGCCGGCAGCGGCTCGATCTCGAGTTCGACCAACTCGGCCGCTGCCTTGGCGAGGGCGATGGTCTCGGCCACGATGATCGCGAGCGGATCGCCGACCCAGCGCACACGCCCTCGGGCGAAGGCATGGCGCACCGGCTTGATCATCGGCGTGCCGTCGCGATTGGGAAAGGGGGCGATGCATTTGAACGGGCCATATCCTGCGGCCGCCAGATCCTCGCCGTCATAGATCGCGAGCACCCCCGGCGAGGCCAGCGCCGCCGCGGGATCGAGCCGGCGGAGGATGCCGTGGGCATGCGGGCTGCGCAGGATCACGGCATGGGCCTGGCCCGGCAGATTCAAGTCGTCGGTATACCGCCCCTCGCCACGCAGCAGCACCGGATCCTCGGTCCGCGACACGGGCTGGCCGACGCCGAATTTTTCCACTGCCCAGAGGCTCGACTCGTCTTGTGGGGCCATGATAGCGGCGGGTCCGAAGCAGGAGCTGAACGGGGAGTATGCGGAGAAAGGAGGTTAAGGTGATATGCGCATTCGTCGCGGGGGGTTGCGTTGGAGGGCAGGATCGGGGGCCGACTGTCGCGTGCCGAAACCGCTGCAATGTCACCTGCCGGGAAATATAGCGAGCATGGGCGCGGGTTGGAAGACGGGGCGAAAGATCGCCCGTGCGCGATTCTGTTCGCAGTCACCGGCGCGACGGATGACCGAAAACTCGGGCCGGGTGACGCTTCGAGCGTCGTCGATGGCCAACTCCCCGGCGCTTTCTTCCGGACTCTCCGGGAAAGATGGCTCGCCTTGTCCGGCGCTCGGCGCTCCATCGTGCCGCGCACCGAACAGGGCACTCCCCTCAAGCCGCCCGAACCCGATCGGACGCCACCCCGATCAACGACTCCAGCGGGATCTTCCATTTCGCGTGGATCTGCTGGATCATTTTGACGGTCAACTTCCGGCGGCCAGTCGAGATCTCCGAGGCCCGGCTGGCGCTGCCGATGATCGCGGCCAGATCGCTCCGTCGAAAGCCATTCTGCTCCATGTGGAATTTGATCGCCTCGATCGGTTCCGGGGGATCGATCGACCAGCGCCGGGCTTCATAGGCGGAGACGAGCACAGCCAGGATTTCCAGCTCGTCGGCGTCTGGGGTGCCGGGCTCGGCTTGCATGCGCGCGTCGATCCGCTCCAGCGCTGCGGCGTGGTCTTCGTCCGATCTGATTGGGCGGATGGTCATGGCCGAGCCTCTAATACTGCGAAACAGCCGACAACCACGCTTTGAGCGGCTGTTCGGTCTCGGCATGCTTCTGCCAAAACGCCTCGAGGGTCTTGCGGGCGATCACGTTTATGGAACGAACCGCGCTTCCCAAATCGGGAATTCGGCCAGGGTCATCGGGTCCCCGCGCACTTCCAATAACTCCCTATGTTCATTCACAAAACTTCTCAACCATTGCCCTCTTGATGCCGTTCCGCCCCCGGGAATGGCCCGAGAACCCCCTCTTTTCGGGCCATTTCCGGGGGCAGGCACGCCACTCCTCCGCGACCGCGACACTCGCACGCCACTGACACAGCTCGCTTCCCGAGATAGCGCCTCTTTGTGCTCGACGCTATCGGCGCCGGACCGCCGCTGTTGTGCGATTCGAGTGAGTTCGGCTCAGAACCGTCCGGGTGAGCTATCGGCCCACACCGGCGAACCAGGCCGCAGTGCCCCCCTTCCAACAGGGAGGGCGCCATGACGTAGGCCATCATGGGGCGCTCGAGCACGCCCTTCAAAAGCACATAACCGCGCCCGGGCGGGGCGCGGTCACGCTTGGTCGATCAGGGAAATCAGCTCTAGCAAGTCTGATTCTCCCTGATCGATCGGCGGAAGGCAAGGCCAAAATGCGCGTTTCGCGCCACGGGCCCGCTTTGCCCGCTCTCTTCCCCGGCTTCTCAACACGCGCCTTCGGGCGTGACGGGGAGAGTCATGCACTTGCGAAAATACGCCGCAAAGACGGCGCTACCGGGCATCGAGCACGGCTATAGCCGTGCGCCGTCGCCGGTCTGGCGCAACAGCACAACCGCTCGGGTTCGATTCCAAGCGATGACACACAAAGAGGCTCGCCAGCTCTACGAGGAAGCCCGCCGATTCGAAAACGCCACACGACCTCGCAATTGCCAGGATGGCGCTCTGAGCAGCGCCGGGCTGAAACTGCTCTACTCGCTGCTGTTCGACTTCCTCAATTACGCCACCGGGCAGCTCGACCCCGCAGTCGGCACGCTCGCCAGCAAGGCTGGGCTCAGCCGGCGGAGTGCGTTCCGCGGTTTGGCCCAGCTCAAGGCTGCCGGCGTCCTCAACTGGGTTCGGCGCTGCGCAGCCGAAATCGATGAGGCGGGGCGGCTGGTCCTTCAGCAACTCTCCAACGCCTATGCCGTGCTGCCGATCAGCCAGTGGCTCGGCCATCGAGCGCCGGCGGTGCCGCCGCCGCCGCAGCCCGGCACCTGGGGGGATCATCCGCCGTTACCCTCCCTAATCGAACAGGCTGCAGCCGCGCCGACGCTGGCCGAGAAACTCGCTGTCCTTGAGACCGACGCGCCCAACTCCCTCGCCGCGGCCCTCGCCCGGCTCGGCCGAGCTGTGGATAACTCATCCAGGCCCGCGGTTTTCCGGGAGTGCCAGCCCGGCATAGAAACCCTAGCAGATTCTGTAACTGACAGCTGAGCTAAGACCTAGCTGTGGATAACTCGTCTGCCAGGGGCAGAGATATACCCGCGTCAGGCTAGTCGCCCGACATTGCGCACGCCCGCAGCGCGCGCTGCGCCATCACCGACGTGTTGAACCAGGCCGCTATCGGCGCTGGCCTCCGGTTGATTTGCCTTCAGACGGCAAACCGACTTCTCGGGCCGAACGTACTCGGGTAGAGCCCGCGCTGTACAACCAACGAGTGTCGATGCCTGTTCTGCCCGGTGCAAGCTTTGTCAGATGGGCTCCATCGCAAGGCAATCGCCGGCCGGATTGTCCGCTCTTGCCCGGCGGAAGGGCCGGGCTGCGAGAGCCCATCGCTCGACACCAGTGGTGTCTCGCGCGCTCCGGCGCCGGCCGTCGATCACGCACTGGCCTTACGGCCAGGGCTGATTGTCGTGCGCGGGCTCGCGATCGCTCGCCCGCGCACGCCACTGACACAGCTCGCTTCCCGAGATAGCGCCTCTTTGTGCTCGACGCTATCGGCGCCGGACCGCCGCTGTTGTGCGATTCGATTGAGTTCGGCTCAGAACCGTCCGGGTGAGCTGTCGGCCCACACCGGCGAACCAGGCCGCAGTGCCCCCCTTCAAACAGGGAGGGCGCCATGACGTAGGCCATCATGGGGCGCTCGAGCACGCCCTTCAAAAGCACATGACCGCGCCCGGGCGGGGCGCGGTCACGCTTGGTCGATCAGGGAAATCAGCTGTAGCAAGTCTGATTCTCCCTGATCAATCGGCGGAAGGCAAGGCCAAAATGCGCGTTTCGCGCCACGGGCCCGCTTTGCCCGCTCTCTTCCCCGGCTTCTCAACACGCGCCTTCGGGCGTGACGGGGAGAGTCATGCACTTGCGAAAATACGCCGCAAAGACGGCGCTACCGGGCATCGAGCACGGCTATAGCCGTGCGCCGTCGCCGGTCTGGCGCAACAGCACAACCGCTCGGGTTCGATTCCAAGCGATGACACACAAAGAGGCTCGCCAGCTCTACGAGGAAGCCCGCCGATTCGAAAACGCCACACGACCTCGCAATTGCCAGGATGGCGCTCTGAGCAGCGCCGGGCTGAAACTGCTCTACTCGCTGCTGTTCGACTTCCTCAATTACGCCACCGGGCAGCTCGACCCCGCAGTCGGCACGCTCGCCAGCAAGGCTGGGCTCAGCCGGCGGAGTGCGTTCCGCGGTTTGGCCCAGCTCAAGGCTGCCGGCGTCGTCTATGGCTATATGGCCGTCGATCTGCTCGAAGCTCGCACCGGGCTCGACGCCGTTCGGAGGTTTTCGTTGGCGTCCCTCTTCGGGGGCGGGCTCTACTCGCTCGCGCTCACCGAGCCGCTGACGCGTCTCGGCCGTTCCGGTCACGATCCCTGACGCCATTCATCTCTCGGGACTCGCGGCAACACCTGGCTACTCTGGAGTCTTGTCCACCAATACGCAACGCCGACGGCGTGGCGGGCGCGAAGATCGGTTCACCTCACAGACCGCTGCTTTGTATCAGTTGCTCGAAGCGAAGTTCACCCGATCGAGAGGATGAGCGGCGGGTTTGGTGCCTCTGCACCAAACCCTGCCCGTCGGCGAGACCGGGGCGAGCGCCGGAAAGCCCCTTCGCAGGGACCCGGCTGCACAAGCGCAGCGAAGCGGAGCGCGGAAGCTGGGTGGAAGGGGCTTGGAGGCGACGGGGCAGCGCCCCGGCACTTCTGCTGGGTCGAACCAGCGCGGGAGCGGGAGTATCGAGCTGGGCCGCCGCCATTAGGCCGGTCTGCCTTCACCGTTGACTATCTCGACACTTTTGATACACTTCCGATTGATAGCTTTTGGCTACCAAAGGTGACTGTCTCAGTCGCCTTTGGCGGCCGAGTCGGCACCTCCACCCGAGACGGAGGGATCGATCGTGGTTTTCTTTTCACAGGTTATCGACACCGAGGCGCTGTCTGAATTCGATTGCTTCCTCGATGAACTGGACGCATTGGACGCCGAACGGGAGATCTTCAAGCCCAAACTACCCCTGGAGCTGCGCGAGCAGCGGGTCGCGATCATTCATCCCGACTTGGGGATCTATATCAGCCGGTCGGATGGCATCAGTTTGTGGTCGCTGACCGCTCCGGATTGGTGGGTCCCGCTTGCGGTCACCTTTTCGGACGAAGTCAACGCCCGGGCCTTCGTGGCCAGCTGGCCGGAACGGAACAGCACCGGGTCATACCGGTATGTACGCGTCCCGGTTTGCGACGAAGAATATTGCGAGGAACTGGCCGGGCCCGAGGAACTCGCCTATGCCGGGCTCGAATCGCTGTTCGGTCGGGTGTTCGAGATCGAAGTCACGTCGAGAGCGCTGTAAAAGCAATGCGGTCCGACGACACCGTTCCCCTTTCGTAGGATGAACGGCCCAAAAAGGGGCAGACCTCGCGGTCTGTCCCTTTTCTTCTCTTCGCTCTGGCTCTTGGACTGCGGCTTGTCCCTCACGAATGAGATTGAGCCCTCCCTCGATCACTTCGGCGATCAGAAGCCCCTCTGCGTCTGCCACATCGTAGATGAATTCGGCGTCGGCCGGGGCTTCACGCTGAATCGGCAGTTACGTCCAGTCGCATGAAACTTCCGCCCGGGGCTCACCACCGCCGGCGCCGATGTCATCTCGACATCCTGGACGCGGCGGCCGCGAACCCGGGGTCGACCGCGCAGTTTGGGCAAGTGGCAGAGCTCAGGGCCCGTCCGGGCTCGTGTTTCAATCCTAGCCATCTAGATTCCTAGCATCCTATCTATCTCAAATCCTATGATTATAGCGTTCTACACTTTCCCATAGTGTTGCTCGAGCAACTCCAGAGCCTCTGCCAAAAGGCCCGGTACCTTCCTTCGGCAACGGATAGCCAAGATCTCGAACCCATCTGCCACACGACGTGGGACGCGTTTGTTGAACTGCACCATTTCGTCCTCTCGGATTTGGCTGAACTTGTCGCCTGGTCCGGCCGCTGCTCGTGTTTTCGCCGGTTTCTCCTCCGTCTGCGTCGGCGGTTCACTCGAGATGGTGGACGGTGTCGGCGGTCGCCGGGGTGGTGGCGCTGCGATTTGCAATCCCTTGGCCATTACGCCGCCTCGCGTCGGGCTGAAAGCTGATCGGCCACGGCCTGTACCACCGAGTTGACTTTTTCCTGCACCGACGGGAAGGCCACTTCAGATGCGGCTCGCCCCTCGTTGTGCGCCTGGCGGATACAGGATTGCTCCGGAAATACCGGCTCGAGCACACAGACGCCGGCCTTGCGGAGATACGCCCTGGCGTCACGGTCTTCAGCCTCCGAGCCTTTCACGCAGCAAAACAGGAACGAGACCCGATCAGCCGGGATGCCCGCCGATTCCATTTCGTAGGCCGCCTCGACTTGCGCCTCCATGTCGTCCAGCCCGTACCCTGTCGGCATCAGCACGAAATCGCTGTTGCGCGCCATGACGAGGCCGCCTTTTTCGGCATGCGCCGGCCCGTCCAGGATCATGAGATCATACCGCTCGGCCTCTTGGAGCGCGCGTTCCACCGTCCGGAATTTCTCCACCGCCACATCCGGCACAAGGCCTGCGCGATCTCGCCGCGCCTTCCATTTCGTGGACGTGCCTTGGGCGGTGTCGAGATCAGCGATCTTCACGGACCAGCCCGCCTTGGTGAATTCCACGGCCAGCAAGCGCGCCACGGCACTCTTACCCACGCCACCCTTTTGCGAAATCAGCGCGATTTTCATTCCGGCTTCCTTCGTTCCCAGGAATTCGCTTTGCTAGCTTCCATCGTTAGCATTATCCTAGGAATCGAGCAAGCTAGATTACTATGATTCATAGTTCCTAGATTCCTTCGAATCGTGCTTCCTAGTAACCTATGATTCAGGTTTCATACCGCCCTGGCTTCCCCGCTTCCTAGCGCTCTACAATCCTAGCTTCCCATGGGCCAAAAACACCGCTGTGATAGACCAATCCAAGGGCGATCAAGCCCATGCAGAGGTGTTCCGCCAGGCTGTTCGTGCGGAACAGTGGGATTCGGAACCGTCGGCGTGACGGCCACAGCACCGGGATGCCGCTCGGCGTCAGGCAGTCTCCGGCCAGATGCGACAGATACCCGGCAGCGAGAGGTCCGAGCCACAGTGTCGAGCCTGCGAGCAAGAGGGCCGCCGCCCACACCGCAAGCGCGACGGCACTGTGCGTGACGCCCCGATGCCCGACGATTGCGGCCAGCGGCCAGGAAATGAACGGAACGCGCCGGCCGAACCAGCTCGATGGGTGATCGATATCCGGCAACAGCGATCCGAGCGCCACCAGACCCAAATCGATCGCTCCGCCGACGCTGTTCCCGTCGATCGCCGCGGCCGCGGTCCAGAGCGCCAACCCGAAGACGACATGCGAATGCGCCATCATGGCGGGTTGGTCGCCGGCGCCGGCTTGACCGGGATCTTGTCGACGCAGATGATTTGCGCCAATGCACGCGGCCGGAACAGGGCCGCTACTCGCGGCGGCAAGGCGAGGACCTGGTTCTTCGTCACCCACTCTTCTTCTTCGTCCTTGAGCCTGCGAACAGGGGCGAAGACCTCACCGCCGGAGCGGTTCACCTCCGTCTGTTCCATCTGCATGATCCTCTTGAGCCTGGTCCCCGAGGCCTCGGCTACCCATTCGGCGGTTTCCGGGTCGGTGCCGCCGAACAGCAGCTTGATCTGACTGTTGACCCGGACCGACTGAAGGGCCGAGTCGCCGTCGATACGCTCGTCGATCGGCGACTTCAGATCCCCGAAGTTCTGGTACATCGTCACGATATCGGCGTTGGCGCCGAGAATCGTCGCCAGCGCGCGCA
>Ga0209274_10000611_pt1 | contig 20367 bp, 18 predicted proteins | sample HubBroMetageREF1_FD_188343 | JGI IMG/M metagenome (GOLD analysis project Ga0209274, IMG submission 188343) | Reference soil microbial communities from the Hubbard Brook experimental Forest, New Hampshire, USA - Hubbard Brook CCASE Soil... | ecosystem: Environmental > Terrestrial > Soil >...
TGTTTACGAAGGGCCGCTCGACCTGCTGCTGGATCTAATTCGCAAGCAGGACATCGACATTTACGACATTCCGATCGCAAAGATCACGGCCCAATATCTGGCGTATGTGGAGAAGATTCGCGAACTGGATGTGAACGTTGCGGCTGACTTTATTTACATGGCGGCCGTGCTGATTCATATCAAGTCGAAGATGCTGCTGCCGCGCGATGCGGATGCGGCGGCGGAGGATCAGGAAGATCCGCGGAGCGAACTGGTCAACCGGCTGCTGGAACATGAAAAGTTCAAGTCGGCGGCGCAGATGCTTTTGCAGAAGCAGCAGATCGAAGACGCGGTGCTGTCCAATCCTTCGCTGAAAGAATTCATGGACGCGGAGGGTACCGAACCGGAGATTGCCGCTGATGTGATCGACCTGGTCAAGACGTTTCAACAGGTGCTGGAGCGCGTGCGCACGCGGCCGGTGCTGAATGTCGATGAAGAGACCGTCACCGTGGGTCAGATGATTGATTACCTGCGGCGTCGACTGTCGCTGGAAGATCGGCCCATCCGGCTGAAGCAGCTGTTGATGCGGGTGCCGTCGCGGCAGGCGCTGGTCTGTATGTTCCTGGCGCTGCTCGAAATGGTGCGTCTGCAGGCGATCCAGGTGCGGCAGGAGAAATTATTTGGCGAAATCGCCGTCCGCAAGCACACGCACTTCGACGAGATTCTAACCGAGCAGTCGGCGGTGCGGGACGACTGGAAGTAAACAGCTGACTTATGTCTTTGAAAGCTCAACTCGAAGCTATCGTTTATGCGGCGGAGACGCCGATCACGCTGGAGCAGATGACTCAACTCGTGAAGGAGAGCGTCGTCGCAGCAGGAGCGGCGGACGAGGCCGAGATGAAGTCACGCGTGCGCTCGTGTCTGGAAGAACTGGTCGGGGAATACGGCGGGCCCGATCACGGCATTGAGATCCGCCAGGTTGCTGGCGGTTACCGCATGTCGACCAAGCCCGAGCAACATGAAGTCGTGCGGGCGTTCGCCAAGAGCCTGAAGCCGCCGATCCGCCTGTCGCTGCCCGCGCTGGAAACTCTGGCAGTAATTGCTTACAAGCAGCCGGTCACCGTGCCGGAGATTAACGATATTCGCGGAGTCGATTCCGGCGGCGTGATTGGGACGTTGCTCGATCGCAAACTGATTACGACCGCGGGGCGTAAGCAGGTGATCGGGCGGCCGATTCTTTACAAGACAACAAAAGAATTCCTCATGCGGTTTGGGCTGAAGGACGTAAACGAATTACCCAGCATGGAAGAGTTCGAGAAGTTGGTGGCGGAATCGTTTCAGGCGGAGTTAATACCGGCGGAGAGTGCTGGACCGGCGAGCGAACCAGCGGAATCTGAGCCCAGCGAAAACGTTTCGGAAACGGAGAACGCAGGCTAAGGTTCGATAGTGCCGTCCCCACGGGCCTTGTTATTTTCGTTTATCTGACCCAGCGCTGACGCGCTGGGCTAATTTGTTTTCGCCCCTCCGGGGCTCTGAGTTCTCTTATGCCGATGGAACGGCTGCAAAAGATTATCGCTGCTGCCGGAGTTGCTTCCCGCCGCACCGCGGAGAAACTGATTTCTTCGGGTGCCGTGCAGGTCAACGGGACCGTGGTCACCGAACTGGGCAGCAAGGCCGATCCGGATACGGACCATGTGCGCGTCAACGGAAAACTTCTGCACGGGGCGCAGCGGCACACTTATCTTCTGCTCAACAAGCCCAAGGGCTACGTCACCACCATGAGCGATCCGGAAAAGCGGCCGACCGTCATGGACTTGATTCGCGGCGTCAAGGGTCGCGTGTATCCTATCGGCCGCCTGGACTACGCCAGCGAAGGCTTGCTGCTGCTGACCAACGACGGCGAACTGGCGCATCGCCTGATGAAAGCGGCGTCGCACGTGGCCAAGACCTACGTCGTGAAAGTTGCAGGAACGCCGAAGGAAGAGGCGATTGCCAAACTGCGAGCCGGAGTTTCCATCGCCACCGACGACGGCAAACGCGTGAAGACCGGGCCGGCGCTGGTGCGCGTAGTAAAAGAAGCCGCGAACCCGTGGTACGAGATCACCCTGGTCGAGGGCCGCAACCGGCAGATTCGGCGCATGTTTGAGGCGGTGGGGCATCACGTAGAAAAGATCAAGCGCGTGCGTTATGGACCGCTCACGCTCGACGTTCCTCCGGGCAAGTTTCGATCGCTGACGTTGCGGGAAGTGGAGAAGTTGAAATCAGCCACCACTGTTGCGTCGGGTGCGACAACCGGCGGCAAGAAATCCGTGAAGTTGAAGTAGTCTGCTGCGAGCATGAGCCGATTCTTTGATCTGGTGTCGAAGCCGGCGCGCGAGATGGGCGACTCGGTTCCCGCCCTTCCACCAAAACGGGCCGCTGCAGACGATCGGCCGCGACTCATCAAGCTCGACTCCAATGAAAATCCTTTTGGTCCGTCGCCGCGTGCGATTGCAGCCATGCAAACGGCGGTACTGGCGGCAAATTCCTATCCCGACGACGATTGCTCTCAGCTGCAGCACAAGCTGGCCGCCCACCACGATGTGCCGGTGGAACAGGTCCTCGTGACCGCAGGGTCAACCGCTCTGCTGGGCCTGCTGTGCCAGACGATGCTTGCGCCCGGTCTGAACGCGGTGACCAGCGAACGGTCGTTCATTGCCTATGCGATGGCGGTGCGTGCCACGGGAGCGCAGCTGATTGAGGCCCCGATGCGCGAGGATGGGTTTGATCTGGACGCGATGCTCGCGGCGATCAACAAAAGTACGCGCCTCGTCTTTCTGGCGAATCCTAACAATCCAACCGGGAGCGTGCTCGACCCAGCGGCGGTCGACAAGTTTATTGCGGATGTTCCTGAACATGTTGTGGTGGTTCTGGACGAGGCCTACTACGAGTACGCGATGCATTTCGCGGCGCTGCGAAAGGTGGCGTATTCCGGATCGCTGAATTATCTGCGGCGGGGTGCGAGCGTCATTGTGCTGAGAACGTTTTCGAAAGCTCACGGGCTCGCGGGATTGCGCGTGGGATATGGCTTGGGGCCAGCGGAGTTGCTGGCCTATTGTGCGCGCATGCGCGATACATTTTCTGTTTCGTCCGTGGGCCAGGCGGCCGCGATAGCGGCCCTCGACGATCTGGACGAAGTTGAACGAGTCGTTGCGAACAATGCTGAGCAGGCAGAGATTCTGGGCGTGGGATTGTCGGAGCTGGGGTACCGCGTGGCGCCTACCGCGGCGAACTTCGTTTACTGCGATTTGGGCGAAGATGCTTTCGGCTTGGCGCACCGACTGCGAGTCGAAGGGGTCAGCGTGCGTCCGCTGAGCGCGTGGGGCGCACCGACCTGCGTTCGGGTGAGTATTGGGACGCCGGATCAGAATCAGATTTTCCTGCATGCGGCGCGCAAGATTGCGGGAAGATCGTAGAGCCCAACGGTCTTCGCCGCGCTGGAAGCGCTGCGCCACCCAAAAGCCAACCACTCCCCAGCGGCCTTCTTTTTGTGGCAGCTTTCTTTTCCGGCGCCTTCTACGACGCTGGAATTCGGGCAGCGCCGTAGAGGCCGGCGTCGCTTCCCAGCAGGGCGCGGGTGATGATGGTTTTCTTGCGCGGGTAATTCGCGATCGGCCCTGAAGCGCATTCCTTGCTGAGCGAATCACTTTCAGGATCTTCCGGCGCGGTGGCGGCGTAAATCAGGGAGCGCTCGCGCATCTCAGCGAACATTTTCGGCGCGAAAGCATCCCATGCGCTGAGCACTCCGCCTCCGATCACGAACATTTCGAGGTTGAGAACGTTGATAAGACCCGCCAGCATGATCCCCAGGACCTGGCCGAAACGATGAAAGATTCGTTGGGCGTCCTCGTTGCCCTGAATCGCTAGAGTGTAGATTGACTGGGCGCTGAACTCGGCATCGGAACTTGCTAGCTTGGCAAGCGCAGGCGCGTTGCCGGATTCGATAGCTTCGTGGGCCATACGCACGATCGCAGTCGCAGAAGCATAACGCTCGGCGCATCCGTGATTGCCGCAGCCGCAGGGGACGCCGTTGGGTTCGATGGTGACGTGTCCAAACTCTCCGGCCATGCCGTTCATGCCGTAAAAAATTTTCCCGTTCAAGATGATTGCGCCGCCGATGCCCGTCCCGAGAGTGATCATCGCCATGTTCTCGACGCCGCGTCCGGCGCCCAGCCACTGTTCGCCGAGGGCGGCGACCTTGGCGTCGTTGTCGAGGAATACGCGAGTGCCCAGACGGCGTTCGATTTCATCGCGTACGGGATACTCGGACCAGCCCGGAAGATTTGCGGACTTGCGCATCATTCCCGTTTCCCTGTCGATGATGCCGGGGACGCCGATGCCCGCGCCGATAAATTTGCCGCTGGCGCGATACTTGTCGGTGAGGCGCTGAATCGCGTCGCACATTTCGCCGATGACGTAGTCGCGGCCGAGGGCGACCTTCACGCCTAGAGTTATTTTTTCTAGCATCCGGCCGTCGGTGGTGATGGCGGCGATGCGCAAGTTGGTGCCGCCGAGATCGACTCCGATGGAAAAATCAGGCATGTGCAGAAGAGACTATCAGAATTGCGGCGTGCGAGGCTTGATCGCTGATTGATGATTTCTGATTGTTGATTGAAGAGCCAATGGGGGCGAGGGTTTTCAATCAACAATCAGAAATCATCAATCAACAATCGCCTTACTTCTGGCACTTCGGGCAGTAATGGCTGCTGCGGCCGGCGATTACGATTCTTTTGATGGGCGTTTTGCACAGGAGGCAGGGCTCGGCTTCGCGGCCGTAGACGCGGTGCTGGAGCTGGAAGAATCCTTCTTCGCCGTCGGAGTTCACATAGTCGGAGATGGATGAGCCGCCGAGCGCAATCGCTTCTTTCAGAACCTCTTTCACGGCGATGAGGAGTTTGCCAAGCTGGTCGCGGCTGATGGTAGAAGCCCGGCGACGAGGGCGGAGCCCGGCGCGAAACAAAGATTCATCGGCGTAAATGTTGCCCACGCCGCGCAGCAGATTCTGGTTGAGCAGGGCGCTTTTGATGGGCGTCCTGCGGCCGCGGAACAATGTCAGGAAGCGCTCGAGACCGGCTTCCAGTGGCTCGACACCGGCGGCGTCGAAGTCTCCCGATTGCGCGACGCTCAGACGGCCGAAGCGTCGAGAGTCAACGAAGCGCAGTTCCCTGCCTGACTTGAGCTTGAGGATGGCGTGGGTGTGTTTCTGCACTTCGGCTTCGGGCTCGCAGACCTGCAGGCGGCCGGTCATGCCGAGGTGGACGATCCATTGAGCTTTGTTGTTTGTGGGGCGGACACTTTTATCCGCCTCTGCCTGCGCCGCCGATAAAGGCTGGCTTAAGATGGATCGCGGCCGACTCGGTTTTTGTTTCCGGCTTTTGGCGGACAGGAGTGTCCGCCCCACATGATCTTGTTCAAGGTCGAAGACGATGTGTTTGCCCATCCGACGGACGGCGGCAATGCGGCTGTGTTCGAGGGTCGCGGCAATCTCAGACGCGGAAGATTTTAGTGGCTCTTTTTTCTGGCCGAGCCAGACCGATTCGACGACGTCTCCCGCAACTCGCTTGGCGAGGCCGCGGGCGATGGTTTCGACTTCGGGGAGCTCAGGCATGGGTGTCGGAAATCTTTAACCACTAAGGACACGAAGGTGCACGAAGAAAATCGTTCTACGTGTCCCGTCGCCTCAAAGTAACGCGCTACTTCTTCAGAAAGGTTCCCTTCTCCAGTTCCTGAAAGGCCTGCTGCAGTTGCTGCTGCGTGTTCATGACAATTGGACCATACCACGCTACAGGCTCTTCGAGCGGCTTGCCCGAAACCAGCAGGAAGCGAATGCCGTCTTCTCCGGCCTGCACGGCGACTTCATCGCCGCGATCGAAGACGACGAGCGAGCGGTTCTCGGCATCGGCAGGAGGATTGACGTCGGCCCATCCTACGCCTTCGGTCGGGACCGCGAGCGGTCCCGAGGCGTTGCAGAACTTGCCGTCTCCCGCAAAAACGTAAGCGAAGGCATGACGCGTAACCTCAACCGGCAGCGTTTTCCGTTTGCCCGGAGGAACCGATACATCGAGGTAAGTGGGGTCGGTAGCGATGCCGTCGACGGGGCCTTTCTTGCCCCAGAAACTTCCGCACACGATACGGACGTGAGTTCCGTCGTCGTCGGTGACCTGCGGGATGTCGCCGGTTTTCACTTCCTGGTAACGCGGTGCCGTCATTTTCTGTGCTGATGGCAGGTTCGCCCACAGCTGGAAACCGTGCATGCGGCCGGTTTCGTCGCCCTTGGGCATTTCCTGGTGAATAATGCCGCTGCCGGCGGTCATCCACTGCACGTCTCCGGCGGCGATGGCGCCGTGGTTGCCCATGCTGTCGCCATGTTCGACGGTTCCCGCAAGAACATACGTGATGGTCTCGATGCCGCGGTGCGGGTGCCAGGGAAATCCGGCCAGATAGTCCTCGGGAACATCGTTGCGGAAATCATCGAGGAGCAGAAACGGATCGAAGTCGTGCGTGTTGCCGAAGCCAAAGGCACGGCGAAGATGCACTCCCGCGCCTTCCAGCGTGGGCTTGGACTTGATCAGGCGCTTGACGGGTCGAATGGACATTGGATCTCCGATATCGAGAAGTGGTCTGGGGCGCGGTCGGCCCCTTTCTCGCGTGGACATTTGATGCGCTTACGGCCGCACAGGACGCAAACGGGCCACTCGACCGGAAAACCGTTCCGCGAGCACTCTTTTCTGAATGAAGGCGGGTGCGATCTTAAGGTATAATCCGCGGCACTCGGACGGGGAGGGGCTTGGATCCAACCCAGAACAGGCGCAGGAAACGCAAGACACAAGCGGGCGCACGAAGTGCACACGTGAGATTGATTCTCACGCGTCTTCGCCTAGCGTTGTCTTCTTCCTGGGAGGGCTATGTCGATGACGCGATTCCATCAGCAGGCGAGCAGCATGCAGCACGAGCGGCGGTACCAGTTTGGTGTTCCTTGTGTTCGGCGAGCAAGCCTGCGGGTAGCAAGACTGCAGGTAGCACGGCGGGCGATTTCGCTCTCGGCATTCGTCCTCTCAGCGCTCATTCTCTCGATGCTCATTCTCTCGACGCTCCTGGTTTCGCCGGCGGCGGCGCAGTCTACCAGTCTGCTGAACGGCAACGTCACTGACGTGTCGGGCGCGGCGGTTTCCGGGGCAAAAATTACTTTGACTGAGCCCGCGACCGGGTTGCAGCGCACCACCACAAGTAATGGGTCGGGGCTCTACCAGTTCCTGGACGTGCCTCCCGGCACCTATCGGCTGGAGGCAGCGGCTACGGGCTTTGCGCCCTATCTGGTGGAAAAGGTCACGCTCGTGGTTAGAACCCCCGCCACCATCCCGATTCGGTTGCGGGTTGCAGGTGTGGCGCAAGTAGTTAACGTCGAAGGCGAAGCGCCGCTCATTAATCGAACGGACGCATCGCTGGGCAACGTGGTCGAGAGCAACCAGATCGACGAACTTCCCATTGCTGACCGCAACGTAGTGCAGTTGTTAAGCCTGCAGGCTGGCGTGGCGTACCTGGGCAACGAGCTGAATCAAGACACCGATACACGCAGCGGCGCAGTGAATGGCTTGCGCAGCGACCAATCCAATGTCACGCTCGACGGCATCGGGGTCAACGACCAGAATAACGGCTATGCCTTCACCAGCGTTCTGAATGTTCCACCGGACTCGGTCGAGGAATTCAGGGTGACCACCGCCAATGCCAATGCCGACTCGGGCTATTCCAGTGGCGCTCAGGTTGCGCTGGTAACCAAGAGTGGCACCAACAGCTTTCACGGCTCCGCCTACGAGTACAACCGCAATACCATCTTCAGCGCCAACGACCCGTTCCTGAAAGAGTCCCAGCTAACCAGCGGCGAATCGAACACGGCGCCCAAGCTGTTACGGAACGTATTCGGCGCCACGTTAGGGGGACCGGTTAAGAAGAACCGGGTCTTCTTCTTCGCCAACTATGAAGGGCGGCGCGATGCTCAGGGCACCAGCATCTTGCGGACTGTGCCGAGCACGTCACTACAACAGGGTTATCTCCAGTACCTATGCACTCTCAACTCGGACGGCAGCCTGGACACAGCAGCGTGTCCCGGAGGCACCGTGAACGGGCTAGCCGGCGTTCAACCCGGCTACTATGCGCTGGGGCCGAACCAGATCAAAGGGATTGACCCGCTCGGAATCGGCGCGAATTCTGCAATCCAGAGCGTCCTGCAGCAGTATCCAACGGCCAATGAAAATTCGGGCGACGGTTTAAACACGCTGGGTTACCGGTTTTCCTCGAACGCTGACTCCGGCTACAACACCTACATTCTCAAGAACGATTGGCATATCAACTCCAGCGGCTCGGAAACCCTGTTTTGGCGTGGCGAGATGCAGAATTTCAGAGAGCCGGGACTGCAACAGTTTCCCGGCGGGTCCGCATCGACAACGCTGCTGGACGACAGCAAAGGCGTGACCGTTGGGCTCACCTCGCTGATCTCGTCGAGGCTAATCAACGACTTTCACTGGGGCTTCATTCGCCAGGGAGTGAATACTGCCGGCGCGTCTCAGGATCCGGCAATTCTTCTGACTGGGCTCGACAACCTGGTTCCCTTCACTCGTTCCACCATTGCCTTTGTGCCCAACAACCAGTTAAGCGACACTTTGAACTGGACCCGCAAGAATCACACGTTCGAGTTCGGCGGCGACATATTTCTGATTCGCAACAACCGCTCCAGCTATGCCAACTCGTTCTCCGACGTTCAAACCAACCCGGTCTATCTCAACACGGGTGGAATCGCCAACACGCCCAGCCCGCTGGATCCGGCCAACAACATAAATCCGGCCACGAACCAGCCTTATCCGTCGGTGGATCCAAGCTTTGGTCCGAACTATGACGGCGCGACTGCGATCCTGTTAGGAATTTTCGCCGAGGGTGACGGCATTTATAACTTCGCCCGCAACGGCACCGCACTGGCGCAGGGCACGGCCATCAACCGCCGCTACGCCATCAATGACTACGAGTTTTACGGGCAGGACACCTGGCGGATGACGCCTCGCTTGACCCTCACTTACGGCCTGCGCTGGGTGCTCGAAGCTCCGCCTTACGAAACCAATGGATATCAAGTCGCGCCTTGCGTGGAAGCTACAGGCGGTGGCTGCACCAATCAAAATGTCGCCGACTGGTTCAATCACTCCGCCCAGTTGGCGGCGCAGGGTATGCCGGCCAACGATGCGGGGGAAATTACATTCGTACTCGGCGGACCGAAGAATAATGGTCCGGGCCTGTGGAACTGGGATCACAAAGATTTTTCACCGCGAGTCGCCTTCGCCTGGGCGCCCGATACGGGCGAGGGATGGGCCTCAAAGATTTTTGGAAAGAAAGACCAGTTCACGGTACGTGCGGGCTACAGCATCACCTACGACCATTTCGGTATTCCAATCGTGAACAGCTTTGACCAGCACGGCTCGTTCGGCCTCTCCACCGATCTGGGAAATCCCGCCGGTGTGGTAACCGCAGCGGGTGCCCCACGCTTCACCTGCCTCACTCCGGGTTCGGCGGGCGAATCCTGCTTGCCAGCCCCCTGCGCTTCTTTGAGCGGTCCGAGTTGCCTGTTCGGCCCAACCCCGTCGGGCACTTTCCCGGTTACGCCAAGCAATCAAGCCTTTGCCATCAACTGGGGGCTGGACCAATCTTTGAAGACGCCTTACGCGCACGTTTTCAATTTCTCCATCCAGCGCCAAATCACCTCCCGATCCTCTCTCCAAATCGCCTACGTGGGCAGCGTCGGGAGGCGCCTGCCGATGCAGGTCGATCTGGCTATGCCTACCAACTTGACGGATACTACCAGCGGCACGAAGTATTTCCAGGCAGCTCCCATCCTTTCGAAAGCCGCTGCTGTCGGCACCGACGTCAACTCGATCCAGCCCGTCCCATTCTTCGAGAATCTTTTCCCGGCTTGGGCAGGCGTTGCCACCCAAAGTGCTCTCGGTCAGAACAACCTAAGCACATCGACTCCTAGTGGCGACAATTGCGCCCCTGGCGCTTTGCCGGCAAAGCCGACAGCCACACAAAACATCTACGAGCTCTGGAATTGTTTCCCGCACAATGAAACTTTCTCTCTCTTCGAAATGGATTTGCCCACGTCCATTACCGGATTGAGCCCCGCGCTCCCCAACAGCAAGTTGGGTCCCTACGCCTTCTACCATGACCAGTTCGCCTCGCTCTACGCCTGGCGCAACATCGGCACTTCTGCTTACAACGCACTGCAGGCAACCTACAACGTGCGCTGGGGAGCGAACCTGCAGGGGCAGTTTAACTACACGTTTTCGAAATCGTTCGACGAGGCATCGGCCGCCGAGCGCATCGGTCCTTATGAAGGAACGGGCGGAACCGGTGACGACTTGAACGGCGGTGGCATTGTCATCAATTCCTACGATCCGCTCTCTCTCCGCGGCCTCTCCGATTTCAACGCCTTCCACCAACTCAACGCGAACTTTGTCTACCTTCTCCCCTTCGGCAAAGGCCAGAAGCTGCTGGCAGGCGCCGGCCCGCTGCTCCAGGAGTTAATTGGAGGGTGGCACGTCTCCGGCGTGTTCCGCTGGACCAGCGGTTTCCCCATCACCATCGACAACGGATTCACCTGGGCGACCAACTGGAACATCGAAGGCGACGCCGAACCGAACGGCCCGTCTCCTCGGGCGTCCAACCCCAAGAACGCCATCGTCAATGGCGTGGACATCGGCCCGGACATCTTCGCCAATCCGGCCGCCGCGGAGGCCGCATTCCGCCCAGAGTGGCCGGGCGAATCCGGAGTCCGCAACAACGTGATTGGCGACGGCATGTTTAACATCGATACCGGCGTGAGCAAGAAATTTTCTCTCGGAGAGTCGAGGCGCCTGGAATTCAGTTGGCAGGCGTTCAACGCCACCAACTCGGTGCGCTACGACGTGCGTGCCGCGCAACCCTCGCTCTCCTTCGACGCGTCGGAGTTCGGCAAGTACGTTTCGACTCTAACCACGCCGCGCTTCATGCAGTTCGCGCTGCGGTTCGTCTTCTGAGCGTGTAGCCGCGAAGCGGCGCAAGAATAAAGCCCACGGCGTTAGCCGTGGGCCGTGGGAAAAGGAGAAGAGCAAGCCCCGAAGGGGCGAAAGAGGAGCCGCACCTACTATAAAGCGCTTGCTGAAAAGAGAGGCTTTATCGCAGGGATAGCTACTAGTCTTTGAGCGGAACGACCGCGCTGCCATCTCGGCAGAACGTGGCGACCCTCTGCAGATCACCATTGACGCTGGGCACGGTCATCACCGGACCATAGCAGTAGACCGCGTGGCCCGAAGCGGCGAAATACCAGCGTCCGCTCTTGGAGTGTTTGGCGATCTGAGTGGAAGGCTGGCGCACCGGCTTCTGCGGAGCCCATGGGGCGACCGACAGACCGGGGAGACTCAACATCAAGGCTAGGGTCAGAACCTTCATTTTTTCCTGCTACTCTCTTTTTACTTTTTACTTCTTACCGCTGCTTACCCACAGAATGAAAAGTGTTTTATCTGCTCACGATCTCAGATCGCGGTCGATCTTAGATCGTGATCAGGGTCCGGCAATCATCCACCAAATCTAACGTTGGCTTCGACGGCATCCGGAAGTCTGGTTTCTGCTTAGCCGACTGACTTTGCGCGCGATTTTGCGGTCCTGCCTGGGAAGACGGGGTCTGACGAGTTGGTGCCTGGGCTGACGGGTACTGGGTCGTTGGATACTGGGTCGTTGGATACTGGGTCGACGGCATCTGGGATGACGGGTTTTGGGTCAGTGGAGCCTGGTTTTGCGGAACCTGGGTCAGTGGAATCTGGGTCTTCGTGGAAAGTGACTCGGCACGCTCCTGCGCAGCCTTCATCCTCGCGGCCGACAGTTCGCTGCTGTCCCGGAAGAGTTCGCGAATCAGAGCGCGTTGCGACTCGATGGTCTGGCCCTGCTCTACAATCAGCATGGTCATCAGCCCATACGAAATCAGAAACAGAACCGTCAGCAGCGGCAACCAGCCGTGCTTCTTGGCAGCGGGAGCAGGAACATCAATCGCAGATACGATGTGTGAGTCAGTCCCGAATAGAGTCGTCAAATGGCACCCCGGTCTTGCCCTAAGCTGGCGGGCACACCTCAGGAATTGCACCCCAGGAGCCAATGGACGAAATCCTGCTAAATAGCTGATATCAGGATGGTTATCAGTGCATAACCGAAGGCGGCGGGCAGCCCGATGTGCAATTCAATGCACATTATGAGTAAGCCGGATTTGTCGGCGGTACGCCCCTTCGCACGCCAGACTAGGCTCGCAGCGCGCCTTTGCGGGCTATGGGCACAGCGCGGGAATGTGACCCTTTGTGCCAGAGACCTGTTACGGGCGTTACTTTTCCAGAACTAACATGATCTCTTAGAATCACCCTCACCGAAGCAGTATTGCGAAACACAACTCCTCTATCTCAGGGATCGCCATCATGCGGATGCGGTATTTTCTGGTACTGACTGCCCTTTTCTCAACTTTCCTTGCGTCCGCGGGAGCGGCCCAGGATCAACCCACCACTTCCACTTCCCTTTCCTCGCGCCGGATCATTCGGCAAACGGCTCCTGCGTATCCAGAGGCTGCAAAAAGGATCAACTTGAGCGGCACCGTCAAAGTGATCGCGCTTGTAGCCTCCGACGGAGCGGTAAAGTCAGTCGAGCCCGTAGGTGGCAGCCCGGTGCTGATCAAAGCAGCGCAGGATGCCGTCTCCCAATGGAAATACGCCCCCGGCACCGAATCCCGGGAGCCTGTCGAACTCCATTTCAATCTGCGCTAGGATCGGCAGGGTGCATTCGATTTGCCGGTAGTGTCTGAATCTGTGACCGTCAGCCTACCGAAGCTCTTGCCATTCCATCTAACCTGCGGCATAATAAGAGTTTGCCTCGATCTCACCGGACTCTTCCGGAACAAGGATATAACACCTGTGTTAATGATTCGTCTGGCGCGCCGTGGTGCGCGCAAACAACCGCACTATCGCATCGTAGTGATTGAGAAGGCGCGCGCCCGCAACGGCCGTCCGGTGGAAGTGGTCGGGACCTACAATCCCCGCACCAATCCCGCCAGCGTCGAACTGAAGCGTGAGCGCGTCGAGTACTGGGTGTCGAAGGGCGCTCAAATGTCGGAGCGGGTGAACAAACTGTTCTCGAAGGCTCCGGCCCCGGCTGCCGCTTAAACCGCTTTCGAGGCACCGCTTCGCTTGCGGTTTTGGTTGGCGCAGCGCTTCAGCACTGCGATCAGAGCCGACCATCACTGGGAGCTTTAGCCGCGCGGCACGTTGTTTCATTTAACCGTGAGAATGCAGACTTATGACTGAGCCCTCTGGAGATGTGCGCGCTCTCGTTGAGCTGATCGCCAAATCGCTGGTCGACGCTCCCGACGAAGTCTTCGTCGAGAAATTCGACGACGACGTCATCGAACTCGAAGTCGCCGAAAGCGACGTAGGCAAGGTCATCGGACGCCAGGGCCGCACCGCCCGCGCCCTCCGTGCCCTGCTTGGTGCCGCTGGCCATCGCGCGCACAAGCGTTACACACTCGAAATCCTCGAGTAGAGCCCGGGCATTGATTCCTGCATCACACGGCGAGTGCGAGTTCATTACCCTGGCCCGCGTCGTGAAGACGCAGGGCCGTCACGGCGAAGTCGCTGCGGAAATGCACAGCGACGTGCCAGGCCGCTTCGCCGCGGGTATGAAGTTGTTTGCTCTGCCGAAGTCGCAAGACGTGAAGGCACAGCCTTCGCGGCGCGAACTGGAGATAGAAGAACTCTGGCCGCACAAAGGCCTGATCGTTCTGAAGTTCCACGGCGTCGATTCCATGTCTGACGCTGAGTTATTGATCGGATCGGAATTGCAAGTCCCGGGCGCCGAGCGCGCTGACCTGCAACCGGGCTGGAATTACGTCAGCGACTTGATCGGTTGTAAGGTTCTCGATCACGGCCGTGAAATCGGTCGGATCGAAGATGTTCAGTTCGGAGCCGGCGAAGCCCCGCTGCTGATCGTGGCAGATGCGACGGGGAAAAAGTTTGATGTGCCTTTCGCCGAAGCGTACGTGGAGGGTGTCGACCTGGCGCAGCGGCAAGTGTGCATGAATCTTCCCGAAGGCATGCTGGAGATTAATGCCCCGGTCACGGCGGAAGAGAAGCGGCAGCAACAGTCAGAAGGAAAGAAGAAGCACTAGAGTTTTCTCTGTGTCCCTCAGTGCCCTCTGTGGTTAAAGGTTTAGGTTTCAGGTCCAGATGAAAGCCGATATCCTGACGATTTTTCCCGGCTTCTTTCAAGGACCGCTGGATCACGGAATCACCCGCCGGGCCTGCGAGATGGGCCTGGCGAGAATCGAAGTCCACGACTTGCGGCAGTTCACGCATGACCGGCACCGCACCGTGGATGACCGCCCCTTCGGCGGCGGCGAGGGCATGGTGCTCAAGCCGGAACCGATCTTTGATTGTTTGGAAACGCTGCAGGTGGCGCCGCGGCCGGAGCAGATGAAAGAAAATCGCGCGGGCGCGAAGCAGTCGGTGATTTTGCTTTCCGCGCAGGGCCAGCGCTTCACGCAGCAGATTGCTGCTGAGTTGGCAACGCTCGATCGCATGGTTCTGATCTGCGGCCGCTACGAGGGCGTGGACGAGCGCGTGGCCGACTTTCTCGCCGACCGCGAGCTGTCGATCGGCGACTACGTGCTCAGCGGCGGCGAACTGGGCGCGGCCGTAATCATCGAGGCGATCATGCGGTTGCTGCCCGGTGCAGTAGGCAACGAAGCTTCCACGCGGCAGGAATCGTTCTCGGGCCAAAGTTTGGCGGAGCAAGCGCAGGCAGAGGCGCCGCACGCGGCGGATTCGACCTGCGGCTCCGGTGGATTGCTCGACTATCCGCACTACACGCGCCCCGCGGATTTTCGCGGGATGCCCGTGCCGGAAGTTTTGCTGAACGGCGATCACCAGCAGATTCGCAAGTGGCGCCGGCAGCGGGCCCTGGAAAAGACGTTGCGCAACCGCCCGGATCTGTTGGAGGGCGCGAAGCTCAACGACGAAGACGCAAAGATTTTGGCACGGATCAAGGCCAGCCGCGAGTAGAGTTGCTGCACCGGCTATCGTGCATCGAGATTTGTATCAGGGTATGCCTTCAGGCATACCGTAACGGCAACGAGAATCAGTCGCGCCTTTAGGCGCTGCGAACCAAGAAGGATAAAACGACAATGTCAAACTTAATCATCGAAAAACTGCTGGCCAAACAGAAACGCGCCGACATCCCCGCATTCCACCCCGGCGACACCATCCGTGTCCACGTGAAGATCAAGGAAGGCGAAAAAGAACGCGTGCAAGCCTTCGAAGGCGTGGTCATCAAGCGCGACAACGGCCCGCAAGCCAGCTTCACCGTGCGCAAGATCAGCTTCGGCCAGGGCGTGGAGCGCATCTTCCCCGTCCAGGCCAAGGTCATCGACAAGGTCGAAGTGCTGCGTTCCTCAAAAGTGCGCCGCGCTCGCTTGTTCTATCTCCGCGGTCTGAGGGGCAAAGCCGCCCGCCTGCGCGACGTAGAGAAGAGCTAGGGGCGACGGCCACGGTCCAGCCGCGAAGCGGCGAAAGAATGCAGCCCACGGCGCAAGCCGTGGGTCAGGCGCCGGAGAAGCAAGAAGCCCCGAAGGGCGAAAGAATGCGGCCCAAAAGCCTGTCCTGAACCACGGGCGCAGCGTAGCTGGCAAGGCGCCCGCGCCTCCACTCACCCCGCCACCGCCAGCGGTTCCCGCACCACTTCCACTTCGGCAAACTCCTCGACTCGCTTGGTCCGAAGCTTGCTTAACACATAGCTGAGCAGCGGACGGTCGCCGCGGCGAATCTGCTGAAACTCCACGCCCATGCCGAGATTGTCGACCAGATATTTCACCTGCGCCTTCACGGTCACGCTGATGTCAAACATGTTCAGCATCAGGCGGAAGTCGCTTCCGGGCCGCAGGATTTCCGTGGCCGCGATGCGCGCGCCGTATTCGGAAATCTGCTCCACCTGCCCTTCCACGCGTTGCACGCCGTCGATCACTTCCGCCTGCCCCTCGACGTAGAAGCGCGGACGCCGGCGCCGGTTAGGGTTGTCCTGACCGCCAAACCCGCTACCGGCACGGCACTTCGACCCATTCGGCGAGGCATCGAGCGGCCTATCGAGAATGACTGGCTGGTACTGATCTTCCATCTGCGTCTGCATTTGCATTTGGCGTAACTCTTCATCCCAGGGCGTTTTGCCGTCGATACATTGCACCGAGAACTGCCCGCGCAGCGGCGACGCCGGATCGCCCGCCCACACCACCTGACAGATGGCCTTGTTGCGTCCGCGCTCCACCATCACCAGATCGCCGACGTTCACCGAACGCGCGCTGAGCAGTCGGGCGCCGTGCGGGTGGATGTCATACGTGCAGGCCATCTCCGCCAGCCCGCGGCCTTGCTGACCGACCAGGCTCCAGCGCACGGGCAGCGCCAGGTGCACGGCTTTGCCCGTCAGCAGGCCATCCTCAGGGGACGCGTTGAGTTTGCTTTCCACGATGCTTCTCGCGCCGGTCGAAGTGAAACGTTGGAGTAAACCGCTCAACCGAGACTTTCAACTGGTACGAAGTTACCAGTACATGTCCGACCGGACAATGTACGTACGTACTCAAAGTCATGGTTACTGCCCGGCGCTACCCGCGTGGGGGAAGGCTTGGCCCGCCCGTGCCATGGGATTGAAGTCGGGTTGTCATTGCGAACGAAGCGAGACCCTGCCCCTTCGACAAGCTCAGGGCAAGCTCTGAGCGAAGTCGAAGGGAATCTGGTTGCCTCGCCGACTGAAACTCCACTTGCATCCATGCTTGCTCTCGACGAAGATGGTGAGCAATCCCAGTGTCTGTGACGAAGTCATCGGTTGCACGAACGCTCTCGCCCGCCGCAGCCAAGCTGCGACTGCTGAAGAAGCTGCGCTGCACGCTGCGCTATGAAAAGAAGGCGTGGGCAGCGGGCGCGCGGCTGGTGGCGGGCGTGGATGAAGTGGGACGTGGCTCGTTGTTCGGCTGCGTGGTCGCGGCGGCCGTGATCCTCGACCCGAGGTACCGTGTGCGCGGGGTGCGCGATTCGAAACTGCTGCCACCGGAGCGGCGTGAGGTGCTGGCGGAACGCATCCGCGAACATGCTGTGGCATGGGCCGTCGCGGCTGTGGACGTGGCGCGCATCGATCAGGTCAACATTTATCATGCGTCGCGGCTGGCGATGCGGGAAGCGGTGATGCGCCTGGCGCCTGCGGCGGACCACTTGCTGGTCGACGCTATGCGTCTCGACTGCGAGCAGCCGCAAATGCCTATCATTCATGGCGACGCTCTCTCGGCTTCGATTGCGGCCGCGTCGATCCTCGCGAAGGTGGAACGCGACCGCATCATGTGCGAGTGGGATGGGGTGTTTCCTGGTTACGGGCTCGCTTCGCATAAGGGATACTGCACGCCTAAACACTTGGCCGCGTTGCGCGAGTTGGGGCCGACGCCGCTGCACCGGCAGTCGTTCGCCCCGGTTTGGCAGAATCCGGTGCCGCAGGAGGCGTTCGCTTTTATGGAGGATGACGGTGAGGAGGATCTAAGGCCTGAAGATCTGGCAGGTTAGGGGCGAGATGGGGAAGTTCTGCAAAGTGTTCCTGCAGGAACATTCTCGTGTACAATGTTGTACGGACATTCTAATGCGTACGTAGCTAAATCCAACGGAGACAATGAGTTATGAAGACTGCATCTTCCCGTTTGAAGCGGCGCCGCGCCCCGGCGGCGGGGCGGCGTCGTAAATCCATCAATCTGCGCACTTTAAGGGACGAGAAAAAACGGGTGTCGGGAGCGTTGCACGCGATGCGGATCGCGGACTTTTATAAGCCGCTGAAGAAGCCGGTCACGTTGCGGTTGGATGCGGACGTGATCGCGTGGTTTAAGAAAGACGGACGGCGGTATCAGACGCGCATCAATCAGGCACTGCGGAAGGTGATGGAGCGGGAGTTGAAAGCTCAGTAAGGCGGGACAGCTCCGTGCGGGACCGCGCTGGGGTGGGGAACCCGTCGATTCTACGGTGACCAAAAGCAGATTCCTCGCTCACTCTCGCCGGTTTCACCGGCTCCGAGTGGCTCGGAATGACAATGTTTGATGATCAATGTTTACGGTGTGAGGGCGGAGTTGAGTTCGTTGAGCAGTTTGGTATTTTTTTCCATGGCGCGCTGGAGGATTTCGGCTTGCTGTTTGGCGGTCGGCCAGTCTCGGGCTTCGACGGCTTCGGTTAGGCCGGGCAGTTCGAGGTGGGCGTAGGTGAATCTTGCGCCGTAGAGGATGTGTTTGAACCAGGGGCGGCCGGGGATGCCGTCGGGGTTGAGCCAGTTGCGCTCGACTTGCATCATGCCGTGATTGAGGGCGAGAGCGAGTTTGGGGTCGATTGGGCCGGAGGCGAGTTTGCGGGCGAGTGATTCATTCAGCGCTTTTCCTGCTGATTCGAAGGCGTCAATTTCTTTCCTTACTGCGCTCAGGTCGAGTTGGTAATTGAAGGGAACGTGCGAAGCCGCGGATCGGGAAATAAATCCTTGGGAGAAACTCCCTGAGTTGCCGCAGCTGACGCAGGCGGGCACGGGGTCCTTCGACTGCGTGTCTGCTTCGCTTCGCGGAGCAGACACTTCGCTCAGGATGACAGGGTTATGCTTGGCAAGTGCATTGATGAACTGGCGGATGTTGCCTGCGTAACTGGCGAAGTCGAAGGGGAGCAGGTCGGCGTTGGCCAAGCGCAGGGCCGTTACTCCCCATAGTTGGCTCATCAGCGTGTGGTAGTGGTAGCCGGGATCGCCGAAGTGGTTCATCCAGTAGAAATCGTCGTAGCCGGAATGGTAGACGCCGTAGTCTCCGTCGAACTGCAGGCCGATCACGGGCATACCGACAAAATTCAGGAAGACTGTGTGATCGCTGCCGCTGCCGATGCGGGTGTCGGCTAGGGTTCCGTCATTTACGCCGGAGTCGTTCATCTGGCTGGATTGATGGCCTTCTTCTTTTTCCCGCGTCGCGGTCTCCTTCCATGCTTCATAAAGACTTTTGCCTGAGGGATCCTGCAAAGTGCGTGTGGTCTCGACCAACATTGGAGCGAGCGAGGCGACGGCCTGGCCGTGGAAGTTGGGGCCTGAGGTGGCTTCGTCGACGTTGATGTAGGCGACGGCTTTTGCGCGGAGTTCGTCGGCGAATTGCTCTCCCCATTCGGTGGAGCCGGTGAGGCCGACTTCTTCGCCGTCCCAACTGCAGATGACGAGTGTGCGGCGGGGACGCATGCCTTGTTTCGCGAGCTGGCCGAGGGCGCGGGTCATCTCCATCATTGATGCTGTGCCGCTGGAGGGATCGACGCCGCCGAAGGCCCAGGCGTCGCGATGGTTGCCGAGGACAACCCATTCGTCGGGTAAGTCGGCGCCGCGGATGCGGCCTTCGACCACGTAGTAAGGCTGGGTGCCGTTGTCCATTTCGATTTTCAAGTGGACTTTCACGCGGTCGCCGCCGAGGTGATACTGGATGGGCAGACCGCCTTGCCAGTTTTCTGGAGCGACGGGGCCATCCATATTTTCTAGCAGGGGCTTGGCGTCGTGCCAGGAAAGTGGGAGGGCCATGATTTTCGGGGCAGATGCTGCTTGCTCAATCGGAATGCGCTTTGCGCCGGGAACTGAGGCCCATCCGGGAGTTTGCGGGTCGCCGGGGACCATGAAGTCGTAGGTGATGGCGCCGCGCTGGATTTTATATTCCGGACCCCAGGGACCGTCGGGATCGACTTTGCCTTTTTTGTAGCCGTCTTCTTGCGGGTCGCTGTAGATCAGGATCGCGGCTGCGCCTTCGCGCTGCGCGGTGAGCGCTTTGAATCCGCGATAGCTGTAGGGATTGGAATAGCGCACGAGGACGATTTTGCCTTTGACGCTGATGCCGTTTTTGCGCAGCAGATCGTAGTCGTCGGGATTGCCGCTGTGGGCGTAGACGACGGGTGCGGTGACTTCGCCGGAGATTGACATGCCGAGCCAGGCGCCGGAGATTGCGGGATTCTTCGAGTCATCGTCGCCGGGGAGCGGGGTCTCGCGGAGGAGCGCGGTGTAGTGCCTGGGGGCGATCATTTCCAGCGAGGCGGATTTTGGATTGGTGCCGTAGACGTCGTAGCGGCGGATGACGACGTCTTCGAGGCCTTGCTTTTTCCATTCGTCGCGAATGTATTCGGCGAGTTCGTTGTTGCGTTTGGAGCCGGCTGCGTGGGGTTCCTGGGTGAAGATACGGTGCTGGCGGCGTTCTTCGTCGGGGGTGGGGATGGATTTGAATTTGGATTC
>Ga0209274_10000612_pt1 | contig 20321 bp, 14 predicted proteins | sample HubBroMetageREF1_FD_188343 | JGI IMG/M metagenome (GOLD analysis project Ga0209274, IMG submission 188343) | Reference soil microbial communities from the Hubbard Brook experimental Forest, New Hampshire, USA - Hubbard Brook CCASE Soil... | ecosystem: Environmental > Terrestrial > Soil >...
AAGCATCTAGTTGGTTGTTTCGCGCGCTTGGGAGGATTTCATTTCCGGTTCGTGTCTCGTTCATTTCCTGGCTGGATTTGAGCAATACGGGTTGTTACAGATTGGCGCGGAGGAACGTGATGGCGCGATGCCAGGCTTGCGTTTGCGCTGCGGCGTCGGCTGCGGGGGTGCCACCGAACGAAAATCGCGCGCCGCGCAGATGCTTATTGCGCGAATGTCGCGCGGTCACCGGCAGGTGGGGATAGCGCAGCATGTGTCCGGCGTGTGCGAAGTGCAAATGCTCGGAGGGGTGACCGCCACCATTGCGCCGCAGGCGCGCGACGATCGCTTCGCTCATTTCCGCGGCGGGCCACAGGTGGTCATCGCCGCCGGAAATCAGCAAGATCGGTCCGCGAATTCTTTCCACGGGGATCGCGGCGCGCTCCACCGCGTCGCGATTGCGCAGGCCGGCGCGAAACAGATTGCGGAACATCACCGGCCGCTTTAGTGCCACCACCGGAAAAGCCGAGCGCCACATGAATCCACGCAGCGGCAGCGGCGCAAACGGGACCGGCTTTCCGCGCCAGGTCCAGCAAGGAATAATTTCGCCCGTGGCCTTATCACGCCCACTGGCAGCCCAGGCCACGCTGCTCGGAGCATAGGCCACGATCGCGCGAATCTGCGGAAACGTCGAGCCGAGCAGCAGCGCCAGTTCCGCACCGCGCGATACACCCAGAACTCCAACTCGCCCCGCATCAATTTCCGGCTGCGCGAAAAGCCACGTCAGCGCCGCCTCGAAATATTCCAGCGGGATGCGATGCAGCCATGAAGGCAGTGGAGCGATGCCAAAATATGCCAGGGCCAGAGTGGCAAAGCCGTGACGCGAAAGCACCGCAGCCTTGTCCAGATCGAATCCGCCGCCGGACCCGCTCAGGACGATCACGACAGGATGCGGCCCGTGCCCCGACGGAATAAATAATCTCCCGACGGTCGTCTCGGCAGCGCCCGAGCCAGCTCCCACGCCCGAACCCTCCGTCTCGTTTGGGATTTTCAGATCGCGCGTCACAGTTCCCGGCGCGAGAAAATTGCGCGCGAGGCGAGCGCGAGAGATCACGTGACCGTCGCGCACGGCTTCGAACTCGACACCATCGGGCGAAGTATGATTCTTCGCGAAACTCGAATTGCCGTCCGCGCTCGCCGCAGCACATTCCATGGACCCGAAAAGCCCCATCGGCGCGACGCCAAGATAACTGCCGCCGAGTGACTCGTGCACCGAAGCGTCAATCACGCCAGCCGAATCGGCGCGAAAGCGAGCCTGCGAACTCCATCGCCGCCCCCGGTCATCCTCCGTGGCTGCCCGAATCGAAATCAGCCCAGATGCCGCCAGCTCGCGCACGCACACGCGCACATCTTCATCCACAAAAGCAGGATTGGGTGAAATCTCGAAATGGGCGCCAGCAGCGGCCGAAGAAGCACTCAACGCGCCGCAAGCCCTCTGTGAACGGTCATAAGTCATTTATAGCACAAGGCTTGCCTGGCCCCCGCGGAGGTGAGTCTTTGTCGCCTGCTAATCCGTAGTATGGATATGACGGCCGCAGCGACACTGTACGGTGCGATGATACGCGGCATAGCAGGAGCGGGCCGCGACAACGCAGCAGCAGCGTACGGGGAGGGGCGGGTGGCTCTGGATAGCGACGTAGCGCAGCTTCGGCGCGGCGACCTGGACGCGCTGTCCACGCTTCTGACCCGCTATCAGAATCGCCTCTATCGTTATCTGCTCCGCATGGTGCGCCAGCCAGCCGAGGCCGAAGACCTGTTCCAGCAAACTTGGCTGCGCGTCGCCGAAAAAATTCAGCATTTCGATCCGCGGCGAAGTTTCGAAGCGTGGCTATTTACGCTCGCGCGCAATCTGGCGATCGACCATCTGCGCCGCATTCGCCCTGAAAGCCTGGACGAGCCTAGCGGCGACGCCGCTGCCGGGGAAACCGCGGCCACACGTTTGCCGTCGCACGACCGGCCGCCGATCGAAGGGATCCTCGCGCGCGAACGCTCGCAGCGGCTCGGCGTGGTGCTGGAAATGCTCCCGGTGGTGCAGCGCGAAGTGCTGACCCTACGCTTCGAGGAAGAAATGAAGATCGAAGAAATCGCCGAAGTCCTGGGCGCACCGCTTTCCACGGTGAAGACGCGTTTGCGGCGCGCCCTCGAACGCTTGCGCGTGATTTTGGAAACCAGCTATCCCGGAGAGAACTGGCAATGAACGAACACGACAAAATCCGGGCGTTGCTGTCACTCGCCGCGGCAGAGGTGCTCGAGCCCAGCGAAGAAAAACAATTAATGGATCATCTGCGCACCTGCGATTCCTGCGGCGCGGAACTGGAAAAATGGAAGCTGCTGGCGGGCGGCCTGCGCCGGCTGCCGACGCCGCAGCCGCGCTCGATCGTGGTGGAGCGCGCGCGCGCCCAAGCGCAGATTCGCCTCACAGAAGAAATCGAGCATCGCTGGAATCGCACCGTAATCATCGGCCTGCTGGTGTTCGCGTGGATTTTGACGCTGCTCAGCTGGCCGCTAGTGCGCCTGTTCACAGGCGGCTTGCTGGGAATGTTGGATCCCCGATTCAATCATGCGTGGATCGTATTCGGCGTGTTTACGACGACGGTATGGCTGGCAGGAGGCGCGGCTGCTGTGCTGCTCTCCACGCAGCAGCGGCGCGAAAGGAGATTGGCATGAGCCGATTCAGACAGGAATTGAAAGTGATTCCGCGCACGGTGCGGATTATCGTGGCATGCGTTTTATTCGCGCTGTCCTCAGGATTCACTCTGTTCGTGATGTATTCACACGATCAGGGCCTCGCCAACACGCCGGAAGTGGGGAAGGTTCTGATGATCGTAGGAGTGGGAATCGTGCCGGCGATCTGGCTGCTGCTTATCGGCTATGTGTATGCAGACGCGAAGCGCCGCGGCATGCGCTACGTGATGTGGACTCTGCTGGTGATTTTCATTCCAGACGCGATCGGAATCATTATTTATTTTATCTTGCGCGATCCGCTGATGAAACCGTGCCCGGGTTGTTCGCAGGTTCTGAAATCCGGATACACGTTCTGCCCATACTGCGGCAATTCGCTGCTGCCGACCTGCCCGAGTTGCGGCCGCAGCGTGGAACTGGGCTGGGCGAACTGCCCAAGCTGCGGAATGAAGTTGCCGTCGCCAGCGCCCCGCGCGGCATAGCAGCAGCTATCACGTTTTTCGTCCCCGCCATATCTCGGTAGAATGTCTGCGAGTGCTGAGGAGGGTTGCTATGCCTTACGTGCAAGTGACGTGGGTAGCGGGCCGAACCGCCGAGCAGAAACGCAAATTGGCCGAGCGCATCACGTTGGCACTGATTGAAGACGGCCGCGCCAAACGCGAAAATATTCACGTGACCTTCGTGGACCTGCCGCCAACAGATTACGCCGAGGCGGGCGTGACGGTCGCGGACCAAAAGCGCACGCCTCAACGCTAATTGACGTGCGTTGATGCGCGTTAACGCGCGCCGCTAAAGCTCCGGCGCGCGTTCCCCCCAATTCGTCCCGCCTGCCTCGGCCGCGCAATCCCGCGGCGCTTACGCCGAGGGGTGCATTTCGCGACGCACTAGCGCGGCGTCAATGAAGTAACCGACCCCCACGCAAATCGGAATCACGCCGAACACCGCCGCTTGCATGGCGTCCGATTCGTATCGCGCCAGCAACGTAAACGTAATCAGATATCCCAGTCCTCCTGCCGTTAGCAGGATCGCAGCCTTGCGCGAACGCGCGTGCGGCGGCAATTCATCGGCCATGGGCACGGCAACTCCCTTGGCGATGGCGGCCAGGCGCTCTTCTGTGCGCAATTTGCGCACGCGATACCAAGCGTAAATCGCGGCCAGCGGAACCGAGAACGACAACACCACTGCGGCAAAGCCGATAGGCTCCATGTTATTTCTCCTCTCGTGAATTCAATGTCGCGAACGTAGCGCGGTCCAGAATCGCTTGCAGCCTCGGTTAAAGATACGCATGGCGTCGCGAAGATGTTCCACGCGAAAGGCGCGGGAACATTGCCGGTTACCGCGTGATTGAGTCTCTCTGGCGGTTGTAGGGGCGGGTGCCGCAGGTGCGGGACCGCGCCCCTACGGACTAGTGGAGTGGGTCAGAACTCTGGGGCAGGGATGAGCGCTTTACTGCGTGGCTTGCACTTCCATAGATTGATCCACAGCATAATTGCTGCAGCCAGGGTAGGTTGCAGGAGGGCAGTGGGCGATGGCGCGAAAACTCTGGTCTGAAGTTTCCACGGAATACGTGTAACCGTTGCGGCCGGTTCTCTTCATGGTCAGCTCGCCGCTGGAAATCAATTCATCCAGCGAAGTGTAGGAGCCGTGCTCCGCCTGGTACGCGCGCTCGGCCTGCGCGATCCCCAGCAAATCATTCTTCACCCCGACGATATCAATCGTCTGCGCCGGCGTGCCAGTTCCCGCCGATTGCAGGCTCGAAAAATAATATTTGTAAACCAGCGCCGCCAGCAGCGCGACGATCAGTAGCCCCGCCAGACTTTTCATGCTGCACCTCGATTTTCGAGTCTGAAAATGAGCTTACATCCGCGCAAAGCCCCTCGCAACCGCATGTAATCCTTTTGCTACGGCGTGCGTCTAAACGGGGTGCGTGTAGCAGTGCGTGTAGAAGCGCGAGCGGAAGCCTCTTGATTCCCCGGGTTTTTTGCACCGCCTGAATCACAGCAAATGGAAAACGAAGCATCGCGAAATCGCCGCGTCGCGGGTTTGACTCTCATGCGCAGGGTCGTCGATACTAACTCCTCGCTGCCGACCGGCCAGGTTTCGCGCGGTAAATCCCCTCGACGGGAGAAATTGGGAATGACGATACGGCATGGATTCCGTGTGAGCGTGCGGGCGTTCGCAGCGCTGACGCTGTGCATCGCGCTGTGCCTCACGATCTGCAGCGCCCCGCTCTTCGCCCAGGAAAATGCTGCGCCAGAAAATAACGCGCAGGTCCGCCCGCCCAAGCTGAACTACACCACGCACACCCTGCCGAACGGCCTGCATGTGATTCTGCTCGAAGACCGCGAAGTCCCCATCATCAACCTGCAAGTCTGGTATCACGTCGGCGGGAAGGACGAACGCCCCGGACGCACCGGCTTCGCGCATCTATTCGAGCACCTCATGTTCAAAGGCTCGGCGCACGTTCCCGCCGAGGAACATTCGCGCATCATCGAAGCCGTCGGCGGATTCGACAACGCCGAAACCACGGACGACACCACCAATTTCTTCGAAACTTTCCCCAGCAATTATCTCGAGCGCGTCCTGTGGCTTGAGGCCGACCGCATGGGCAGCCTGAACGTCAGCGAGGATAATTTTAAATCCGAGCGCGAAGTGGTGAAGGAAGAACGCCGCGTACGCATCGAGAATCAGCCCTACGGCTACCTGCAGGAAGATTTGCGCGCCGCGGCGTTCACCGTGCACGGCTACCATCACACGCCCATCGGCAGCATGGAAGATCTAGACAAGGCCACCATCCAGGACGTCCGCGATTTCTTCAAAACATTCTACAAACCGAATAACGCCACGCTGGTGATCGTCGGCGATTTCGATTCCGCGCAGGCCCTGGCGTGGAGCAACAAATATTTCGACGGCATTCCGGCCTCCGCGAAACCGATCCTGCGCCTCAACAATCCCGAGCCGCCGCAGACTGCCGAGCGCGTCGCCAAGAAATCGTATTCCAATACGCCGCTGCCCGCCGTGGTGATCGGTTACAAGATTCCCGCGCGCTATGCCCCAGATTCGTATCCGCTCGACCTCGCTTCGAATATTTTGGCGGGCGGCGAGAGCAGCCGTCTGTATCGGACGCTCGTTTACAAAGAACAGATCGCGGTGCAGGCTGCCGGCTTCGGCGCATTCTCCGAGGATCCCAATCTTTTCTGGACCTACGCGATCATGAATCAGGGCCACACCGCGGAAGAAGGCGAAAAATCGCTGGTGGGTGTCCTGGACGGATTGAAAACCGCGCCGCCTGAAACCAAAGAGCTGGAAAAAGCCAAGAACCAGGAAATTGCCGGATACGTGCTGGGCCGCGACACCGATGAGGAAAAAGCGGAGGCACTCGCATCCGCTGCTGTGATCGGAAAAGATCCCAGCCTCGCGAATACCGAGCTGGATCATTACCTCACCGCTACTGCCGCGGACATCCAGCGAGTCGCCAAAGACTATTTTCAATCCGCGCATGCCACCGTGCTGGTCGTCACGCCGGCGGCGCCCAGTGCGCCCGCGCGACAATGATCCCGACGCCGCGATGCGAACCACAATTTCAGGAGCAACGATGAAGCGGGCTACGAGCCGGTCAATTTTTCTGATGGCAGCAATCCTCTTCGCGGCGGCGACCGCTGCATTCGGGCCAGCCGCAATCGCGCGGCCGCAAGCATCGGCACCTCCGGTATCGCGTAGCGAAACGGAGCCCTCCACATCAACGGGACCCCAGAAGGCATCCGGAATCGTTCCGTCGGGCGTGAAGCTCTCGCCGGAAATGCCCGCACCAGGCGCTCCGCGGCCATTTGAATTTCCCACAGCGGCCACCAAGACCCTGCCGAATGGCCTGCGTGTTTTTGTGGTCACCGATCACCGCGAACCCGCCGTCGCCGCGCGCCTGGTGATTCTCTCCGCTGGCAGCATCCAGGATCCTGCGGGGATGCCCGGCGTCGCGGGAATGACGGCCGGTCTGCTGACGCAAGGAACCGCGAAGCGTTCCGCCAAGGAAATTGCCGAAGCGATTGATTTCGTCGGCGGCAGCCTGGAAGCGAAAGCCGGACGCGACGCCTCGACCGTCACGCTCGACGTAGTGAAAAAAGATTTGGGCGTGGGGATGGATTTGCTGTCTGACGTAGTGTTGCATCCATCGTTTCGCAACGAGGAACTCGACCGCCAGCGCCAGCAACTTCTCTCCGACCTGGAAGTGCAATACTCCGACCCGAATTATCTGGCCACGCTGGCGTTCGCGCGCACGCTGTACGGCACTTCGCCCTACGGCTTGCCGGAACAAGGCACTCCAGCCACGATAAAAAAGCTGCAGCGCGAAGATTTCGTGAAATTTCACGACACGAACTACGCGCCGAATCAGGCGCTGCTGGGTTTTGCCGGAGACGTTACGCCCGAAGAAGCCTTCGCAATCGCCGAAAAATATTTCGGCAGCTGGCCGAAGCTTGATGTCCCCTCCACTCCTCCGCAGGTCCCGTCGAACGCCACAGCCAACCATGTTTGGCTGATTGACAAGCCCGACGCCGTGCAAACGCAAATTCGCGTCGGCAGAATCGCCATTCGCCGCGCCGACCCGGATTTTCTGCCGCTGGACGTGACCAATCACATCTTCGGCGGCAGCTACAACAGCCGCCTGAATACGGAAGTCCGCATCAAGAAGGGCCTCACCTATGGCGCGTCATCCGCCTTCACCCCGCATCGTTACACCGGCTCGCTCGCGGTGGAAACCTACACGCGCACCGAAGCTACCGTGGACGCCACCAAGCTGGTGATGGATCTGCTGACCGGAATGTCCCAGGGAAAAATTTCGCAGAAGGAACTCGATTTCGCGCGCGATTATCTCGCGGGAGTATATCCCATCGAGATAGAGACCGCCGAGCAAGTTGCCGACCGCGTGCTCACCGTCGCCGCGTTCGATCTGCCCGCGGATTACAATCAGACCTACACTGCCAAAGTCCGCGCCACTTCACTGGAACAAGTGCAAGCCACCGCGCGCAAGTATTTCAGCACAGGTGATCTGGATATCGTGTTGGTAGGAAACGTCAGCGCATTTCGCGACGCGCTGAAAAAAGAATTTGTAGGCGCGGAAATCACCGAGATTCCCTTTAATCAAGTGGACGTGCTTTCGCCGGTGCTGCGCGCGTCTAAGCAATCCGCTGCCGCCGTTGCTGCGCCCGCCACGCCCGAATCACTCGAGCAGGGCAAGCAAATCCTGCTGGCCGCCGCACAAGCCGCCGGTGGCGATGCGCTGCGGCCCGTCGCGACCCTGGGATTCAGCGAAAACGGGACCCTGCACAGGCCCAGAGGCGATCAGCAGCTTGTTGTGACCTGGCAAGTTTCCTACCCCGACCGTTCGTATGGCGAAGTAAACCTGGGCGCCGCGACGATCGTGCAAGTCTGCGACGGGAAATCGTCCTGGTTGAAACTTCCCGACGGAGTCCACGACACCTCGAACATGGTCGGCGAATTCAAGCGCGGCATCACGCTCTTCGGCGGCGGCTGGGGTCTGTATCAACAGGTGCTCGCTGGAAAAATCACGGCGCAAGCGATCGGAGAAGCGGAAATCGCCGGGAAGAAGACGCTGGGTGTCGCGGTGAATGGTGCGTTCGGCGCGGTGCAGCTGTATTTCGATCCCGCCACGCATTTGCTGGCGGCGGCGCGCTATCAATCCGTCAGCGATCACGGTCTCAGCGATAACGAACAGCACTGGAGCGACTATCGCAACGTCGAGGGTCGCCAGTTCGCGTTCTCGACCAACACTGTCCGCGACGGCGCGACACTGTTCGATTCCACGGTGCAGTCGGTGAAAATAAATCCTAAAGTGGACGACGCATTATTCGCGAAGCCGGATGCGTCAGCGCCTGCAGCAACGCCAACTCCCGCGCCGGCTCCCGCCCCCGCGCCGAAATGATCCAGCACAGCTCACTTCACCGTCAGGATCACTTTGCCGATATTCTTCCGCGCATGAATATACTTGTGCGCCGAAGCCGCATCGGCCAGCGGAAACGTCTTGCCGATCACCGGCTTAACCTTCCCCGCAGTGTACAACTTGAAAATTTCGTCGAGCTCGCCCCGCAACAGCGCGCCGCGCGCCGGCATGCGTCCCAGATTCACGCCAATGATCGAAATATTCCGCGCCATCAGCTTCAACGGATGAAATCGCGGCGTCTGCAGCAACGCTCGCAGCCCGCGAGTCGCGCTTTTCTTCCCATCCGCACCGGCCGCGGCCGAGAATCCGTACACCACCAATCGTCCGGTAGGTCCCAGGCACTTATAACTGTCAGCAAAAGATTTCCCGCCGATCGCGTCCATCACCATTTCAATTCCGTCGGGCGCGAATTTCTGCACCACGTCCACGAAATTGCTTTTCTCGTAATCAATCGCGTGGTCCACGCCGATCTTGCGCAAATATTCCTGTTTCGTGGGTCCAGCCGTCCCGTAGATTTCCAGGCCGCGCGCCCGCGCCAGCTGCACCGCGGCAATGCCCACGCCGCCCGCCGCGCCGTGAATCAATATCCGGTCGCCGGACTGCAGATTGCCCATCGCGAACATCGAGTGATAAGCGGTGAGATAGTTAACCGGAATCGCTGCCGCGTCGTCGAACGGCATGCCCGCCGGCAGGCGATAAACGCGCCCCGCAGGGGCCGCCACCCACTCCGCGTACGCATTGAACTGGGTAAGCGCCGCCACGGCATCGCCCACGTGCAACGGTTCACCGTCGCTAGCCTTGCCCCCTTCGGCAATTTTCTCCACGACGCCGGAAACTTCGAATCCCGGCACGAAAGGCGGTTTCGGCGTGCCAGGATAAATTCCCATGCGCTGCAGCAAGTCGGCAAAATTCACTCCCACGGCCTTCACCCGGATCACCACTTCCCCGGGCTTCGGCTGCGGGTCCGGGACTTCGCGCACCTCAAAAACTTCCGGAGGCCCGTACCTCTTTACCACCATTGCACGCATCTAAGTCTCCTTCTGCCGAATGCCGCTCAATCGCCGATGAATCTATCACATGCTCACTTTTCGATGCTGCACCGCTGTCCCAGGCCTCATCCGCTCCCGGCTTTTCACTTTGGTTTCAAAGGCATCCTATCTTAAACTGTTAGACTTTGCGCAACGATGAAAACCACACATAGACCACGAGTCCTGTTTACCGGCATCACGATTTTAGCGGCGGCCTTTGCCACACTCGCTGCCGCGCCTCCCACGCAGGCGCCCACGCCCGCGGTGCTGACGGCCATGCTGGACGAGCTTGACCGCTCGATGGCCGCCATGTCCAAGGGCGATCCTCCGGATTATTTCATCAGCTACACCGTCGCCGACCGCGAATATTCAGAAGTGTCCGGCTCCAATGGTGCGTTGCTCACCAGCGGTGAGACTCGCGCGCGCTGGCTCGAAGTCCAGACGCGCGTCGGCACCTACCAGCTGGACGACACGCACAAGCTCGCCGACCGCCAGCCCAGCTGGACCAGCCCCGGCGGGTCCGTCACCGTGGATGACGACATTCCCGTGCTGCGCCGCGAAATCTGGCGCGAGACCGACCGCCAATACCGCGCCGCCACGCAAGCGCTCATCAAGGTAAAGACCAGCCAGGAAGTGCAAGTGCAAACCGCCGAAGGCAGCGCGCCAGATTTTTCGCGCGAAGCCCCGCACGTCTCCATAGGCCCGCGCGTCGAACTCAAGGTGGACCGCAAGCCCTGGGAAGAGCGCGTCCGCAAATACACCGCCGCGTTCAGCAAGTCACCCGAAGTTTTGAATTCCATCGCCACTTTCACCGCGCTGGGCATGAATCAGTATCAGGTGAACACCGAAGGCACCAAGCTCGCTTTCGGCCAGGTCCATTACCGCCTCGAGCTCTACGTGCAAAGCAAAGCGCCCGACGGCATGGACATCAACCGCTACGCCAATTTCGATTGGCTGGATCCCAAAGACGCTCCGCCCGACAAAATCGTCTTCGCTCGCATTCAAGTGATGATCCAGGAGACCGAAGCGCTCGATAAGGCTCCGCTCGTGGATCCTTACGCCGGTCCCGCGCTGCTTACCGGACGCGCCGCCGCCGTATTCTTCCACGAAGTTTTCGGCCATCGCGCCGAAGGCTTCCGTCAGAAGGACATCAACGAAGGCCAAACGTTCACCAGCAAAGTCGGCGAACAGATTTTGCCCTCATTCATTTCAATCAAGGACGATCCCACCGAAGCGGCTCTCGGCGGCCAAATGCTGCTGGGAAATTACGCGTTCGACGACGAAGGCGTGCCCGCCGAAGACGTGCAGCTGGTGGATCATGGCGTCCTGAAAACCTTCCTGATGTCGCGCTCGCCGCTCGTCACCATTCCGCAATCCAACGGACACGGCCGCCGTCAACTGGGCTTCGTTCCGGTGGCGCGCCAGGGAAACCTGATCGTCTCCAGCTCGCACACCGTCACCAACGATCAACTTCGTCAGCAGCTCATCGCCCTGGTGAAGCAGCAGAATAAGCCTTTCGGCCTGCTGATTGACGACATCGCCGGCGGCTTCACCTTCACCGGCCGCCAGCAGCCCCAGGCATTCCAAGTTCTGCCGCTGGTCGTTTACAAAGTGTTTCCCGATGGCCGCCCCGACCAGCTCGTCCGCGGCGTGGATATCGTCGGCACACCGCTCGTATCACTCACCAAGATCATCGCCACCGGTGATACGCCGGATATTTTCAACGGTTACTGCGGCGCAGAATCCGGCTCCGTCCCGGTTTCCGCCGTCGCGCCCGCCATCTTGATTTCTGAAATGGAAGTGCAGAAGAAAGAAACTTCCACCGACAAGCCGCCGATCCTGCCGCCGCCGGCACATGATCCGCAAGCAAAGGGGCAAGCTCAGTGAAGATCTTCGCAACGTTTGGATTGCTCGCGGCCTGCGCGTGTGCGCTTCCGCTTTCCGCCGCCACCACCACGCAACCGAAAAATACCGTGCCCGTCGTGCCAGGGCCTTCGTCACTAGGCGAAGAGGCCCCGTCGGCGTCAGCCGCAGCCTCGCAAGCAGCCGTCCCGGAATCCGAAAGCGACAAAACCCTGCACGCCATGCACGACGAAATGGAACGCGCCCGCATGCGCCTGCAACTCCCCGGCGTCGAAAAACCCTTCTACCTCGAATATCGTCTCATGGATCTCGACGTGCGCGCCGTCACCTCCTCCTTCGGCGCGCTGATTTCCACCTCCACCACGCGCAATCGCTTCATGAGCGTGGACGTGCGCGTCGGCGATTATCATCTGGACAGCTCGAATTTCATCAGTGAAGACGGCTTCCAGGGTTTCCTGGGCTCCACCGGCGAAGTCGGCATTGACCGCGATTACAATTCGCTGCGCCAGGATTTGTGGCTCGCGACGGACCAGGCTTACAAGCAAGCTGTCACGCAAATGTCGCTGAAGCAATCTTTCCTGCGCAGCCTTACCAAGCCGCCGGAAATTGACGACTTCTCGCAGGTTCAGCCGCTCGTGAAAATTGACGCCCATGCCGAGCCAGACTGGACCAGCCGCAATTGGGAAGACGAATCCCGCGCAGCTTCCTTAGCGTTGACGAATTTCCCGCATCTCAGCGGCACGCGCGTGAATTACTACATGATTTACGTCACCTACTATTTGATGAACAGCGAAGGCACCACCATTCGCAGCTCGCGCAGCCTGGCCGCCATCGAAGCCGCGCTGGACACCACCGCCGACGACGGCATGGCTCTGCACGATTATTACGCCGTGTACGTCACCAAGCCCGCGGACCTGCCCGATCCCCCCGCCGTGGGTGCTTCGCTCGCGCAGACCGGCACCGAATTGATGACCATGCGCCAAAGCCCGCTCATGCAGGATTTCACTGGCCCCGTGCTGTTTGAGCCGCAAGCCGCCGGCTCCCTGCTCGCGCAAGCTCTTGCGCCATCACTCTCCGGCGCTCGTCCGCCGCTTTCCACCATGCCCGCTTTCGATGAAATCATCGAACGCATGGGCGGCCGCAGCGAATGGTCCGGCCGCGTGAATACGCGCGTGCTCCCCGCCAGCGTCTCGCTCGTGGACGATCCCACGCTGAAAGAATTCAACGGCCAGCCGCTCCTGGGAAGTTACGATGTTGACGACGAAGGCGTAAAAGCTCAGCGCGTCGCAGTAGTCGAAAATGGCTCGCTGAAAAATCTGCTGATGTCCCGCCGCCCCGGCCCCGATTTTTCCGCCTCTAACGGCCACGCGCGCTCCGCCTTGCTTTCAGACACGCGCCCGCTCGCCAGCAATCTGTTCCTGCAACCTAACGGCGGCCTGGACTCCGCCACGCTGAAAAAGAAATTTCTCGATGCCTGCCGCGACGACGGCCACGAATGGTGCCTGGAAGTGAAGAGCATGGATAATCCTGCGCTCTCCTCCATTCGCCAGGAAGATTTCAGCGATTTTCTCGGCGGCATCGCCGGCGGCGTCGCCAGCGGCGAACGCATTCCGCTCGTCGTCTATCGCGTGTACGTTTCCGACGGCCGCGAAGAAATGGTCCGCGGCGGCCACATCGAAGGCCTGCAGCTGCGCGCCATCCGCAACATCCTCGGCATCGGCAACGATGAAACTGTCTTCCCGTACATGCAAAATACCCAGGGCGGATTCGCCGGCACCGCGCTAGGAGCCTTCGGCTCAGCCAACGGCGGCATCCCCAGCACGGTCGTCACCCCCTCGCTCCTGCTAGACGAAATCGAATTCCGCGGCTTCCACGGCGAACCCCGCCGCCTCCCCCTAGTCCCAGCCCCACCCCTAAAGTAAGAGTCTCGGCAGGTGCGCTGCTTATGAAGCGCGCTACAGCGCGATTCATCCTGAGAACCGTCAGCGCCGGTTCGAAGGGCTGCGCCCCAGCTTGCCACGCATTCGAACTCAAGCGTCTGTAGGGGCGGTCTCAGACCCGCCCGTCTTTGCCTTGCGCCGTCATCCTGAGCGCAGCGAAGGACCTCTGCGCATTTTCTCCACAACTGACGATACCTTCCCAACACTTGCATCCGCCGCAACACAAAATGACGCGCAGAGGTATAATCGCGCCCACCGATGCCCCTCACCGCCAGCACCAAACTCGGTCCCTACCAAATCGAATCGCTCCTGGGCGCCGGAGGCATGGGAGAAGTGTACCGCGCGCGCGATACCCGCCTCGACCGCACCGTCGCCATCAAAATTCTCACCCAAGGCTTATCCGACACGCCGGAAGTTCGTCAGCGCTTCGAACGCGAAGCCCGCGCCGTTTCCAGCCTCAGCCATCCGCACATCTGCGTGCTCTACGACGTCGGCAATCAGGACGGCATCGAGTATCTGGTGATGGAATATCTCGAGGGCGAGACGCTCGCCGCGCGAATTGCGAAGGGCCCACTCACAACCGCCGAGCTGTTGCGCTACGCCGCGCAGATCGCCGACGCCCTCGATAAAGCCCATCGTAAAGGAATCGTCCATCGCGACCTGAAACCCGCCAACGTGATGCTCACCAAGACAGGCGCGAAGCTCCTCGATTTCGGACTTGCGAAAGACGAAGAGATCCTGCAGGGAGACTCCGGCTCATCACCCACCATGAGCCGCCCGCTCACCATGCAGGGCTCGATCGTCGGCACCATTCAATACATGTCGCCCGAACAACTGGAAGGCAAGACAGCCGACGCGCGCAGCGATATTTTTTCCTTCGGCGCGATGCTCTATGAAATGGCTACCGGCCATCGAGCTTTCGAAGCCAAGAGCAATGCCAGCCTGATCGCCGCAATTCTAAAAGAAGACCCACGGCCCCTACGCGATTTGCAGCCGCAGACGCCGCCGGCGCTCGAACACATCGTCAAAGCCTGCCTCGCGAAGGAACCCGACGAACGCCCGCAAAGCGCCCACGACCTCAAGCTGCAACTCGAGTGGATGCGCGAATCCAGCGGTATTTCGCAGACGCAGTTGGCGCAGCCCGCTTCAGCAGCAGAAACATCCACATCCCGCCGCAAAACCGCCAGCATGCTCCTGGCCACAGCAGTCTGCACACTTCTCGTCGCGGCCGCGCTCGCCTACTTTTTCCGCCCGCAGCCCGCTCCAGCAGAGCGCCTCGAATTCTCCATGCCCCTGCAAAATGAAATGAGCCATTTGGCACTTTCGGCCGATGGCCGGATGTTCGCGTTTGTCTCACCGGATCAAGTCTCAGGTGTCAACTTGGTGAGCGTGCAACGTGTCGGTTCCGCGCGAGTGTCCGTACTGGCCGGCACCGAAGGCGCAAGTTATCCGTTCTGGTCACCCGACGATGTTTACGTAGCGTTTTTCGCCGAAGGCAAAATGAAAAAAGTAGCTATCTCCGGCGGAGCTCCGCAAGTCCTGGCTACCGCCACAAGCGGCCGCGGCGGCAGCTGGGGACGCCGCGGCGTTATTGTCTTCTCGCCCCAGGCCGCCGGCTGGCTGTGGAGAATAAATGCGGATGGCAGCAATCTCGCTCCACTCACCGAAAAAACATTCGACGCCACAAAAATTGTTTCGCACCGCTGGCCTGTCTTTTTGCCCGACGGCGAACATTTTTTGTTCTCGACTCTCACTTTCACGTTGACTGCGGAAGACAATTTCAGAGGGATCTACCTCGCTTCACTTTCGGGTGAGGCCAAGCGCGTGGCGCCGTCAGGCATCTCGAACCCAGGCTACGCCAACGGTTACCTTTTTTATCTCGATGCCAAAAAATCGCTGCGTGCGGTCCCGCTGGACGCCGCCAGGGGAACGGTAGCAGGCGATTCCGCGGTCATCGCCGATCAGGTCGGCTTCCAGCCGTCCATCTTCTGGGGCGCTTTCTCCGTCGCGGAAAATGGCACCATCGTTTACAATCCCACTGTCGGCGCCGCGCTCTCCGCCCTCACCTGGTTTGACCGAGCCGGGAAGGAACTGGGTCGCGTGGGCGAGATCGCAGTGCTCGCCAACCCGTCATTGTCACCCGACGATAGCCGGCTGGCCGTGGACGTCGCGGATGTAAAAGCGAACGACATCAACATTTGGCTCAGCGATCTCAAACGCGACACATTCTCACGCTTCACGTTCGACTCGTCCGAAGATGTCGGCGGCGTCTGGTCGCGTGACGGTTCCTTGATCGCCTATCGCACTTTACAAGCGCACGATACAACTGTCGTGGTGAAACAGGCACAAAGGTTGCAGCCGGCTACCTCAATTTTCTCTACCAATGAAGGTGGTTACGCGACAGGTGATCTCGTTCCGAATTCCTGGTCACTCGACGATATGCAACTCCTCTGCACCTTGCAGGCCGCCACTGCAGGATCCCAGCTGGTGCTGCTTTCCAAATCAGGCGGCAAAATGACGCCTTTTCTTTCCACGAAGACCAGTGAGTCGAACGGCCAGATTTCGCCCGACGGCAAGTGGGTGGCCTACGCGTCGAATGAGTCAGGCGACTGGGAAATCTACGTGACCACTTTTCCCACCGCCGCCGGCAAGTGGCAAGTATCTCAAGGCGGCGGCAGCGAACCTCGCTGGCGCGGCGATGGCAAAGAGATTTTCTACATCGGAGCCGGCAGCACTCTGACGGCGGTCCCGGTCAGCAGCGCAGGAATTTTCGCCGCCGGCAACCCCACGCCGCTGTTCCGCACCCAGCTTCGCGCCCAGGTTTCTTCCACCGATCAATTTTCGTATGACGTAACCAAAGACGGCCAACGCTTCCTCGTTAATCGCTACGCCAAGCCTGCCCAAGTAGCCCCGCTCCACATAATCCTGAACGCCACCGCCACCCCCCAGGCGAAATAATCGCGTCCTCGCCCCTAATTGTTCTTTGCAGCCTCGGCATTTTCCAGAACCAGCTGCGCCGCGTCGCTCGATTTCATATTCCCAAAAAATGAACGCAGGCCATCGTAGGAATCTGCGTTAAAGCTGATTTCACTCAAGGTGAAGTTGCGTTTTACTTCCAGCGCATCTCCCTGCTCGGTGGCCGAAATTTCGTAGGACATCGAGGTTCCAGCGTTAATCACCTTCTTGGGCGGAAGAGCCGCGAACTTGAAACCGGCTGATCCCTGAATCTTGATGTCGTCCAACTGCTCGAAGCGATATCCGAAACGGATCGGATTGACGCGGCGTTCCGTACTAAACGATCCCTCGTAACTCGACCGAAAGAGCGCGATGGGTATCAGCATGCGGTGCCCCACCGGCGAGCCGAACCCCGGAACCGTTACGTTTCCCTCCACTCGTAGCGTGGCACCGGAGTCGTCCCAATTCGTCAGTTTGGTAATCTCGAAAGTTGAACCCGGCGGCAGCGTCCTTTGTATCTCGATTTGCAGCACCTTCCGTCGTCCCTGCTCGTCATCTCTATGCAGCGCCGTTCGCCGAGCCGCCCCTGAAACCCCGGTGAGCTCCATCTGAAGTTTTCCCACCGCGCTCCCGTCCTCCTTCAGTTCGAGCTCAGCGGAGCGCAGCGCAGTCGCATCCGAACTGGCGGACGCGGGCGATTTCACAAACTCGGCCCCTTGTTTGGTTACACGTATTCCCTGTGATTCCGTTTCATACCAGGGGATCATGCCAAACGGGTAGTACAGCGCGGCCGGGTCCAGCCAATATTCCTTTCCACCAGCCTGCGCCCATACGATATCGGCAGTGAGCCCTGATGTATCCTGCCCCGGCGGGCTGAAAACGTCCTTGTTGCGCGGCACCAGGTAAACCTCCTCCGCTTCAAAACCCGCGGTTCGTGCCAGGCCGATGAATAACCAGTTGAGCTGCTGCCCGCTCGCGTAGTTCCGTTTCAGCACGTCTTCCACATTTTCATCGCGCTTGACTTCCTCTGCTTTTTTCTCGCTGGCCGTTTTTGCTGGTTCGTAGCTCAAGTCGCGAATTTTTTGTACTCTTGCATATATTTTCTGCAGCTTCACCTCAGGCGAATCGCCGGCGGCAACCGTCTGCGAAAGCTCTTGTTCCAGCACGCTCTTCTTGCTCAAAAACTTGTCCAGTTCGCCGCTCCACTTTTTCCCCATGCGATTCCAGTACTGCTCGGTGGTTTCGCCGACAGGTTCGCCCGGTTTGCGATAGAAAAAATCCACCCGAGCTTCCAAAGCGCGCACCGGCGGCATCAGCGCTTCCTCTATCACCGCGGGAATGTTGTGCACTTCCAGCGTGTACCATCCGTTGGGCTGCCGCTGCGGTAGAGCTCCCAGCGGCAAGCCCTTGGTTCGAAAGTAAAGCGTGGGATCGAGCTCGCTTCTGGGGATGTACGGAGCGATGGAAAAGCTGGCATCGCGCGTGAACAGCGGGCCCGATATGATCCAATGCTCGTTGTACAGATAGAACGGTTTGAATTGCTGGCGGTACTTATATTCCACGATGCAACCCGGTTCCACATTGGACAAGCTGAACGTTTTCGTCAGGTAATTGCTCTCACCGGTCCGCTCGACGATTTTCTCGTACACCTTTCCATCAAAATTGACCACGCTCCCGTCCGGCCGAATCGTTCGCGCACGGATGTCGTGTATGTCGGACTCTTCCTTGAAGAACCGAATCGCGGGATTGCCCTGCGCTTTGACGCCCGCTTCAGTAAAGATCTTGATGCGGATGTATTCCTCATCAACGTCTCCATCAATGTTGGCGCGCACGGCGTCCACATGGCTGCGCCGGTAGAGAACCATGGCGTTCGCGCCCGGGCTGGCAGGATTGTCCTTCAGAGCGAGATCTGCTGGCGGTATTGCCAGCCAGTCGTCGCCTGCCGGAATGGCTTTGGCGAATGACAACCAAAGTATCGCCGTGATGACCGGCAGGCTAAGAACCAATACGCGGCTTCGATTCATCGCTGCACATCCTTCCGTTACGCGCAGATTCTTAGCCCGAAGTCTTGCACTCGGACAAACTCCGACGCGAATTGTAGTTCCCAAACAATGAAGTGCTGGCAAAGCTACAGGCCAGGCGGTTTCCTGTCAACACCCCTAGCGGCTTCCACCCCTGAACCCCGCCGCCTCCCGCGAGTCCCAACCCTGCCGCTGAAGTACACGCTTTCCGTAGGGGCCAGTCTCAGACCCGCCCGCCCTTTCCCTCTCCGCTTTGTCTTTCTCTGTGCCTTTATCAGAGTTCATGTGCGTTCATCGGTGGTGCCTTTGACTTTCTTCTACCCATCGGGCGCGACCCGCGAGCCCAGCCGCTCTCGCCAACCAGATTTCTAATCGCCAATATGCGGAATTACATCCTCACGTAACTCGCTCAAGACAAACCACCGCACCTCCTCCTGATCGAAAAAAAACACATGGTTGGCTGCGCTGCCAAATCAGCCTCACAGCGTATAATCCCCCGATGCCTTTGGACGCTCTCGAACGCGCTTCCCACGAAAAGCGGCTGGCCGCGCTGGCCTCGGTGGGCTCCGCCGTTCTACTGATCTCGCTGAAAATATTTCTGGTGGTGCGCACCGGCAGCTTGGGCGTCTTGTCGGAAGCGCTGCATTCCATCCTGGATTTTTTGGCCGCGGTCATCACTTATCTTTCCGTGCGCGTCGCGGATAAACCCGCCGACGCGGACCATCTCTACGGCCACGGAAAAGTGGAAAGTTTCTCCGCATTCGTTGAGACCGCGTTGCTGCTGTTCACCGCCGTGTACATCATCTGGGAAGCGTTTCAGCGCTTGTTCTTCCACACCGCGCACATGCGCCCCAGCTTGCAGGCCATCTTGGTTCTCGGACTGTGCATGGGAATAGATTTCGTCCGTGCGCGCGGCTTGAATCGCGTCGCGAAAAAATATCCCAGCGAAGCCCTGGAAGCAGACGCGCTGCATTTTTCCACCGATGTCTGGAGCACCTTCGTCGTCATCCTCGGTATCACCGGCGCATGGTTTGGCGCGCGCTACGGAATCGCCTGGCTGGATATGCTGGACGCCGTCGCGGCATTGGGCGTCGCTGGCGTGATTATCTGGATCGGTTCGCAGCTCGGCAAACGCACTGCGGACGCGCTTCTCGATGTCGCCCCTCACGGCCTGCGCGAACGCATCGAATCCGCCGTGGACCAGACCGAAGGCGTGCTGCAGTCCGAACGTGTGCGCGTGCGCCGTGCCGGCCAACGCTATTTCGTGGACGTGACTATCAGCGTGCCGCGCACCGCGAGCCTGGAGCAAGCGCACTCCGCCAGCAACGCCGTGGAAAAGCGCATCGCGCAGATTGTTCCCGCGGACGTGGTGGTGCACGTCGAGCCGCGCGCCAAGACCGACGAAAATCTCTTCGAGACCATTCGCGCCATCGCGCAGCGTCGCGGCCTCGCCGTCCACGAACTCTCCGCGCACCAGTTCGATCATCGCCTGTTCATCGAGCTGCACCTGGAAGTGGACGAAGGCGCCAGCCTCCGCGAAGCGCACCGCCGCGCTTCCGAGCTCGAAGAGGACATCCTGAAGGAAACCGATCCGCGCGCGCTGGTAAACATTCACATCGAGCCGCTCGGTGTGAAAATCGGCGGCGGCGAGGAGATGAAGGAACTGGCGCGCACCGTGCAGGAGTTTCTGAATTCACTGCAGTCCGAATACCACGAGCTCACCGACTGCCACGAAGTGCACGTCCGCAGCGTGGATCACAAAATCCTGGTCTCCTGCCACTGCGCCATGGACGGCAGCCTGCCCATCACCGAAGTCCACGACATAACCGCAGCCCTG
>Ga0209274_10000617_pt1 | contig 20224 bp, 17 predicted proteins | sample HubBroMetageREF1_FD_188343 | JGI IMG/M metagenome (GOLD analysis project Ga0209274, IMG submission 188343) | Reference soil microbial communities from the Hubbard Brook experimental Forest, New Hampshire, USA - Hubbard Brook CCASE Soil... | ecosystem: Environmental > Terrestrial > Soil >...
GCCTTCGTCGGTTTCGGGCACTCCGTGCTGGCCATGAGCGGCGAAGAAACCCTGGCGCAGGTCAACCGCGAGATCGAGCACCCCAAGCTGAAGAACCTGGAAAAGACCGGGCTGGTGATCTTTGTTTACAGCCTACTATTCACCTCGCTGGTTTCGTTCTTCGCAGTGATGATTATTCCGGACAACGTCCGCCCGGATTACTTTGCCAACCTCATCGGCGGCATCGCCATGTATCTGGTGGGGCCGACCAGCCTGAAGCTACTGTTCCACGGCTTTGTCGTGCTGGTAGGCGTGCTGATCCTGGCGGGGGCGCAGAATACTTCGATCGTGGGTGCGAACGGCGTCTTAAACCGCGTGGCCGAAGATGGCGTGCTGACCAGTTGGTTTCAGAAGCCGCACCACCGCTACGGCACCAGCTACCGCATCATCAATCTCATCGTCTGCATGCAGTTGCTGACCATCGTGCTGAGTCGGGGCGACGTCTACCAACTGGCCGCGCTCTACGCCTTCGGCGTGATCTGGAGCTTCACCATGAAGTCGCTGGCCGTGCTGGTGCTGCGTTTCACCGAGCCCGGCAACCGCGCGTGGAAGGTTCCGGGGAACTTGCACGTCGGGAAAACGGAAGTTCCCTTTGGGCTCATGATCATCTCCGCGGTCCTGCTGATGACTGCGCTGGTAAATCTTTTTACCAAGTATCAGGCGACGATCGCGGGAGTGGTTTTCAGCGCAATATTCTTCGCCATCTTTACGATCTCTGAGCATCACGTTGCCAAGGAGCGCCACGGCAAGCCGGAGCAGCTCGACCAGTTTCGGGTGTACGGAAATCAGGAACTGGGCAGCGGCGCCATGGGAGTGCGTCCGGGCAATATCCTGGTCGCGGTGCGCGATCCTCGTAATCTTTATTACTTGCGCCACGTGCTCAGCCATACCCATACCGGCAAGCAGGATGTGGTGGTCATGAGCGCGCGTCTCTATCATCGCGAGCACAGTTTCAGCGGCAGCGAGGTGTTTGAAGCCAGCCAGGTATTCGACCACTACGAGCAGGAACTGTTCACCGCGGCCGTTGCCGTGGCCGAAAAAGAGGGCAAACCCATCTCGTTGCTGGTTGTCCCCGCGACCGATGTGTTCGAAGCCATCATGGTGACTGCGCAGCGTCTCGATTCGAGCCGCGTGATTTGCGGACTCTCCAACAAGCTCACCGCCGACGAGCAGGCCAAGCTGACCGGCGACGCCTGGGAACGTCTGCCCGAGCCGCGTCCGCGCATGACTCTGGAAGTGTGCGCCCCTGATGGCACGATTCGCGAATTTTCGCTTGGGCCGCACGCGCCACGCATGCGGCCACAGGATGTTGAACTCATGCACCAGCTATGGCTCAACATCACGGCCGATCCTAAGTTTGCCGGGGCGCACCATTACCACATCGTCGCGCTTGCGCTGGAGGAACTAAAGCGCGAGCTGAGCACAGAACAACGCGCCGAACTCTTGGCGAAGCTGCAAAAGGAAATGAACGTCCCGGCTCGCGATCAGAGTGAAGAGGAAAGCGACTTAGAGTCGTAAGGAGGTCCCATGGCGCGAATTCCCGGTGCTCCCGGCAATCAGGGTGGTCTGCTCCGCCGGTTGTTTGTCGGGATAGTCTACCGTGTTACCCAGCGCAGACTCGGCCGGATCATCATGCCGATTCAAGTGACGGCGCATCACGGGAAGATTTTCTGGGGATACATCCAGATGGAGCAATCGCAGATGGGTGCTCATCTGGTCGATCACAAGCTGAAGGGCCTGGCCGAGCTTCGTGTAGCAACTCTCGTTGGATGTCCGTTTTGAATCGACATCGGCTCTGCCGTGGGCAGAAAGACCGGAATCTCAGCCGAGCAAATCGCCAACCTGAACAACTATCGCAGCGACTTCAATTTCTCAGAGATTGAAAGACTCGTCCTCGAATATGCCGATGGAATGACCCGGACTCCGGTGGAAGTTTCGGATGCTCTCTTTGCGCGGCTGCGGGAGAAGTTCAGCGATGGAGAACTTGTGGAGCTCACGTCGGCGATCGCGTGGGAAAACTATCGCGCCCGCTTCGATCACGCCTTTGGAATAGAAGCAGAAAATTTCACCGAAGGGGCGGTTTGCGCCCTGGCGGTTCGAATGGATTCACAACCGTGACTGCGAACTGGCTGTGTCACTTCTTCAGAAGGTTCTCGAGCGAGGCTCGGAGATCGCTGAAGTGGAACGGATATCCGCTGGCGAGTAACTGCGCCGGTTCGACGCGCTGGCTGCCCAGCAGAACGGTCTCTCCCATTTCGCCGAATGCCAGCTTTACCGCGAACGCCGGCATTGGAAAAATCGCGGGGCGCGAGAGCACGCTGGCGAGCGTCCGGGTGAATTCTGCATTCGTTACCGGCTTGGGTGCGACCATGTTGACCGGGCCTCGGAGATCGGCTTTCAGGATGTGGTGAATTGCGCTCACCATGTCCTGCACATCGATCCAACTCATCCACTGTCGCCCATCGCCGATCCTGCCGCCTACGCCCATCTTGAACGGCGTGAGCATTTTTCCGAGTGCGCCGCCTTTTGGGCTCAGGACCACGCCGGTGCGCATCTGGACGGTGCGAATGCCGGCGTCGGCTGCGGTTTGGGTAGCTGCTTCCCACTCGCGGCAAACCTCAGGCAGGAATCCGATGCCGGGAGTGCTCTGCTCGGTTAACACTTCGTCGCCGCGATCGCCGTAGTAGCCGATCGCCGAACTGCAGATAAACACCTGCGGCTTGTGGTTGGCCTGAGCCAGGGCCTGTGCGAGATTGTGCGTGCCGACGACGCGGCTGTCGCGTATCTTTATTTTCTTTTCGTTCGTCCAGCGCCCGACAATGCTCTCTCCTGCCAGATGAATGACCGCATCGAAACCAGAAGCCGACTCAGGCGCGATCGCATTCGCAGGACTCCACGCAATCTGATCCTCGCCTGTAGTAGCCCCGCGTATCAGACGTGTGACTTCGTATCCGTGAGTCGTGAGAGAAGGAAGAAGCGCGGCCCCGATGGGCCCGGAAACCCCGCTGACCAGAATTCGCGAATTCATGGCTGACTGCTTGTCACTGTAACAGTTGACGGTTCCATCAACCTAACCTGCGGCGAATTCGAAGGATTTGAAGCGACTGAAATCATGGTTCCCGACTTTCGTTGTTGTACGTTCGGCTCGTAAAGCTCCCGGCTATTTCGGACGATGGTGTAAGAGAGCTCAGTGGAGTTCCAAGGTCAGTAAGGAGATGTTTTGTGCAATTCCTGAAAGGGGGGCTGGGCTCATGCCTTGTTGCCGCGATGGTTTGGTCATGGCTGAGTGCGGCCGGAGCGGCACAGGAGAGAATCGTGATTGTCGGGTCCGGCTCCAATGTGCCGGTTCATCTCTATCAGGCTTGGACCCGCGAGTTTAACGCAGCAAACGAACGCGTCCAGGTACGATACCTGCCCTTGGGAACCTCCCAAAGCGTCCGACAAATCAGCCAGGGGATTGGAGACTTCGGCGGCGGCGAAATACTCCTGACTGACGCAGAGATGCACGGTTCTAAGATTTCGCTCCTCGCGATTCCCGTAGTCTTGGTCGGACTTGTGCCCATCTATAACCTGCCCGGCAATCCCGAGTTGAACTTTTCCGGTGACCTGCTGGCGCAGATCTATCTGGGAATCGTGAAGAATTGGAAGGATCCGCGGATTGTGAAGTTGAACCCCAAGGTGGAACTTCCTGATCTTCCCATTCGAGTTGTGCACCGCAGCCCGGGGAAGGGATCGAACTATATCTTTACGGCCTTCCTGTCGAAAACGAGCTCTCAGTTTCGGACTGAAGTGGGCAAGAGCCCGTCACCGCACTGGCCCTTGGGATTGGAGGCCGATCGTGGTCAAGACATGGTGGAAAAGGTTGCCGCGACGCCGGGCTCCATAGGCTATGTGGACCTGAATTTTGCCCGCAACTCGGGTCTCGGCTATGGCCGGGTCGAAAACGCCACCGGCCGTTTCGTGCGGGCCACACCGGCGGCAATTGAAGCTGCCTGCGTCGCCCGGGAGGATTCCCTACCTCCCGATTTTCGCTTGGATGTGACCAACGCTCCGGGCGAGGACTCTTACCCCATGGCCAGCTTGACTTGGCTTTATGTGCCCAGTTCGAGTATTTCAACCGCCCGCACCGCTGCCTTAAAGCAGTTCCTGAACTGGTCTCTCCAGGAAGGCCAGAAGGAAGCAAGAAGCCTGGGATTTGCGCCATTGCCGGATCGCGTCGCCGCCAAGGCAAGGGCCGCGGTGAATTCACTGCCATAGGCTGACGATCCCGCGACCAACGCGCGATTTCGCGGCTCAACAACCCCGGACGCAATGGAAACACGGTCCCACATAGCCCGCTACCGTACTCCTCGCGGTTATAATCCATCATGGCGAGCTTGCGCCAGCAGATCGCGACCACTGCCCTTACGCTTACCAAGTTTCGCGACTTGATGAAGCGCATGCAGGAGAACCGCCCGCAGGACGATCTCACCATCGTCAAGAAGGCCTACGACTACTCCCTGAAACATCATGAAGGCCAGAGCCGGGCTTCCGGCGAGCCTTACCTGGTCCATCCGCTCGAAGTCGCGCTGGTTCTCGCCGAAATGAAAATGGACCCGGTTGCTGTGGCCGCCGGACTGCTGCACGACTCGGTCGAAGACACCTCGGTCACCATCGTCGACATTCGCAAGGAATTCGGCGAGCAGGTTGCCCACATCGTCGAAGGCGTCACCAAGATCAGCAAAATTGACTTCGCCACGCGCGAGGAGCAACAAGCCGAAAACCTGCGCAAGATGATGCTGGCCATGGTCGACGACATCCGTGTGATTTTGATCAAGCTGGCCGACCGCCTGCACAACATGCGCACGCTCGAACACCTGCAGCCTGATCGCCAGCACAAGATCGCCGAAGAGACGCTGGAAATTTATGCGCCCATCGCTCACCGCCTGGGCATGGGCAAGATTCGCGGCGAACTCGAAGATCTCGGCTTCCGCTTTCTCGATCCCGTAGGTTTCGAGCAAGTGGAAAAAGCCGTCAACGCCCGCCGCAAGCAAGGCGAGGCTTTCCTCGCCAAGATGCAGGTCACCATCTCTGAGAAGCTGAAGGAAGCCGGCATCCAGGCGCGCGTGGAAAGCCGGATCAAGCGGCTCTACAGCATCCACAAGAAACTGCAGCGCCAGCACATTTCGGTGGACCAGGTTTACGACCTGTGTGCCATGCGCGTCATCACGCGTTCGCTGCAGGATTGCTACGCCGTGCTCGGTATCATTCACAACCTGTGGCGGCCGGTGCCGGGACGCATCAAGGATTTCATCGCCATGCCGCGGCCGAATTTCTATCAATCGCTGCACACTTCGGTGATCACGGAAGACGGCACGCCATTTGAAATCCAGATTCGCACCGAGGAAATGCACAAGATGGCGGAAGAAGGCATTGCCGCCCACTGGAAATACAAAGACGGCCCAGTCTCGGCGCAGGACGAACAGCGCCTCGCCTGGCTGCGGCAAGTAGTCGAGTGGCAGCGCGACGTCAGCGATCCCAACGAATTTCTCTCCACACTGAAGGTCGATCTTTATCCTGAAGAGGTCTACACCTTCACACCAAAAGGAAAAGTGGTAGTGCTGCCGCGGGACGCGACGCCGGTTGACTTCGCTTACAGCGTGCACACCGAAGTCGGCCACACCTGCATCGGCGCCAAGGTGAACGGGCGCATGGTTCCGTTGCGCCATAAGCTGCACTCAGGGGACATTGTCGAGATCCTCACGCAGCCCGGCCACAAGCCCAGCCGCGACTGGCTCGGACTGGTCAAGTCGTCACGCTCGCGCAACAAGATCAAGCACTGGCTCAACGTTCACCAGCGCGAGCGCGCCATTGAAATCGGACGCAAGCTGATTGAAAAAGAAGCGCGTAAATACCGCATCGCGCTCAAAGAAATTAAAGACGAAGAGCTGCAGAAAGTGGCTTCGGGCTATGGCTTAGGCAAGGCCGACGATCTCATGTCCGGCATCGGCTACGGAAAATATTCCGCGCGACAGGTTCTGGCCCGCCTGTTGCCAGCCGGCGCGACGCATTCCATCGCCGGCGACATTGAGTCCGAGGGGCTGACTTCGCAACCCGGCACTATCGCCAGCGTCGTGCGCCGCGTCTTCGGCGACCATAACGCCATCACGGTTCGCGGCCAGGGTGACATGCTGGTCTACCGCGCCCAATGTTGCAATCCGATTCGTGGAGAGAGCATCGTTGGCTACATTACCCGCGGCAAAGGCGTCGCAGTACACTCCATCCACTGCCCTAACGTGACGAACCTGATGTACGAACCCGAACGCCGCATCGAAGTCGAGTGGGCCCGCGATGAGAGTACGCCCACCGCTTATCCTGTGAAGCTAACCGTTTTCTGCGACGACCGCTTCGGTATGTTGAAGAGCATTACGGGAGTGATTGGCGATGCCCAGAGCAACATCAAGAACATCACCGCGCATACCGCGAATAGCCAGGCCAGTGTGGAAGTCGTTCTGGATATTTCCGACTTGAAACACCTCGAGCAGATTATTGCCGGCCTGCGAAAAATTCCCGGCGTGCACGAAGTGCAACGCCTACAGAAAATCTAAAATCTAAAGACGGTGGCGAAGCCCTTCACGCCGAGACAACGGTCTCACTCCGATTTCCACGTCACCTTGAAGCTGGCCCCGTCCGATGCCAGCGCCGACGGAACCGCGGTGTCCTTGCTTTTGCTCGATCCATTCTTGGTGGAAATCGATTCCTGCACCGCGCTGCCGAAATCGGTGATCGGCCCCGAGATTGAGGAGTCCGTCGCTTCATTCATGCCGGTGCTTATCCCCGTATAGAGCGTCCCGAAAGGATCCACGCCGAAGTCCGACAGTTCATTTCCGTCCATCTCTTCAATCCATTCCGCCGAATTCCTCGGAGGCACGCCGCTCCCAAACGCCCCGTCGAACTCCACTTCCTTGCTGAAGCCCTGCCCCGTCGTATCGTTTCTGAGAGCCACCAGATATTCGTTGCTGCCCTCATATGTCACCGATGCCGAAAATTTATCGCCCGCCGCGATCGACACGTCGTTTATCACCACACTGCCTAGCGGATAAAACTCGTACCACACCCAATAAAACGGAGTCTCGCCGTTGCAGTCGGCGTCCGTTCCGATTTGCTCCACCGTGCTCGACGACCAGCCGTCAATGCCCACCCACTCCGACGAGTCGGTGTTCGGCGTCTTCGTGCAGTCCACCGCCGCCACGATCCATGATCCCTCCACATAGGTGAAGTCCTTGCCCGTAACCGCATACCCAGCCCAGATCGTGTTGTAGGAAACGGTGACGTTCCGGATCGCATCGTATACAGGGGGACGCGTTCCGGGAGCCACTATCCTAGGCCCGTGCTTTCGCGGGACAAACTCCGCGGTTGCCGTCGCTGAACCAGGCCCAGCGGCCATCTGCGCCAACGCGGGCGCAGCGCTCAGGGCTAATAAGACTCCACAAATTCCCTTCAAGTTCGATAGCATAGGCGTCCCCCGTTGTCTTCCCCGGATTCTCATCTTCCGTCCCGAGGCCGCAACATCTTATGCCGCATCGCGGTCGCCATCAAGCCATAAATTTCCCATCTGCCCTCCCGATTTTCCCCGCCCCCTTTGGTGTGGCGGTCTGCCACTCTGTGTTACCCTGAGTCCTCTGTGGTTCTGGTTTTACTGGCCGCTGGATACTGCAACTGACAACTGATTTCTATGCGCGAAGTCATCTCCACAAAAGATGATTTCTCCCTACTCGCAGGCCATCAAAGCAGAAGATCTCCCATCCAAATCTAGTCGCTGCCGCTCTTCAGAACAGCCTCTCCGTGCAAAGATTCCTCCAGCCGGGTGCTCAGCCAGGTTGTCAGTTGTTCCTTTACGTGCAGGGGAACTTCAACGAACTCCAATCCTGCAGCGCCCGCACCGTCACGCCAGCAGACTTCCGCGCTGATCTTGGCGCTGACCGGAGGGTCCGGCAAAGTCAGCCGCAAAGCGACTCGATCGCCAACCTGCAGCGCCGGCGAGCTGCCGAGAGCGATGCCGTGTTCGCTGATATTCACGGAAGTTGCTATAAACTCAGGCCGCGAACCGACGGAGACATACACCAGGATTTGCACGGGGCAACGGTAGTAGCGCCTCTTTTCGTTCACCATGAGCGGGTGGGACACTTTGAGCGTACGCACCAGGACTGCCGCAGATATGGGTTTGACGAGCACAAAACTGGCCCCCGCGCGGAATGCGCTGGGCATTTCGTCATTGCCATTCAGGATGGCCATGACCACGGCTGCTTTGTGCGACGTCATTTCCCGAGACTTCCTGAGCAGTTCCAGGGCGGCGGCTGAATCCTTGAAGTCCACGACGATCGCTTCGTATTTGGAGTGACAAAGTTTGCCAGTGGCGGAGGCGAAGTCAGAGCAGACGTCGACATGCATGGCCAATTTGCCCATGTAGTGGCAAAGAGTATCGATGGTCTGAATGTCGGCACTGACCAGCAGCGCACGGACGCCTATGCTCTTAGAGGGCACGGGGTCTCTTTTCTCCGGCTCGATGCGGTCGCGCTGACGCGGGCGGGGAAAGCGCTCATATGGCAAGGACCTCGGGTATTTCCATCTCGCCGTGTTCGAAGGCATGCACAAATGCGTCCACGACCTTGGGATCGAAGTTTGATCCCGCACTGGAGACGATCACCTGCTTGGCCTCGAATGGAGTGACTGCCCGGCGATAGGGCCGGTCGCTGGTCAAAGTGTCAAACGCGTCGGCCACCGCCAGCACCCGGGCTTCGAGCGGTATCTCGTCCCCTTTCGCAGGACCATATCCCGAGCCATCGAACTTGTCGTGATGGGAAAGAATAATGGGAAGTACGCGGCGTAGCGATCCCCCGACCGGTTCGAGCAAGGCGACGCCTTTTTGCACATGCTTGCGCATTTCCAGCATCTCTTCCGGAGTCAGGCAGGCGGCTTTGTAGAGGAGTTGGCGGCTGGTTTCGAGTTTGCCGACGTCATGCAGCATGGCCGCCGCCCGTACGTCGTCGACCCGTTCCTGATCGAATCCCATCTGCGTCGCAATCGATGAGGCGTAGAACGCCACCCGGTAGGAGTGGTTGTGCGTGTATTTATCGTTGGAGATGAACTGCTGCAGAATCGTCAACAGGCCAAAATAAGTTTGTCGCAGTTCGAGCATATGACGTTCTTTCTTGTCATACAGCGTTCCCATGGCGTAGGCCGTGATCTCCAGCAGGCATGCCCAGGTGACGATCTCGGACCACTCGGCGTAGCTCAACGCAAACGGGCCGGTTCCCGCAAACAGGCCGGTATTTTTCCATAGAAGGATGATGACCAGGAAGATGCTGGCGCTGGCGGTGAGCACCGCGTGCCTGCGGCCATAAACGTAAGCCGAGAAGATCGTGGGCAGCGTATAGAGACCCAGGATCATGCGGTGCGAAGCTACCAGCCAGTTGAACATGCCTGCAATCACGAATAGAGACAGCACCAGCCAGAGTTCCTGGTTAATCTTGGCTAGACCAGTCGTGAACCTTGACTTGGAAGCCGCGGCCTCTCCCGCCAAGGTTCCCGGGCTGCCTAGCATGCGTTCGTTCGTCAACGTAGATGTTGATTTCATTCCATGTCCTCTTCCACTGCTGGGATGATCTCTTGAGTGAGACTCCACCCTTTTGCTATCGGCTGGTTCTTGCCCAACTTTAGGCCGAGGCACGCAGTAGCCTTAGGTCGGTTCTCGCACTCAGTTCTCAGTTAGAATCTTGTGAGCCTTGGTATTCCTTGCCAGTGATGTTTTCTTACCGAGAGCCGAGAACTGAGAGCCAAATTTTATGCGTGAAGTCATCTCCACGAAAGACGCTCCGCAAGCCATCGGCCCGTACTCGCAGGCCATCAAGGCCAACGGATTCGTTTTTGTCTCCGGCCAAGTGGCCATCGATCCGGCGACGCAACAAGTCATCACCGGAGACGTGGCTGCGCAGACCGATCGCGTCCTGCGCAATCTGTCGGAGATCCTGGAAGCTGCCGGCAGCGGTCTGGGGAAAGTCGTGCGCTCAACCGTGTTCCTGAAGAACATGGGCGACTTCGCCGCCATGAACGCCGTCTACGGCAAGTATTTCAGTACGGCGCCGCCCGCGCGCTCCACCGTCGAAGTAGCGCGCTTGCCAAAAGACGTGCTGGTGGAGATTGATGTGATGGCGCTGGCATGATCGGAACTACAACCACAGAGGGTACAGAGGAAAAACAGAGGCATCGGCGTTTCTCCGCGTCATCTGCGGTCAAGATTTACCTGGGGGGAACTTTCATAATGAAGATTGCAATTATTGGAATCATCGCAATAGTGCTGGCCGCCCTGCTTGTTTACGCACAAACAGCGACCCACAAACCGGCTCAGGCGGCTCGCCCTAACACCAACGCTCCCACCAAGGTAACGGGCGACGGGGTCAAAACCGAATCCGGCCTGCAATATTGGGACATTAAAGTCGGCGCCGGTGCCATCGCGAAAACCGGAGACAAAGTGACGGTCCACTACACCGGATGGCTCACCACAGGCAAGAAGTTCGACAGCTCAGTCGACGCGAATCAGCCGTTCGATTTCACAATCGGGGCAGGCGATGTCATCAAAGGCTGGGACGAAGGCGTGGCTGGAATGAAAGTCGGCGGCAAACGACAGCTGCGAATCCCGCCGGAACTGGGTTACGGAGCAACCGGCACTCCCGGTGGCCCCATCCCGCCGAACGCAACGTTGATCTTCGACGTGCAGTTGCTGGCGGTGAAATAGAGGCCTGGCCGCAGAGGACGCGGCGGGACACAGACGAACAGAAATTCCCGGTGGGACGGTGGCTTAGTTCCTTACGCCTTGGCCACTTTGCCGCTGCGGATGCAGGACGTGCAGACGCGCATGCGCTTGCCCTGGCCCGCGACCTTGGCGTGCACCGGACGCAGATTGATGTTCCAGCGCCGCTTGGTGACGTTGTGGGCGTGGCTGATGCGGTTTCCCGCTTGCGGCTTCTTGCCGCAGATATCGCATTGTTGTGCCATGACGACTCCCGAAGAATTCAGATCTTGTAGGGCAAACCTAAATTTTACAGGAAGTTGGCCGGATTCGGCAAACCCAGTCCCCGGCCGAGTGGTACATTACTTGGCCCAATCAAACCCGAGCCGCAGGCGATTCGTATCGGTAAGGATGCCCGGCCCTGCACAGCAACGCCGCTGTGCGATACTGGTGCCATGCAGTCCCCGCTCCAGTCTCCGACTGCGGCCACCGATCCTAAATCGGTGAAGGTGAACCTCACCACCGGCACGGGGGTCGACATTGAGTGGAACGACGGCCACGTTTCGCACTATAACTTTCTCTATCTGCGCGACGCCTGCCCCTGCGCCATGTGCAACGAAGAGCGCGAGAAAGCGGACCGCCGTCCGGGCGAACCCGTTGCCCTTGCGCCGGGCGCGCTGCCGATGTTCAAGCCCACTGCCAAGCCCGTGTCCGCGGAGGGCGTGGGCAAGTACGCCATCAAGTTCATGTGGAACGATAACCACGATCTGGGCCTGTACTCGTGGAAATTCTTGCGCGAAATCTGCCCGTGCGCCGAGTGCAAAGCGGCGCGGGCAGCGGGTTAGCGAGGGCCGCGTGCGTTGGTTCGACTAAATATCTGTTCGACCAAACATGAGTTCGACCAAACCAATCTCCGCCGTGCAATCGGTTGTAGACGAACTGCTGGAGGATCTTCACGCGCGGAGCGGCTGCGATAAAATCGGACTCCCCCGCGAATCCTTCGCGGTGATCCTTTGTGAGATTGGCTCAAAACACGCGACCACAGCCACATCTGAGACCGAAATCCGCGCGTTCTTTCTGAGCCTGCGCGTGGACGAACTGGCACTCGCCCGCGCCTGCGCCGCCGGCATCAATGCAGCCTGGGAAATCTTCCTCACGCGTTTCCGCGAGAAGCTTTATCTCTCGGCCCTGCGCATCGCGCGCGAGGACGCCGCCGCTCGCGAACTGGCCGACACTCTCTATGCCGATCTATACGGAACTCATCTGCGCGAAGGCCAGCGAGTTTCCAAGCTCGCGTCCTACACGGGCCGCGGATCGCTCGAAGGCTGGCTGCGCACCGTGCTCTCCCAGGAATACGTGAATCGTTATCGCCGGACGAAGCGCCTGGTGAGTCTGGACGAGGAATCGGAGGAAGGCGTCCAATTCCGCGCTCCCGAACCCGAGCCGGTCCCGGCCGCAGATCCCCGCTTGGCGCAGGCCACTGACGAGGCCATCGCCTCGCTCTCCGGCGAAGACCGCATGGTGTTGAGCGCGTATTATCTCGATGGCCGCACTCTGGCCGAAATCGCTCGTATGCTGAGCGTGCATGAATCGACCATCAGCCGCAAGATCGACAAGCTGGCTAAGTCCATGCGCAAGCAGATTGTTGCGGCCCTGGGGCGCCGTGGCATGTCGCGCCGTCAGGCTGAAGAAGCCCTGGAAGTGGACGTCCGGGACCTGCAGGTGGATATTCGCCGCAGCTTGGCGCAAGAATCGTCCCCGCCGGCGTTCTCTGAGAAGAGAGTTGAAGCCAGGGTGCCGGAAGGCGAAGGCTGAGGGAAACGCCCGCCTGGAAATGGCAAGCCTGGAGAGGAAAGAAGAAGCGTAACCAAGCAAGCTAGGACTAGTAGCTAGAAGCTGCAATGCAAAACGTCCCAAAAATCGTACGCGAACGCCTGAAGGCTGCAGCGCCTGCCGTCAATCATCCCGATGCGGACCTGCTGACGGCCTTCGCCGAGCATTCGCTACTCGGGCTGGAACGTGACATCGTGCTCGAGCACCTCGCCCGCTGCGGCGATTGCCGCGAAATCGTGGTGCTGGCTTTGCCGGCGACGGAGTCCGTCCAGACAGTCGTGAGCCCATATCCCAGAGGCTGGTTGACCTGGCCTGCTTTGCGTTGGGCATTCGTGGCCGCGGGCATCGTCGCCATTGCCTCGTTTGGAATCCTGCAATACCAGAAGAGTAGCCATTCAACCACGATGGGCAACCGGGCATCCGCGCCGCCTGTGACCACGGAGGCTAAGAATCAGCCGCTGTCTCTGCAGCCCGCCTCGGCGCCTGCCGAGAAGCGCGACAAGCTCCCGGCCCCGCCAGCCCTGGCGTCATCCGATTCTGGCGACGCCACAAGTCTGATGGTCATGCAGAACCCCGGCCAGAACGCCGGCCAAAACGTCGGCCAGAAAAAGAGCGTGTCCCGCGCCGAGGCCGTTCCGCCATCTGCCGCGCCGCAGGCTGGCAGAGCTATTGGACGTATTCCCGCAGCACGCACCCTGGGTGCGCCCTCATTTGGTCCCAGGGTGGCGAATCAATTTCAGCAGCAAAACCTTCAGCAGAACACGGCCCAGAATCAAGCTCCGGTTCCAGCGCCACCCAGGGCGGTCGGCCAGCAACAAGCGGCAGGAAACGCTTCTGTGAATATGCCAATCTCCGCGGGCGCTCAGACCGTAGAGGCATCGGGAGCAGCCCCAATCACGCAAACTGAGAACCTGGACGCTCACCTGGCACAGAACCAGCCCCCAGCGCAGTCGCCGTCCGTTGAGGATTCGGTTTACCCCGCGGTCGGCAAGGCCAAGGCGCCCGTTCCCCTTGCCTCTGGCGCAGAAGTTAAGATTGACGGCGAAACCCGCCACGACCAGGCGCTCGGCAGGCTGGCAGCCTTGGCCGCGCCTGGGCAAATTGGCGGTTATGTTGTTGATCCTACAGGGGCTGTTGTGCCCAACGCTCGGATTACCATCACTCCCTCCGCGAACGGGGGAGCCACTACCGCTGTGACCAATTCTCAAGGACTGTGGCTCGTTGGCGGCCTGCCCACCGGAAGCTACAAAGCGCAGGCGGAAGCGCCCGGGTTCAAGCCGACGGTCCTTGCCCTTAACTACGATGCCAACCAGCCCGCCATGTACCGTTTTACTTTGAACGTGGGCAGCGTCGCAGAATCCGTTGAGGTTTCGGCGCAAGAATCGCTCATTATGACGGAGACCGCGACGACGGCAGCGCCCGTTACCAACAGCAAGGTCAGCCAGACCTCGCGGAACGGACGCAGCTTCACACAGTTTATTGCCCTGTCGCCACTGTGGGAGATCACCTCCACTGGAGCGCTGCGACGCTCGGTCGACCAGGGCAAGACCTGGCAGGATGTGGATGTGAACGCGAATTCCGCCTCTGTGGCCAGCGCGAGCCTGGCAGTCACCGCCCAGGTCTCCCGGGTGAAGCAGAAAGACTCAACGAACGCCATTCAGCAGGCTGCCACGTTCACTTTCCGGGCAATCGCCGCAGCTGGAGCTGAGGTGTGGGTGGGTGGCTCCGGCGGAGCGCTTTATCATTCGACGGACGCCGGCAATCACTGGACCCGGGTCGTCCCCGTCTCAGGTGGCACGACCCTTACCGGCGACATCACCAGCGTGGACTTTCCCGACTTGCAGCACGGAAAGCTCTTAACCTCTACCGCTGAGGTCTGGACCACCGGCGATAGCGGTCAAACCTGGCATAAGCAATAACCGTGTTCAAGTCGTGGAGCCCCGGACGCCTTCGTCCGGGGCGGTACTTCATCCGCGGCTGGCGGACGAAGGTGTCCGCCGCTCCACGAGTCATTTCCGTTACTTCCGTCAGTCCTTGCCTTAGCTCAGCGCTCACCGCGTTACCAAAGTGACGTTTACACAACATGAGGGGAATCTTAATATCCATCTCGTGGTTTGGCAGTTCTGGGGGAGGGCTGCCGAGGCGTCCTGGACTTGAAAAAGTCGAGGGCGCTTTTCCTTTTTGGGCAACATGCATTTCCGGTACAAACAGATTTTGCCCGGAAAGCGCAGGATTGTGATTATCTTGATCCGCGGCAGGCTGAGCAGTACCCGCCCATCTCCAGCCGCGAAACCAGCACGCGGAATCTGCAATCTTTCTCTACCTGTTGTTTGAGCTTCTCGAAACTGTCGCTCACAAATTCGGCGATCTTGCCGCAGCGCAGGCAAGCCATGTGGATGTGATCGCGCTCCAGCTTGCGCTCGTAGTAGTGGCCCTCGCCGTTGATATGCATCAGGTCGAGTTCGTCGATCAGCCCCTGGCGTTTGAGCAGCCGCAGGGTGCGGTAGACCGTGCTGCGGTCGACGCTGGCATCAATCTTCTGGGCCTTGCGCAGGATTTGACTGGCATCGAGATGCTTGCTGGCAGTTTCCATCACACTAAGGATGGCGCGCCGCTGCTGCGTCATGCGAATTCCGCGCTCGGCGAAATTGGCCTGCAGCCGGCCGGGCATTTCGGTCTGGGGAAGGGGCATGCCAGCGTCTCCTATCGGGGCTAGTTGTCGCAACGGATCTGCGATGAAATCTCGCGCCGGAGCTTGACGGGGTGGCGAAGCATCCGTCAAGATCAATGTAGATCAGATGCGACGCAGTTGCAACTAGATCGATCGGGCGTGCGTCCTGGCTGTGGATCACTCGCAAATTCAATGGGAAGATTCTGCAAAATACCGCTGGCGTGCCTGTGCCTGCCCGTTCTCCTGCTGGGCGTGGTCTTCGCTGGAGTCGGCGGGAGCATCTCAGGCACGGTCAAGGACCCGTCGGGGGCTGCGATCGCTCAGGTGTCGGTTGTTTTGGTGAACAGCAGTACGGGCGTTCGGCAGTCTACTAACGCCGATGCCCGCGGAGCTTATAGCTTCCCCGTGCTCCCGGTCGGTGGCTACGTGCTTGAGGTCGACCATCCCGGTTTCCGGCCCTACCGCCGCACCGGAATCGTGGTCGACGTCAACAGCGCCCTATGGCTCGATATCGTTCTGGAAGTCGGTAAGCGTACCGACGCCGTCACGGTCAGCGACAGCTCGGTTCATCTCGAAACCTACAGCAGTCAAGTGGGCGAGGTCATTAACGGCGAACAGATGAATGCCGTTCCCCTGAACGGTCGCAGCTATACCGATCTGCTCTCACTGCAGCCCGGAGTTGTGCCCTCGACATCGATCAGTTCCGATACCGTGCAGGATGTGGGCGCCAGCGCGCTCGCGCCTTCCGGCGATCTGAATCCGGGAACGATTTCGATCCATGGCCAGCGGGAATTCGCCAACGCTTTCATCGTGAACGGCAGCGATTCCGAAGAAGACGTCAACATGGGGACGGCGATCATCCCCAACCTCGACTCGATTGCTGAGTTCCGCGTTCTTACCGGGAATTTTGACGCGGAGTACGGAGAATTCAGCGGTGGGCAGATCAACGTGATTACCAAATCCGGCAGCAATTCACTCCACGGCGACCTTTTCGAGTTTCTGCGGAACACCGATCTGGACGCGCGCAATTATTTCTCGCCGACGCGCGGCACGTTCCTGCAAAACCAGTTCGGTGGGACGGCCGGTGGCCCGATCCGGCGAAACAAAATCTTCTTCTTTTCTGACTATCAAGGCACTCGCCAACGTCAGGGGGTGGATACGGGTTTGATCCCGGTGCCTTCCGCGCAGGATAGGTCGGGAAATCTCTCCGACTTGGCGTCTGCTTTCTACACGACTCAAATCGTCAACGGGCAATCGGTTGTGGTACCTACGGTCGTCAGCGGTCCGGCCTGGGCGGGTACCCTTTCTCATAGTCTCGGCTATTCGGTTTTCGCTGGCGAGCCCTATTATTTTCCCGGCTGCACGAATACAAACTATTTCGCGTCGAGCACTTCCGCTTGTGTTCTGCCCACCTTGCAAATCCCCACCAGTGCGTGGTCCGGACCCACGCAGCATTTGTTGCAGTACATTCCGGCGCCGAATGCTTCCGCCGATCAGTTTGCCACCTCGGCCTACAATCAGGCTCTGCGGGACGACAAAGGCGCCCTGCGGCTCGATGCCAACACCGGCTGGGGCCTGATTTCCGGATACTACTTTCTGGACGATTATTCCCTGAACAGCCCGTATCCCGTTGCCCAGGGCGGAGCCAGCGTGCCCGGTTTCAATGCGTTGAATCAGGGCCGAGCCCAACTGTTCAGCTTAGGCGATACGAAGACCCTGAGCTCAACCGCGGTCAACGAACTCCACTTCAGTTACATGCGCGCTTACAACGACCTTGGCAAACCGCAAGGTGGACTGGGCGTCAGCCTGGCGTCGCAGGGTTTCGTCACGGCTTCGGGAGCGCCGTCAATCGTGGCGCTTGACCCGAAAGGCGAGGGTGTAGAGAGTCTCGTGTTCAACAATTTTTCCACGGGCACCAATACCAACGAACTGAAGCAGGCGAACAATACTTTTCAGTGGCTCGACAATTTCTCGAAGGTCATCGGACGGCACACCGTCAAAGCCGGCGGTGGATTTCATTACGATCAAGTCAACGTGAATCCGATCGCGCAGTTCAACGGCAGCTTCCTGTTTACGGGAAGCGAGACCGGTGTTGATTTCGCCGACTTCCTGCTCGGAATTCCCAGCCAGTACAACCAGAGCCAGCTGAACGCTTTTTACGGTCGCAACAAGTATGCGGGCCTTTTTGCCCAGGACAGCTGGCATGTGCGATCGAATCTCACCCTCAATTACGGTGCGCGTTGGGATCGCATCGAGCCCTGGTATGAAAAGTACAACCAGATTTCGACCACGGAGCCCGGCAAACAGTCAGTCGTATTTCCCGGCGCGCCGCGAGGAATCTTGTATCCCACCGATCCGGGAGTGCGGCGCACTCTGGCGCCGCCAGGAGACGAATTTTCGCCGCGCCTCGGTTTGGCCTACTCTCCCGATGTATCGGCGGACAATTTTCTCGGAAAAATATTAGGCGGTCCGGCGAAAACCAGCCTGCGCGCTGGCTTTGGCATGTATTACACATCCATCGAAGCCCTCACTCTGGGAGTGCTCGCGGCCAACGCGCCTTACGGAACAACTTACAGCAGTCCAGCTCCGCCGTTGTTTTCGAATCCCTTCATCACCGCTTCTAACGGAGACAATCTCGGCCAGTATTTTCCCGTCACGCTTGCACCGTTGAACGCCTCCAGCAGTCATCCCGATACCAGTGTGGACTGGTCGCAGTATGTGCCCATCAGCGGCATCCCCGCCTATCCCGTGAGCAACCGCATTCCTTATACCGAGCAATACATGCTCTCGATCGAGCGGCAGCTTGGCGACAACACTCTGTTCAGTGCCAGCTACGTAGGCAATCAGTCGCACCGCCTGCTGGTCCTGAAGGAATCCAACCCCGGCAACCCCGAGCTGTGCCTGAGTTTAAGCCAGACCAGCGAAGTGGCCCCAGGCTCGGCTACCTGCGGCCCTTTTCGTGAGAGCAATATTTTCACCACGGCCACCGGCCAAACCGTGGACGGAACCCGCGGACCTCTGGGCTCGAATTTCGGCAGCGACACCAACCAGAGCACGATCGGCAATTCCGACTACAACGCCCTCGAACTCAGCCTTCGCCATACCAGCAAACGACTGCAGGTATTTGCTAGTTATACATTCAGCAAATCGATCGATCAGTCGTCCAGCGTCGGCGAGGAAGTGAATCCCATCAATCCCGCGCTCAGCCGGGCTTTGTCGGCTTTCGACGTCACGCACAACTTTGTGGTGAGTTATGCCTGGGAGCTCCCGCTCGATCGCCTGTTTGCCGTTTCCGACCGTTGGACGAAGGGTTGGACCGTTTCCGGCATCACTCATTTCAGCAGCGGTTTTCCGGTCACCCTGCTCAACTACGGCGACAATTCCTTGCTGGGCGCGGAGCCTAACGGCATCAACAACTATGGCGTAGACGAGCCGCAATTCACACCCGGACCGCTCGATTTGAATTCCAATCCACGCAATGGAAAGTCGTATTTCAACACTTCGCTCTTCAGTCTGCAGCCCTTGGGTACACCGGGAAACGCCCGACGCCGTTTCTTTTATGCTCCGGGGCTCGACAACTACGACATGGCGCTGATGAAATCTGTTCCCTTGACCGAGTCCAAGTCGCTGCAATTCCGGATGGAGGGCTTCAACGTTTTCAATCACGCGCAGTTTTTCGGGCCAACCGCGGTGAACGGCAATATGAATAGTTCCACCTTTGGCCAGGTCGTCGGCGCCGGCTCTCCCCGGCTGTTGCAGGCGGCCGTCAAGCTGATTTTTTAGGCCAGGGGGGAGGCATTGTCCTGGTTCGGGCGGGTGACTTTGGTCTTGCGACTTTCCCATCCCCCCAGGCATCCAATAGCGGTGTTACGATAAAGAGTTGGGTTTCCTACGGGAAGCACTGATACGGTGCCCGGCAGCGCGGCCTAAATTGAAAGCCCCCGCCGATGGCGCGAGGTTTACGATCTTCAAAGATCAGGGAGAAAGAAAATGGCAGGTAACGGAATCGTCGAAGTGACCGATGCGAACTTCGACCAGGATGTTTTGAAATCGGACAAGCCCGTTCTGGTGGACTTCTGGGCAACCTGGTGCGGCCCCTGCCGCGCCATCGCCCCCATCGTCGAAGAACTGGCCACCGAGTACCAGGGCAAGATCAAGATCGGCAAGATGGACGTCGACTCCAACAGCGCCACCCCCATGCGCTACAAAGTCACCGGCATCCCCACGCTGCTGGTGTTCAAAGGCGGCCAGGTCGTCGAGCAAATCGTCGGCTACAAGCCCAAGGACACCATTGCACAGGCGCTCAATAGACACCTCGGGTAGGCAGCTTCTAGCGGCTAACTCCTAGCTAAGAACTCTTAACGCACGCTGTCTTGCTAAGCAGCGTGCGTTTTCGATTCTAGGATTCGGGTCTGGTAGATCGGGAAATTCAACGCCTGGCGGTCAGCTGGAAGCTGGTAGCTGTTTTCAGTACTTTCGCAGCACCCCAATCACCCGCCCCTGCACATCCACTGACGCGGCCGGCACGATGATCGGCTTCATGGTTACATTCGAGGGCTGCAACCGGATATTCTCGCCCTCGCGGTAGAAGCGCTTCAGCGTGGCGTCGCTCTGATCCACGAGAGCGACCACGATGTCTCCGTTGTGCGCGGTGCGGGCTTTTTCCACCAGCACGTAGTCGCCGTTGAGGATGGCCTCATCCTGCATGGAGTCGCCGCGTACTTCAAGCACAAACACTTCTTTCGAGCGGACAAAGTCTGCCAGCGAAATGGTTTCGTTAGTCTGCACCGCCTCGATCGGCTGACCGGCCGCGATGCGCCCCAAAAGCGGGAGCACGAGGCCCGTATTCACACTCATGGCCTGCTTCAGTCGTCCTTTGGGCGGCAGCAGATCGATGGAGCGGCTGCGGTTGT
>Ga0209274_10000618_pt1 | contig 20221 bp, 16 predicted proteins | sample HubBroMetageREF1_FD_188343 | JGI IMG/M metagenome (GOLD analysis project Ga0209274, IMG submission 188343) | Reference soil microbial communities from the Hubbard Brook experimental Forest, New Hampshire, USA - Hubbard Brook CCASE Soil... | ecosystem: Environmental > Terrestrial > Soil >...
GCCGACAATGTCGTTATTCAACACAGCCTCCAGATCCCAGCCCTCGTCCTTCACCAACTTTTCCTTGACCATCTGGGCGAAATGATGGCTGCCGTTCAGCCCCTGCTCTTCCCCCGCAACGGTAAGAAAAACGATCGTCGCTGGAAACTTCAGCTTGCTCAGCACCCGCGCACATTCCAGGCTCACGGCAGTTCCACTGCCATCGTCGTTGGCCCCCGGCGCGTCGCCACTTACATCCAGCGTGTCGCTGTCGCGCGAATCGTAGTGCCCGGTGACCAGCACGATCCGTTTCGCGTTCGCCGCGTCCGTACCCTTCAGCACCGCATAAACATTGGTGATTTCGGTCGCCTTCGGAATCCGGTCCGCAGGTTCTTCGGTGAAGCTGTCAGTCTTCACCTCCAGGCATCCGCCGCACTCCTGGGAATAACGCTCGAACTCCGCCTTGATCCATTCCCGCGCCGCCCCAATTCCGTGCCCCGCGGCAATCGACGCCGGATCCTGCGCCGACAGCGTCGAGCGTGTTCCAAAACTGACCAGCTTCTCAACGTTCGCCCGTATGCGCTCCGCAGAAATCTGCCGCAAAGCCCCCACAATCTGCGAATCGACGGTCTTTGGTTCCGGCTCCGCGGAAACCAAAACGACCCATGTGGCGACGGACACCTTCGTGAGCCTGCCTTGGGAGAAGCTGAGGGGTCCGGCCAGCGCGAAGCGCGGCCGCAAAGCGCCCCACAGCTGACCGCATCCCACCCCCGCCAGCACAGCGGCCACCACCGCCCTGCGCGCTATCGCCCGGAAATGGAGCATGCTTTGATAGCCTCCGTCCAGAAAAATCCCACCGGGGAGACGATTCCTTTATTCCTCGAAAAATCCTTCGCCTACGGCTCGTCCCCCTTGACCGAACAGCCGTAAAGAATCTAAATACTATCAGGAGGCTCTAATCAGCGAGGGAGGCTTTATGGTTCTCTGTCCCGAATGCGAAACCAATCTCGATGTCGATGAGGAAGGAGTCGACGAGGGGGAAATGATTTCGTGCCCCGAGTGCGGCACCGACTTCGAAGTCATCACTACCAGTCCGCTCGAGTTGAAAGTCGTGGAGGCAGGCTACGTCGAGGAAGACGAAGAAGAGGTTGAGGAGAGCGAAGACGGTGACTACTCGTGATCGGAAGCCGAGATCTGCCGCAACGCCCGCATCAGCCAGGTTAATTGCCCTCGCTTTCCTCCCCATCGTAATTCTTCTCACGTTTCTCCTGCCTACATTCAGCTCTCGCCAGGCGCTCCTCGCCGCCCCTGGGCCCTGGGGCAACGATAAAGCCAAGAATAACTATGCTCTGATCGCCGGCACGGTGTGGGGCCCTGACGACCATCCGGTCTATGGCGTCCCCGTGAAAATCCGTCGCTCCACCGATAAACCCACCAAGACCCGCTGGGAAGTCTATTCCGACCACATGGGCGAGTTCGCGCAGCGCGTACCGACCGGCGAAGCCGACTACATCCTCACCGCCGACCTCAAAGGCTTCAAAACCACCGACGGCAAGCCGTTGCGTCTGGTCAAGGAAGTCACCGTCCACATCTATCAGGACGAACGCGAAGACACTGGATTGCATCTAACCATTGAAGAGGCCGTTCCCGGCAAATAAGTGCTGGCCAAAAAGAGCTGCCCTAAATCTTGGGTGGCGGTTCTTGGGCCGGGGATTTTGTGCGGTGGATTTTGGGTGGCGTAGCGCCCTTCGACGTCACTGAGGACAGGCTTTTCCAGCGCCGCGACGAATCGTGGAAGGGCATGGCTTCAGCCGTGCCGTCCTACAGCCGATAAAGACGGGCTTTAGCCCCTGAGGTCAACCTGTCTGGCGTCGGCCCCGCCTGGTGTTACCGGCGTTGGTGCTCCGGAGTCTGGTGCTGCCGTAACAGTTGCGGCAGGACCATGAGACAATAGCACCAGCATGAATCGCAAACCAATCGTCATCACGGTCGTGACTCTGGCTTGCGCCCTGCTGCTCGCTCTGCCTGCGGTTTCGACCGCAGGGCTCGATAAGAAAGACAAAGCGGTCGGCCGCCTGCTCTACGGCAAGGTGCTCGACCCCCAGGACAACCCGCTTCCCGACGCCGCCGTCTACGTGACCAACACGCGCAGTCGCGCGGTCAAGACCTATATCGTCGGCGCGGACGGCACCTACCGTTTCCCCGCGCTCTCTACTGCCGTTGACTACGAGGTCTACGCCCAATACAAGGGCCACAAAAGCGACACCAAATCGGTCAGCCAGTTCGACGACCGATCCCAGGTCTACCTCGACCTAAAGATTGATATCCGTTAACGCCCCACCCGACCTGGGCGCGCCGTCCTTATTAAATTCCCCCACTCCCGGTATCTTTTTATGCAACTTTTCACTGCCCTTTCGGGTTCAATATAAGGGGATATATTTCTGGAGGATACTGTGAACGGATTGCTTTCTACTCGTAGACCCAATCGAACCGCGCTGGCCGCGAAAGCGGTGCTGGCGTGCGTAACCCTGCTTTTTGCCGCGTCCGCGTTTGCCCAGGGCGGCGCAATGAGCCCCAACCAGGGTGAAAGCGACGGCGTGAGCGCCGGCGGCAACTGGATGGTGTTTCACTCGGAAGATAAAATGACGGGCGCCAAAAAAGTCCGTTTCGAACTGCTCTCGAACAATTTTTTCAAGGAAGACCCTGACTACAAGCCCAGAGTCGAACTGGTTTGCTCCAACGGCAAGCTGACCTACGCCGACTTCAACCCAGGTGTCCGGCTGCCACCTCCCAATCGCCCCGGTTTTTGGGGCCAGCCTCAACTGGAAGTCGAGACGCGCTTCGACGACGTGCACAACTTCCACGGCTGGAACTGGGAGCGCGGCCGCTTCCTTTCGATGGACAAAGGCACCGCCCGCGGCATGATCGGCGCGCAAGTATTTAACATTGCGTTGCCCACCCGCAGCGGGCGCCAGATCGCAGAGTTCTCCCCCGCCGGCCTGAACCTGGACGAAGTAAGAAAGTCCTGCGACCTGACGCCGAAACGGCCCAGCAAAGACTAAAGAATCGTAGGCTAAGAATTGCCAACACCAAAATAGCTCATGTGGGGACGGGCGCCTTCGCCCGTCCAGCCTGGGCGAAGCCTGGCGCAAGTCCTTCCCCTAAGCTGGCAGCGAGTTTTTCCCCCCAGCCCCCACGCAACCCTTCCGGCACTTGCCTCCGCGCCCTTCTGCTGGCACCTTGGAGTCAGACAGAAACCCATGGACAGCAGCACTATCACCGGCTTCGCCTTCGTCTTGTTCCTGGCAGGCGCCGCCATCTACACCATCATCCTCTACAACGGCCTGGTCCGCCTGCGCAACGAGAACGACCGCGCCTGGGCCAACATCGACGTCCTGCTCAAGCAGCGCCACGACGAAATCCCCAACCTGGTCGAAAGCGTCAAAGGCTATATGCAGCACGAGCAGCAAACCCTGCTAGCCGTAACCCAGGCACGAGCCGCATCGATGAACGCGGCCAGCATCACCCAGAAAGCCGTGGCCGATTTGAAGATGGCGACCGCCCTGAACGGACTGTTCCTGGTAGCCGAAAATTATCCCCAACTCAAAGCCAACGAAAACTTCCTCAAACTCCAGACCCGCATCAGCGAACTCGAAGAACGCATCGCCGACCGCCGCGAGTTCTTCAACGACGACGTCAACTCCTACAACACCCGCATCGGCCAGATCCCCGACGTCTTCGTAGCCAGCTTCATGGAGCTGAAGCCGCGCGCCTTCTTCAAAGTCTCCGACGAAGACCGCAAGCTGGTCGAAGTAAGGTTCTCAACCAGCCAAAGCTCCGGAGCCTAAGAGTAGAAGGGCACGGCTTCAGCGGTGCCGTCAGCGTTCAAACATCTGAGCCCAGCGCTTCAGCGCTGGGTAAAGTGCGAGGAAAGCACAGGTCCCGGAGGGACGGTACAAGTTCTCCCGCACGCGCGCTTCAGCCCCTAAGGCCTGAGCCAAGTTTTCGGCGAACCGTTTAGCCCGTGAGTTGCTGATCCACATTTGAAACTCGGGAGATCTCGACCTCGAAATAGTGGGCTGGCTATTTCCACAACGAAAGGTCGCGATTCAGCATCATCTCCAATTGTTCGATCTCGGGTCTAAAGAAGTCTCTTAGCTTGTCTCGCTGAGCGAGCGACACTTCAGGGAAGGCTGAGCCTCCGCTCATGAAGAATCTCTCGGCTCCCAGCCTCTTGACGGCAGCGACGACGGAGTCGAGGCGCTTGGCTTTCGACCACTCCGCCAACAGCAGGGCGCCGCGCGTCAAGTAGTAGCTGCGCGGTTGAGTCAACAACCCCGAGGTGGCCGCCGGACGAAGCTGCGAGTCTGTAAGCTGGAGGCGCCGCATTCCAACAAAATCCATCAGCTTATCCAGATAGGCCTGCGGGTCGGCTCGCATGTCGTCATACACTGTCACCATGACTTGGGAACGGCCAAGCGTACTCTGCCACGCCTGAAGGTGTGCCGAGTAGCGGCTCGATTCCAGCAGCTCAGGGTCGCGTATCAACGCATCCTCGAATTTCCACCGAATCAAGCCCAGGGCGCGCTTCAGGCGATAAAGAGACTGAACACGATCCACCGGGTTGCGGAATGTACAGACCACTTTTGCTTTCGGAACGGTCCGGGCAATGCGCTCTCGCGCCTCAGATGACGCGAAATAGGTAGGCGCAACTTCTCCGATGGGGAGCTCCTCAGATGCTTTTCGATAGTGAGATAGATACCAGTCGAGTCCGCGATGAAAATGCTTGTCGAAAAAGCGAGTCTCTTTGGTCGGATGGGAGAGCCACGCTCCCTGACTTAAAACGCCATGTAGCCAGGTCGTACCGGTTCGGGGAGGACCAATCACGAAAAATGATGGAAGACGCCAAACTCCATCAGCGGCGCTGGCCACAGCTTCATCTCCAGTTCCAGTTCCGGAGAGTTCGCAGCTTCTCGGAATCGATACTTGCGTGGGATGCATGCGGTCGCTTCCGTCGCCCAGACTGCGATGGGCCGCCGGAGTGCAATGGTGGTTCAATCAGCGAATGTATTGGACGGAGTGGCCTGTAGTGGATGCGTCGGGCAGTCGTAGGGTTGTCGGAACGCGAGAGATTTGCTGCGCAATTTACGAGAACATTCTGCTCTTGTGGCCGCGGGCGCCTCGCCCGCGCAGGCTTGGGGCACACACCTTTAGGGCACACACCGCCACATCACCCCAGCAGCCGGGCCGCGTCCTTGGCGAAGTAAGTCAGAATAATGCTAGCCCCCGCCCTCCGAATACTCACCAGCGATTCCATCATCACGCGGTCTCGTTCGATCCACCCATTCCGCGCGGCGGCTTCGATCATGGCGTATTCACCCGAAACCTGATAAGCCGCCAGCGGCAATTCGAAGCGGTCGCGCGCCGCCGCAATTACATCCAAATAAGGCATCGCAGGCTTGACCATGATCATGTCTGCGCCTTCTTCAATGTCGGCTTCGATTTCGCGCATAGCCTCGCGCACATTAGCTCCATCCATCTGATACGACCGCCGGTCGCCGAATTGCGGCGCCGAGTCGGCTGCCTCGCGGAACGGCCCGTAATAGCCGGAGGCAAACTTCGCGGCGTAAGAAAGAATGGGCGTTTGGCTGAAGCCAGCCTCGTCCAGCGCTCGCCGGATCGCCCCCACGCGCCCGTCCATCATGTCGGAAGGCGCGATGATGTCGATGCCCGCCTTCGCCAGTGAAACCGAGGTCCGGGCCAGCAGTTCGAGCGAGGCGTCGTTGTCGATCTCAAAACTGGACTGCACGGCGTGAGCGGCAACTGAGACTATCCTCTCGATCGCCTTTTCTTTTTCTTCTTTGTTCTTCACCGCGAGTATGCGCTGCGACGGAGTGATGGCGTCCCGAACCGCGGCACCCAAAGATTGCGGCGTGAACGTCGATTTCACAATCCCGCAATGCCCATGCGACATATATTCGCAGAGGCAGACGTCCCCCATCAGAATCAGCCCCGGCACTTCGCGTTTCATCGCCCGCGCGGCCTGCTGCACGATGCCGTCATCGATCCACGCTCCAGTTGCAACTTCGTCCTTCTTGTCGGGCAGCCCAAAAAGAATCACCGCCGGCACGCCCAGCCCATGAACGTCCCGCGCCTCCTTCACCGCCTCGTCCACCGACAGATTGAACACGCCCGGCATGGAGCCGACGGCCTTGCGGACGCCTTCTCCAGGACATACGAACATGGGATAGACAAACGCCTCGGGAGTAAGCCGGGTCTCACACACCAGATTGCGCAGCTCCGCCGTGCGGCGGAGGCGGCGAAGGCGGGTCACAGGGAATGCCATGGCAAGTCACCAAAGAGGAAGGAGAACACAAACGCGCCTTCCTCCCTTAATTCTAGACCATCTTTGATTCCGTCAGCGATTCCGAAACAACCGTAGTGGCTCGATTTCAAAATTATTCCCGATGCCATTCTGAGCGCGGCGACAGCCAGGCGAGGAACCTTACGCCGACGCTGTTGATGCCGTGGATGGGAGTGCCTGCGCTTCATGCCGCGCAGCCGCTCCTCGCATCCGTACAAGCGATCCCCGGGTTTCGTAAGGTCCCCCCCGCAGGTGTAACGGAAGTAACCTGCAAGGTTCAAAACGCTCAAATTCCCCGATTGAGTCCCATAGAATTAGCGCAGATGCACTTGCTCAAACGACACCGCTGGTTTGTTGCAGCGGGCGGAATCACTCTGGCCTTTGCCAGCGTGTCTCTGTTCGCGCACCGCAGCGCCGCGCTCACCGCATTCGCCGATCTGGTGGGCCTCGCGCTGATGTTGGCGGCCGCCGGAATCACTCTGGCCAACGCCCTCACACGGCCCGGTCAGGAGCGCAGCTTTTGGGTGTTGATGACGCTGGGATTCTCATTGTGGATCGGCAATCAAGCGGCCTGGTCCTACCTCGAAGCCGTGCGGCACCGGCCGATTCCGGATCCATTCCTGTTCGATATAGTCCTGTTTTTTCATGCGCTGCCCATGATTGCCGCAGTAGCCTGGCGTCCGGATTTGCTCAAAAAAGAAGGCAGAATCCATCTCAGCGCGCTGAATTTTCTGATGCTGCTCGGCTGGTGGATCTTTCTCTACGCCTTCATTGTGTTTCCTCACCAATACGTTGTGCCCAATGCGGAGCTCTACAACACCTACTACGACCGTCTCTACGGATTGGAGAACGGGATGCTGATCGGCGTATTGGGTCTCGCAGTTTGGACCAGCTCCCGTGGATGGCGGCGGCTCTACTGGCATCTCCTCGCCGCCAGCGTGTTGTACGGCGTCAATTCGCAGTTCCTCGACCGGGCCGCGACCGATAACACCTACTACTCCGGCAGCCTCTATGACGTACCCCTGATCGGAACTCTGGCCTGGATGGCGGCTGCCGCTTTATCGGCACGGGCATGGAACCGGCAAAGCCACGAGCTCAGTCTGAAACCGTGGTGGAGGAAGATTATTCCACAGCTCGCCATGCTGGCCATCCTCTCTTTGCCCTTGTTGGGCGTGTGGACGGTGCTGTTCGATAAATCGAATCCTTCCTCGCGGGCGTTCCGGGTTTTCACGGTGCTGGCCGCAATGTTGTTGCTGGGCGCCTTCGTATTCCTGCGGCAGTACTTCCAGGACCAGGCGCTGATGTCTGTGTTGCAGGAGTCGCGCCGCGGATACGAAAGCCAGAAGCATTTGCAGAGCCAGCTGGTGCAGAAGGAAAAGCTGGCCTCTCTCGGCAACCTCGTGGCCGGAGCGGCCCATGAGATTGACCATCCCCTGACTGCCGTGATGAGTTATTCCGAACAGCTCTGGGCCAACCAGCGGCTTAGTGACGAACAAGCTGCCCTGGTGCGCAAGATTGTCAACCAAGCCCGGCGCACTCGCGATCTGGTTGCCGACCTGCTGCGTTTTGCCCAGCAATCGCCGGGAGAACAGATTCAGGTCGACCTTGGCATGCTGCTGCAGCGCGCCACCCAGATGCTGGAATTACGCCGTCCCGGCGGCAAAATCCATGTGGGGCTGTCCGTTGCTCCCGATTGTCCTCGCATTCTTGGCAACGCCAACCAGCTGTTCCAGGCCTTTGTCGAGATCGTCGACAATGCCATGGACGCTCTCGAAGAAGCTGGCGGAGGCTCCCTGGAAATCACCGCCCAGCGCCACGGCAAAGAGGCCGTGCTGCAGTTTTCAGATACTGGCCCCGGCATTCGCGACCCCTTGCGAGTTTTCGATCCCTTCTACACCACCAAGCCCATCGGCAAAGGCACCGGCCTCGGCCTCAGCGCCGTGTACGGCGTGATTCAGGACCACAGCGGCCAGATCACTTGCCAGAACAAACCCGAAGGTGGCGCAATGTTCATAGTAAAGATTCCAGCGGCCGAATCCTCAGCTCAGGTCGCCGGCGCCGCCGCCCGCTGACCCCGCGTAGGGACGGACGCAGCCTGCCCTGAGCGGAGTCGAAGGGTCCGTCCGCGAGCGCAGCGAGCCAGCCATCTGCCTTTCACTGCTGTAACATAAAAGCAATGCCCGCACCCCTCCTCCACAATTCCGCTCGCGTCCTCGAGTTCGACTCCCTCCGCGAAGTCCTGCGCGCCTACGCCTCGTCCCCCCTTGGCCAGCAGCGCATCGCCGCGCTCACCCCCTCCACCGACCGCGTCTGGATCGAAACCCAGCAACAACTCGCCGACGAAATCCGCGACTTCCGCCGCATCGGCGGCCGCTTCGATTTCTCCGGTCTCCTAGATATCGTTCTTCTAGTAGAGAAATCCCGCATCGTCGGCGCCACTCTCGAGACCACCGAAATTCGCGACGTAATCCTGGTTGTCGATCGAGCCGCCGAATGGCGCCAGATCGTCCTCAACCCTCCCGCCAACCTGAAATCCAGCTGGCAAGCCGTGCGCGCTCTCTCCGCCCAGATCGTCGATTTCGCCGAGTTCCTGCGCGGATTCCGCAACAAGATCCAGCCCGACGGAACCCTAGACGGCAAAGCTTCCCCCGAACTCTCCCGCATCCGCCGCGAAATCGAACGCCAGCGCCGCTCGATTCAAGAATCCCTCCGCGGCTATCTGCGCCGCTTGGCTGATGGCGGCACCGTCCAGGACGAACTCGTCACCATCCGCGGCGAACGCTTCGTCATCCCCGTGAAAGTCGAGCAAAAGCGCCGCGTGCAAGGCGTAGTCCACGGCGCCAGCTCCAGCGGCCAAACAGTTTTCGTCGAGCCCCTAGAAACGATCGAACAAAACAACGAATTAGTCCGGCTGCTCGAAGAAGAATTATCCGAGATTCACCGCATCCTGCAAGAAATGACGCAGCGCATCGGCACCCACGCCGCACCAATCCTGACCGCAGTCGATGTCCTGGCAGAACTAGAACTCCAATTCGCCAAAGCAAAGTTTGCCGAAGACTACAACTGCGTAGCAGTGCAGCTAAGTGGTGACGGCCGCCCCCGTGAGCTTGCCCTGAGCGAAGCCGAAGGGTCCATGGTGAACAACGCTCGCCTCCTGCTGCATAACGCAAGGCACCCCCTGCTAGAACGCAACCTGAAGCCCAAAGCCATCTCAGTAGTCCCGGTGACCGTCGAACTAGAAGCCCCCCGCCGCCAGCTCATCATCACCGGCCCCAACACCGGCGGCAAAACCGTCACCCTAAAAACCGTCGGCCTCCTCGCCCTGATGGCGCAATCCGGCCTCCCCGTCCCCGCCGATCGCGCCGAACTGCCCATATTCGACGCCGTCCTGGCCGACATCGGCGACTACCAGTCGATCGAACAAAACTTATCCACCTTCTCCGCCCACGTTACCAACATCGACTTCATCTCCCGAACCGCAACCGCAAGCTCGTTAGTCCTGCTAGACGAACTGGGTTCCGCTACCGACCCCGAAGAAGGCGCGGCCCTAGCCGTAGCCATCGCCAGCCATTTCGGAGCATACCCCGGCGGCGTCGACTGCATGACGATCATCTCCACTCACCACACATCGCTCAAAGTCTACGCCGCCAACACCCCCGGCGTAGTCAACGCATCAGTAGGTTTTGACGAAGCCACGTTGCAGCCGACCTACGACCTGAAAGTCGGCGTCCCCGGCGCGTCCGCCGGCATCAACATCGCACAGCGTCTGGGATTAAATCCCGCAATCATCGCAAGCGCCCGCTCCCGCCTAGGCACTCAGGCCCGCGATGTTGGCCAATTTCTCGACAAACTTCACGCCGACCTGCGTGACGCCGACAACGAACGCCTCCGCCTGCGAACCGCCCAAAAAGAACTGGAAGGCGAAAAAAGCCGTCTGGCGGCAGAAGGCAAAAAAGAACAGCAAACAAAAATCCGCGAGATGGAAAAGAAACTAGAGACCCTGCTCCGCGATTTCGAATATCACGCCCGCGAGGCCGTCAACGCCGTCCAGGACCGCGCCGCCGCCCAAAAACTTTCAAAAGACGCTGAGAGACGAATGGCAAAATTGCGCCGCGAATTCCGCGAGCAGTTCGATTCCACGGTAGTCGCCCACTCCACCGGTGCTGACAAAAATGATCCCAACGCGCAGCCGCAGCTAGTGAAGCACGTCTCCGAAGGCGACACTGTAAAACTAAAATCAACCGGCCGTTCCGCACGCGTCGTTCGCAAACTCGACGACCATCATTTCGAAGTCGAAATGGGCGCAATGAAAATGAAAATCGCCCGCGACGACATCGCCGAACTCGTGTCCGTCCAGGCACAATCAGCCGACACTCCCGTGAAAGCCGCCCGCTCGCGCGGCATTTCCGTCTCGCTAGAAAATGAGGGCGCGACCGTCCCCAACGAAATCAACGTGATCGGCCAAACCGTGGACGAAGCCTCGTCCAAGGTTGAGAGGTTCGTGGACCAAGCCTTCCTCGCCGGTCTCCCCCGCGTCCGCGTAGTCCACGGTAGCGGCATGGGCATCCTGCGCAAAGCCCTGCGCCAGTTGCTGCAACACCATCCCCACGTAGCTGCAGTAGTCGAGGCCCCGCAGAACGAAGGCGGCGGGGGAGCGACCCTCGTAGAGCTCAACGTCTAGGTGGTTTTTTGGTATCGCAGATTGGCGTCCCGCATCCGGTCGCGGATTTTGGGTGGCGCAGCGCCCTTTGACTTCGCTCACCTACGACAGAATCTTCTTCCAATCCTCCTCGTACAGCGCATTGCGCGCCGCCTTGGCGATCGCCTTCTTCTCGCTTTCCTTCAAATCGTTCGACACAATATTCTCCGCATTCGCCGGATCCCGCACCACCGCCTGCTCAAATTTCCCCGCAATATAACGAAACACGCAGAGAACATTGCCCGCCACCTGGCCGAAGCGCTCGCCTTCGAGCGCGCTCATCACCGTCAACTCCAGATAAAGCGAGGGAAAATCCAACCTCATGCGCTCGCGCCAGATCTTCATCGCGCAAATTTCCTGCTGCCGCCCGGAATTCGCCACCAGATGAATGTGCCGCACCACGTCGGTGCGAACTGCCTTGCCCGATCGCTTGTTAAACAGCAGGTTGCACACCGCGGTGCCCGATTTTTCGCGACGCGCCGGAATCAGGTCCACGTTGAGTCCCCTGGCCTGCAACCGGATGGCAACGTCATGAGTATGCGGATGCAGTTCCTGATCGCTCAAATACTCGAACAAGCTCCAGAAAATGCCTTTCATCTCCATCCCCGGCACCGGGCTGAGCGCGATCAGAAGGTCCACATGCGACGAAACCGTGACGGCCGTGTTCTTGGCATAAGCGCCCGAGAGCGTAATCCCCAGCACGTGTTCCTTTCCCCATTGCGTAATCGCAGGAATCACGTCGTCAACCGCCCGATGCGACACCGAATTCGTGTCCGCAATCACCCGGTACTTCTCGACAATCGACGCAGCATATTGCTCGGTCGTAGGCACGGCGAGGCCCCTCTTGAGTTCCTATCGGCAGAATCGGAAGGCAGTTGAGCAGATGGCGGCGCTATCCTGAAGGGTTCGTGGAAGGGCACGGCTTCAGCCGTGCCGTACAAGCCGCAAGCTTTAGCCCCTGAGAATTATCGGGGATGAGCGGTTTCAGGTCGACGGCAAAATCATCGTCGGCGTCATCCCGAGCGGAGCCGTTCTTCAGGCGAAGAGAGGGATCTCCCGCGTATCGTCACTCGCGTCACAACCAAACTCCACTATCACGGGAAATTCGACGGCTCAACCGCCCATATTTTCCCTCCCTTTCAACCGCGAACCCTCGATTCCCACAGATTCTCCACAACAATCCCCCCTTTCTACGTTCCCACCAGCACCTTTTTCCCTGACAATTCCTTATGGAGAAGTCCATCCCCGAAAATGGCGAACCCCGGCGATTTCGCATACACGGTCAAGCAGCAGGCGGATATCGTCCGCATCATCGGCGACTACATCAAGCTGAAAAAAGCCGGTGCCCAAAACTATTCCGGCCTGTGCCCCTTCCACGGCGAAAAAACCCCGTCGTTCTCCGTCCACGCCACGCGCCAGTTCTATCACTGCTTCGGCTGCGGCCTCTCCGGCGACGTCTTCAGCTTCATCCAGAAAATCGAAAACATTACCTTCCCTGAATCCGTCCGCATGGTGGCGCAGAAGCTTGGCATACCCTTGCCGAAAGCCAGCTATGCCACCGAAGGTGAAGCCAAAGAAGCCCGCCTGCGCGGCCAGTTGCTCGACGTACACGACCGCGCCGTCGCATTCTTCCAGGAATGTCTCCGCCGTCCCGAAGGCGCAAGAGCCCGCGAATATCTAACCGGCCGCGGCCTGAACGAAGAAATGATCGCAAAGTTCCGCATTGGCTACGCCCCCGATTCCGGCTTCCTTCTCCGCGACCGCCTGAAGCAGGAATTCAGCGAAGAAGCGCTCCGCGAAAGCGGCCTGTTCTCCTGGAAGGAAGACGTCGGGCGTCAGACGTCGGGCGTCGGACCTCAAGAAAATCAGATTCCAAGCAATAACGCGCAGACTGATAACAGCGAGGGTGGCTCGCCGAGGTCGGAGGTCCGAGGTCCGACGCCCGCCTCCATGTACTCCAAGTTCCGCAACCGCGTAGTGTTCCCCATCGCCAGCGAAGCCGGAAAAGTAATTGCCTTTACCGGCCGCACCCTCGCCATAGACGAAAAATCCGGCCCCAAGTATCTGAACTCCCCCGAGACGCCCATCTACTCCAAAAGCAAAGTCCTCTTCAATCTCGACATCGCCAAGGAATGGATCAAGAAGTTCGACTACGCCATCCTGGTCGAAGGCCAGATGGATTGCATCAGTGTCTATGCCGCCGGATTTCAAAACGTGATCGCCAGCTCCGGCACCGCCTTCACCGAACTGCAAGCCAAGCTGCTGGGGCGTTTCAGCAAAAATGTAGTCGTGAATTTCGATCCCGATACCGCCGGAGCCAAAGCCACGGAGCGCACCCTCGGCTTGCTGGTCGAAGAAGAATTTCAAATCAAAGTCCTCACCCTCGAACAGGGTTTCGACCCCGACCTCTACATCCGCCGCAAAGGCAAGGAAGCCTACGGCGCCGCGCTGAAAGCCTCACAAAAGTATTTCGACTACCTGATCGAGCGCGCCCGCACTCAATTTCCGATTCGCAGCGCCGAGGGCAAGAAGAACGCCGTAAATTATTTGTTGCCTCACGTCCAGCGCGTGCCGAGTCGGATCGTCCGCGACGAACTCGCGCAGGAAATCGCACAAAAACTCGGCATCGACTCCGCCGTGTTGCGCCAAGAGTTGCGCCATGCGGCCGGAACGCGCGCCACCTCCGCCGTCAAAGCCTCGGCGGAAGCGCAGATAACCGATGCCGAAAAAATCCTCATCCGAGCCCTGGCCTCGGCTCGCCAAATGCAGCCCGGCGAGGAACATCTTTCCGCCCGCGACGGAGCCGAGGAAGAATTTGACCCCGCCCGCCAGGCCCGGTTCGTGCTGCAAAACGAGGCCCTGCACCGCGGCCTCGCCACGGAATCGCTGGCCGAATCTCTACTCAACCATTCCGGGTTAAATGCCGGCGGCGAACTTGCCGATGTTATTTCGGACGTCCTCGAAGTGCCGGCCACGGAGACTGATCGCCGCATGCTGGCCCTGATCCTTCTCAAAGAAGACGAAGAACTCACCGCAGACGTTCTCGAAGCCGCAGTCCGCGCCCTGCGCCGCATTCACCTCCGGCGCCGCCAGGAGGATGTGCAGCGCGAACTCAAGAAACCCGGCCTCGCTGCCGATAGGGAACGTCTGCGGGAACTGCTGACCGAACTGGAGCGAATCAGCCGCGCGCTTAGAGATCCCAGTTTGGCCGAGAATGGCCGGGCGGAAGAACACACCAAAGAAAAAAGTGCTTGAAACAAAAAAGCCTCTTTCATCATCTAAGTATTTAAGGCACTTGGGGATAGCGGGAACGCAGCTGGAAAATTGCGGCGGGCGCTGGGCTCTGTGGGCGGGGCAAGCAATAGACGGTACAGCACTTATGTGCTAAACTCTGAAAGTTTGTGCGATGCACGACCCGCAAGACCCCAGATTCCCACCCTTTTAGAACTTTACCACACGCTCCGTGGGAGCGGAACGAAGCAGTTTTGAGGACATCTTTTGGCTCTAGACGACAAGTTCGAAGACATTAAGAAGCTGATCGACACAGGCAAAGAGAAGGGATATCTCACCTACGATCAAGTCAACGACCTGATCCCGCACGACGTGCATTCTCCCGAAGACCTGGATGATCTGCTGACCACCATTGGTACGCAGGGAATCGATGTGCTGGAAGGCCCCAAGCTGCCTTCCGCCACGCTCGATAAGAAATTCGACGAATCCGAAGAGGGCGAGGACGTAGAACTCGACCTTACTCCTGGGGCTCTAGAAAAAACTAACGATCCAGTCCGCATGTATCTGCGCGAGATGGGGACTGTGCCGCTGCTCACGCGCGAAGGCGAAGTTGAAATCGCTAAGCGGATCGAGCGCGGCCAGATTCGCGTGCTCAAGGCCCTATCGCGATCGCCCATTGTGATTCGCGAATTGCTGGCTATGGGCGAGGACCTGAAGAAGGGCGTGCGCTCGATCAAAGAAGTGGTCACCTTCGACGAAGAAGAGATCACCGATGAAATTCTTCAGAATCGGCTGAACGAGTTCACCGGCAAGATCGACGACATGGCCAAGCTGTACAAAAAGGCCCAGTTGCTCGAAGAGAAGTATCTCGAAGTTTCAAAGACCAAGAAGCCGAAGGATCATCGCCGGTCGCGGCGCAAGCTGGCTCGCGCGATTATTGCGACCTCGAAAGCGGTGCGCAAGCTGGGATTCACCAACGCCGAGCGCAAGCGGCTGATCGAACGGCTGAACAAGACGGTCGACGGCATGCGTTCGCTCGACCGGCAGACGCAGAATCTTGAGCGCAAGGCCGACGCCACGCGCAGCGAAGAACAGAAGAAGGAATATCGCCGGCAGGCGCGGGCGCTGCGCGGCGAAGTGGAAAAGCTCGAACTCGAGACCGGGGTGTCGTTCGCCGAGCTCAAGCGCACCCAGCGCGAGATCATCTCTGGCGACATGGACGCGGAACAGGCCAAGCGCGAGCTGATCGAGGCTAACTTGCGTCTCGTAGTTTCGATCGCCAAAAAATATACCAACCGCGGGCTGCAGTTTCTCGACCTGATTCAGGAAGGCAACATCGGCCTGATGAAGGCCGTCGACAAATTCGAATACCGCCGCGGCTACAAGTTTTCGACTTACGCCACATGGTGGATTCGCCAGGCCATCACCCGCGCCATCGCCGATCAGGCGCGTACGATTCGCATCCCGGTGCACATGATCGAGACCATCAACAAGCTGATCCGCACCTCGCGGCAACTTGTTCAGGAACTGGGACGCGAACCTACCAGCGAAGAAATCGCCAAGCGCATGGACATTCCCGTCGCCAAAGTTCGGAAAGTCCTGAAGATCGCGCAGGAGCCTATCTCTCTCGAAACGCCGATCGGTGAAGAGGAAGATTCGCATCTCGGCGACTTCATTGAAGATCGCGGCGTGGTTTCTCCGGCCGAGGCGGTGATCAACGTGAACCTCAAGGACCAGACCGGACAAGTCCTGCGCACGCTGACCCCGCGCGAAGAAAAAGTCATCAAGATGCGCTTCGGCCTCGAAGACGGCAGCGAGCACACGCTCGAAGAAGTCGGCCAGTCGTTCGCGGTGACCCGCGAACGTATCCGCCAGATCGAAGCCAAAGCGCTGCGGAAGCTGCGGCACCCGTCGCGCTCGCGGAAGCTGCGCGCATTTATGGATGGAGTAAGAGACTAGCAATACCCACGCAGGGCGGGCGCATCCGTCAGCCCTTCTTGCCTTGACATCGTGTTGGAAGAGGGTAGGGCAGGATCGCTCGATTCCTGCGTAGCGTTCCGTGACTGACGGCAACACGGGCTCGGGAGTCATATCCTCGCGAAATCCCAACACTTTCCAATCCCATTGAATCGCAGCCAAAGGATGTTCCATGCGAAGACACTCACGATAAGGCGAAGTAGTTGCCGGGCAGCCGTCGCGCAGGGCGCATCGGTTCTTCGCTTTGCTCAGGATGAGTCTAGGAGTGAGCGCCGTGGGGGCGGGAATCGAGCTCCAGCGGGGGGAGATGAGTGTCGCGGACTACGTTGTCGCGAATTTCCTGAATGGGTGACGTGATGATGGGGGTGGCGTACTCGGGGTGGCGGAATTCGAGGTGCATGCCGCGGCCGACATATTGCAGCTTGAGCATGGAGCCTCCCCAGGTGGAACCGGCGATGGCGACCTGGACGGGCTTGGGGCAGAATTCGGGATGGCCGGAGAGAAGAGCTTCGCTGCCGCCGAGAAGTACGGCGGTGTAGCAGTGATGCATGGTCTGGATTTCGAGGACGGTCGAAGGGGGAAGGTCGTCGAGAAAAACTCCGCCTTCGATTTCTGACTGGATGATGCCGCGGTTGACTTCGTCGGCTAGGTTGGGGTGAGGGTTAAACATACTTGGGTTCAACGGTGATGATTGGGAATAAGGGTATCCGGTTTCGGGGGTGGGGACAAGGGGGGATTGTGGCGGGCGGGCGAGCGGAGGAACATGACCTTTAGAGGAGCGGGACCGGGCCGGGGTTGCAGAGAGTTTTGGGGGAGTTGGTTAATGTCTCATGAGAGAAAAACAGCAGGTCTCTCGACTGCGTTCGGCTGTCGCCTCACTCGCTCGAGATGACAGCGTTTTTCCTGATACGTGCCCGGGTTGGTGCTCGGGGGAGGCGGTGGGGGTGGCAATACTGGTAAAATATGGAGACAGAGGATTCCTTAAATAGTTATGCCTGTTCCGGTTTCACAGATGTGGACGGTGGCGTCGTATGTGCTGCGGCAGAAGCTCGCGGGGCGGAAGCAGTATCCGCTGGTGCTGATGCTGGAGCCGCTCTTCCGGTGCAATCTGGCTTGCGCGGGATGCGGGAAGATTCAGTATCCGGCGCACATTTTGAAGAAGGATCTCTCGCCGGAGGAATGTTTCCGGGCGGTGGACGAGTGCGGGGCGCCGATGGTTTCGATCCCGGGCGGAGAGCCGCTGATGCATCCGCAGATCGGGGAGATCGTCGAGGGGCTGGTGGCGCGGAAGAAATATATTTACTTATGCACCAACGCGCTGCTGCTGAAGGAAAAGATTCGGCTGTTCAAGCCTAGCAAGTATTTGACGTTTAGCGTGCATCTCGATGGGCAGCGGGAAGAGCATGACCTGGCGGTGTGCCGCGAGGGCGGGTATGACATTGCGGTCGACGCCGTGAAAGAGGCGTTGAAGCGCGGGTTCCGGGTGACTACGAATACCACGCTGTTCGATGGGGCGAATCCGAAGTCGGTGCGGGCGTTTTTTGACGAGATGATGGAGTTGGGCGTGGAGGGCATGATGCTCTCGCCTGGGTACTCGTATGACAAGGCGCCGGATCAGAAACACTTTTTGGGACGGGCGCGGACGCGGCGGATGTTTCGCGCGATTTTGTCGAACCGGAAGAAGGAATGGCAGTTTAATCTGTCTCCACTGTTTCTGGAGTTTTTGATGGGGAAGAAGACTTATCCGTGCACGCCTTGGGGGATGCCGACTTACAACGTGTTTGGGTGGCAGAAGCCTTGTTATTTGCTGCAGGACGGGTACGCGGAGACTTTTTCTGAGTTGCTGTCGACAACCGAGTGGTCGAAGTATGGGACGGAGTCGGGGAATCCGGCTTGCGCGAATTGCATGGTGCATAGCGGGTATGAGGCTTCGGCGGTGCATGCTACGTTCAACTCGCTCGGGGGATTTCTGGCGACCGTGAAGGGGACTTTGTTTTCGCGGTATCGGGATGATGAGGCGCTGCGGATGCTGGAGGAGCCGGTGGCGGCGGTGCATCCGTTGGTGCAGATTGAAGCGCCGGGGTCTCTGCACGAGACGCGGGTTTAGAGCAGCAGATGTTCCCTGGGGCTCAAGCCCCTGTTATTTTTGGATGGCTTACGCGGCGCTGAAGCGCCGCTCTTCCACGGTATCCCTTAAATCGCGGTACTCCTTGAATTATGACAGGAAAAGAAGGTGGGCATATTGATCATGCGTTGGCGGGGGCTATTCCGCCGCATGCGGACGCGCTGAATCCGGATGCGTTGGAAGTTGCGCCGGGGACCGCGCATGAGCGGTTGGAGGGGTGGATTCCGGACCTGGCTAGTGAAGAGGAACTGCGGGCGGCGCTGGAGAAGGCGTTTGATTATCGTGGGGACGTGACCATCACTCGGAAAGATGGGTCGAAGATTGAAGGGTATTTGTTTGACCGGCGGACAGGAGGTTCGCTTCGAGAGTCTCTGGTTCGGATCTATCCTAAGAATTCGAATGAGAAGGTTTCCGTGTCGTATGCGGAGATTGCGGCGCTCGAGTTTTCGGGGCGCGATACCGCCGCGGGGAAAAGTTGGGAAGCTTGGATGAAGAAGTATGCGGAAAAGAAGGCGGCCGGGGAGAAGGATTTGAGTTTGCATCCGGAAGCGCTGGAATAAACCTTCACCATTCCGCCGGCTTTGGCGAGCAGCCGAGCTTTGCTCGGCCCGTCCGGGTCCGAGACCCGGACCCACACGAACCTCCCTGCGCAGCCCACTCCTGGTTTATTTTCCCGGTCCCGTGAAACTCAGGCCGTCGATCAGGTCTTCGACTTCGTCGTCTGTTCCTCCAATTACTGTGATGGAGATGGCGTAGCCGTGCGCCAGCATGGCCAGGGTGGACTGGTGCATGACGCGGGCGCCTACGTCCTTGTGAAAGTCGGCGCGGACCAGCGTTGTGGTGCCGACGGCGATGGCGTAGGGATCTTCGTCAGGAGTGAATCCTTGGGCTTTGGCGACCTCGGTGAGCGGGAAGAAATATTGGGCGGCTTCTGTTAGTCCCGGGTAGGAAGCGGCGCCTTCGGCGGCGATGAGGATGGAAGAGTTCACATCCTCGGCTCGCGCCTCGGGCGGGCGGGAGAAGGCTGCCAGCAGGACTTTCGCGCCGACGCTGGAGGCGGCGGACGGCGGGGAGGCGGGCTTCTCTTCTGTTTTTGATTCTTCCTTCTTCTCTTCCTCTTGTTTTTGGCGGACGTTCAGTTCGTCGGTGCGCAGGACCCAGCCGGGGGGGATCTTGTAGGAGAGGGCGAGGGACTTGTTGTGGTAGACGCCGTTGGTTACGGCGCCGGAGTCGAGGGCGGAATCTTGTGTGGCCGGCTTTTTGATTTGTTTTGCAGAGGATGAAGAGGGCGGCGGAGATTGCGCCTGGGGCTGGGCGGGCAGTGCGGTTGCGGGGAGCGCAACGCAAAGGAAGAAGGACAGGACCCGGGGGCGAGCAATCATGCTTCTATGTTACGCGAGATGAGAGTAGCAATTGAGTACAGCCGAGCGTTGCTCGGCCTGTCCGGGTCTGAGACCCGGACCCACACAATCCCCGATCCACGCAACATGGATACTGACACAACTCCTATCTGAGCGTCGTTACGCCGCTTTGCCCATGACTGGTTGTGCGCAGAAGGCGCAGCGGCGGGCGTCGATGGGGATTTCGCTGAGGCATTCGGGGCATTTCTTTGTCGTGGGATCGGCCGGCGGGGGTTCTTTCTTCATCCGCGAGATCAACCAGTTAACCGGCACCACGACGAAGAAATATACGGCAGCCGCGATCAGGACGAAAGAAATGACGGCGTTGACGAAATCGCCGATCGGGAAGGTGGTGCCCCGGATGGCGAATTTGAGGCTCGAGTAATCCGGCTTACCGACGATGAGCGCGATCAGCGGGGTAAGGAAGGCCTTGGTAAGTTCACTGA
>Ga0209274_10000620_pt1 | contig 20141 bp, 16 predicted proteins | sample HubBroMetageREF1_FD_188343 | JGI IMG/M metagenome (GOLD analysis project Ga0209274, IMG submission 188343) | Reference soil microbial communities from the Hubbard Brook experimental Forest, New Hampshire, USA - Hubbard Brook CCASE Soil... | ecosystem: Environmental > Terrestrial > Soil >...
CCGGCGGAAGTTCGGACTGGAATTGCCGGTGCGCACGGTGTTTGAGGAGCCGACCATTGCCGGACTGGCGACGGCGGTGGAAAAAGCGCAGGCCCTGGGACTCAATCAGGCCCACACCCCAATTCTGTTGCGGCGATCTCGTCCGACGACGGTCGCTACCACCAGTCGCGAGGCGCTCCTCGCACAGCTCGACAACCTCTCCGCCGACGACGTGCAAAGCTTACTCAAGCGCGCGCTGGACGGAACGCTGTCCCAGGCTCTCGCTAGAGGGCCGGAATTGCAATAGGCAGCCTAAAGGGCGAGGTAGCCGTATGTCCGTAGCTCGTTGTGTACACGATCTCGTGCGAGAGCGCGCGAATGCGAAACCCGACGCGATCGCACTGATCTCGGGAAGTAACAAGCTCACCTACGGAGAGCTGGACGCTCGCGCCAATCACGTGGCGCATTTCTTGTGCTCGTCTGGAGTCGGGAACGAAACTCCCGTCGCTATCTGCATGCATCGCTCAATCGAGCTAGCAGTTACCGCCCTGGGAATCCTTAAGGCCGGGGCTGCTTACGTCCCTCTGGATCCGACTTATCCGAACAATCGAATTGCCATGCTTCTGGAAGACTCCGGGGCCCCGCTGGTTCTTACTGAACGCTGCATCGCCAGTCACCTTCCCACCGGCGCCTGGAAATCAATCGTGCTGGATCAATATGATCTGGATCGCACTCCTGATTCTAGAATCACGCCAGTCACAAACACTAAACCCGACAACCTCGCCTACATCATCTTTACCTCCGGGTCGACAGGTCGCCCGAAAGGCGTGCAGGTTACTCACGCAAATCTGCTGAACCTGGTTTCCTGGCACCAGCGCGCATTCAACGTGACAGCCGCTGACAAGGCGACCTTGCATGCCAGCCCCGGGTTCGACGCTTCGGTCTGGGAGCTATGGCCTTATCTGGCGGCTGGCGCGAGTGTATTCGTGGTTGATGAAACACTCCGTACGTCGCCAGAGCGTCTGCGCGATTGGATCGTGGCAGAAGAAATTACGATCAGCTTTCTTCCCACGGCGTTGGCTGAACGCATGATCGACCTCGATTGGCCGCCAGAGAGCGCCCTTCGGGTGTTGCTGACGGGAGCGGATACGCTGCGTCGCCGTCCCGCAAAAGATTTGCCTTTTGATCTCGTCAACAATTATGGACCGACTGAATGCACCGTGGTCGCCAGCTCGGGAAGAGTTCAACCCGGCGATGGAATGTACGAAGCGCCGTCGATCGGACGCGCAATTGATGGCGTCGAGGTTCACATTGTCGACCAACAAATGCAGCCCGTTCCTTCTGGATCGTCCGGCGAACTGCTGATAGGAGGAGCCGGCGTCGCGCGCGGATATGTCAATGCCCCCGAGCTAACCGCGGAGAGATTCTTGCCAGATCCTTTTCGTGACGATCCAGACGCACGTCTCTACCGGACTGGTGACGTCGGCCGCTATCTGCCCGACGGTCAAATCGCATTCCTGGGACGAATCGATGAACAGATCAAGATCATGGGGTTTCGCATAGAGCCGCAGGAAATCGTTGCTGTGCTCTGCCGCTATCGCGACATCAAAGACTGCTTCGTGACTGCTTATACGAATCAGTCCGGGAACAGGCGCTTGGTCGCGTATCTCGTGCCGGCGACTCCAGAACGCACGAAGTCCAGCGATCTGCTGCATTTCCTCAGCGACTATCTTCCCGACTACATGCTGCCCTCGACATTTGTCGTCATGCCAGAGCTGCCACGATCGGCAAGTGGGAAGGTGGTTCGCTCGGAGCTCCCCGAGCCCACCGCGTCGAACCTTCTCGACGACGATTCGTTCGAGGCGCCGCAATCGCCGATAGAAAACCATCTGGCCGGTTTCTTGTCTGCTCTTTTGCGGGTGGATCATGTTGGTCGCGAGGACAACTTCTTCATGCTCGGCGGACACTCGCTGATGGGTGCGCAGTTGGTCGCCAAAATCCAGGACAGTTTCGGGGTAGAACTTTCGCTGCGTAGCCTGTTTGAAGAGCCCACCGTCCGGGGAATGTCGGCGGAAGTCGAGAGGCTCATCTACGCGAAGGTTTCGGCCATGAGTGAAGACGAAGCACAACGGATTCTTGCCTCTTCGGGGGACGTGACTTCGGGAGACGCACTAAGAGACGCGGCCTAAGTATGTCGGCAACCACGCAGGTCGGTGTCGGCTCAGGCAAGACGGAGAAGGTCCTAAGCCTGTATCGTCTGCTCGACCCGGAAGTCCTGGCCAACCCTTACCATCTTTACCAGCAGTTCAGGAGTGAGGATCCTGTCCATTGGGATCCGTTTCTGCACGCCTGGATAGTGACCCGATACGCGGACGTCGTCCACGTGCTCCATCATTTCTCCGCCAATCGCACACCTACTCCCGAGCACCTGAACGCGATGGGACTGGCCGCGCTGAACCCGATTGCGCAGGTGATGGTCCGGCAGATGCTGTTTTTGGATCCTCCGGACCACACCCGTTTGCGGGCGCTTGCCTCGGCAGCCTTCACACCCCGGCGCGTGGAACGCTTGCGCTCTCACATCCAGGAAATCATGGATGGATTGCTCGACGCGGTCGTCTCGAAAGGGCGCATGGATGTTATCGCGGAATTCGCCAGCCCCGCGCCTGCGATTGTGACCGCCGAAATGCTCGGCGTTCCGGTGGCGGATCACCAGCAACTGAAGGAGTGGTCGGCGGACTTCGCCGAGATGCTGGGCAACTTCCAACACAACCCAGATCGATTTCCACGTGTGTTGCGGAGTGTGGAACGCATGTGCTCCTACTTTCGTTCCGCCATGGAGGAGCAGCGCCTGCATCCGCGCGAAGGACTGGTCAGCGCAATGATGGAGGCCGAAGTGGAAGGGGCCGAGCTCACTGAAGAAGAAATTATCGCTAACCTGATCGTCACCATGGTCGGGGGGCAGGAAACTACCACAAATCTGATCGGCAACGGTGTGCTTACGTTATTGCGTAATCCGGCGGAGATGGAACATTTGCGATCGGATTCTTCGTTGATTCCATCGGCAGTGGAAGAATTGCTGCGCTATGAGAGTCCCAGCCAGCACACAGCGCGGCTCGCGGCGGCCGATGTTGAGCTGGGAGGGAAACAGATCCGCAAGGGACAGGCAGTGATCGCGGTCATGGGAGCAGCCAACCGCGATCCGGAACGCTTTCCTGATCCCGACCGGCTGGACCTTGGTCGCGCGGACAATCGGCACCTAGCGTTCGGATGGGCTGCTCATTTTTGTTTCGGTGCCGCCTTGGCGCGAATGGAGGGGCAGATCGCGTTCGAGACTCTTTTACGGCGCTTACCCGGCTTGAGCTTGGACACTTCAATACCGCTGGTGTGGCGGCACAATCTGGGATTACGCGGACTGACCGTATTAGCAACTACCTTCACGGTAAATTAAGACTGGAACTTTAAGACGTTAACGTAGGTAGAGATGCAAGAACAGACCAAGTTATCGAACACGAAGCGCGCTCTCGTCGACCGGTACTTCCATGGGCGCGTTGCTTCGGACCCCAAGATTGGACGTAGGTCGCAGGGAATCTTCGCACCTCTATCGATAGTGCAGGAACAACTCTACAATCGCGAACTGAAGTTGGCTGGGAACCCTCCCCTATACAATGAGTGCGTTACTATCCGCATGCTCGGTCCAATTGACCCCGACGTTCTGGAGCGAAGCTTCAATGAGATCATCCGGCGTCATGAGGTGTGGCGGACCAGCTTCGAAACCAAAGCCGGAGAGCCGATCCAGATTGTACATCCCCCCAGGCCGATTCAGTTCTCCAGGATAGATCTACGCGGATTAGGCGAAGCGGAGCGCGAGACGGAGGCGGTTCGACTGGTCAGCGAAGACGCCCGCCGTCCGTTCCAGCTCAACAAGGGTCCGTTACTCCGCCCTACTCTGGTGAGAATGAGCGACGAGGACCACCGCTTGTTTCTTATCGCACACCAGATTGTTGTGGATGGCAGGTCGGCGTACCAGATATATCCCTTTGAACTCGCAGCCCACTACAAAGCTTTTCTGGCGGGACAACTTCCATCCCTGCCGGAATTGTCAATTCAGTACGCTGACTTCGCATGGTGGCAGCGGGAGTGGTTGAAAGAGCAAGAGGCGAGACAGGTTATCTACTGGCGAAAACAACTAGGCCGTAACTTGCCGGCGCTCGACTCGCCGATGGAGAAAACTAAGTCGGTTGCTCGATCTTTTTATGGATGTATCCAGCCGTTTGCGTTCTCTCCGCAAGTGAGCATTCAAGTTAGAAAGTTAAGCAAGCGTCTCAATAGCACGCTCTTTCTGGTGTTACTAACCGGTGTCGCGACAGTGATCCATCGCTACACAAAGGGCGAAGACGTGATTCTCGGTACACTTTCCCCGTCTGGCCGGAAACAGAGCGAGGTAACGGACCTGCTCGGATACTTCCTGAACCCGGTGGCCCTACGCCTGAACTGCGGTGCTCATGCAACGTTTTGCGACCTCTTGCATCACGCGTGTAGCGTAGTGTCGGGCGCGATCTCGAACGATGATGTTCCGATTGAGCATCTAGCGCGAGCTCTTGATGGCCAGGAGGGCTCCGGCCCTAGCCCGTTTTTCAGAGTCGCGGTTTCATTGCAGCCTCCCACTCCGGACCTTGGTCTGCCATGGAGCGTGACATCCATGGATGTGGAGAGTGGCGGCTCCCCTTGGCCCCTCTACCTGGCATTCATTGATAGATCTGAAGGAATCATTGGTCGCGTTCAATTCGATCCCTGTTTTGTCGAGATCGGGACTATTAAACGAGCGCTGCAGGACTTGCAATGCGTCTTCGAAACAATATGTCTGCAGCCATCTTAATAATACGAGGATGGGTCGCGTTTTGGTTTCGAGATCCCTCCCCCACACGGCAGTACGCCAGGAGCGCCGCCTGATGCCCGATCTGTCGCACCTATCAGACGCGAAGCGGATCCTGCTCCAAAAGTGTCTAAGTGGAGATGCGGGAAACTCCACGGAGGGTAAGGTTCGCATTACTCCTCGCGCGCGAGGAAACATGGCACCTCTGTCGCTCGCGCAAGAGCAAATTTGGCTACACTGCCAGATGACTCCGCCAGGGATTCCCGTTTACAACGAAACTTTAACCATTCGTCGTTCAGGCCTACTGAATCTGGTCGCACTGGAACGGACCTTTGCTGAGATTATCCGGCGCCATGAAATCTGGCGAACCACTTTCGAACTGCACGAGGGCCAACCGGTGCAGGTCGTTCACCCCGCTGCAACTGGCTTCCGACTGCCCCTGATAGACCTGCGGGGTATCCCAGAACTAGAACGTGAGCGAGAGGCGGAGCGAGTCGCTCGTGAGGCAGCGCGCGCGCCCTTCAACCTCAAAGAGGGGCCACTGCTCCGAGCGATATTGATGGAACTAAGCGATTGTGATTATCGCTTATTCCTGACTTTTCACCAGCTGATATTCGACGGTGTAACCGCCTATCAGGTGTTCCTGCCTGAACTGGCCGCCATTTATCTCGCCTTCTCGCAGAACCAGCCTTCGCCGCTCTCTGAGCCTGGCATCCAGTATGCCGACTATGCGATCTGGCAACGGGAACAGCCGAACCCGGAGGTAATTGCGGGACAGTTAGCTTATTGGGAAAGAAAGCTAGTTGGGGAATTACCCGTACTCGAGTGGCCCAGCGATCAATTCCGTCCGGCTCTACAAACCTACCGGGGAGAGATTCAGCCCGTAGTAATGTCGAAGGAACTCCTCCAGAATTTGAAAACCCTTGGCCAGGAGCAGGGTGTTTCACTGTTCATGATCCTGGTCGCAGGGTTGGCTTCCGTGCTGCATCGCTACACCGGTCAGGCAGACATCATTCTTGGCGCCCCCACCGCGGGCCGCACGGCTTCTGAATTGGAGAGGATGCCGGGATATTTCCTGAACATCCTGCCGCTTCGAATTGATGTTTCAGGGGATCCGACATTTCAGGAGCTCTTGGTCCGCGTGCGGGAAACCGTTCTGGGTGCGTTATCGAACAGCGACATCCCGCTTACGCAACTGGTAGAAACCATTCGGCCCGCTCCCGATCCAGCCCGTAATCCATTTTTTCAAGCGGCGATCTCGGTCGAGCCTCCGATCCCCGCCGTCGACGGTGAATGGAGCGCGACTCAATCTGATATTGCAACCGGTGCCTCCAAGCTCGATTTGTATATAGATGTGGACGAGAGGCCAGAGGGCATTGTCGGTCCAGTTACCTACAATCCCGACGTCTTCGAAGCTGACGCGATCCGTCGCCTGATTCAACATTGGCGCACGTTCTTGGAAGGAGCCGCGGCGAATCCGGATCGGGCAGTTTCGAAATTGCCCCTACTGACAGCCAGTGAGCGGCGCCAGATACTGGTGGATTGGAACCGGACGCGAGCCGATTATCCGCGAATTGCAACTATTCACCAGTTCTTCGACGCGCAAGCCGCACGAACGCCAGAAGGGTTGGCTGTGCGAGAGGGACACACGTGCCTCAGCTTTCGAGAACTGCGAGAGCGCAGTAACCAACTCGCGCGTTTCCTACAAAAAATGGGGGTTGGCCGCGGAACCAGAGTCGCATTGCGTGTTGAGAGGTCGCTCGAAATGGCAGTGGCCCTGCTTGGCATCCTGAAGACAGGAGCAGCTTATGTGCCCCTGGACCCGTCTCATCCCGCTGATCGCATGCAGTTCATGCTCGAAGACGCAGAGACAACATTATTAGTGACGCAATCACGAGTTCTCAACGGGTTTCCTTTCAGTAAGGTGAAAACAGTCACTCTGGACACAGACTGGCAAAGGATTGCGCAAGAGAGCGTGAGCGATTTGTCGACACGCGTTGAACCTGGAGATCCAGCCTACGTGCTGTACACGTCGGGGACGAGTGGAGGACCGAAAGGGGTGGAAGGGACGCATGGAGGAGCGATCAATCGCTTGTGGTGGATGTGGGAACGGTATCCATTTCATGGGGGGGAGGTGTGCTGCCAGAAGACGAATCTGGGGTTTGTGGATTCGGTATGGGAGATATTCGGACCGCTGCTGGCGGGCATTCCGAGTGTGATTCTGGGGCCGGAGGTGGTGCGGGATCCGGAACAACTGCTGCAGAGTTTGGCGGAGAACCAAGTGACCCGGATGGTGCTGGTGCCGTCGTTGCTGCGGGCGTTGCTCGATCATGCTCCGCATCTGCAGGAGCGGGTGCCGCAACTGAAGCTGTGGTCGAGCAGCGGAGAGGTGCTGAGTGGGGAACTGGTGGGGCGCTTCCGGCAAGGTTTTCCGGAGGCCACGCTGTTGAACATTTACGGTGCGACGGAGGTCGCGGCCGATGTCACCTGGCATGAAGTGGGGGAGGAAGACGTGGGGGTGGGTACGGTTCCGATCGGCAGGCCGATCAGCAACACGCAGGTGTATGTGTTGGACGGGCACGGGAATCCGGTGCCGGCGGGGGTGCGGGGAGAGATTTATGTGGGCGGAGAAGGGCTGGCGCTGGGGTACTGGAATCGTCGGGAGCTGACGGAGGAGCGGTTCGTGGAGAATCGGATCGCGCCGGAGGAATCGGCACGGCTGTACCGGACGGGGGATCTGGGGCGGTGGCGAGGGGATGGGGAGATGGAGTATGTGGGGCGGGTGGACGGGGAAGTGAAGCTGCGTGGGATGCGGATCGATTTGGGGGAGATCGAAGCGGCGCTGCTGGCGCACGTGGGGGTGCGGGAGGCGGCGGTAGAACGGGTAGAAGAAGCAGGGGGGGAGGCGCGGTTGCAGGCGTATGTGGTGGCGGCGGAGGGCGAGAGGGCGAATGCCCGCGAGTTGCGGCAGCATTTGCGCAGGAAGTTACCGGAGCACATGGTGCCGGCCCGGTTCGTGGAGTTGGAACAATTTCCGCGGTTAGCGAGTGGGAAGGTGAATCGGAGAGAGCTGGCGGCGGCTGGGGGAAGGCGGATATGGGAACAGGGGATGGCGGTGCCGGGCACGGTGACCGAGCGGGCGCTGGCCGAGATTTGGAAGGAGTTGTTGAAGGTGGAAGAGGTGGGGGTGGAGCAGAACTTTTTTGAGCTGGGGGGACATTCCCTGCTGGTGCTGCAGGTGATGGCGCGAATCCGGCGGAAGTTCGGACTGGAATTGCCGGTGCGCACGGTGTTTGAGGAGCCGACCATTGCCGGACTGGCGACGGCGGTGGAAAAAGCGCAGGCCCTGGGACTCAATCAGGCCCACACCCCAATTCTGCAGTCCCGTTCGCGTGCCGCGGAGGCAAACGCGAGTCAAGCGATGCGGCTCATTCAATCGGAAAAACTCTCGCAATTGGAGAAGCTCTCGGCGGAAGAGGCTCGGAACTTGCTGAGGTCGCTGCTGGATGGAAAACAAGACTATGAACTTCGATCTTGATTCACAGACTCGCCGCAAACTCGGTCACCGGCTGATCGATGTTGTGGACAGTTATTTTGCGTCGCTTCCGGACCGGCCAGTGCAACCTGCGGCTGACGACCGGCTCTATCCCACGCATCAAAATGCACTCCCTGAGATCGGTCAAGATCCGGCCAGAGTGTTCGACGAAGTCTGCCGTGAATTGATGGAAAAGGGGTTCCACATTCCCAGTGCCCACTACCTCGGAATGATGAACCCTACGCCCACGTACATGGCGTTCTTGGCCGAGTCGCTCGTAGCCGCCCTGAATCCTCAGCTCGTGACCCTGGCTCGATCGCAACTGGCCTCGCGGATTGAAGCTGAAACCGTTCGCTGGATCGGCCAACTGATCGGATGGAAGACCCCCTTCAGCGGCACCTTTACCACCGGCGGTAACGAGGCAAATCTCAGTGCCCTCGCGTTGGCACTGGCTGCAAAGTTCCCACACGTGATCGAAGACGGAATCTGCTCGATCGGAGCTCAGCCAGTCTTTTATGCGTCCGTGGAGGGCCACCATTCTTTGGACAAGTCCGCGGGTCTGCTCGGGCTGGGCCGCAACTCGCTACACCGGATTGCGGTCAATGAGCGTCTGCAGCTTCAGACTCAGCAACTGGAGGCAGCCATCCAGCAGGACCTCTCTACGGGCAGGAAACCGTTCTGCATCGTCGCTACCGCGGGAACAACGGGTTCTGGCGCTATCGACACCTTGCCGTCAATTGCGGAACTCTGCCGCCGCTATCGACTGTGGCTGCATGTCGACGGCGCCTACGGTGCAGCTGTGCTCTTTTCAAACCGTTGCCGGGGTCTGCTGCGCGGAATCGAAGAAGCCGATTCGGTCTCCTTCGACCCGCATAAGTGGCTGGCGATGCCATTTTCTGCAGGTCTCATTCTCACGCATCATATTGAAACACTGGAGCGGACGTTTTCCGTTCCTTGTCCTTACCTTCAGAAGGCGCCTCCCGAATCGTTTCCTGACAACCTGAGCATCGGCGTTCAGTGGTCCCGTCGCATGAATTCGCTCAAACTCTGGTTGACTCTGCGCGCCCATGGCCGTCGAGCTTATGAAGAGCTAATCGACCGTCAAATGAGTCTAGCCCAGCTTTTTGCCGATTGGGTCGTCGGGTCCGACAATTTCGAACTTGCCGCACCTCAAGTTCTTCCGATTTTAAACCTGCGGCTGAAAGCTCATGGAGTTTCCGAGCCAGAGCTGCAAGCTCTTCATGCCGCAGTGATTGACGAAGTAAATCGCGACGGTCAGCAGTGGATCTCCGGAGCGATGGTTAACGGGCACAGTGTAATCCGCACCATGGTGATCAGTTATCTGACTGAAGAACGTCATCTGCGTGACCTTCAATCCGCGCTCGAAGCCGCGAGCGTTTCGGTAAGAACGCCACCACAGAGAAAACGGCCTCCCCTGTCTCAACCATGCCCCGTCGCCGCAGTGCAGCAAAATCCCCAGATCTATGGGTAGTTTCAGGGCTTCGATTAGGTGTTTTGTTGTATTGCTGCACGGCCGCAATGTCACGTAACGTTCAAATCCGTGTTAGCTATTGGGATGGTCACATTTTGTCCCGGAAGCTTTGCTTTTTTGAGTGTGTCGGCATTCGTGAGAGGGTTTTCCTGTATGCTGCGGGAGTTCTTCATGCGCCCAAGCACCGGCAAAATCGACTGGTGGATGGTCACGCTAATGTTGGCTTCGCTTTTTAGCTTCGTCGGCGCCGCGATTCTGGCTCGTTCGTGAGGTTGAGCGATTTACAAAATCGGCCACCAGATGAACTGGCTCAGACCTTGGCACGGCAATAACTCTTCCTCGTTACTGATCCTCAGCGTCATGGTTTCCGAGCCACTTGGACACAACCACAAATACTCTGTTGTGAGATTGCTTGACCTCAGAGGGGCGCCATTTTCGCTCTCCTTCGTTCAACTCCGTAACCCCGGGAATAGAATCTGCCTCGGTCAAGCACTAGAACTGCGTCGATCCGTCGCGGATAATTGTCGAAGTCTCCTACACTAACAACCGCTCGCGGATTCTAACGACGAGCCTGAGCGAGAAATCTTCTGGGGTGAGAAATCAGAAGGCTGGGAACTCATCAAGGCAGACTAGCTTTTTGATTCTGATGTTGGCAGTATTTGCGAGGAGTGGTCCTCCTCGCTCCGCAGTCCATTCATTTTTTCAACATTCGATCAACAGCTGCGACCAGCGAGTCGGGCCCTTTGCTCAGCATGGAGTCGGACTTCTCGAAAAAACCGCTGGCCCCGTCCTTTTCGAGCTGCTTTGCATTTTTCTGTGAGAGGCTCGTCAACATCATCACGGGAATCATTGCTGTAGCCGGACTTTCTCTCAAAGCCTTCAGCACATCCGGCCCGCTCATTTTGGGCAGCATAATGTCTAGCAGAATCAGGGCGGGCACATTCTCCTGTGCCAGGCGCAAAGCTTGATCTCCATCGCTCGCGGAGATCACCTCATATCCGGCAGCCGTCAACGCCCGTTCGGTAGCTGCTCTGAGGAATTTGCTGTCTTCCACCAGAAGTATTTTCATGACTGGTCTTCTGAATAGCTGAATCTGGATCAACCATCCCTGCGACAATACTCCTTGCCGGACTTGTGAAGATTCGGCATTTTTTCAGCACACGCCACGACCTCGGGAATTCTATAGGGACTGGTACTGAACTCTGCATTCAGTCGGAACGTGATTCCCAGTGCCGTGAGGCACTCGCCCGAACTCAGCCATCGGTCGATGTGGTTGGCAAGACTCGCCATAGTTGGATTCCGTTATATGATCCGTATATGAATGGGATCGCCGGTCAATCTCGTTCTCCAGAGTATGCCTGAGCGGTTGCGACTGCTGATTGGTGCGCTCAAACGTGCGCTGCGGATCGAACAGCGGTTAACCCTTGAAGAATCCTATCAGGTATTGCAGGTCGCAGACGCGATCTTTGATTACGGGCGAATGCGCCAAGAATACTACGGATTCTCCAAGCCATACGTAATTGTTGAAATACCAGAATTGGCGCTCTCCTTCAGCGAAACGCTGCAAACGGTCACGGACGCGCTTTTGCTGCTCGAGGGCATGGGTCGCGCAGAGCCGGGCCATTCGCCGAGACTTTGGAGATTGAAACCTGAGTTGCGATGAGAAAAGGGATGCCGCGTCAGTTTAACCCAGGCCCGTAACTGCCGGATAGTCGGCACGCCTGCCAAAATGCCGGCGTGGAGTCTTGGTTCGATACTGGCACGGGCTGCCTAACCGCAACAGGAAGGCCAAGAGCTTTACAAAACTTTGTCGCGCATCATTCCGGGGACCTGGCAAAGTCTTCCAGATGACCCGCAAGCGGGAGCAGATTGCAAAGATCAGGCGGCAGGTCGAAGTGGGCAGGCCGCAACGGATAGCCCGGATGCTCAAACCGCAGTGAGTTTGAAGACTACAGAAAAGACTGTATTTTCATCCGGCCGGATTATGGGTAGAGTTCGAAAATTCCTACTAACAGATTGGGCCACCAGATTATCGGTGGCCATTTTTGGTTATTGCGAACCCGTAGCTACAGGCTGTAACTGACTCTCATTGGCCGGCCGTGGGCGACGCTCCTGGTCGATGAAAAAACGGGCCGCTCCGACCACCTTCAACCCAAAGACCGCTCGGCCTTGACGAAAGCTCCAAATTTGGAGCTGGCTATGGGAGTCTCGTAGGACACAACGGCGCAAAACAATACGGCGGTATGCGCCCGTGGAACTCACTCAGAGTCAGAGTCATCTATTCTCATAGAATCGCCGATACGTTCCAATCTGGTTTCCAAGACATGGAAAGGGTCTAATGAAAACACGACTGAGATGGAGTTTCACAATCACTACATGCATACTGCTCATGGTCAACATCGCACTAGCTCAGGAAACGCTAAAACCGGAAAGTAGTGCAAGCGTAACCATCGTCACAGCGGGGGATATCTCGGTCACCAGAGCGGCGGACGGCAAGACTGCAGTGTCCATCAACATCGTCCCAGGGAAAGCGAAATCAGGCGACACGCGAATCACGATTTCAGGCCCATACTCCTTAGATGTGAACGGTGGCGTGAAGGAGGTGAAAGGCCCCCAGGGGGTCGAGCTTCATGTGCTGAGTCACGAAGAGTTGCGATTTGAAGCTCCGGAAGTCGCTGTGTGGGAACAAGCGCACAAATTTTCCCAAAACTCTGCCTGCATGAAAATTCCGAAATTTCCCGGATGTGGCAATGCGACATGTGACCGACCCGACCATCCGGACGATCAGTGCCGGTATAACAGTGATTCGGGCTGCTCGTGCGTGTCCGCTGGCGGCGGACCATGCTCGGAGACGGCGAACCCTCCGCAAGAGAGGAGAGCAAAACAACCCGTTGAGCTTCCTTAAAAATCCGTGAGACCACGAGGTCCTTTGCTTCGTGGGTGCTATGATTTTTGAGACCGTCTATGACATTGCTCACTCACGTGGTTCCTTCTCCCTCCGAACAACAACCTTTGGCGCACGATCCGCTGCTTAACGACGTTGGATACATGACGTGCATGACCCTGGTGCTGCTGGGAAATTATGCGCAGACCGGACATCTCGGCGGACCGCTCGCATACACGCCGTACAATGTTGCGACGCATTTGACGGGTCCTGAAAACGGTGGCCTCCGTTTCGATTACCGTCGGCCGAAGCATCCTTACTCCGACAAATTCATGCTCGCGGCGGGCCACTCGATCCCCACCTGCTACGCGCTGTGGATAATCATGGGCCAAGCGCTGTATCGCAAGTATCAACAGACGGGCGATCCGCGTTATCGCGTCGACCCGCACGTTGCGATGCTGCCCATCGACGCGTTGGGCTTCCGGCGCGGTGCGGGCGCACTGAAGACGCTGCTGCAGGAAACGAATTTGGAAGACCATCCGCTGTTCGCGCAAGCCAAAGGCCGCGGTATTCGCGCGCTCTCGGGACATGCCGAAAGCACCGACGTCACGAACGACGTGAACGGTGGCCCCTCGGGCATCGGCATCGCGACGGCCGCAGGCAAAGCGGCATTCTGGGACGTGGCGGGCGCGCCGGAGTCGCCGAAAGTGATCGCGCTGGAAGGCGAATTCGCGCTCACCGAAGGTCACGCGCAGGAGTTGAAGACGCAGGCGCTCGCGCTGCAGGTGGGGAAGCGTTTGCGCGTGATGATCTCCGACAACAACGCTGGCATCGACGATCGCCTGATCGGCGGCGTGATCGCGGGGGAGTTCGACGGCTACGATCTCGTGAGTCAATGGACGTCGTATGGATGGAATGTTTTCACGCTGTCGAACGGTAACGATTACGGTCAAGTGGCCACGGTGCTGAAAGCAATGGACGCAGTGGATCGGCACGACCGCCGTCCAATCGCCGCAATCGGCAAGACCATCAAGGGCTACTGGCCCGCGGCCGTCGACGGAAAAATCCCCGGCTATGGCGATCAATTGGTGAGTTATCCAAGCCATCCCTATGCGCTGAAGATGAACTCGGAGTATTTTGTCGCGCTGGCGCAGACGTTCGAAAAGCATTACGGCGTGGAGTTCGAAGGAATTCGCGAGGGCCCGGTCAGCAACAATCGCGAGAGATTGATCCAGTTTAAGACGAACATCGACGTGGTGATGTCGCCGCTCGAACACAACGGCTTGGGCGATCGCCTTGCCGACCGCCTCGTGGAAATCGGCGATAGCGTGCGCGACGACGTGAAGTTGCGCATCTCGGCCTCGAGCGATCCATTCCTCGACGATCGCCTGCGCGTCGCGGCGCTACCGGAAGCCCCGCAGAAGTTACCGATCCGCAATGCCATTTCCGGTGCGGAGAAGCAAGTTAGCATTGCGCTGTTCAAGAAACCGGGCGAGGTGGCCGGAGCGCGGCGTGCAATTTCCGAAATCATCAAGTGGATGAATTACGTCACTGAAGGCCGCTTCTTCACGGTGGCCGCCGACCTTTCGGAGTCGATCAATGTAGAGCACGGCAGTTTGTGGGGACACTACAGTCCCCGGGACAATCCGCTAGGCACGCGCTTGAAAGCTCCGATTCAGGAAGCAGGCAATGTTTCCACGGCCATCGGGCTGGTGAGTCAGAGCGCTTCTGTCGATCCCGAAAAATTCGCCGGCGTCTGGGCACTAAGCGGAACCTACGGAGCGTTCACGCCTCTGATGTACACTCCGGCGCGGGTCTGGAGCCAACAAAAACAGGACAGCAAATTCCACATGGGCGTGCTTCACATCCTGGCCGCGCACTCCGGTCCTGAAACGGCGGCCGACGCGCGCACACACTTCGGCATCTTCGCGCCGCAAGTGTGGAAGCTGTTCCCGCGCGGTCAGGCGATCAATCTAAGCTTTTGGGACTACAACGATGTCGCACCCGGCTATTTCGCGGCGGCGGAAATCGCGGCACGCGATCCGCGCGTGGGCATCATCACGCTGGAGGTGGCGCGTCCTGATTTTGCGGTCGCGGACCGCAACCGCTTCGCCGACACCGATCTGCGCGCCGCGGCAAAGGGCCTGTATGTGATCCGCGATTTCGCGCCGGGCAAGCCGTGCCACGGTTACGTGATCGCGCAAGGATCGAGTTCCACGGTGAATCTCTTGAAAGTGCTGCCGAAACTCGAAGCCGCAGGTGTGAACGTGAAGGTGATCGCGGCGATCAGCGAAGAGTTGTTCGATCGCCAGCCGCAATCGTATCGCGATTCAGTAATGCCGCCCGAGGCTCGCTACGATTTGATGGTGGTATCAACGGGCACGCGACGCATGTGGCCACTGCGCAACCTCGGTCCGTTGACGGATGAGTATTCGCTCACGTCCGACTTCGACAATTCCTGGAGAAGCGGCGGCCTTGAGGCGGACGTGATCGCGGAAGCGCATCTCGACCCCGATTCGATTTTTGCAGGCGTCGAGCGATTCGCAAACGAACGCGAGCGCCGCATTGGCGATCAACGCAAAATGATCGGTTAGTCGAGTAGGCTGTCTGCGCTTGTCGTTAGAGCGCGCTCTGAGAGGATAACTTCGGGGTTGCCGACCATCAAGGAATTAAGGATAAGTGTTTCCGACTACCTTATCCGAATCGTTGGCATGCGGTCTCCCTCGATCCAGATGGCCGCGTTCTCGACCCAACTTCCCTTGCCGTCAAGCAATTTTCCAGACGTCGACGTCACCCAGAAACGGGCTTGGAGGAGATCGAGTCCGAATTACTTCCGGTTGGCCCGTAATGGCGGCAGCCGATGAAAGGGCTCACTTCTTGAGTTCCGCGGGCCAGTTTGTCAGCAAAGTGATGGAGGTGGAGTTTGTGTGGTCGGTGGTTTGGACCACGAACTGTTTTCCGTCGGCGCTTGCGTCGAAGCTGATTCCAGTGAAGTTTGGCAGATCGAGTTGGAACAGAGGCTCGATGGAGTCGACGTGGAAACCGGCTTGTGTGGAAGTGTGCGCGGCCGTCAGGCGGTTTCCCATCGTGACAAAGAAGAGTTCGTTGTCGCGGCTGAAGAGGGTGTTCCATCCGCCGGTGGTGGAGACCTGGGTTTTGGGGCCGGCTCCAAATGGCACAACGTAGACTTCGGGCCTGCCTGTTTCATAGGAGAAATAAGCCAGCCAGCGGCCATCGGAAGAGAAGCGGCCGTCGTACTGGCTGACCGTCATGTGAGAGGCGGCGGGCGGCTGGAAGAGCTTGCGGTCGCCGGTCTTTCCATCGCCGGTCTGTCCGTCGGGGGTCTTTCCGTCGGGGGTACGGGCAGAATCCAATTAGAATAGATTCCGTCTCTCGATTCCAGATCGACGGAGAGGTACTTTCTGTCTGGTGACCAGTCGATGGGCGAGCCATTGATATAAGCGTCGTTCTGATAGAGAACTTCTTCCGGGTTGGCGACCGTCGAGAAAGCGGCCACGGATCGAGACCTTACCATTTTCCCTGACGCCGTAGGCTATTTGCTTTCCATCGGGCGACCATACCGGCCAATAATCCTCGGGTCCAAAAGTGATGCGGGTGGGCTGTCCGCCGGCGACGGGAAGTACCCAGACATCGTTTGCACCGGATCGTGGGTCCGCGATGGTAACGGCGATCGATTTGCCGTCGGGAGAAAAGCGCGGATCGGAATAAACCGCTTGCGGCCCCGCCGTGCCAATCAGGTTTCCGCTTCGGTCAAATAATTTGAGTTCTGACTCGGCGGAACTCTCGTGATAGGCGAGAACGCCGTTTTGCGAGACCGAGAAAGTGCGGGCTTCGCCTATGGTTCGAGGATCGCCGGAGAGCGCGAAGGTGCGCGGATTGAAAGGCTGGGCCTGAATGTGTCCGGAGCGGACGAAAAGCAGATAGCCGGAGGCAAACGCCGGATGAGCGCCGGGGCCAATCACGGTTCCATCTTGTTCGGGCTTACCCAGCCCGCCTACTTTAATTTGGGTTGGCGCGCTGAGTTGGCTGGAAGCATAAAGGAAGTGCTTACCGTCGGGAAGGAAGAATGGACCGCTATGCACAATCTCGTTCTGGTTGAGACGAGTGGCGGGCGAGACCTGGCCACCCGAAGCTGCGATCTGCGAGATGGGCCCGTAGTTTTGTTTGCAGAAAAGAATGATGCCGGCGGGACTCCAATCGCCACATCCGCTATGAACATCGTCGGTGAGGGTTTGGGCATCTCCTCCGGAGACGCTGATGGTTTTTAATTTTCGGTCGGCGACAAAGGCGAGGTAATGGCTGTCGGGAGACCAGAAGGGGATGGCGGCGTCTTCGGTGCTGGGAAGCATCGTGGCCTGCTGCGCATCGAGCGGACGGAGCCAGAGGTTGGTGCGGCCCTTGTCGTCGACGGCGGAGAAGGCGAGAGTTTTGCCGTCGGGCGAGACGACGACTGGGCCTGCGTCGAAACCGGAGGCGCGGAATGTGGTTTGCGGCGGGGGCGGGATGTAGGCGCGTACGGAGAGCGCGGGAGTGTTGGCATGCTGCGAGAGAAAGAAAATGACGAGCGCCGCCAGGAACAAAACTGCCGCGCTTAACGAGAGCAGATACGGGAGCTTTCGTGAGGCAGGAACTGGCGCGATGTCAGCGACCGACGGCGACGATTGCGAAATACTTTTCAGTTGCAGGCGCACATCGTGGGCGGACTGGAAACGGTCTTCGCGATCTTTTGCCAGACAGGCGGCTACCAGATAGTCGAAGGCTATCGGCGTGAGGGGCTTGGTGGCAGCGATGGGCTCAGGATCTTTCTCTAAAATTGCCGAGGCCACGCTGATCTGGCTTTTGCCCTCGAATGCGCGCTTGCCCATGGCCATCTCGTAAAGGACGGCTCCGAACGCAAAAATGTCGGAGCGGGCGTCGGCCTCTTTGCCTTCGATTTGTTCGGGAGACATGTACTGGATGGTGCCGACAATGCTGCCGGCGGTGGTCAGCGGGCTGACGGGTGTGGGTCCACTCATAGTTCGAGCGGCGGATAGAAGAGGAGCCGATCCGGAGCCGGCTGCGCCGAGTGAGGCGGGTTTCGCCAGGCCGAAATCCATCAGCTTGGTTCCGGACCTGGTCAGCATGATGTTGCCGGGTTTGAAGTCGCGATGCACAATACCAGCGCGATGGGCGACCTCCAAAGCTTCGGCGACTTCAATTCCAGTCTTCAGCAGCTCAGGAAAAGACAGCGCGCCCCTGCGTAGGCGCTCGGCAAGCGTCTCGCCGTCGAGAAACTCCATGACCAGGAAGTCGGTACCGTCCTGCGAGCCGACGTCGTAGAGATGGCAGATGTGTGGATGATTCAGAGAGGAAACGGTGCGAGCTTCGCGCTCGAAACGCTGTTTGAATTCAGGGTTGGCGGAGAGATGCGTGGGCAGAATCTTGATGGCCACGATGCGATCGAGACGAGTGTCTTTCGCGCGGTAGACTTCGCCCATGCCGCCCGCGCCGAGAGGCGATTCGATTTCGTAGGGGCCAAGTCTCGTGCCAGAGGTCAGAGCCATGGGTCGGCGCAATTATAGCTTGCGAGGCGCGTCGCAGGAGGAGAAGATGCGAGATTCTGGGCGGTTGGTCGGCAAACCGGAACACTATCCAGAGACGGGGCTGGAGGACATCAATGGCAATCTCCTCGAAGCCGACATCTGGCCCGAATAATTTCCCGTTATCCGTGATCCGCTCGACAACAGAACGCCCTGTGCCGCAGTTGTAAGGGCAACAGATACGACGGGCCCTCATAGTCGAATCCTAGAGTGCCCGCCAAGCATCTCTTGCCGGTAACATGCGAACCTCGGGGATGATCGGCGGGCTTGGGCCTGAATCTACGATTGACTACTATCGCTCCATCATTGCACGCTTTCGCGCCCTCAATCCGGATGGGGGATATCCGCACGTGATCATCAACAGCCTCGACGTTGGTAAGGGGATCGCGCTGCTTGATACTGGACGGCTCGGTGAGTTGGCCGACTATCTTACCACCGGTGTGGAGTTGCTGGTGCGTGCAGGCGCGGACTTTGGTTTTATCGCAGCGAACACGCCGCATCTCGTTTTCGACGAGGTCCAGCGGCGTTCGGCTATCCCTCTTCTCAGCATAGTGCGCGTCACTTGTGATTACACCAAGGCGCTTGGCCTGAAGAAGGTGGGCCTGTTTGGAACGGGGTTTACTATGCGAGCGAGCTTCTACCCGGAGGAATTTCAGCGGGCCGGGATCACCCTGGTTCGACCCAAGGAGTCAGAGCAGGAATTTATTCACGAGAAGTACATTGGCGAACTGCTGAATAACCGATTTTTGCCGGAAACCAGGACGGAGATTCTGAACATTGCGCAAAGGATGAGGAGCGAAGACGGGATTGAAGCCTTAGTCCTCGCCGGCACGGAGCTCCCGTTACTATTGCGCGACACGGCCAGTCCGGGCGTCGAGTTTCTCGATACATCCATCATTCACGTCCAAGCCATCGTTGACGAGTTGCTGAGGTGAACGGCTGAGTCGCGATGATTATTTCCGGTTTGCCCGTTTGCAGGTCTCGTTTGCACTTGTCCACAATTCTTCGAAGATTGTGGGCTACTCGGAAGCTATCCAGAAACCGGCGGCTGGGAAGTTTGGTCAGCTTGGTGGGGGGAACTTCGGCTAATGAGATGGTCCGCCGGCGGCCCGCTTTCATTTGGATCTCAGGGAATGCTGGACCAGCACGACTATTGAGTTTGAGCTTTTTGAACTTTCGCGGGCGCGTGTTTGAGGTCGGCGACGAGTTGCTGGAACTTGGCGTTAGGGCGAAGGTTTTTCATATCGTCGTCGGCCATCATGGCGTCGGCATCCTCCTACCCGCGATTGATTGCTTCCTGTAGGTACTTCAGCGCGTCATCGGGACGATTAGCCGCTTCCGCCACGCAGGCGAAGTCATACCATGCCGAAAGACGGTCTCCTTGGCCCTTAGAACTGTCTTGCTTTTCCATGACGTCGCGGAACAACCTGCTGGCCTCGGGATAGCTGCCGTTGTGGGCCATGGCCGTCCCCAGTTGCCGAAGTGCATCCAGCGTGTGAGGATGTTGCGGGCCCAGAGCACGAAGCAGAGCTTCGAAAGCCTCGCGAGCAATTTTCTCCGCTTCTGGATAGCGGCCCTCCTTGATCAGTATTCTGGCAAGACTGCTCTGTTCCTGCAAGGTACTGGCATTTTCCGGTCCGACGACGCGAACCATGGCCTCAAGCGTCTCGCGCTGCAATTTCTCCGCTTCGTAAACATGGCCTTCTTTAAAAAGCACGTCCGCCAAATCGGATTTGGACAGCAACGTGTACGGGTTTTCGGGTCCGAGGGCTCGCGAC
>Ga0209274_10000622_pt1 | contig 20054 bp, 24 predicted proteins | sample HubBroMetageREF1_FD_188343 | JGI IMG/M metagenome (GOLD analysis project Ga0209274, IMG submission 188343) | Reference soil microbial communities from the Hubbard Brook experimental Forest, New Hampshire, USA - Hubbard Brook CCASE Soil... | ecosystem: Environmental > Terrestrial > Soil >...
GTGGAGATCGCCTTCTCACGTCGTGCCTACGCGGGCCATCGGCGCGGGGACACCCTCTTCGCCCGACTGGTGGCGGTGTGGAACGAGGAGACCCGGAAGTACCACACCTACCTCACGAACATCGGCCCCGAACTGCTGAGCGCCGAGGAGGTGGCCGAACTCTACGGGTGCCGCTGGGAGATCGAGCTGGTGTTCAAGGAGCTGAAGGGCCAGTACGCGCTCGATCGGGTGAACACCACCAATCGTTCCGTGGCGGAGGCATTGATCTGGGCCTCCGTGCTGACGTTGGTGGTCAGCCGAAGATTGCACAGCGCGATCCGCTCACAACTACCCGAGGAAGTGAGGGTCCGGTATTCGCCCATGCGCTGGGGGATCGCGTTCCGGGAACAGTCAGGGAAGATCCTCGAGCTGCTGATGGAGCGTCTGCGACGGAAGCATGTGGACCCGGAGCCTCTGCTCGAACTGGCCCGGACTCTGATGGCTCGGGCTCTAGATCCCAACGCCGGCCGAGGCAGATTCAGGACTGAGTGGTGGGGTTAAGCGATAACGCATGAAATTCGGTTGCACCCAGTTCCAGGTGTCTGTCCTAAGGCCCAACCCGACCGTAACCTTCAGGAGATTCCACCCACTCGCTGCAGGCCGCGTTGCAACTGATCCCGAGCGCACGCCGAACCGGCTCCGCCTCTACTTCGAACGACGCAGTTGATGGAGTGTCACGCCATTGCGAAAGGTCCACGACCGAACGTGGCGCAGGCTTCGCTGCCGCGGCAAGGGTCCGAAGAGACGATTTCCCTTCTGGCCCACGATCGTCGGCACCACCGACAGGAGGTACTCGTCGACTAGGTCACGCTCGATCAGCGCCCGAGGGAACGCCACCCCGCCAGGGACCAACATGTTTTTTCCGGGTCGGTGCTTGAGCCGCGCGATCTCCCGCGCTACGTCTCCTCGCACGATAGTCGAGTTGTTCCAATTCGCCGCTGAAAGCGTCTTCGAGAAGATGACCTTCGGAGTCTCATGCAGGAATTTCGCCTGAGCTCTCCAATCCTTGGGTGCTGCCGGATCGGTCGCGACCTTCGGCCAGAAGCTCGCGAACTGCCTGTAGGTCCCTTTTCCCAAGAGCAGAGTATCGACGTCAGAAGCTCCCGTCACCTCGAGCGCTTTGCCCAGTTCTTTCCAATAGGGGCGGTCGTTGATGGGAACGAATCCAGTCTTACTGTCTGCGAGTCCATCCAAGGTCGTGTGCATCTGAAGAACGACTTTGCGTGTCATCGCCTTCCACCCGGACGCGGTACCTATCGACTCCTTAAGTATCCAACTCGAGGAGTGTCTCCCGCGAGCGCGTACTCGGGATTTCGGGCGAATGTGCAAGCACAGTTGCACACACGGTCAGGGACGGTGGACGGAGATCTCCTCCCCTAATGCCAAGGGGAATGGGCTCTGAGCCAAATGTCGATATAGGCGAAATCTATCCTGTGGCATGCATCGGTGGCCTTGCCTGCTGGTGTCTATAGCCCTGATTGCGACCGTCGCCTTACCCGGTGGTTTTGCTCTGGCAACGGCCGGGCCCAGCCACTCGTCGCCGTGGGGAGCCGTAGTCGCTTCCCCCTCGGCGACGACTGCGTACAATTGGGCCGGCTACGCCGAGAGCTCCGCCACTGGCTCCGTGAAGAAGGTTACGGGCGCCTGGACCGAACCATCCGTCTCATGCCCCAAGGGAACAACGTTGGCCGCGTTCTGGATAGGTATCGACGGATACAGTTCCAACACCGTCGAGCAGGACGGAACGCTTGCACAGTGCTCCCACGGTAGTGCCTCCTACTACGCCTGGTGGGAGACCTACCCCGCGAACGCGGTGCAGACCTTCGCGACCATTCACGCGGGGGACAAGTTCAACGCGACCGTTACCTACAACTCCGGTAACGGGAACTTCATCATGAGCATTACCGACAAGACCTCGAGCACGACCTGGACCAAGGTCTCGAAGAACAGCGGGGCCTCGGAGAACAGCGCGGAATGCATTGCCGAGCGGCCCGCGGGCGCGAGCAACTCGAGCGGTCTCTATGCCCTCGCGAAGTTCGGCACAGTCTCCTTCTCGTCGTGCACCGCAACGGTCTCGGGGTCAACAGGCGGGATCGGTTCGTTCTCGACGGTCTACGAGATCACGATGATCAGCTACCCCTCGGGCGCAAGGACTCTGGCGAGCCCTTCGTCGCTCACCGGTAATAGCGCGTTCACCGTCACTTGGAAGAAGGCGTCCTAGAGGGTGAGGAGGGACAGCTGAGACCAACCACTTCCTCCTTCTCGCCGTTATCTCGGGTTAGGGCCCGACGCAGCCCTCACTCCACCGAGCGGTGTGTCGCAGCGGTCCCTCGGAGCCTCGGTCAGCCGTGGATGAGTGCAAACGGGTTTGCACACACTCCGGCTCAAACGCGCGCCGCACCGGGGGTCGGGAGCGACCAGCTGATCGACGGGGGCGCCCATGACGGAATCGCGTGGCCGCCCGTTGGGGCGTAGGTTTGAGGGACGGGATTCTTGCCGATACCTGAGCGAGTTCGACCGTGGTTACAAAGCATGCAAGTTACTTCAGCGCGGAGACGACGACACACTCGGCCGGAATCGCAAGGCCCTCAGGTGTCTCCCACTTCCTGAGGTTCTCTCGAGTCTTGCGGAGGACCTCCTGCTGAACCCCTGGCTCCTCTTCAGACAGCGAGTGGCCGATTGGTGTCGCCTTCAGGATGGATTGAAGGTATACCTCAGCGCTCGCCACAGGGACAACGTGTTGAATGCGCTCCTCCCGGGCCTCACGGAAGCCCGCCGCGTGGAGAAACGCAACCATCTCACCCGGGCCCCCGATCTCGAAGGGAGTGGGAATGTACCCGGTTTCATCTGGCTCAGCGTTCTCGAGCATCGGTGCAATGAGCGCGTTGAGAAACGGGACTCGATCACCAGTACTCCAGACTGTGACACAAATACGGCCTTGATCCCGAACCACGCGATGGGCTTCACGTGCCGCCTGCTCGGGATCTGTGAATATTTGGAAACCGAAGCTCGATACCACCGCATCGAACGAAGCACTGGGGAACGTTAGCGCCGAACAGTCCATCGTCATGAACTCTACATTCTGAAGCCCGCGAGCGCGGGCAACTTGGTTGGCAATGGTCACCATGTTCTCCGAGAGGTCGACGCCCGTCACATGGCCCTGCGAACCCACTTCGCGTGCGATTGAGATTGCGGGTTCACCAGGACCGGTCCCCATATCGAGAACCCTCTCCCCAGCCTTGGGGCGGAGCCGCGAGACCAGCGCTGCACGGAACGGCTGGAGGTTTCGCATCCACTCGACGTAGGATTCGGCACTCTCGTTCCATGTCGTCCTGGTGTACTCGCGATAGTAGTCGTCGGTGTACTTCCACGGCATGGCGGCGAAGTTACCGCACGACCTTCCGATAAATCCTCCTTCCGGGCGAGAATCTCTCCAGCATCAAGCCAAGGCGCCCCGCCGCAGAGTGTGTGCAAGCGCCGTGGCACCGACAGGGTGCGGAGCGATTTCCCAGTTCGTGCGACCGTCAGTCGGCCATTGGCCCGGAAGGGGCGACACAGACCTTATTATGGACACCGTCCATAGTCACTATGGAGATATGCCATGAGTGCGACAAGCATCGCGGTTTCTCAGGAAACCCGCAAGTTGTTGGAATCTCTCAAGACGGGTGGCGAGACATACGACGACGTCATCCGCGGACTCATTGTCTCACACCCGAACCGACTGACAATGGCCGAGCTATCTCGCAGGATTCGGGAAGGGGAGCGCCATCCGATCGAAGATTTGATCGCAAAGAGCAGACGCCAAGATTACTGAGCGGGCCGTGCCCTTCCGGATTGAGTCGATCGATGAGGCCGATGCAGAGTTCCTCGGCCTTCCCCCACCGGTCCGAGAGGTGTTCATCTCGGCCTTTCGCGAGCTAGCGGCCAGCGAGAAGCCAACTCTGAAAGGACCAGGGTGGTACACTGAGGAGCTACGCCAGAACCAGCGGATCGCCCCTGGGGGCCTGTTCTCGCTTCACGTTGGGGACCTTTGGCGAGGCGCTTTCTACCGCGATGGAGACGCCCTAGTGTTCATCGGGTTCGGCTACCGAGTTCCTGAATTCTACGATAAGCTCGCGCGCTTGCGCAAGGCGGTCGCGGACCCCCCGGACTGAAGGTTTCCTTCCGGACAGATTGTTGCAATGTCGATACCACCGTCACTTCGTGAGTGGGTGCAAGCGAGATTGCAGCCAGCCTTGTAGAGAGGCTCAGTCCATCCATCGACGAACTCCGCTCGGCGCGCCGGACGCTGACTCCATCGGATGAGCTAAGGGACTGTACGATGCGCTGCCGTCGCTTGAATCGTGCTCACGATGGCGGAGGGGGCCCCGGACCAAGCGCGCCGGAGGGTGGCCCCGACGGCGCGGCGGACGGGCTCACGGGAGCCGCTGCCGTAGTCGGCTTGCGCCGTGAACGCACCAGCAAGAGCACGGCCACCGCAGCGACGATCACCACGATGAACGCAATCAGGATGTATAGTCCAGTTCCGGAGGTCCATGAGAATTCGGGCGGCGAGTTGGACGGTTTAACCAGTACGGTGAGATTGGCGGTTCGGGTCACGGACCGACCTTCAAAGTCTCTCAAACTGTAGGTTAGTGTGAAGTTGCCGCTGGTCGAGTACGTGTGGGCAGCGGTCAGGTTTCCCTGAGAGTACGTCCCATCCCCCCACGATATGTTCTGGAAGAAGGGGGAAATCCCGTCGGAGAAGCTGGCTGTGGCCACCACCGGCGCGCCCTCGAACACCACGGTAGGGGTAACCGCAAACCCGCTGATGGTCGGAGGAAGGCTGAATGCATAGGAGTAGTCCGTGTTGTTCACCGCGTCCGTCGTGCCGCCGAAAGCGAAGATCGATCCATCCGGCAACAGGGCCCATCCCGCCAAGGTGCCCGAAGGGGGGGCCCCGGCGGTCGTGGTGATGTTGATCCAGTTCCCGTCGTAGAAAGCCCAAGTGATCGGAGACACGGCATAGTTGGGACCGTCTGCTTCGATCTCGACGCTAGAGCTGAGGATCGCCGCCCCCACGGAGGGGTCGTAGGCGAATAGCCCTACGACCTGGAGCGGTCCGGGAGTCGGGAGGGAGGCCGTAAGGTTGGTCCACTTTCCGGCCGAATAGAGATAGGTGGATGACACGTACGGCGGGCCGGGAAATTCGGTGCCGAGCACTACGATTCCCGATTCTTCAGGGTCGTAGGCACCCACCGCGTAGATGAGGGCGGGCGGCGATCCACTCACTTGGCCGGTAATGTTGTTCCAGGCGTTGTCCTTGAAGAGCCACGTGTCAGTCTGCGCGTAGATTCGCTCGCGGGTTGCGTTCTGACTCAGGCCCCCGAATAGGACCATCTGCTGGTCGGCGAGGTCTGCCACGAGGACCGCGGCCGCTCGAGGGAAAGGAGGGGTTCCCGCGGTGTTCGTGATATTCGTCCATTCGCCGGCATGGTAGGTCCAGGTCTGTGCCTGATCGTAGCCCTGTACGTTCGAAGCCCCGCCGAACAATACGACCTCCTGCGAGAACGGGTCATAGGCCATGGAGGGGTTGGCCGCGTCCGGCGGCGCTCCTCCGATGACCGTGCTCGTGACGTTGGCCCACACCCCATTCAGGTAGGTCCAGGTGTCGCTCTCCCCGTAATATTGTTGGACACCGGAGACTTTGATGTAACCTCCGAAGAGTAGCGCGTACCCGTCCGCCGCGTCCCACACCATCACGGTTTGCCGTGCGGACGGAGCGGGGACGACCTTGGTGGTGATGTTTGACCAGGTGGCGGAAGTTGGAAAGACGGTCGGGGTTGAGGCGGCCGTCGAGCAGGAATAGCCAGTCGAAGTGGTGACGGTGCAGGACTCCGGTGCCCCGGCAGCCGGGCCGTCTCCTCGCTGGAGGGACGCTGAGGCGGCGGTCACCTCTTCCCAAGCGTGGTCAAGGGAGATATTGGATCCACCCCGAGGGGTAACCCCGTCAAGTCCCAAGGTGAAGCCGCTCGCCAAGAGCATCACCGCCACGGCAACGGCCCCGAACACAGCTGGCCGGGGATGGCCATCGAGGCGAGTTCGCACGTAACGTGAATCCGTTACCCCTGCCATAAACCTGACGACCAAGTGGGTTGGCTGGTGAGCGAAGAACTCAGATGTGCGGGTATGGAGTTCCATGACCGGGAATCCGTGGATACTTTCAGCCCCAATTGACTAGGGTAGTTGGACCGAAATGCGCCCGGTTCGCAACCGGTGGGTGCAAGTGCGATTGCGTCCTGTAGGAGGCACCGACTAGGAGAGATCCCTGGCGAGAGCAGCAGAGAGCGACGCCCACAATTGAGAATCCTCGCGCCTCAGTTCTTGAGCTCGACGTCTTATCGATGATTGAGTCGGTCGAGCATCGACCGGCTCAACCTGGTTCCCGGTGAAGTGTAGCGTGGAGGCGGCCGGCCCGCGCGAGGTGAGCTCGTAGAGGAATTGAGAATACTTGGCGGGGCCAGCGAGATGCGTTGCGGTCCACCTCCATCGATCCGGAAACAGATGGACCAGCTTGATCTTTACCGTCCGAGCCCCCGGCCGGGGGTCGAACGGATCCGCCTCGAATGAATCCGTAAGCAGAATGAGGTCGTCCGCCAGCGGTTCGACCTTGCGCGAGCCCTTGATTCCTGAGAGTTCAAAATCGTTAGGACGATAGTCAGTTGCCCAACGGTACGCCCTCGGCCGCGAAGCCGCCAACCGCGTGTCAAAGCGATAGGTCAGTCGCTGGAAGGCCATTCTCGACCGCTGAGGAGTCGAGGAAGGATAACATCACCGAGGGGCAGGTCTTTCCGTTCGATACGATGACGTTCCAGCGAGTGCATGCGCAACTGCAACCACGAATCCTGCAATTGGCCAATGAAGACGAGCGGGCGAGTAGCGGGATTTCATCCGTGATCTCTCTCCGGAATCATGGGTGGTTGAAACCCCTAGTTAGTGTGCGACCCGCCCCTTCGGAGTCCAGCACGCAGGAATGCTCACCTTTCCGGCGGTTGAGGTTCGGTGCGGCGCACGAGTCGCGCCGTGTATCCTGCGAGGGTCGCAAGCGGGCGAGCCGACCGTTTAATCTCGCGAGTAAGCGGAACTTTGCGCGGACGATACACGACTCGATCCACTAGGAACAACGGCTCAAACGTTTCCACGACTTCGCCAACTGACAGGCGGTGCGGAGGTCCCCACGAACCTCGTTCCTCACGTGCGACCCAGAAGAGGAGGTAAGGCGCACCCGGTGAGAGTAGACGGGCGACGCTGACCGAAAAATCATGTCGGGTCCTAGGAGGGAGAGTCTGGAAGCATCCGACGTCCACACCGGCGCTGAATCGGGCGGCTGACAGCCCACTCACGAGGACATCATCAACTACAAAACGGGGGTTTTGACTCCCTGGTGAACGGATGGATTCGGCAGCAGCGATCGCACCCGGGGCAATGTCTACTCCCGTGGCACGAAAACCCTTGGTCGCTAGCCAAAAGGTGTTGGTCCCCACTCCACAACCGACGTCAAGAATGGGACCGGGGGGATTCAGCCACCCATCCTGTACTGCTTGCACCAGGGGCGGGTACGGCCCCTGATTCGTCCACGGAAGCCTTCGAATGGGGGTCTCCGCGTACAACCGGGCCCACATCGCGCGGTCTGCCTCAGGCATCCCAATCGAACGCCGTGGAGCCTTCCGGGCCGTCGAAGCTGGCATGGAATCCTTCCGCGAGCCATGGTTCGCACTGAGAAAGTGATGACTGTTCTGGCCGACCGAGACTGCTGGTCGACCGGCGCTGACTTCGGAGCGAAGTTCACTCAGGAAATCATGAAGACGCCCGAGCACTCGATCGCGGTACCGGACGACACTTGCGGGAATCTCACTCAGCTGATCCAACTCGCGTAGCGGACTTTCGCGTCTCGATTAGTGTCGAAATAGGGCATAGTTCGGGCCGGACTGTGCTACGAAATTGGTCTTGCCTTAAGCAGACGCACACACTCCGCTGCTCCGATGGCGCGAAGGAGATTGCTCTGGGTCCTGCCGATTGCCGCCGTACTGCTGTTCGTACTGTCGAGCAGCGCCGCCGCACAGCCCGCGGCGGTAGGTTCCGGCGCGGGGCCGACCCATTGGGCGCAGGGGGCCGTGTTCACAGCGACGAACAGTCCGAGCGGCAACGCGGTGCGGGCCTATGTGGTTGGACCCGGCGGCTCGTTCACTCCCGCGGGTCAGTTCAGCACCCACGGAAAGGGAACCGGAGTAAGCCTTGCCGACTCGGGGTCCCTCGCGTTGACGGCAGATCATCGCTGGCTCTTGGTCGTGGACGCGGGCAGCAATGCTGTTTCCGTCTTCCGGGTGAATTCGCCCGGTGGAGCCCAGCCCCTCCTGACCTTCACCGACCGGATTAGCTCCCACGGGACCCTTCCCGTGAGCGTCGCGGTCCACGGTTCGTTCGTCTACGTCCTCAACGCTGGCACTTCCGCGGTCGCGGGCAATATCTTTGGGTTCTTCCTCGGGGATCACGGGCTCCTCTTCCCGTTGCCGGGATCGAGCCGGGCACTGAGCACCAGCGCCTCGACCGCGCCCGCGGAGATTGCCTTCAACCCTGCGGGCTCGGTTCTGGTAGTCTCGGAGAAGAACACGAGCGTGCTGGACACCTACGCGCTGGATTCCCACGGGTACGCCAGCGGTCCGACTGTCACCGCCTCGAGCGGCGCAACGCCGTACGGGTTCGCCTTCGGGAACGACGGAAGTCTGATCGTTAGTGACGCGGGCCCGGGCGCGCTTTCCTCGTATGCGGTCGCTACCGCCGGGGCTCTCAGCGTGGTGAGCGACGCGGTCGCAGACGGGCAGTTGGCGCCGTGCTGGGTGGCCACGGTCGACAGCGGCCACATCGCCTACACCTCGAACGCCCACAGCAACACAATCTCGACCTACGAAGTGAGTTCAAATGGCACGCTGACTCTGCGCGCCGCGGTGGCCGCGACGACCGGGGCGGCCGACACCGACCTCGCGGTCGGTGGGTCGCACGGTCAATTCCTATTTGTCTACGACGCGGGCGCCGGCGAGATCGAGTCGTTCGCAATCGGATCGAGCGGGACTCTTACGCTCAAGTACGCCGCGTTTGCCCTCCCCGCGACCGCGGAAGGCCTGGCCGCCTTCTAGGAGCGTAGAGACGTGGGGGAGTCGTCGCGGAGGTGTGTTTGATAAGGGGAGGCTCCCTCGTCCAAACGGCATGTTGAGCCCGGGCTTCCGCTCGCTAATGTGGTACCTCCTTTGCGGTACGCGCGGCGGACCGAACCGCCTCCGAATCCTTGACCGGCTCGTGCGCTCTCCGGCCAACGCACACCAACTCGCCTCGTGCCTCGGACTCGACTATCGGACGGTGCGTCACCACCTTCAGCTGCTCGAACGGAACGGAGCGGTCGCTCGCCCTGTCGGCGACGCGTATGCTGCGCCGTACGAGCTCTCCCCGTACCTGGCGGAGCATTTCCAAGACCTGAGGGAGGCTCTGACCGCCCAGCGGCGAAGGCTCGGCCCCATTCCGGGGAAGGCCCACTCCCGAAGCGCGTTGGGAGGCGTCCAGTGAGTAACCTGTTGATGGAGGCGAGCGTCGTCCTCGGCTTGATCAGTATCGCTCTCGCAGCCATCCTGTTCGCCCTCTACCGGCGACTGTATGCGCAAACCCAGAGCGTGTTCGGCCTTGCGTTGCTCGTCTTTGCAGCGGCATTCGTGGTACAGAGCGGCCTCACCGTCTACTCCTACCTGAACTCGATGCCGATCATTCCGGATTCGTTCGCGCCGTTCTTGTTTGCGATCGGGCTTTGCGAAGCCACCGGGCTCGGCGCGGTGGTGTGGACCGCTACTCGCTAGGGCCGCCTTCCTCACGCCTCCATCGCTCCGGCGCCGCCGACCCAGTCCAGGCGGACGAACGGTGCACCGGGAGAGAGTGTAGCGCACGTGCACCCATTCCCGGCTGAGATGGTCTTCAGCCCGGATTTTTCCTCGAACGGCTAGACGGTCTATGGCAATTTGGCGACGACCTTGTCAATCTCCTCAACCGAGTAGGCGTGCAATGTTTCACCCACGACGTTACCCGCCCTCATGATGGAGAGTGCGACCGTGTTAGCGGTCTCTTCATTTGGCGCCTCGCTGATCACAACGAGGTCGTACCGGCCGGAGGTATAGAGCGCCTGGTGAATCTTGACGCCCGCGACCTTCTCGAGGTTCGCCGTGGTCTCTCGGAGTCTCTTCGGAGAGTCTTTGATCGTCTTTCGTCCCTGGTCGGTTAGCTTGTAGAGGGTGACGTAGAGCGGCATCGGACAGGGTAGACGTTCGTCCTACTTACACCGAGCGCCGGTGCCCTCTCGGAGCAGCGTGCGCTTGACTGAAGTTGCGCTGTCAGATTGTATTATTGCACCCCCGAGGCGGCTCGACCCCAGAGGTCCAACGTTGATGGGGGGTACGGGATGACTATGTTACAGGGCCAGCCCGATTATCCCGGAGTCACTCCCACGTTCTGAAGGAGGTGCAGATACTCGGCCTTGTTGAGCCACGTCACGCGGAGGTACTCTCGGAGGTAGCGGTCTGGTACCCCTAACCTTCGGGCCTCGGCAACGGAGAATGCGTAGGCCTCGATCTCGGTTGGACGATCTGCATACTGAATCCTTCGGTGCGGCCAGATCTCTCGCCCCTGCTTCCGCTGGAGGATGTGCATGAACTCGTGGATGATGTCCAGATAGACGTCCATGCGGGGGCTGTTGGTGAGATGGGACCGGGAAACAACGATCACGTCTTTCCGCGTTTCGACCATCCGAAAACCCGCTGCGCGGATTTCGGGCGGAGTCTTTGGAGGAGCCACGTACATCCAGCCTGGGCCGTCAGCGATGTGGGCTGTAGTTCCCTTAGCGATCTTCAAGATTCTACGATCGTCCCCGGCATACTTTCGGAACGGGACCGTCTTCTCGAGTCCGACGAAAACCTTCAGCAGAGGGTATCGGCCCGGGGGGGTGGTTCTAGCGGGACGAAAAACGCTCGGGACCGGATAGACCTCTCGGGCGCTACCCGCCTGAACCTCGTGCAGTACGACACGACGTCGACTCGCCCGCGCCATGATGAGCGGGGCCGCCGAGAGTTAAAGCGGTATGCGTCGGGCGGTAGTTGCAAACTAGTCGCCAGGGTTGGGCTTACGAACGCACCCGGCCATGGGTGAAAGCACTTGGCGCCCGGTCGGCGGCGGGGAGGTTGAACGCGGTCATACGACCACCGGGGGTGTGGCTACGGGCCTGTCAACCTCTGGCGGATTGCTTGGAGTAGACCTGTTTCTTGAGTTGATCGTACAGCGATAACACATTCTCGTAGTCAGCCTGCACCCGGATGTACTCCCAGTCGAGGCTTCTCTTGTATTGCGCCGCGAGTACTTCGGCTTGGCGGAAAAGCTCCGTTGAATGCTCGCGGCCGGCCCTCATCAGACGCCGGACGATGAGGTATTCGATCGGACCTAGGAGAACTTCACCGTGCTCAGTGGCGAGTACCCGGGGCGGGAGACCCGAGCGATCCCTGGCCCCGACCAGATCGACGTTGCCGAGCCCGTTTTTCACCCAATAATCCCGCCTATCTCGACCTTCCTCTCGCCGGAACCCCCATCGCCGAAGCGCTACCGCGATCGCCTCTTTGTCTCCCACCACGTCAATATCCATCGACACGTACCTGCTGCTCGTAAGGTAGATCTCGATTGCCGACCCACCGACGATTATCAATCGTCCGGCCAGCTTTGACTCCCGCGTTAGCAGGGCTCCGAACCAGGAGAGCCGCTCATCTTCCGTCCGTGCCTTGGCGATAGCTCTCTCGAACTCCCTACGATCCATGCGTTGTGCTCGGCCGCATCCCGTGCTTTGCGAGCAATTCGTCCTTGGCCCGCCTGCGACGAATGTCGAGGTGAATGGGGCCTACCCCTTCCCAGCTCGGTTCGGGGAGGGATTCGAACCGACGGTACAGTCGGCGGATGACGGTGGGAGAAGGACGCCTCGGTGTGTCATAGTGTCTCGACTTGCATTGAGGACATAGAGACGGGACCCGTCGCCGCATCCGCCAAGTGTGCCCGCAGCGAAAGCAGTGTCCCATCCGCACGAGCCGTTTGGTCATCTGAGTCGCCAGCGGAGAGTGTGGACTAAACTTACTTATAGCTATTGGCGGAGGTAGAACGGTGCGAGGTCGAATAGTGCGACCACCTAGTAACTGGGTGCAAGCATGTTTGCACTCACGACTCGTTGAAGAATGAGTCAGCCGCTAACAGGTCAGTCGGGTCGATACGGATACGCCTCCCAAGCCGGAGGAATAAATCCCCCTGCGGGTTCCGCTTGGTCGCGTCTCCACAACGGAGGGAGTCGCGTCGAGAGGAAACGTAGCATGTCGAAGGCCGAGCAGAAAGGATTCGGATCGCCGGACGAGACACGAAAGCTCGAGAAAGCGAAGGTCGAGCTCCTTCAGATCGGGGGCGGCAGCGTCGGCCGGATCACGCTCGAACCCGGGTGGCGTTGGTCAACTCACTTGAAACCGACGGTGAAGACCGAGTGGTGCGAGGCGCCGCACTTCCAGTACCACGTTTCTGGTCGACTGCATGTCAAGATGGCGGATGGCTCGGAGTTCGAGGTGGGCCCGGGCGAGGTTTCGGCGCTGCCTCCCGGGCACGACGCCTGGGTGGTGGGCAACGAACCGGTAGTCGTGGTCGACTGGTCCGGGGCGACCAACTACGGGAAGAAGTAGCTCCCGAGAACGTGTTCCCGTCCCTCCTGAGAACGGAGGGTAGAGTGGTCGAACCCTGCGTCCTCTCCGAGGCGACTGATTCAGAGTGGGTGCAGTGTCAGTTGCCGCGACTCGAACTCGTCCACAGAGGACAACGGGTTCCAGCCCCACACTCGGATGCCATTGGCATGAGCGCACCCCTACGGGCTGGGGGGCGTTCTTGTCGGGGGGCGCGAGGCCACTCGAGTCCGGGTCCGGGCGACCGCGTCAACCGGGCACGCCTGGAGCGGAGTGGAGTCGGGGCCCACCGTAACACTCGGTTGAGCCCAGTCCGCCTCGAAGGTGGCTTCGAGTCGTGCCAGGACAGCCGATTCGGTGACAATGATTCCGCACTCACGATTGTCGTCGAGTGACACGCAGGAGAAATTCTCAGAGCCAACGAACGCCTTCGCGTCCCCGGAACCAAAATCGGCCACAATCACCTTCGCGTGGATGTAGATCGGCACACTCCCATCCGGGGTCGAGACGGGGAACGCCTTACATGTCGCCCTCACCCCGTGGGCGTTGAGGTAGTTGATGCCGGGAGCGTTCTCGTTCGGTCCGCTATCGGAGCCGTCTTCCGTTAGAACGGCCGCGATGACTCGGACCGCAACCCCTCGCCCCGCAGCAGCCACAAGCGCACCGAGAATCTCTGGGTCGGACACCTCCTCGTTGTAGATCTCCAGAGTCTTCGTTGCGTCGCCGATGACCGCGGTAAGTCGGGACCGCGAGTTCGTTGGACTCCAGACCAGACTTGCCACGCTAGGGTTAGCCGCCGCCGAACTCCAATCGGCCGCGAAGACTGAGGCGACCTCCGCTACCTCTCCCGCGACGGTGGATACGATACCGAAGTCACGGGTGCTCTGGAAGTACTCCTCAACCAAGTTCAGAGTCAGGATGAACGCAACAGCCCCATCGACGACCAGCGCTTTCTCGTGGGTCACTTCGAACTCACGCGGCGCCGGGCGACACGCAACCCCTGCATTCGTGAGCTGCTTAACGAACGGGGTGACCTCGGTTGCCTGCACGTCCGTGTTGAACGAGTACCAGTTGTAAAGCACCCGAACCGTGACGTTCCGCCCTTGGGCGGCAATCAACGCTGCGATAACCTCCGAATCGCTCAGCTCGTAGATCGTGACGTCGACAGTGGTGGTTGCTGAGGCGAGGCCGGCAAGGATTGCCGCCTTTCCGTCGGTCGGCTCAACAATCAGGGAGTGGGGCGAGGAGGTTGCTGCCATCGATTCGCTCCACGGGTTCATGCTCCGGGCCCCAATATCTGCAGCGGCGGAACGAACGGATCATCCAAACACGCGAGCAATTGTACCGTTCGCTCCGGACATACTTGATTTCACAAGAGAAGTGAGCCACCTCCTCGGGACTCGGGGTGGGTGGAACCCTTGTTGCAAAACAGAGCAGGCCGGGTAGACCCACGTCTCGCTGTATCCACCGATTCTCTAGTTGGACGAGACGGAATTCTGGGTGGAGGTCCGGCCGCCCCCGATACGTCTTTGTAGCTCGTTCCGATTCCCCGATCGACGAGCCCGAATCGGGAAGATTGTTGGTAGAGTGCGGACAATGAGGACCTCTTCTTGGAACAGCCGAGGGAACGGGGCCGACTCGCGACGGCTGCACGGATTGCGCCTGGGACGCAGAACGACAGTCGGGCTGTTCGGGGCCCCGTTCGTGGCCGCGCTTCTCTTGCTAGCCCCTGCCGCTGGAGCCCATCCCCTTCTCGCACCGGTCGTGCACGTAGCGCCCTTCACCGGCACCCTGGACCTCGGTAGCGTGGTATCGACGCTCGGCTGTGGAGCAAGCGCGTCGCTTGCCGTCACGCCCGCGTTCAATCTCACGACCGGGGTTGGCATTTCCACCGGCAAGTCGTCGGTGCACGGGTGCGGTCTCCCCGGTTTCTCAGATACGGGTTCGACCAGAGGAATCAGCGGCTTTGATAGTAAGCCATTCACCGGAAACGCATCCTACGCCCACGTGGTCCTCAAGTTCTCACTGAACTGGTCGTTCAATCTTAGCGCGACACCCGCAAGCCCGGCGGGAGGGCCGTCCGCGTGGGCGGCATACTCGATCGAAGCTGGCGCTTTCCTAGTCGACCTGACGACTTCGACTTACGTCGGTGGCTGTGCGTTAATGGAGTTCAACACGACGAACGGCACTACGACGGGCAAAGTCAGCGGTCACGAAAGCATGCCCGGCACGTGTACTGTGTTCCCGAAGGTCAACCTCACAATTCCGAGCCAGAAGTACTTCATGCAGTTCGTTCTCTATGCGACCCAGTGGTCATACGCGCCCTCTGGTACGAGCACGGTGGCGAAGGCTCAGCTTAACGTCGCGACTGGCGGACACGAATTCAAGGCCATATCATGGTCGATCTACTGAGGCAAAGCACCGGGGCCCGCTATTGGTCGCGTACTGCTGAGGGAGGGTTGACAACCCACCCCTTTACGAACCCATGACGATGTCCGGCCACCAGCGGGGGCATTCAGGTTGGGCGCAAGTTCTTGAACAAACCTGCCCAACTCCAGTGGTTGCAAAATGCGTTTGACCCCGGTCAGTGGGCGACGCCACCTGCTGTGATCGTACGGATTAGGTCCAAGTAGAGGGTCCACATCCGTTGGAAGCGGGTTGATCATGCCGAGGCGAGAGGATTTGTTCACTCCGATTCACAAGGGCCTCCGAGCGATGATCTACAGCCTCTCGGGCCGACTCCAGACCAACGACTTTGCGAATCTAGTGACCACCAAGGAGTTGACCACCGATCTTGAGAATGATTTCGCCGCAGCCCAGAGCGCGGGCTGCATCCTCTGCATCTTCAGTCATCACGCCGTCGACGAGGACAGTTCGATATTCAATCACACCGAAAAGGTCGCTCAGGCGCTCACGGCGTCTCTGATCGCTGACCACCACGAGCTGACGCGACGAGAATTGGAGATCACTAAGTCGGCTCACAAGATCCTAGCGATGGGCTCCCCCGACGACCGAGTCGCCGCGGGCGTTCGCTTGAACGCTGCTGCGAACGAGCTATTCGCCGTTTATCTAGCTCATATGAACCGCGAAGAAGCGGAACTGGTTCCGCTCATGCAGCAACACTTCACGGATCTCGAAATGGTCGCGATGCGGAGCCGGATCATTGGCGGGATGCCGCCGGAGCGGATCATGGCGATCCTGAGCTACACGCTCCCTTCCTTGAACGTCGGCGAGCTCAGCGACTTCGTCGGTTCTGTGCGCCAGACAGCTCCTCCCCCTGTCGTGAAGGCAGTAACGGACCTAGCCGCGGCCAAGGTCGATCCCGCTCGGTGGGCCGAGGCGAGGTCCATGATCGGTATCTAAGGCCCCACCGGCCGAGCACCGGGAACTCGTTGGAGGACCCGGTCGTGATGTCGATGGCAACCGGAGGTGGATCGAGTGGGTGCAAGCGTGTTTGCAGCTATCGATCCGCCTTGGTCGAACGCCCTCCGGTCTGACGGCGGAGGTCGGCGAGTCTATTCTGCCACTTCTCGCGTCGTGCGAAGAACTCGATGTAGTTCCAATCGATGTCACTCGCCTCGGTATGTTTCACCAAGAGCATGGCTTCGGCGAACGCCTCCTGCCGGCTCTGCCAAGCGACCGATTCTCGAACTCGCCTGATGATCAAATCCTCTACTCCGCTGATCCGGAAAGATCCAACCGGGGTAGAGATAATCTGAGTGAGTCGCCGGGAACCCGTGGCTTGATGTTCCATGACGTCCGGGTAGATACTCCAATCTCTCTTCGTCCATAATTTTCCCTCATTGCGGAACCCCCACCGCTTGAGCACGGTCGCCACGCGCACCTTGGAATCGACTACGAGGTCGAGGTCGTCGGAGGCATAATCTCCTTCGGTGTAGATCTCAATCGCAGATCCTCCCACCACCGTCATGCCCTCGGTCCCGAGTCCGGACTCCTCGGCCAGGAGGGCGGAGAATACCCGAGTACGTCGGTCGTGGGCTTTCTGTCCGAGGACGAGGGCGGAGGCCTCGGACTCGTCCATCTAGCTCTTCCGAATGGAAGGACGTGCTCCCATGCTCCGAAGGATCTGATTCTTCACCGGGTCGCGTTCGAGCTCCCGGAGAGCTGTCGCCGGGATTCTGTTTTTCGGGTCATAGGTCCGGAATCCTCTCAAGGATGATCGAATTCTGTCGAGGTCGGCGCCGCCCTCGGGGTTCCGGCTGGCCCGAGCGCGATCCCACTCTTCGTCCCATCGGATTCGCACACGCTTCCGGAGGAGTGCCCTTACGTCGGGGTCGGACAGCAGGAACCCACTAGAGACGCGCGTGACGAGCCCGGTCTCAATCCCCCGACGGAGCTCTGGATAGACCTTCTGGCGCGGGAGACCAGCGACCTTCGCCACACGGTACCCCGTCAACGGTTCCTCGGCGTTAGCAAGAACGGCCATCGTCAGGAGTCGAGTTCGGCTGCCGAAGAGAGAGGTTAGAACCGAGTCGAGTGTCGCCTCCATCGACGGAAGAAGGCTCCGGACGGTATTAATAGTAACCTGATGGGTGACGCTATCCGCTGCTTGATGACTCTACTCATGGAGGACGCAAGACAGCCGGACTGCGAACCATAGGTCAGGTGGGTGCAACCGAGTTTGCACCCATGGGATGCGAGCGAAGGTCTAATCGCGACGACGAGCCACGCCGAACCCCGACCGTCTCTTTGAGGACTGTACAGATCACTATCTGGGATACTGCGTCGGGAAGACGGTCCGAATCGGCGGGAGAACCAACCGTCGCGGGATGTCTCAATGGTTAAGTCCCTCGGCCCGATAGAGAAACCGGTGTCGCGGACCGATGTCCGCGACTCAGATCCGAGGGGCCTGTGACAGCGGGAACTCAAACGACTGTTGGCGAATCCGTGGCCGAAGGCGTCGGTCGGATCCCCGGATTTGTGAACAGCTATACGTTCCAGGAAGGTGACGAGACCTACCTTATCGACACAGGCTTTGCCCAAAGGGCCAAACCCATCGTCCGGGCATTCCAACGTGCCGACGTTCCCCTCGCCGGAGTAAGCAAGATTCTACTGACGCACCACCACGTGGATCACATGGGGGGCGCCGCCTATCTCCTGCAGAACACGCACGCACCCCTCTCCTGCCACGGCGACGATGCACCGTTCGTGGAGGGCCGAGTGAAGGCTCCGATGCCGCTCCTGATGCGAGTCTTCGTCCGCGTTCACCCTGCCCCGGTCGCGGTGGCGCTGAAGGAAGGCGACCAAGTCGGGTCGTTGACCGTTCTCCATGTCCCGGGCCATACTCCGGGCGAGGTCGCCTTCTACCATCGGACGCGGAAGATTCTCTTTTCCGGAGATTCCGTCGTCGAGCGAAAGGGTCGGCTTACCGTGCCCGCCGCCAAGTTCGCATCGAACCTGAACCAGGCGGTGCAATCTCTCGCGCGGCTCCGTTCGCTGGACGTGGAGCTCTTGCTGCCGGGACACGGGGTTCCGGTCACCTCGAGCGTCGGACCGCTCCTCGATGACCTAATTCAGCGAGCACCGAGCGAGGTCCTCCGGCGCTCCTCAGCGTGAACCGGATTCCGCGGGGCTTCCGGATCTCAAGTCGCGGCTGGGTGCATTGTCTATTGCAGCCCGGCCTCGTTCCGATCGGCCGTCCCGCGCCCATACCTATGCGCGGAAAGGCGCGTTGCAAGCGGCTCCGGCCAAGTCTCTGGGCGGTCGGCCTTCTCGACGCGCGTACGACTCAGGAAGGCGGGGCGGAAGGTGGGACCCTAGATGTAGCCTTGGAGCTCGCGTGCCTGGGCAAGTAGCTGTAGATGAGATAGACCAGGATCGCAACGTAAAGGACGACACCCCCGATGATAGCTAGGATGATGTTCTCCCACACGCGCGACGTTCCGAGGTCCTGCCAGTACCCGAGTAGACCTGAAACCACGATCGTGAAGACGAGGCCCAAGAATATCTGAAATTTCGTGGGGCGCCGACGGTAGAACGCAACGGAGATGAGTCCTGGGATGATCATCGTCCAGCGAATCTATTGGAGTGGTATAACGGAGCTAGGGTCGGGGTCCGGTACCCTCCTCGCCACGTGTAGAGAGCGTCTGCTCAAATCTCCAGAGGTAAGCTCCACTCCAAGGAGGGAACCCTGGTAAGCGTGGGCCGCACCCCGTCGCACCTAGGCTCCCGCTTCGGACGATTGGCGAAGACTCAGATTCGCAATCCTACGGGGCGCTGGAATCGTAGCGATCGGTGAAGTCCAGAATCCTCTTCCAAGAGTCCTGGCAAGCTTCGCGATGTTCGGCGAAGGAACGGTCGAAGTAGCTGTGGGGGGCACCAGGGTAGGTATGCGACTCTACTTCGAGTCCTCGGTCCCGTACTAGCGTGGCGAACTCTTCGAACTCCGCGGACGGCGTCCCCTTGTCATCTCCTGCAAGGAGCATCAGGAGCGGAGCTGACATCTTCGGAATAGCCGCGCCGGCACGTTGCATCGGACGGCCGCCGTAGAACCCAATGCATCCGGCTAGGCCGGACTGTTCGCCGGACTGGCGCCAGGAGTTCGCCCCGCCGAAGCAGAACCCGACCGTGAAAATCGGTAGGTCGGGTCGTTGTGAGGAGGCCCGTATCCATTCGATCGCGGCCCGCACGTCCTGCGCGATTCCCTCTGGGCTCGTCTTCTCGAAATGCGACTTCCAATCGAACGAGTCGTTTCGCGCCCCCACCCCCGCTGTGCGTCCGAAGTAGTCGATTGCGACGGTTCGGAAGCCCGCCTCAGCGAATCGAACCGCCAGGTCCTCGTAGTAGGGGTGCAGCCCGCGAACGTCCGGAAGGATCACCATGCCGGCGCGCGCTGCCTCTCCGGGAATCCCCGAGGATGCCCGAAATCGGTTACCGTCCGACGAGATGAGCTCCAGCGAGCCGTGTTCGCTTACGGGGCCGCGGCGAGGGGGTTCTGGGGCCCGAGAGTCGTCCGTGTGGCACATACGCGAGGCTAATCCCCGGCACAATTTGACCTATAGCTGCAGCCGAAGATGCGATGTCGATTACCGCCGTCGGTTCGCGAGTGGGTGCAAGTAATCTTGCAACCCCGCGCTCCTCCGGGGTGTTCAAGATGCGTTCATGCGTTTTCGGTTAACAGCGCCATCTCGTGGAACCATGTAGTCTCTTGAGGGGAGACCGACCTCAGTGGGATGACTCATCCCTCGAGGAAGACACGATCGAGCAGCCATCGCCGACTTCGCC
>Ga0209274_10000626_pt1 | contig 19964 bp, 14 predicted proteins | sample HubBroMetageREF1_FD_188343 | JGI IMG/M metagenome (GOLD analysis project Ga0209274, IMG submission 188343) | Reference soil microbial communities from the Hubbard Brook experimental Forest, New Hampshire, USA - Hubbard Brook CCASE Soil... | ecosystem: Environmental > Terrestrial > Soil >...
TCGAAGGGTTCGCTTACCAGTTCTCGGCCGATTTGTTTCAAGCGCTTAAAGTGGGGCGTCGTCATATGTTGATCAAGCGCAGCTTGGGTTTGCCATCTTTCGGAGAGAAAAAATCGGCCCTTCGTGCCTGTCTCATAGAGGTCATACTGCCTGCATCCCGATTCGGCGTGCGTAAGGGCTAACATGCCCAGCAGCAGCGCTTTTAGTTGGTCTTCCGCTCCTGCACGTGCCACAAATCGACAGATCAAGAGCACTTCATCCATGGCTGTTCCACCTCATCCTTTTTTATTTGCTTTGCGGTTGCGGCGCCATGCGCTCCGTGCCACTCATTAGACCTGGATCAACGCTATTCCTGCTTTAGGATCGTATTTCTTCTGAAGACGAATCGGACTTTCAGTCAAAATCAATTCGCATGCGGGACGCACGCGGGCCTCGAGTAGCTGCCCACCATGGGCGGCTCCGTCAGAGCGCCCTACTACCACGTGTGCATGCACCTGGGGCTCTCCGTCCCTGAGGGCGATGTCGCCAATGAGCGAAAGCAATTCCACCTGTTCGTCGAGTACGCAGGCTGGAGCGTACTTTTTCGTTTCCCAGTTGAACCAACCCAGCTGCGCGTAAGAAAGAGCGCCGATAGCTTTGAACCTGCTTCCCGCTAAACCCTGTCCCGCCGCGAACTGCTTCAACAGGCTGGCAATCTCGTCGCCGGTGTCAAAGATCAGGACAAAAGTTTTCGGCGTATCCTCAATCTGTTTCCAGCGCATCTCAGCACCTCTTGTGGACACCATCCTCGATATACAGAAAACCAGAAAAGAGCCACCCAACTACCGTTGCAAAGTTGGATCGATCAGCGTGAGATCGGTTGCCGGATCAAAACGCTTCCGCATCGTTACCGGATCGACCGTAACCATTACTTCCACCGTCGGTGATGCGTATATCTCCAGAACATGGCCGGCATGCGTCGTTCCGTCTGGCCCTCCCAACACCGCGTGAGCATGGACCACGGGCTCTCCTTGATAGAGCGCGATATCGCCACTCATCCCGATCAGTTCGTGCTGGCCAGTGATGGGAACCTTCTTGTACATCTTGCGCTGGGGATCGAACCACGCGAGCGTTGCTCCATTGAGCGCTCCAATCGCGGTGAAATGCGCGCTCGTGACGTGATACTTCTCGGCAAACTCGAGCAGTCCGGAAAAAGCTTCGTCTCCCTGGTAGAAGATGACGGCGTATTGTTTCGTCGGTTCTTCCGTGGTCAGCATTTGCACCTGCATCTTGGGAGCTTTGCCCCTCGGAACGGCTCCCGACGGCGATACGTACTCGCCTGCCGTATCCTGCGAACGCACCATCATGGCGGCGATTCCTATCAGCACCAATGCGCAGCCTACTCGTTTTATCCTGCTCATCGCTTTGCTCTTCCATCTTCTGGAATCTTCACAAGCGGCCTTCTTCCTGAGCCTGCCGTCGAGCCTTAGCTTCCGTTTTGTGAAAAACCGATTTGATTGGCTGCGCCATCTATCCTAGGCAGCAGCAGTGTTTCTCGCCGGCGGCGCCATGAATTCGGGACCGACTGGCTCGGGGATCGTCTGCCGCAGGATCTGATCGATGGCCGCTAGCGTATCCGCGTCGAGGCTCCAGTCGAGGGCGCCCGTCACAGCGTCCAGTTCCTCAGGATGGCGCGCGCCCCACAACGCCGCGGCGATTCCTCGCTGGTCCAGCACCCAACGCACGGCGAGATCCATCACGTGTTTTCCGTATCTTTTTTGCGCCAGCTCATCCAGTTGCTGCACCGCATTCAGATATTGCGCGAAACGCGGCGGCTGGAATTTCGGATCGGTCAGGCGGAGATCGTCGCCGGTGAACTTCGTGTCCGGGCGCATCGTGCCGGTCAAGAGCCCGCGGCACAGAGGCCCGTAAGCGAAAGCGCTCAGTTTCGCTTCGCGCACGAAAGGCAGTACCTCGCGCTCAATTTCCCGTTCGAAGAGGTTGTAAGGAGGCTGTACGGTGTGTAACGGGGAGACGGACATGAATTGGTTCAGCTGCTCCGGTGAATAATTGCTCACACCGATCGAACGGATCACGCCTTCTTTGAAGAGGGCTTGCATGGTATGGGCGGTTTCTTCGATCGGGACGGCCAAATCCGGCCAATGGACTTGATAGATGTCAATATAGTCCGTGCGGAGGCGACGGAGGGAATCCTGGACTTCCTTGCGGATGCGAGCGGCCGAGGAATTGCGCGTGACCAAGCCGTTGTTCCACTCCAGTCCAACCTTGGTCGCGATGAATACCTTTTCCCGGTGCCCTCGTTCCTCAATTGCCTTTCCGACGATTTCTTCGGAAACCCCGAAACCGTAAACCGGCGCCGTGTCGATCAGGTTGATCCCTTTATCGAGGGCGGCGTGAATCGTGCGAATCGATTCTCGTTCGTCCGTGCCGCCCCACATCCAACCACCGATAGCCCACGTGCCTTGCGCAATTCGCGAAACATTCATTCCTGTGCCGGATATTCTTGTGTACTCCATTTGTTTCATCCTTTCTGTGAAATGAAATCTGCAAATATCCGGTTCGCGTTCGCGGCGGAGCTGCGACTGTCGAGCTGCACGCGATATCTGTAAACGCCTTCGCTCCCGTTGCAACCGTGTTCGGGCGCGCCTATGCCAGCGACGCGTATAGCAGCGCGCGATTTACAGTTCCACTCAGCTCCCTGCGACCTCGACAAACGCGTGATTTCACGGCGGAAACGGAAGTGTCCAGCATCTGCGCCGTTTCTTCGACAGAGCGCTCCTCGACCATGCGAAGCCAGATCGTTTTGCGAATCGTCGGGCCCAGCCGATTGATCGCGTTCGTCAAGAGTTCCGAGTGCTCGCGCCGCCGGCACGATTCTTCCGGATTAGGTTGCTGGTCAACAAATGCCTCCGGGACAAAGTTCACGCCGTCGTCAGGGGTCAATGGCAGAACTTCTGGAACTCTGCGCCTGCGGCGCAGCACCATGTAGGCCTCATTGAAGGTTATGCGGGTCAGCCAGGTGGAGAATTGCGAGGCTTGCTGAAAGCCGCGAAGGTGTTGGAATGCCTTGTGAAAACTTTCCTGTACCACATCTTCGGCATCTTCCCGGTTTCTCGTTATCCTGAGCGCAACCGCAAAGACTTTCCGCTTGTGACGCGACATCAGTTTTTCGAACGCGTGCGAGTCTCCGCGTTTGGCGGCAGTTACCAGCGTGTGATCGGGGTCTCTTTCGATATCAGTTGCGAGAGAGGCTTCCATGATTGCGTATCTCCTCGGCATTTGCTCAAGCAATTGCCAATCGTCCAACTAGCAAGAGCGGAGCCAAATCCTGTACATGACGCACACGACGCGGAAGTGACTGGCAGGGTGGGGGATGCGATAGGTCACAGGGGTGTTTGCAATGGCAGGCCCGGCGAATCCCTGTCGGTATGCTGGCATGATGTCCAGTCGGTTGTACTGGGCAAGTGCCGCCATCTTCCTGAGAACAAAAGCAGCAGGGACCAGCGACAGAAACACGAGCGAAAGCGTCGAAGTCAAATTAGGGCGGCTCTTTTGATTCCCCGGCGCAGGGAGTGTGGAACTAGATTTGTTGCAAAGCGCCCGTGCAGCGACAGAGAATCGTCACGCTCGCTGGGGTAGTTGCCTGGAGCAAGGCTTCAAATAACGGGAGCAGAACTATGTCCAAGTTCAATCCTGTTCTGTGGTTCAAGCCGTTTGCGAGACGTTATGGGATTGCCATCCTATTAGTTGCGGCAGCGGTGATCATGTCACAGTGGCCGGCGTTGCATGTGAAAACGGCTCCGTCGGCGCTTTTTCTTTGCGCGATCATGATTAGTGGGTGGCTGGGTGGAATCGGGCCGGGACTACTCGCGGTCGTTCTCTGCGGTTTCGCGTTCGATTATTACATCTTGCCACCGCTGCATTCGTTCGGAGTAAAGCCCGAAGAGCTACCGCGCTTTGTCGTTTTCACCGCGTCCGCAACGGTCGCCGCATCGCTGAGCGCTGCGCAAAGGAGCGCCACAGAATCGCTCCGGCGCGCGCGCGATTTCCTGACAGAGACAGTGAAAGAGCTGCAGAGGATCAATGAGGCCTTGCAAGCAGAGAGCCGCGAACGGATACAAATCGAGGATCGCTTGCGCCGCAGCGAAGGCTATTTAGCTGAGGCGCAGAGACTAACTCATACCGGAAGCTTCGGGTGGGGTGTGCAGAGCGGAGAAATCCGTTGGTCCGACGAAACGTTTCGCATCTTCGAATGGGACCCCAAGACGAAACCCACTCCGGCAGCGATATTGCACAGGACTCATCCGGACGATATCGCTTTCGTGAAAGAGACCGTCGAGCACGTTTCACAGGAGCAGAAGGACTTGGATTTTGAGCATCGCTTGCTTATGCAGGACGGTTCCATCAAGTACATAAGAGTCGTAGCTCACGCCGTAAAGGACAAATCGGGCGAGGCCGAATTTGTCGGTGCAGTGATGGACATAACGTCCGCGAAGGAGGAGGAAGACCGGACTCGGCTGATTATAGACACCGTGCCGGCGCAGCTCTGGACGGAGAGTGCGGACGGCGTCGTCGATTTTGTCAATCGCCGCTGGATTGATTACACCGGAATGACGCTGGAGCAAGCAGTGGGCTCGGGCTGGAATCGCATGGTGCATCCCGATGATCTTGAACCCGTGCTGACGAAGTGGCGAGAACTCGTGGCGGAGGGGAAGCCGCGCGAGATCGAATGCCGTCTCAGAAGGTTCGATGGAGAGTACCGCTGGTTCCTCAGTCGCGTCCGTCCGTTGCTGGACCGCTCGGGACATATCCTGGGATGGTACGGCGTCGATACGGATATTCATGACCTGAAACAGGCGGAAGAAACGCTGCGGCGAAGCGAGGGTTATCTGGCGGAGGCGCAGAGGTTCAGCCATACCGGCAGCTGGGCACGAGATGCCGCGACCAACGAGATGAAGTACGCGTCGGAAGAATTCTACCGCGTGCTGGGTTTTGATCGGCACGATAGACCGCCACGATTCGAAACGCTCTTGGAGCTCATCCATCCCGATGATCAAGCGAAGTTCAAGCGAGCGATTGAGCAGGCACGCCGTGAGAGGGCGGAGTATGAGGTTGATTACCGTATCCTTCATCCCCGCGGCGAGATCAGGGACATGCACGGGATAGGCCGTCCCGTGTTCAGCCCATCCGGCGATCTCGTTGAATTCGTAGGCACTGTGATGGACGTGACGGAACGCAAGCGGGCCGAGGGGGCGCTTCGTCGGAGCGAGGCTTATCTGGCGGAGGCGCAGAAGTTAGCACACACGGGTAGTTGGGCTTACAGTATCGAGGCGAAAGAGCTTATCCATTCATCCGAGGAGCATCGCCGCTTGTTTGGCTTTGATCCCGACAGTGGAGTCCCGTCGTTCGAAGAGCTTATGCAGCGCGTTCATCCCGAAGATCGAGTCCCGGCCATGCAAGAGCTCGAGCGCGTAAGCCGCGCGGGAGTGGATTTCGATGTGCATTTTCGAGTCGTCCATCCGGACGGCACCACGAAATATGTATACGGAACAGGTCATCCTGTTTTCAACGCGTCCGGCGAAGTCGGCGAGTTGGTGGGCACCGTGATGGACGTGACCGAACGCAAGCAGGCAGAGGAAGAACGGGAGAGATTGCGCCAGGCACAAGCGGACCTCGCACGCGTCAACCGCGTGACTACGATGGGAGAGTTGACGGCCTCCCTGGCGCACGAAGTGAATCAACCGATCAGCGCCGCCGTCACCAACGCGAGTACTTGCATGCGCTGGCTGGCGGGCGACACCCCGAATCTGGAAGAAGCGCGCGCGGCTGCGATGAGAGTCGTCACCGACGGAAAGCGTGCGGCGGAAATCATCAGCCGTGTACGCCAGCTCTTCAAGAAGGGTACTCCAGAGAGAGAGTTGGTTGATGTAAACGAGGTCGTACGAGAGATGATCGTGTTACTTCAAGGCGAGGCGTTGCGACACAACATATCAATCCGGACGGAGCTGGCGGCAGATCTTCGCCAGACCGTGGGAGATCCCGTGCAATTGCAACAGGTGATGATGAACCTGATCATGAACGGCATCGATGCGATGAAGAGCGAAGAGGGGATGCGCGAGCTCGCCATCAATTCTCGCCTGCTGGAAAACGAGGATATCCTCGTGTCCATCAGCGATACCGGCGTGGGTCTGCCGCCACAGCAGGCGGATCAGATTTTCAATGCGTTCTTCACCACCAAGCTTCATGGCACCGGCATGGGACTGCGCATCAGCCGAACCATTATCGAATCCCATGGCGGCCGGTTGTGGGCTGAGGACAACTCTCCGCGCGGCGCACGATTTCACTTCACTTTGCCAACCAGAATCGAGGCGCAGGAATGAGGCTCGCAGCCGCCACTACCGTGTTCGTCGTTGATGACGATGCCGGTATGCGCGCGTCGATCGAAGGCCTGCTGAAATCCGCCGGCTTGCGGTCGGAATCCTTCGGCACGGCGGAAGGGTTTCTGCGCCGCAACCGTCCAGACGTGCCCAGTTGCCTGGTTCTGGATGTAAGTCTTCCTGGAATTAATGGTCTGGACTTTCAGCAAAAGCTGGCTGACGCGGGCGTGCAGATTCCCATCATCTTCATCACTGGTCATGGAGATATTCCAATGACGGTGAAGGCCATGAAATCCGGCGCCGTGGAGTTTCTAACCAAGCCGTTCCACGATCAGGATTTGCTGGATGCGATCCAGCAGGCATTGAACCGCGACCGCGTGAGGCGCCAGCAGCAGAGCGGGCTCGCCGAGCTGCGAAAGAGATACGAGGCGCTAACCGCACGCGAGCGCGAGGTGATGAGCCTGGTGGTTTCGGGGATGTTGAATAAGCAAATTGCGGCCGAACTGGGGACCAGTGAAATCACTGTGAAGATCCACCGCGGCCACGCAATGCGGAAAATGAAGGCTGAATCACTTGCGGAATTGGTTAGAATGGCGGCGAAGCTTGAAGTCGCGCCAGGCAAAAAGTAACCTGGTATTGTAACTATCACGAAAGGCATTCTGCTCGTTCGCAGTCCTTCCGTCCAACTGCCCACGGCTTCAGTGCGGGCCCGATTGGCCGGCACCATCGGATTGATCAGCGGCGCGTCCGAGCTCCTAATACCAACGTATAATTGCGCCGCTTTGGGCGACCTTGCTATTTTGGAAAGCATGCACACTCCGGGAAACACCAAAATAATTGCGATCGTCGATGATGACGAATTGATGCGCGACGCATTGCGCGGGCTGCTGAAGGCGGTTGGACTGCCATCGCAGGATTTTGCGTCGGCGGAGGAATTTCTGGATTCTGGCCAGCAGCACCAGACGGCATGCCTGATCACCGATATTCGCATGCCGGGAATCTCCGGCCTAGAGCTCCAAGCAAAGCTGTACGCTAATCGTTGCAAGATTCCGATCATCTTCATCACGGCACATGGTGATGAGAAGATGCGGATGCAGGCGATGAGAGGCGGCGCAGTGGAGTTCCTTGCAAAACCGTTTGACGACGAAGCTCTCCTCGATAGCGTTCGAGCGGCTATCAACAGCTAACCAAACAGCGAGCCCAGCCCCGCGCCAGGAGGCGTCTCATGAAAACGTTCGAGAGTTCAGGGCCCGGTGTCCGAGATCGAAGTCAGCGGCGATTTGAACAGATTATAGGCAACAGCAGTGCCTTGGAATCAGTTTTCGGAGAAGTCGAACGCGTCGCGCCCACCGATTCCACCGTTCTGATCCAGGGAGAAACGGGGACCGGCAAGGAGCTGACCGCGCGAGCGATTCACAACATCAGTTCGCGCTGCGGACGCCCGTTCGTGAAGCTGAATTGCGCCGCCATCCCGTTCGACCTGCTCGAAAGCGAACTATTTGGCCATGAGAGGGGCGCTTTTACCGGCGCTATCGCGCAAAAGATCGGTCGCTTCGAAGCAGCCGACAAAGGAACCCTTTTCCTCGATGAGGTCGGCGATATTCCATTGGCGCTGCAGCCCAAGCTGTTGCGTGTGCTGCAGGAACAGGAATTCGAGCGCTTGGGCAGCGCCAGAACGCATGAGGTGGACGTTCGACTGGTGGCCGCGACGCACCGAAACTTGGCGGACATGGTAAGGAGGGGCGAATTTCGCAGCGACCTCTTCTATCGGATGAACGTGTTTCCGATCGTGCTCCCGCCGCTGCGAGCACGCAGCGAAGACATTCCGGACCTGGTGCAACATTTTATAGAGATTTATAGCCGCCGGATGGGCAAGCAAATCGAACGCGTTCCTCCAGAAACGATGTCTGCATTGGCTGCGTACGGATGGCCGGGGAATATTCGCGAGCTACAGAATTTCATCGAGCGTAGCGTCATCTTAAGCGATGGGACGGTGCTGCGTCCTCCTCTGGCGGAGCTAAAACATTCCGGCTATGTTGAACCGCAAGGAGCAATTACCCTGCAAGACGCGGAGCGGGACCACATTCTGAAGATTCTCAGCCAAACTCGCTGGGTTGTCGCTGGCCCTAATGGCGCTGCTGCACGCTTGGGAATGAAGCGGTCCACGCTCTACTTCCGCATGCAAAAGCTGGGCATTTCGCGATTCAGCAGCGACCTACTCTCCGCATAACAGAGTTACCATCCCGCCGGCATGAAACTTCGGTCGGTATGGAAATGTGTGAGTGCGCGACCTGAACAAGCCTCGCATGATATTTCGCATGAGTGCGATTGCTCGTCGTTCGTGCTTTACTTCCATAGCACTCAGATCCAAGCTTTCGTCCCTGGTTCGAATGTGTCAGGTGGGAACCGGCCCCGGCACCCGAGATTGAAATCCGTCTCGAGTGTCTGACAGGCCGGTCCTAGAGATGCGGCGGGTTGGCGAGCGGATTAGCGAGGGAGAATGTACACTCCTGCGTCTGCTGAAATCTTGCTGATGTCATTCGCGTCTAGTTTTAGGTGTGCCGTGACCATCTCGGGAGGAAGGCGCCGGATCCAGTTGTTCAGAGAAATTTCCTGAAAATCGCCCGTGGCGAACATTTCCAGGATCACGAGATCTGTATCGCCCGTATTCTCGACATAGTGGCCCACCACCCTGGGCACAAAACCGACGTCATTTGCGTTGAAGTCCATCGTGCGTGCCCCGTCGGGCAGCACTATCGTCATGCGCCCCTTACCGCTGATGTAGTATTGCCATTCCGAAGCGTTCGGATGCCAGTGCATTTCACGCAAACCACCGGGCTTGATGGTTGCTACAGCTCCCGAAATGTTCTTCGCGGCCGTGAACTTATGGGAGTCAACCACGCGAATTTCACCGCCACTCGTCTTGCTCGTGGGGGCCATGGTGCTCATGCGGAAGGTGTACTGGTAAGGTGACGCGACCGCGCTACCGCCAACGGCGGCCTTGTCCTGTTCCAATGACGGGGGCGCGTCTGCCGGGAAGATGTACAGGTTTTGGGTTGGTAAGTTCTTCAAAGCGCTTTCCGGCAGGCCAAAATTCTTCGCCACCACCGATGGTGGGGTATGCTGCACCCACTGAGAAATAAGGGAAGTGGCGTCTTCCGAAAAATTGCCTTGATTGAATATCAGCATGAATTCGGAGCCATCCGGTCCCAACCCCTGGATTGAGTGAGGAAATCCTGCTGGAAAGTACCAAAGGTCACCTTTGCCCACATCACCGATAAAGATGGTCCCATCGGGATTCAAAACCGTGACGCGGGTACTTCCGGTCAGCACAATGGCCCACTCATCCGACGTGTGCCAATGCAGCTCGCGAAAGCTGCCGGCCGTGAGCCGCATGCGGACTCCCGCGATGTCTTGTGAGGATGGCAGGACCGTTTCGGTTACCTGGTTTGTCCAACCTCCCTCTTCGATACGCATGTGAGGCAGATCGAAGGAGTACCAGATAGGGATGACGTTTCCGTAATCTGTGACGGGAGGCATGTTGGAAGCAGGATTTTCTTCCAGCAGCGGCTTGTTTTCCGGTCCCGGATTACTTGCAGAATGATCATGTTCCCCCTTCTCGATGAGTGCCCGCTCCTGGGCGTTGACAGCCAAGGAAGCCAGCGCCGCCGTGGCCAAGCCCGCGGAACCCACACCCAAGAAATTACGTCTCGACAACCCTTCCGCGCCCGCTTTGCTTTCTTGTTGCTCAATCGTGCGAATCTCCTCTTGCATGGCCGGCTTGGTCTCGTTGAGCTCGCTCATCCGCGTATCTCCTTTTTTTGCGCGACGACATTCAAAATCGACGACGGTCGCAGCCGGAACCAAAGCACTTGTGGTGCCATTTTGAATCTTCGTAAAGATCTCCAGCACGACCGGAAAACAGGATTCTTGCCGGAACTAAACAAGGAAATAATTCAGTCGAGTGTCAATCGGTTGGATTCGCCGTTGGGAGTAGTCAGCGGATTGGACAGCCAAACTTAGGGTGGAATTTTTCACGGATGTACTGAGACCTCATGCCTGCGGATACGTTCGACACCAAATCACAGAAGCAACCGCCGGCGCTATCAGCTTTGGGACATTGTGTCTTGCGCTCTGGCACCCCCCCTGCGCCATCAATCGCGTTCGCGCCCTAGTTTCTGTCGCTTACAGGCTCCGCATGTTTGGCAGCCGTGTTGCCTATTCCAGTTGCGTCGCCCAGGCGCTCAAGCTTTTGGCGTCAATACAAATAAGGAGAATTCTGATGTTTATTGAAAAAAGTGACAGGACTCGTGCAGGGCACGACGGGGCCGCGAGATATCAATTCGTGCGGATGTTCATCGCCCTCGTTTTTGTAGCGATGATTTATCCGCAACACATGCACGCGCAGCTCACTGGAACCATGGAGGCCGACATTCCATTTCAGTTCCACGCCGGGAATACGAAGCTCCCCGCGGGAAAGTACTTCATCCGCATGCTGGACGACTCCGATTTGACGCTGATCGAGATCAGTAAACCGGATGGCTCCGTCGCCGTCCTGCTTCAAGTCCGCCAGGCAGAGGCGAACTCGGTACCGCCCAAGAGTGAATTGGTCTTCAACAAATACGGAGATAACTATTTTCTGGAGAAGTTATTCGATGAGGGCGACGCCGACGGTAGCCAAGTGACCGAGTCGAGCTATGAGAAGAGACTGGGTCGAGCGACAGCGGAAGCCCAGGAACACGTGCCCGCACACCGGGCGCAGCCACGATCGGGAAATTAACGACGCGGAGAAACAGCAACAGCCTGGAGCGCGTGCACGCCGCCGGCGAGCGCCTCAGTTTGAATTGGAGAATTTGCTGTAACGTCGCGCAAGCAAGCTGTAGTTTTGGCCTCTGCTTGTTGCCTGTGCGGTTCAGCGAACGAATGAACCGCTTGATAATAACGGTTCGACACTCGGGCGACAGGAGAAAAGCATGCGCTCAATCCGACCCGTCGCATTGATGGTGCTGGCGTCCCTGTCTGGTTTGGCGATGACGGGGATGCCAGCGCAGTCGCTGTCAAATCCTCCGCAACTTCGTGCGACGGACCACATTCTCTCGCTGACATTGCACGCCGCGATCACCGGTGAAGGGAGGGACTCCTTCTACTTTAACGCTCAAGCAACCGCTCCGACCTTGCGTTTGTCCCCAGGCGATCAACTGAAAATCACCTACATCAACGATCTTCCCACCAAACTACAGGAGCGTTGCCTGATTGGTCCGTGCATGGACATGACGAATTTGCACTTCCACGGTCTCACGGTCTCTCCCGACAGGCCGCAGGACGACGTCCTGGACATGATGGCGATGCCAGGACAAACGCTCAGCTATACCGTGCACATTCCTAAAGACCATCCGCCGGGATTGTATTGGTACCACACGCACCCGCATGGAGAGAGCTACCAGCAAGCGCTCGACGGCATGTCCGGTGCGCTGGTGATCGAAGGAATCGAATCCTACTATCCTGAGCTGGTCGGGTTGCCGGAACAGATACTGATCGTGCGCGGCCTATCCATTGCAGACGACCCTCAGGCCGCTGATTTGAAGCAGCGCGTGGAAGTCAGTCCGGATATTTGCGGTGAGGCAGCAGGGGCGCCAACAGAGGTCTATACGGTCAACGGCGCGTTGCGGCCGCAAATTGAAATTGCTGCGGGCGAGCGCCAATTCTGGCGTCTCGTCAACGCTACCGCCGATCGCTATCTGGATCTGGAGCTGGAGGGCGCAACCTTTGAAATCGTCGCCATGGATGGAATGCCTATCGTTCGTCACGACCCCGCTCATCGGATGCGCATCGTCGATCATATCTTGTTGCCACCGGCGGGCAGGCTCGAAGCGATTGTTATTGGCCCAACCGGCCCGGCCCACGCGCATCTGACCTCCCGTTGCGTGAATACCGGGCCAGACGGCGATCCGAATCCCGCAATGATTTTGGCGGACATCGTTGCGCGCCCGGCAGGGCCGTCAACGGCCAGGGTGCCCGCAAGCTCGCTCAAACCGGATCTAAAAACCGTGGACGTCAGCGCAGAAGAAAAAATGCCACCGCAGTTCACCGTTACTTTCACGGAAGACAAGCACGGCTTCTATATCAACGGACAAAAATTCACGCTGGACGCTGAGCCCATGGTCCGGGTGAAGATTGGAAGCTATCGGCATTGGAGAATCGTCAACGTCTCGGCGGAGCTGCATCCCATGCACATCCATCAAGTGCATTTCCTGGTGTACGCTGAAAATGACAAGCCGATCGCCGCGCCATTGTGGCTGGACACCGTGAATGTTCCCACCGGTGGCACTGTTGACGTCATCATGGATTTCACCGACCCTGTGATCCGGGGCATGTCCGTGTTTCACTGCCATCTCCTCAATCACGAAGATAAAGGGATGATGGCGAAGATTCTTTTTGAATGAACGATATCTTGGCAGCGCGGCAGATTTTTGCAGTGCGGATCGCTTCTATGGTGATGTGACCAGTCTCGTGGTCAACCGCGATTTTGAGGGCCTGCCAACCCCGCCGTCGTGACGCATTCCACCGGTAGTACGTCATAGGTTGCGCGAGACCTACATCGGCGTAAACGCGGGCAGATTCATTCCGTCTGTGTCGGGAAGTCGCCTCCCACGCCGAAATGCACAATGTCAACGTGCCGACGACTATCCAGCCCGTTGGACACTTCCGTCGTCAGACCCACCCGTGCGGCTTCATATAGTTCGCCGCAGCGCCCGTATTTTCAGCCACTCCCGAAACTTGTGATTGCAACCCGCTTTGGCATCCGGGCTGCATCATCCGAATGTGGCGCGGTCAAAAAATAATAAAAGTTGGCGCAGCCCGGGCACGCCGGACTCAATTGGGGATATGAATCATGATGTGGATCGTTAGGCTGGCGCTGAAAGAACCGTACACCATTATCGTTCTCGCTATCCTAATCTTCCTTTTCGGGACCCTGGCAATCCTTCACACGCCCACAGACATTTTTCCGGACATCAACATCCCGGTCGTCAGCATTATCTGGAACTACAACAGTATGGAGCCACAGGACTTGGCCGACAGGATCGTCACCATCACGGAGCGCAACCTGACCACCACCGTCGACAACATCGAGCACATAGAGTCGCAATCGCTTTACGGAATCGCGGTGGTCAAAGTGTTTTTTCAGCCCGCGGTGAGTATCGACAAGGCCATCGCTCAGATCACCGCAAATTCCCAAACGCAACTCAGACAGTTGCCCGCTGGTACCACGCCGCCTTTGATCATTAGCTATAGCGCCTCCACAGTTCCGATTCTTGAACTCGGGCTCTCCGGCCAGGGGATTTCGGAGCAGGAACTCAACGATTATGGCCTCATGACCATCCGCCCGCAGCTGGTCACGGTTCAGGGTGCAGCGGTCCCGTATCCGTATGGGGGGAAGCAGCGCCAGGTACAAGTGGACCTAAATACTCAGGCGTTGCAGGCGAAAGGTCTTTCCCCATTGGACGTGGTCAATGCCATTGCTGCTCAGAATCTCATTCTCCCCACGGGAACAACCAAAATCGGTTTAAAGGAATATGACGTCGACATCGCCAATGCGGCTCCCCAGACCATCGCGCAACTCAACCGCATCCCCGTAAAAACGATTGGCAGCACGACCATCTATATTAGCGATGTCGCTTGGGTGCGCGACGGCTTTCCGCCGCAAACGAACATTGTCCGTGTGAACGGCCAACGCTCCTCCCTCTTGACGGTCCAAAAGAACGGCAATACCTCGACTCTAAGCATCATTTCTGGAATCAATGCTCTATTGCCGTTTATCAGAACGCTCGTGCCGCCCGCGCTACAAATTAAACCTTTGGCGGACCAATCCATCTTTGTGAAGGGCGCCATTAAGGGTGTGGTCACCGAAGCGTCCATTGCGGCCTGCCTTACCGGAATAATGATTCTCGTCTTCCTTGGCAGTTGGCGCAGTACCACTATCATTGTTGTCTCGATTCCTCTCGCCATTCTGACGTCCATCATCACTTTCAGTGCGCTCGGTGAAACCATCAACATGATGACGCTGGGCGGACTGGCGCTGGCGGTCGGCATTCTCGTGGATGACGCCACCGTCGAGATCGAAAACATCAATCGCAACCGTCAGGCGGAACCAGATAAGGACATGGATACGGTTGTCCTGGACAGCGCTGCGCAAATCGCAACTCCCGCCTTTGTGGCCACGATTTCGATCTGCATCGTATTTACTCCGATGTTTCTGCTGTCCGGCGTCGCGAAATTTCTGTTCGTTCCGCTCGGTGAGGCCGTGATCTTTGCCATGCTGGCCTCTTACCTGCTCTCACGCACCATGGTTCCGATGATGGCTAAGTATCTCTTGCGCTATGACACCCCGAACACCGCGCAATCCCGCAATCCATTCGTTCGTATGCAGGTTCGCTTTGAGGAAGCGTTTGAGCGGCTCCGCGGGCGTTATCACGGAGTTCTCGAAGGTTGCCTCCACCATCGCAGCGCATTCCTTGTCGCGTTCTTCTCCGCTTGCGTGGTGTCTTTGGTCTTAATTGTGCCCTGGCTGGGGCGAGATTTCTTCCCCACGATCGATAGCGGTTCGTTCAACCTCCACATGCGAGCTCCAACGGGTTTACGCATTGAAGAGACCGCTCGCCTCTGTGATCTTGTCGAGCGCTTCATCCGGCAACAGCTTCCGCCGGGCGAAATCTCCAACGTCATCGACAACATTGGACTCCCCTACAGCGGCATTAACACGTCCTACCTGAATACTGGAACTGTGGGAACCTCGGATGCTGATATTTTGGTCACTTTCGGTGTTAACAACCATCAGACCGCGAAGTACGTTCACGACCTCCGTATCAGCCTGGCAAAAGAGTTTCCCGGCGTAACCTTTTCTTTCCTGCCTTCCGATATGGTGACGCAAATCCTGAATTTCGGCCTGCCCGCGCCCATCGACATTCAAGTGGTAGGGACCGACCTACAGGGGAACCAAGTCTTCGTGAATAACCTGCTGAATCAAGTGAAATACGTGTCTGGGATAGCCGACGCGCGCATCCAGCAGCCGTTCGATGAACCCTACATCCACCTTTGGATGGACCGCACCAAGGCGCAAGAAATCGGTTACAACGGCTCGAGCATCGCGCAAAACGTTTTAATCTCGCTGGGTGGCAGCTTCCAGACCGCTCCAACTTACTGGCTCGACCCTAAGAATCGAAACAGTTACGACATCTCTAGTCAGACCCCGCAGTATCGCGTCGACACGCTTCAGGATCTCGCGGACATGCCCATTACCGGACCCTCTCCCGACGTCGCACCGGCCCTTCTCGCCAGCCTCGCGTCCATCCAGCGCGGAACCGGCGCGGCGGTGGTCTCGCACTACAACATCATGCCCGTCATCGACATCTTTGGCGCGGTGCAGGGACGCGATCTCGGCGGCATTGCCGGCGACGTTACACATATCATCGATCAAATGCGGCCAAAGCTGCCCCGCGGCTCGCAAGTTGTTATGCGCGGCCAGGTGCAGACGATGCGTTCGTCGTACATCGGTCTCCTGACAGGGCTGGTCCTCGCTATTGTCCTTGTCTACCTCCTTATCGTCGTGAACTTTCAGTCTTGGCTGGACCCTTTCATCATTATCACTGCGCTTCCCGCAGCCCTCACGGGAATCGCCTGGTTCCTGTTCATTACGCGTACCACGCTGAGCGTCCCGGCGCTCACGGGCACGATCATGTGCATGGGTGTAGCCACCTCCAACAGCATCCTGGTGGTGCAATTCGCCACGGAACAGATGAGCGAAGGCAAAGACCCCGTGGCCGCGGCTCTTCAGGCTGGGTTCACTCGTTTTCGCCCCGTAATCATGACGGCTCTGGCAATGATCATCGGCATGCTGCCGATGTCGCTCGGACTCGGAGACGGTGGCGAGCAGAACGCTCCGCTGGGCCGCGCCGTAATCGGTGGATTGCTCTTCGCCACGGTGTCCACGCTGTTGTTCGTTCCGACCGTGTTCAGCATTCTCCATGGCTTGCGCCACCGGCCTGCGACGGCTGGTTCTGCAACGCCGGGAGCTACGGCCGAAGGAATTTAAAGGTGATACCAATGCAATCGCAAACACCGGGACAGGTTCCCATGCAAGGACTGCACTTGCCCGCCGCCACTGGCGCCAAACCGCGGTCACGACGCGGTTGGCTTGCCGGCATTGCAGTTTTCCTGGTGTTCGTTGCCCTTCTGGTTTCCGGAATTCTTGAGCGCATCCATACAAACGCCACCCTACACGCCGAAACCGCGGATATGGCGATACCCACCGTGTCCGTGGTTGCGCCAAAGCGCGCCGCACCGTCGCAGGAAATTGTACTGCCGGGAAATGTGCAGCCATACATCACTTCGCCGATCTATTCGCGAACAGACGGATATCTCAAGAAGTGGTATTTCGACATTGGCGCGCACGTCCAGAAGGGGCAGCTACTGGCGGTAATCGAAACTCCAGAAGTCGATCAGCAATTGCAGCAGGCACGCAGCAACCTGCTAACTGCGCAAGCAAACCTCGATCTCGCCTCTATCACCAAAACCCGGTATCAGTTGCTCTTGAAAGCCCATGCGGTTTCCCAGCAGGACGTGGACAACGCGGTGGGTACGTACAACGCGAACAAAGCCATCGTCGAAGCAGACCAGGCAGCCGTCGAGCAATACACTGCATTAGTATCGTTTGAAAAGATCTACGCTCCATTCGATGGCGTGATCACCGCGCGCAACACCGACATCGGCGACCTGATAAATTCCGGAAGCAATACCGTTGCGAAGACCGATCTCTTTCACATTGCGCAGCCCGGCGTACTGCGTGTTTACGTAAACGTTCCCGAGGAATACTCACAAGGAATCAAAGTCGGCATGACCGGAACCCTCGCACTCGCCGAGTTTCCGGGGCGTAAGTTTCAAGGAAAGGTGGTGCGCACGGCCGATGCCATCAACATGATCACTCGGACGTTGCTCATCGAGATAGACGTCGACAATCCCTCCGGAACACTGCTCACGGGCTCCTATGCAGAGGTCCATCTGGCGGTGCCGTCGCAGAATTCCACGTTCTTGATTCCGGTTGATGCACTGTTGTTCCGCTCCGAAGGTTTACGTGTGGGCGTCGTCAAAGACGGGAAAGTCGTGCTCACAACCGTGATTCCCGGCCACGATTTCGGCAATCAGATAGAGATCGTTTCCGGCCTCAAGGCGGACGATCAAGTGATCGTCAACCCTTCCGACTCAATCGTGCAAGGACAGGAGGTCCAAGTCGTTCAAGCCACGTTGCCGGGAGACCCCAAGTGAGAAACGGTCGAAAGAAGAATTGCCTCGAAAAATCCGTGCGAGCAATTTTGCCGCGTATTCTCTGCGCCCTAATGCTGCTCACGGTGACTGGATGCACCGTCGGACCCAAATACCACACGCCAACCGCGGAAACTCCTCCCGCCTATAAAGAGGTGAAGGATTGGAAGCCGGCTCAGCCCAACGATCAGAATCTCGGCGGCAATTGGTGGGAGATTTTTCAGGATCTGCAACTGAACGCCCTGGAGCAGCAGGTCAACGTCTCCAACCAAAACCTGAAAGCCGCCGAAGCCCAATACACGCAGTCTCGCGCGCTGCTTCGCTACTATCGTGCCGATTACTTTCCCACCGTCACGCTCGATCCATTGGCCGAACGAACGCGTACATCCCACAACGCCCCGCCGCCGCATGCGGCGTTTGTTGGCATCACCTACGACGATTTTCAGCTGCCGGTCGACGTTTCCTACGAGGCAGACGTATGGGGACGCGTTCGCAAAAATGTAGAGTCTTATCGAGAGCAAGCGCAAGCCAGTGCCGCGGACTTAGCGACCGTCAATCTAAGCATGCATGCGGATCTGGCGATGGAATACTTTATGGCCAGTAACCTGGACGCCGAGGAACAGCTCCTAAATTCCACCGTAACGCAGTATCAGCAGGCTCTGGACTTGATCGCGAGCCGTTATTCCGGAGGCATTGCTTCCGAGGTGGAGGTCCAGCAAGCCAGCACTCAGCTGGAAACAACCCGCGCCGAGGCCATTGATGTGGGAGTCGCCCGCGCGCAGTACGAGCACGCTGTTGCGATCCTCATCGGAAAACCTCCTGCGGAGTTTAGTTTGCCTCCCACGCCCCTCGTGGCGCCGCCTCCGCCGATTCCTGTCAGCGTGCCCTCCGAACTTCTGGAAAGGCGCCCCGACATCGCAGCCGCAGAGCGAAGAGTCGCAGCCGCGAATGCGCAGATCGGCGTCGCGAAATCTGCCTACTATCCGCTCATCAATTTGGGCGCCACGGGGGGAGTTGAGAGCACCAGTATCACGACCTTGCTACAGGGGCCGAGCGGATTATGGTCCTTTGGGGCGGCTGCTGCGTTTACAGTTTTCGACGTGGGAAGGCGCCGGGCTTTCACCGATGAAGCCATCGCTGCGTACCATCAAACTGTCGCCAACTATCGCGAAACAGTACTGACCAGTTTCCAACAGGTTGAAGACAACGTGGCTGCCTTGCGTATCCTCGAGCACGAAGCCGAGGTTCAAGAAAAAGCAGTCATCGCCGCCCAGAGGTATCTGGATCTCGCGAATGTACGCTACACCGGTGGCGTGACCAGCTACCTGGAAGTGACCACCGCGGAGACCGCCGCTCTCACCGACGAGGTCACCGCGGTAAATATTCTCGGCCGGCGCATGGTGGACGCAGTGTCGCTGGTGCAGGCCCTCGGCGGGGGATGGGATCGCTCTGCTTTGCCGCCACGCCCGGAATGCTGCGGCAAGCTTACGAGCCAGCTACGCTGATGCCGATGCAAATTTGCGGCTGGACGCGGACCGCGAACGTACACGAAATAAGGCTCGCCGGAGACGCTCGACAGGCTCTGTAAAATGAAAAGGCCGGGCCCTGGGCTCGGCCTCTAAAAATCAAATTGGTTGCGGGGCCTGCAACCATCCGAATTGTTTAGTTCTGCCCTTTTCGCTGGACCTGATCCGGTTCGCAGCTTAGCTGACCTAGAAGGTCATGGGTCGGCGAATGCTTCCGCGTGGCTGTAAACGCGACCAGAACTTTATTTTTGCGCTTCCCAGAACCCCATTTGCGCAGGTATTGTAGCGCGGGCCGCGCTCTTCTCGGAACGAGGATGGGATGCTTTCTCTAAGACGCCAACTGCTCCGAACTCTGTCATTTGCTTTCGGGTCGAGCTTCATCCTGGAGCGGAACCAACATAGTATATTGGCGCAGACAGCTACCCGGCCGAAGGTCTCCCCTTCCCCTGCGGGGGCCGCTGTTCGTGATGGGATCGCTGGAGGAACGGAAATGGAAAAAGTAACCGGAATCGGAGGATTCTTCTTTCGAGCCAAAGATCCGAAAGCGCTGGCGCTTTGGTACCAGGAACACCTGGGAATTTTAACGATACCAACGAAGGACGGGGAGACCTCGTGGCAGCAAGAGGCAGGATCAACCGCTTTCACTCCCTTCCCTGAGACGAGCAAATATTTCGGGGATGCCAGCAAGGTTTGGATGCTGAACTTTCGAGTGCGGGATCTCGACAAAATGGCGGCCCAGTTACAA